>Ga0154020_10010280_pt1 | contig 10713 bp, 14 predicted proteins | sample Klosneuvirus_201_FD_109709 | JGI IMG/M metagenome (GOLD analysis project Ga0154020, IMG submission 109709) | Active sludge microbial communities from wastewater, Klosterneuburg, Austria - Klosneuvirus_20160825_MG | ecosystem: Engineered > WWTP > Aerobic digester > Activated sludge | place...
ACAAGGAACGACACCAACAAAAACAACAACCAAAAAATAGCGCCGAGAAAAACTATAAAAAAGGGGGGGGGGGCGGGGGGGGGGGAAAGGGGGGAAGTGTGGGGGGGGGGGGGGGGGGGGGTACCGAATGTCGTCGATGGCGCGGACCTGGCTGCCAATGTCCTCGGCGAGCTTGGCAGTCTCCGCCACAGAGTCTGACAATGTCGTTACTCCCGATACCAATGGATTTAATTTCATCCTAGAGAAGTTGATCAGAATCGGGGAATCTCGACAATCGAGTCTCCAGAGAGCATACGAGGTCTGCTCGAGGGCGCGCAAGTGAGGCGCAAGGGCGGAGCGGCGTTGGCCGACGTCCTTCATCTCCTCCTCAATCTTTCTTTGCTCCTCAGTGAGCTGATCGTATAGGCGTTGAATTTCCTAACGAACCATTGGATGAGTGATGAGCGACTGTCGACGAGCTCTTGGGGAAAAATACGAGCGAGATCGTCGGCTGTCTTCCCTCGACGATGAGCCCCAATCCACCATCACAACATAATAAATCATTATTTTTTTCATATCTAAATTTGGCGAAGTGAGTTCGGGAGAAGGGCAGGAGGCGACGGACATTGATGTCGGTGAGCTGCTCGATGGTGGCGAGGTCGATCTCGTTCGCCATGGCCCTCGCTCACCAATCGCCACCACGTCCACTCGAACACCCTTTATACACAAGAAAATATCAAAATCAAATAAAATCAATAAAATTGGAACGAACGGGAGAGAGTCGGAAGTGAGGAGAGGTTGAGAGAGAGTGAGGCGCGAATGGCGACGCTCAGTGAATTACAGCGCAAAGCAGGCAACAGTATTCAGCCAATTACAATAGTTATCAAATACAATCAATTAAGATCAACCTTCTGCACGAAGAGCGACAGACAGAAATGAATGACCGAGGGACGATTCAACGGGCTTTTCTGAGGAAACAACCCCTTGGATGCTTCGCTCGATCTTGGCGCAGACGAATTGGCTCCTGCCGTTCGACCTGCTTATTGCCTTATTACGAAGATGGCCAAGTATTACGTACACACAATCGAGGGTGTGAGCTTGGCCGAGTTCTCGTGGGTCGCCAAGAATGTCGGCGCCAATTCCACCGTCGCCGACGTCATCGAGGTATCGCCGCCTCCTCCTTCTTCTCCCTCTCGCCGACTCTCTGTTTATGTATAATTATTGGACTTCATTGATCTTTTTATTCATATTTTTTTGTTTCCGTGGAGGCGGCAGAGGGGCGACAGTGATGTGTCCTTCATTTCATTCCTCCGTTGGGTATATTGACGATGAATCTTGCTCCGTGACCTCCTTAATTCTCAATTATAGTCATTCGTGACAGCGTACAATAAGAAGAACCCCGAACAGGCGATCGAGGACGTCTCCAGCGTCGAGCTCTTCTACGACGAGGAGAAGAAGAAGCGCCTCGTCAAGGTCGACGAACCAATTGGCAAGCTCCTCAAGCAGTTCAGCGACATCTTCGTCGCGCCAAAGCAGACCGCCACATCAGCCAACAAACCGACTGAACCTAAGGGAGAAGATATCGCTGAGGAGGTGAAGAAGGAGGAGAACAAGGAGCCCGAGAAGCCCAAGATTCCGGTGGAGGAGGCGATTGCGCTCGATAAGGCCAAAGCTGGTGCCTCCTCTTCCTTCCTTGATCAATTGCCTCTTCCTTCTTATCTTATATGTCCATCAGCAACTCTTAAAGATGAAGGCAACAAGTGCATGAACGAGAAGAAGTACCAGGAAGCCGTTGAGAAGTACTCGGTGGCGATCGAGCTCGACCCGACCAACGCAGTGCTCTACTCGAATCGTGCTCAAGCGCACCTGTCCATTGACAAACATCATGGTGCGCTCTTCTCTTTCTCTTTCTTTCTCTCCCTCTTGTGCCATTTTCCATCCTTCCGCTGTGTGCTTCTCTCGTTCCTTGCTGCCTTGCGATCTCTCGTTCCTTGCTGGCGCTGCCTCTCCATCCTTGCTCACTATTTCTCTCTCTCTCTCTCTCTCTCTCGTAGAAGCACTGGTTGATGCGGACAAGGCGCTGTTGATTGACAATCAGAATCCCAAGGCGTATTTCCGGAAAGGGTTCGTCCTAAGTTGACGAGTGCAATGGATCTTGCTCGCTCCCTCACTCTTCTCTCTAGCATGGCGCTCTTGAAGCTCGGGCGCGCTGAGGATGCTAAGGTTGCCTTCCAGACTGGCCTCTCCGTCCCCAATCTTGATGACGCTAACAAGAATGGTCCTTCTCACTTATCCTGGGCCGATGGTGCTCGAATTGAAGTTCTCCATTTCTTTAGCTTTGCAAACGTGGAAAAAGAAAGCCGAAGTTCAAATCGCTGAAGATGCCAAAGCCATCAAGGAAGGGTCCAAGAAAATTGTACGGTTTCTCATTTTGAGTGCATGTCTTCATGGTGTCTGATACGAATGTTGAAGGAGGTGAAGGCGCCCAAGGTGGCGTCGACGGCCAATGCTGCCCCCACGTCGCCGGAAGCCAAGGCCTTCCTGACGGAGGCCCATAAGCTTGCCAAAAATGCTGAAGATAAGAAAAATTTCCGCGTACGACCTTTGCGCTATGTTTTCATCATGGTTTGCATCTGTGGCGTCTCATGGAGTCAGGGCAGGGCGCTGCGTCGGTCTATGAGGAGGCATTGAAGGTCTCGGAGTATGACCCCATTGCTCTCCTCCATCTTGGCAACATCTACTTTGGCGCCAAGAAATTCCAAAAGGCTGCCGAATATTTTTATAAAGGTACGCTCTCTCTCTCGTAACTCGAGCTCCCGCTCTTCTCCACTTTGCTAAGCTCGCTCGGTGCAGGATCGTTCTACCATGTCCTCAACCTCGAGTTTGCGGTGAAGCTCGGTGACAGTTACCTCAACCTCAAAGACTACAAGAACTCGGCCGAGGCGTACACTGCCGCCCTGAAGCGCTGCACCTCGGAGACTGAGCGCAAGACTGTCAAAGTGAAGATTGGTACCAACCGTAACATCATATGCGCGTCAGTGAATCTTCGACGATTATTTTCTTCATTGTAGGTCAGCTCCTGTATGAGGCGGGAGATCATGCGAACGCTGTGGAGTACTGGAAGGACGTCCTCAAGACCGATGAAGGTCGCTCTTGTAGACTCATTGCGATGTGATCTTCTTGATCGATTCTGTTTAGACTTCTTTGATGCTTTGTTAGCGTACGGTCAAGCGTTGATCGACCACGGGACAGTCCCCGACGACTCCCTTCCTGTTTACCTCAAGCTCCTCGTGAAAGATACCGGTATGTCCTTCCTCCCATTTATCTATCTATTATCTCTCTCTCTCTCTCTCTCTCTCTTATTTCGCTAGCACATGGCATAGATACACGCTTAACATATTTTGAGTCATAAGGGGCGATATATAATACACACCGTGAGGGGACTCACGGCACTTCATCAGTGTTGGGCAACGTTTCTCTCTCTCTCTCTCTCTTTCGTAGAAAACGAAAAGGTTCGCCAAAAGCTCTCAGAACTGGTGATGCACGAGCGCGGCTATGAAGTCCTCCAGGAGAGTCTCAAGGTCGTGCCCAGCTCCGCGTCTGCCTTTGGTACGCTTCCCGCTCGAATCTCTTCTCTTGTCAATTGTGATCTTTTCCCTCCTGTAGCATTCTTGGCGAATGTCCTCAAAGATAATGGAGGTGCCCATATCCTTGTCTCATCGAATGTCTCCTGAGTACTGACTCGTCCCTGTAGCGTTGGAAGTGGCTGAAAAGCTCTATTTGGAAGCGCTCGCGATCGACCCGCAGAACGCTTCGCTCGCCCTCAATTATGTTCACATTCTCGAGATGCGCAATCTCTACGAGGCCGCTTTCCAGTTCATCAAATCGTGCGCTGATCATGATGAGCTTGTGGAAACCATTCGCCATACTCCTTCGCTCCTTAGGTTCACGAAATCGAACAAAGACCTCAATGTGGGCCAACTGACTTGCGGCCATATCTACAATGTGTTGAAGCGAATGGACACACTCAGCGACGTTGCAACGAACGGTTTGATTCGCTTTTTATCGTTTTGTTACTCCGAGAGAGTCACGAGCTGATTCAGAGCCTGCTGCTGTCGCCACGACTTCCCCTGCGGCTTTGGCGTTGGATAAGATGTATGGGCCGAGTCAGCTCGACTTGCTTGCCTTCTTCTGCACCACTGTCAAGACCATCTACCTCAGCGGCCTTCTCGACCTCATTAAGCCTTTGAGCGATATTATCAGTACCACCTTGTTCCATGCTCTCTTGAGTTCCATTTTTTCATGCGGTTGCTGCAGATCCTGTACGCGAAGGCCGCGAGATGCACACGACGACGATTCGTAACGAGCACGCGTACTTTAGCTGCATCGACCAGCTCATGACTTACCAGCCCACCAAGTGCTAGCCCTCGCTCATCGTCTCTCAGGAACGATCACTGATGTGAAATGCTGTATGATAGGATCCACATGAAGCTTGGCGACCTTCCTCCGCTGTACTGGTCGGGTGACAGCCACGCCTTGGTCCGCATTCCGATTGACTCCGACTCTGTTGATCGCGCCCTCATTGATCCCATTCGTCTAGGTGACGGCATATCAGAAGATCAACTTCAAGGGCACTCCACATCGCATTGTCCCGAAGCTTGTCACTGGATTGAAGTGCTGGCATTTGCGGTTCCACCACGTTCTCTCCTAATCCTCCTGCCGTTTCCTCATCTCTCATCATCTAGGGACGAATCGACCTTCTACCCGAAGTTCAACTTTTACAATGTGGTCCGCACGATCCCCGAGGGCGCTAACGTCGTGTTCCAATTTGGTGAGATTGATTGTCGCGAGGGCATCGTCTTTGCGGTGCAGAAGATGATCTATGAGGTTTGACATAATCTTGGAACAGTTTCTCGCTCTCTCCTATCGTTCCGTTTACTTCTGTCGTTGTAGAACATTGCGGAGGGCGCGCGCGTTGCTGTGGACATCTACCTCAAGGTTCTGCTGAAGCTCAAAGAAGAGTACGGCTGGACGATATTTGTCCATCCACCCGCTCCTGTCATCGATGTCACTCGCGAGATTGTGCGCCCTTCATTGTTTCTTCCCCTCTTCGGAGCTCCTCGCTCACTTCACGTCCTCTAGGTAAAGATCTTCAACAGCGTCTTGAAGCAACGCGTCCAAGAAACCCCAGGTTCTCCCGTCTGTCAGTGAATGGTTCCTCGGAGACCTTATGTTTGTTATCCTAGGTCTCTTTTATTTGGACTTTTTTGATTTGCTGTTGTCGGCAGACAAAGAAAAGCTCGCCTCGGCGTACGAACTCGACGGCACACATATGAATCCGACCTACCTACCCCTCGTCGAGCAAGCGCTCGCCACCGTCGCTCCTTCTTAGGCGCCCATCGCTTCAAATGTCTATTAAACGACTCTGTAAAAAAGAAAAAAGAGATCACAATGCTGCTATGCTGGCCTCATTCTTTCCAAGGGTCAGACTCTCTTTTCGAGAACTGGGTTCGACGCAACAAGGACGCTCGAGGAGAGCTCGTCGATGACGCTCATGTGAGAACGCTGCGACTTCGTAGCGCATTTGATTAGACCAATACATATCAATAAAATACAGGTGTTATAAAAGTAGAAGGGGAAGAGACTTTCGTCGAGAGCGAGGTCAAGAGGGCAGGAAGAGTGCCAACGACGGAGAAGACGGCCAAACAGCTGGCCATTCTCGGGGCGTTGGAATGGCCTTGTTCTCGATTCATTCTGCTTCGAGAGTTCTCTCCGAGGCTATTATCCCTCTCTTTCGACGGAATACAAATCCTTATGATTGATATCTTGAGAGACTGACGGTTGCTGATCGAGGATGCTGGGTGAGGCAACGACCCGAGGCTCGCCGTTCCTCGGCCTCTGTCTCGTCAAGGTGGTCGAGACCGCAGAGTGGAGCCACTGCAAACGGAAACTTGCCGCGTATTAATAATTAGATTCAAATATCCACAAAGATATAAATGGCAATCTCAGAGGGCCTGGCAAAGTCGCAATCCAGGTACAGCACCCTTTTTCCTCTCATTCAGCAAGCTTTCGTGGAGCCAACCCTTGTTCAACCTTCTACGCACAGCACGACAAGAGCGCCGTAGTCTTCTGATTGGGAGCGCCGGGGCAGTCTCCTGGAGTCAAAGAAAGGCAGGCAGCAGAGAAGTGGCGGATGGCCTTCATGATCTCGTGCAACAACACCACGAGTGATCAAACTGACAGATCAACAAGACCTTTCGCAGGCAAACGGTCACCTGGACTTGGCGAGACAGAGTGAGACGAAGTAAATGTGCTTTCTTTCTCAAAATGAGGAGTGAAGGTAGTGGAAGAATGCTACAGGGGCGTCATCGCTGGTGGAGGTGTAGTCGAAAGTCGAGCACGTCTTGTGGAAGACGTGACGAACCAGTGAGAAGTGCAGTAATGAGTCGTTGTGGCCAACAAAGGGGGCGATGCTTGGCGTCGATGTTGTGGCGGAAGTCGCGAGCCTGAAGCCGCAGTCCAAGTGCTGCATGACATGGGAGTGAATGAGGGGGACAATGAAACAATGAGTTTAAAATGATCGGCCCCATACTCGCGGGTCACAAAAAGCAAAGGCGGTGTCAGCCAAGACAATAGGAATGCTAAAACGACAGCGGCGCAAGAGCAATCGACGAAGAAGACGTATAAAACGATAACTACAAGATGTCAATCAAAGGAATTCGGAAGAATACATCGCAGAGAGTTGTCAAGTCAAAGGACTGCAAGTCGCGCAAATCAACAACTGGGAAAGGACCGTAGGTGTCAAGTCGTCATAAAATCGTCAAAACACAGGTCAATCAAATTTCACACCAAGCTACAATATTTTTCATAATAAACCGAGTGGATAATAAACCGAGTGGTTGAGTTTGATAAATGATTGAAAGAGGTGACAAGAAGGGGGACAATCAAAGAGGTCATAATGGGGAAGCAAAGAATGAAACCAAAGGTCAGGTAAGGGTAAGGTCGTCACCTGGTCGTAATTTGATATCATTCTGTAAAAGCCAAGGAAATTTATTCCAAAAGACACGGAAGCCATAACAGAAGACCTCAAAGAGAAAGTAAAAGCGCGCGGGGTCTGTGGGCCAGTCACAGAAGAAACGCAGGAAACGACGGGCTGTCATACGACCACCCAAAATGTCGAATCGCCGATTTTCTGAGAAAAAAAAATCATAGCAACATGCCCTGGAGTAACTTGATACGAAAAAAATGGTGGCGCTATCCTTTAGATTTGATGAGATGCTAGGAAAGCAGCACGCAAGGTACAAAGGGAGCAAACCGGACGTCCTTGGTAACTATACATCTAGTCGTAATATAGTCGTAAAACTCGTCCGAATAAAATTTCAATCAATTAAGGCATAAGATGGCTCAGGAAAGCAAAAAAAGCGTCTCGAAAATTCGAAATAGGGTCACGGCTAGGACACGCGCACACAACCTCACCAACAAGCCAAAATCACCCTTTTTCAAGCTCACGACGGATATGGCGTCTCGACACTCACCGAGTTCGTCTCTTTTCGAAAACCCGGTTTCGTCATAGAACCACGCAATCTGGTACGGAGAATCCGAATCTGATATCCAAATTTTCAGCGACGAGGGTACGAGATCAAGGGAGCAGAGGGGATGAGGGAACAGCAGCATTCCAACATAACCAAGGGTATACCATGTCGTCATTTGGTGATAAAAATCAAAAAACAGCAAAATTTTATCGCAGACAAACGAGAAATGATATTGAATAGGACCAACAACTAAACAAACGGTTACCTTCACCAAGTCGGAATGGAGTTGATGCATGGAGGGAAGTGAAGCTTCAAATCCTATGCAGCTCATCCGTCAGTCGAGGTAGCATCAACAGTCAAGTCCACGGTATGGAGCGCCAAGTCAAATCCATGACGGAAAACTCGAATTTGCACAATTCAGAAACGCCAGACATAAACGGAATCGAGTACAACGAGTTGGAATTTGAGAATAACCCAATGTCGTAATAAGAAGTTTGTGAGAACATACGAGTCGTCAAACGGTCGTAGACAACACAACTCAATATCCCCAATATCCTACAACCAAATATTCTCACCAAAAAGATGCACCGAAGACGACGGAGAAGGTAGAAGGCAAGAAAAGCGTGATACGAAAGAAAGTGACTGAGTTATCGAGACCTATCAGTCGTAAAACGGTGGTAAACACTAAATATGAACTGAATTCAATACCGCACTATTAGGGAAACGAACTATCCAGCCGAAAACTCCCTCATAGATGCCACGAGCATGAATACACACCAATTCTCCACACGAAGCATTGAGAAGGTGGAGTAAGTAGGGAGAATATCAACAGACCATTCAATGGAACTTCAAGACACTATATAAAACAGAGAAGACGGATCAATGATATGTTCATAGCATCGAAAAAAAAAAATGGAGGGGTTCTTCAGGTTGAAAGGGCGATACCATAGGAAGAGCCCAATGGACCGGGCCCTGGAGCGCCCGAGCCGCCATCTACGAAAAGAAAAGTTAATATGAAAGTACATTAGGAATATAAAAAAGATCAAATGGGCGGGGCGGGAGAAGATGGTGAAGACCCAGAGAAAAGCGAAGTCGTGCTATGGGCAAGGGGTCGCGCTATGGGCAAGCGGAAGGAAGGAAGGAAGGCGAAAAGGGAGGCGCAATAAAGAAGAGCTCAAAAGGATTCGGTGTTACCATCATGCCGCGCTATGTCCTCTCGGAGAGGGCGCCCTTGACCGTCGAGTTCGAAAGAGGTGTTCCTCGAATACGGAAAGCAAAGAAAACGCAACCTCGAAAAGAGGAAGGGATCGCCGTCGAAACTCTCGCAGTCTCTCAAGGAGGCAGCCAAGAATACTACGATCAAGATAATAAAGAAAAAAAGAAAATACCAAACAATGCTCAGGATAAGAATGGCAGAAAGAAAAAAACCCCAAGAAATGGAGCAAAGGAGCAGAAACGAGGGTAAGGAGGAAGAAGGACGGGCCAGGAGGCCGACAAACATGTAGAGGCCGCGGGCGTCCTTGACAATCGTACAACCTATTGTCAGTAATATTTAGATATAATCTACACAAGAGCGAGGGCGAAAGGCCACAAGAGCGGGGCGAGATCACGGTGGAACGGGCAAGGAGGGAAAACAGGGGGCACAAGCGCAGGCATCGCTGCGGAAGGCGGTCGCGACCGCCCCCACAAAAACACAATATGAATAATATTGACACAAAGAGAAGGAGCGAGCGCGCGAACGGAAGGGAGAAAAGCGTTTTCACATCGCTCGATTGCAGGCAGTGAAGCCTTTGGAGGCCCTCAACGAACTCGCCTAGGTCGGAAAATATATAGAATATAGCGTACATTATTCATTCAATAAGCTGCAAAAGTTTGAGGAGGGAAGGCTCATGGGAGCCGAGAATCGCCGAATCTGAAAGGTTGCCTTTTAATCCGCGCGTAGGACAGCTTCGAGGGCGTTGAGCTTGAAGCCAACATTTGGAGGAAGAGAAACATGAAGAGGAGAATGGCAAAGCCGGAAATTGAGAAAACGAGATGTCCCCTCGTACGCCCGAAGCAAGGTGGGAAAACCTCTTCTCGACAAAATCAGCTATGCTCGGCGCGTATCCGTATAGGACTATGGAAAGCGGCTACCACTAATGCTAAGCGGGCTATTGCAAGTGACGAATACTACTTTTAGAATGTTCGAAGAGTATTCAATAGTCCACCTAGTATTAGTGATAGTCACTTTCAATAGTCCGCCTAGTGTTCGTAACACTCTCAATAGTCGACCTAGTATTATGATAGTCACTTTCAATAGTCCACCCAGTATTTAGTGATAGTCACTTTCAATAGTCAAACAGTCGACCTAGCATTAAGTACTTTCAATAGTTCACCTAGTATTAGTGATAGTCCACTTCAATAGGCCACCTAGTGCTAAAGAGATTGCCACTGTTCAATAGTCCCACCACCTAGGATAGTGATAATCACGTTCAATAGTCCAACCTAGTATTAGTAATGGTCACTTTCAATAGTCCACCTAGTATTAATGATAGTCACTTTCGATAGTCCACCTAGTATTAATGATAGTCACTTCAAATAGTCCCCTTAGTATTAATGATAGTGACTTTCAATAGTTCCCTTAGTATTAGTGATAGTCACTTTCAATAGTCACTTTCAATAGTCCCCTTAGTATTAGTAATAGTCACTTTCAAGTCGAATCGTCCACCTAGTATTAGTGAGAGTCACTTTCAATAGTCCCCTTAGTATCAGTGATAGTCACTTTCATTAGTCTCTCACTAGTAGACTATCACTAATACTTTCAATAGTCCCCTTAGTCAATAGTCCCCTTAGTATTAGTAATAGTCACTTTCAATAGTCCCCTTAGTATTAGTGATAGTCACTTTCAATAATCGAATCGTCCACCTAGTATTAGTGATTAGTCCACTTCAATAGCCGAATAGTATTAGTAATAGTCACTTTCAATAGTCTCCTTAGTATGAGTGATAGTCACTTTCAATAGTCCACCTAGTATGAGTGATGGTCACTTTCAATAGTCCCCTTAGTATTAATGATAGTCACTTTCAATAGTCCAACTAGTATTAATAATAGTCACTTTCAATAGTCCACCTCAGACTAGTATTGGAGTCATGGTCACTTTCAATAGTCGGGCTAATCACCGAGTATTCGGAATAGTATTTAGGGGGCACTTTCAACAGTCGGA
>Ga0154020_10010281_pt1 | contig 10713 bp, 12 predicted proteins | sample Klosneuvirus_201_FD_109709 | JGI IMG/M metagenome (GOLD analysis project Ga0154020, IMG submission 109709) | Active sludge microbial communities from wastewater, Klosterneuburg, Austria - Klosneuvirus_20160825_MG | ecosystem: Engineered > WWTP > Aerobic digester > Activated sludge | place...
GGCGTAAAGCGGGCCAGGCATAGGCGAACCTTCTCCTCGTCCGGGACGACTTCCTGGCCTGGGCGGTATTGCTCTTGGACTTTGAGCTCAATAGATTGTGCAGCGACAAGCTCTTGCACTGTGTGCGTGAGGAACTCGTTGAAGGAATCGAGCTGTTGCCGCACAAGGCCCTTCTCTCTGAAGTACGCCGTCACGACCGTCCACGAATCTTCCTGCGTGATGTCGCCTCCAGCGGCAGCTGTCACAACGCCCATTAGCACCGAAAACGTCAAAAAATTACCAAAAATGCCGGGAGGTACCCTGTTGTTGCATATACATGGCGGTAGGCGCGACTGGGTCAATACGAAAGCAAGGCGTCAATCACACCAAAGGGAGAATTCAACAAACGGTGGCGTTGAGTGGCCGCTTCTACACCACTTCAAGAGAGTATGTGCATGCCCTATACGCACCAACAATGACTGAGGCGCACAGGCAGGAGGCAAGAGACGAGGGAAAGCGATGCCTTGAGCTCCGCCGAAGCAACAGTTTTCCATTGCCTTGTGGCGCTGCTCCTCGTCCCCCTCCCGTCCCTCTCGAGCGCTCAGCGTCAAATATCGCTTTGTATTGACTAGGTAGATCAGGAATTCCTTGTGGATCGTGGTGTTGGTCGTGTGTTGCCGTGCTGCCACGACAATCTTCATCGTCACTCGACAACCCGCCCTCCTTGCTCTTCTCCTGCCTCGTTCGCCTTTGATCATGGTGAAGATTTTTAGATATCAAGTATATTAGCGATAATGGAGGCAGAAGAAGATAAGGAGGCGAGATCGCCCGATGCTAACGCCGGGCCTTCGCCGAGCTCGCCGAAGAGCAAACGGCCCTCAAAGCGCTCGCACCCTAAGGAGGCGTCCACCAACAAGGAGAAGGGCGAGCGAAAGGAAGAGAATAAAAAAAAGGGAAAAGAATCTAAAGGTAAAGAATCTGAAGAGATCAATAGTGTCCCACCAGCTGCCGATGGCGCTCAGGTGGTCCTCTCCGACTCTTCTCGAAGCCAAAGCACGCATTTGGACGACACGAAGAATGGCAAGGAAGAGCCTTCTGACGCCTCCAAATCTCAATCCAACCAAAAAGATATCGAAGCAAAAGCCGTTGATGAGAAGAAAGATGAAGCGGGGGCGAAGAAGGAAGCGTTTTTGTTGAAGATCGAGGAGAGCACGTCCGACTCGTCGAGCTCTGTGGCCGTCAGCAAAATTACCGAGAAGGAGAAAGAAAGCAAGGACAAAGAGAAAGAAAAAGAGAAGGAAGTCACCAAGAACAGTGCTGGTCGAGCGTCCACCAGGCCAGCGCTGACGAAGACCGATAAGGTTCGCCTGCTTTCTTTTGCGCCATTCGTCCGCCTCCCTCTATGTTAACCTGTGGTTCTTGTAGGCGCCCTCGCTCGTAAAAGAAAAGGTTCGCATTAAGGTGGAGACCCGCTGCCTTGTGTCCCTCTCATTGAGTTGTATTTTCAGGTTGAACAAGCTGCTGCAGTCGATCGCGGCCTCAAGGCAGGAGATCGCGTTAGGCACTTCTTTGTTGACACATGTTAGTGGGCCCTCCTTATCTTCGTATCCTCAGTTTGGATCGCGATTTCTCTCGGGGAATCGCTGTGCGGTTTTTGACGACGCGGCCAAAGGAGCTCGAGAAAGTGATCGCGGACGATAAGTCCTTTGCCCTCTTTGTCGAGACCATCAATGCGCAGTTCAAGGAAGCCGAGGAGGTCAACGGTGCCTCTGTTTGTGAGGTACGCATCCTCTCATCGATTGCCTCTTACGCGTCTGATTCATTCGGCGTTTCGGTAGACTTTGTTGGGCTGCCTCTCTTGCTTTATCTCTTTCGCCTGTTGCTCTTCGAACTACGAGCGTGTGGTGGAAGATATTGAGGGTTACATTGATGAGCAGAACGATACTGTCTTCCGTCCTCTCGGTCTCAAGGTTCTATATCCGCGAAAGACGGGTTATCTATCGGTATGGTCGTTTTTCGGTTGTTGTCATGTTCTCTCGAGTGGGTCAACAGTTTTTCCCATAGCTTGACGTCAAGGTGCTTCAGAACTTGCCCGGCGATGGGAAGTAATGGCACATCTTCAACAATCTCTGCGATCTTGGTAAAGATGTAATTGTACACTTGTCACTTCTCGTCGAGGCGCCTATGCTGACTGCCTCGCTCTTTCATAAACTGTTCGACGTTCCGTTTGTTCTCGGAAGGTAGAGTCGTTCCATTTTGTGAGTCAGGCGAAGGAAGCTGTGAGGAAGAGGAGTCTCTATAGTATCATTGTACAAGATGGAGATTGGCATATCATAAAAAGCATTAGGAAAGTCTTGGGAGACAAATGAGGACGGCGGCGATCATTGAAATGGCGGGTAGGAGGTGGTGGCTGGCTTCCGAGGCCGCACAATCGGGACCATATATCTTTGATATCGTTACTAAAAAGTTCGAATTTGACCTATATCATTTGTGTTATAAATGAAAGGGGTCACGAAATCTTACAAGATAAGGAAACCGCACAAAGATTGGGAAGTGGAGAGGCACGGGTCATCCTTGACGCCTTTGAGGAGCACTTGAGTGAAGGATGGAGAAGAGCACGACATATCGAAACCGGCGAACACGGAATACGACTGGCCGACGATCTTCATGGGATCAGTACCGTTTTCGAAGTTCAATACCAGGACGGAGTTCTGCTGCGAGATGCACCCAGAGACATTGAGCGGGGGCGAGGCAGAAGTGGTCTCCAGTTGCGCATTGTCTATGATGAGGTCACCTCCGATGGACAGCTGAGCATCTGACTGGATCGATACGATCGATCCTTGAGTGATGTTGATGCCATTTGCCACTTCGAGGGAAGCGCCACTACCGATAGTGACAGTAGAATTGACCACTAAAATGTTGTCGATGGAGATGCTAACATTCAAGGTGATCACCACACTTGAGACATTACAAACGCCTGATATGCATGGCAGCTGAGAGGAGGTAGGAGAGGGAGTCGGAGTAGGAGTCGGAGTCGGAGTAGGAGTTGGAGTTGGAGTAGGAGTTGGGGTAGGAGTCGGAGTCGGAGTAGGAGTAGGAGTTGGGGTAGGACTGATCGAATTCAAAGTATCAGCAAGGTAGATTTCGTTAATCGCAACCCAGGAGTTGACGTCGGCCGAGTTGACATCCACTCTGATATATCGAGCTGCTAATCGCGGGACGGAAATGGTGACATTGTGGAGACCCACGACCATCTCTGTGCCAATCGCGAGAGGGTTGCTGTCGCCTGTGGAAATGGTGTAGGTGATAGTCCTTCCAGGATCCGCATTTCCCACAATTATCACCGTATCGAAAGTGATGTCATTCACAAATTCCGCAACAATGCTTTGCGGAGCTCCGCGGCCAGCGTTCCAAAGGGTCTCGATGATGCAATCAAAAGCATAAGTGGGAGCATAAGCGGACTCCCACGTTGCGGTGGCGTTGACCTGCTTCGTATCAGGGCAAAAAGAGATAGTATCAATAACACTGGGGATCGTCGTCGAAACACATGCAGGACCATCAGAGGAGACCAAGTACACATCGTTAATCGCCACCCATGACGGGCCCGACGCCGGATCAACCACATCGATCTTCAGAAACTGCGTCGTGGTTTTTTCCACGGGGACGGTGACGTTAAACGCGGAGCCAGGGACCAAAGCTCTGATCGATCCAATGGAACGAAAGGTGATCCCATCGCCAGCGGATATCGAATATGAGAAATTGGTCTCGGGAATCGCATTGACCATCAGCACGACTGAGTCGAAGGTGAGGAGCGCGTCAAACTGAGCGGTGATCCAGGCAGGACCTTCCGATCCTGAGTTCCATTGAGAGATAGTGCAATCGAATGCGTTCTCTTTTACATCTCCCAGATAAGAAGATGAGGCGACAACAGAGTATGTGTTGGGACAGCACTGCCCTCGAACGACAACGGCGAAGCTCACAACGAGAAGGCCGAGGAGGAGGCGTGGCCAGCTGGCAGGCATGGCAAGGCTCGCAACGGGAAGTGTTTGCTCTTTCCTGAATAAATTCAAAGTTCTTAGCGAAGAAAAACAATGTGAAGACGACAAGATGCGAAGGTGACTGCTCGAGATACGAAAGTGAAGAGGAAGGAGATCGTTGAGTCGCGCCATCAGCGTCGACAAGGGCAAACGAAAAAACGGAATATTTAACTTTTCCGCATAATATTATGATTTATGAAACGGAATTTAATGCGAATATATTATTATAACAAATCAATCTCAAAATAATGAGGAGATAGCTCAGAGGGCCGGTGGCGATGATGGGAGTTGGATTGGACCAAGTGGTCCCTGATGTCCCGGAGGTAACTTTATCATCGAGAAAATAATACTAATGTATAAAATAAGCTACGATAAAATCGTTCGGACCTCATCGCCCGTTAACGCGAGGCATCGCGCGAATGTTCTCCGACCAGGCCTGTCTCCCGACAAACCATTCCTTGCGGAGGAGGTTTTTCTGTCGTGAGGCTGTTACGTGAGGCGGACATGAACTGAAGGTTCATTCTCCGCCAGTCGTCCCGCCCACCTTCATCTCCACTCTCCAGTGGTCTCTTCCTCCTTCCGATATCACCGCAGTCTCTGCAGTCTCAAGTTAGTACTCTAGGTAATCTGTTGGTGGTCGGTGGTTCTTGTGAACGGTGCTCAGGCCCATACGAGGGCCAGTGTCATTGTCAAAGGAACTCACGGCTGAGTACATGCACTGTCATCTCTGACTCTTGTGACAGAGACCACTCCTCAGGCTCACGGCAGTGCAATCTGTCCTCTTGCAGTCTTGCTAGGAGGAGAGGCACTGTTCGCCTTCATTGTACCCTACTTCAATCGCAAGATCTAGTTGCGCGATTTGTCAAGCGACTTGTTTTCGAGTGATGACACGGACCACGTTCAAATTGGACGGAGTTGGCTGTCTCCTCGAGTCAGTGCGGTGTCTCGAGTACCTTTACTACCTTTGCCATTCTCGCTGCCTCCTCCTCAGCTGAACATGTCAATGTTCAAAAAGAAGAGCAAGAAGGACGGCAAGGAGAAGGACGACGCCGTGGTGAGCCCCGCCTCGCCCTCGTCCCCTTCCGTCGCCAAGGTCGGCGCTCGTCTCCCTTCCTCTTTCGCCTCCTTTTCCCCTCTTTTTCCCCCTTGCCCGCACATGTTTCTCCTTTCTATGCTATGAATGTATCCTCGGCGGCACATATTGTGTGGATTCTGTGAAGGGCGGCGTTCCTCGTTCCTGCGTGCCCGCACTTGTCGAGATTCCCTCGACCGACCGCTTGCCCTTGCGCGCCCCCTCGTGCTCCCCCTGCAGTTCTCATACCATTAATATTCACCATGATGATGTTATGTGCTTTGCGTGGGGTATCGCTTTGGTTCGCGTCGTCCGTGGGTTCCGTTGCCCTCAATGTCGAGATTCCCATTTTTGTTCCAATCCTCGAGGCGCTCCATGTCCTCCTTGTCGCCCCATTCCATTGAAATTGCTCATTTTACAATATATATTATATATTGTCATTATTTGATGTTTTTGCATCGCTGCTGAGCGCTCTGGAGGGCCAGCCTCCCATTGGCCGTTGTCCGTTGATCTTGGAAGCCTCTGGTTCCCTTTTCGTCGTATTCTTTTCTGTGATTTCAAAATATATTCATAATTTTATTTAATTATAATTATTACAATACAATTTTGTGAGGGTAATGTTTGGTTTAACGATGGCTTGCTCGCCTTGGCCTTGGAGGCGGTGTCGGAAGTCGTCGACCTCGAGCGCTCCTCTCTCTGAGTTGAAGCAACTTTTCTCCTTTTCTTCATTCTCCCCTCTTTCTCCTTCTCATATTCTATTATAAAATGTTTCAGATTTCTGTGTAATTGATGGGAGTGTTTTGTCTAGAATACGAGTCCTCGTGGCGAGTCGAGTGAGCGCCTCGATCTCAGCAAGAAAAACCTCGACGCCTTCAATGAGGTCCCCTTCCCTTCCCCTCCGCTCCTCCTCCTCCTCCTCATCTCCAGCTTTGATTTGTTTATTTATTCAATGTTGTTTTGTTTTCGTGATGTTAGGCGGTGAAAGAGGGCAAGGTGAACGCGCAGCTTCGCAATCTCCACCTCAATGAGATGGGTCTGTCCGACTATCCCGCCGAGGTCTCTCTCTCCCTCTCCCCCCTCCCCTCTCACCTCCTTTGTGGTTTCTGTGTTTCGTTTTCCTATGTTAATGTTTCTCTCTCTTGTTTACAGATCAAGGAATGCGCGAGTCTCGTCTTCCTCGAGATGAATCAGAATCGCCTCACTTTCTTTCCTAATATTTTCAAGAAGTACGCTCTCTATGACACTCCCCCGATTCATTCCATGAGCGCTCTTGTTCATATATGTAATATATATATCTATATATATATATATATATATATATACAATATTGTATGTAATATTCATGATGACCTCTGTGCGCGTCATGTAGGATCAAAGGCATGGAGACCATCTCGCTCATGGGCAATCTCATCGCCTCGCTGCCAGTCGACATCGGCACTCTCAAGACTATCACTACTCTCAACTTACAGGTACTCCTTTTCGCCTTCTGATCTCCTTGGAGATATCAATAGTATATCTGGGAAGTTGGGAGATCATCATCTTGATGGTGTAGATCAATCAGCTGCGTGAATTGCCAGCGGAGCTCTTCCTGCTGGCGACGCTGAGATCGCTGGACGTGTCGACCAATCTGCTCGAGGAGATTCCTAAGGGAGTCGCTAAGCTCACGAGTCTCGAACGGTTAAATGCTCGCGCCAATCAGGTCGCACACCGTTGCATACCTCTCCATTTGTCATGTATGTTGACCTGTCATGCCATGTAGATCAAGACAGTGAGCTCAGAGCTGAGCAAGCTGAGCAAGCTCTCATCGCTGAATCTCAGTTACAATCTCATAAGCGATCTCGCCTTCAGCGGTTTCTCGAGTCTCACCAAGTTCTCCGCTAAGAAAAACTCCCTTAAGAAGTTTGAGCTCGGGTACTTGGCTGTCACTCGCTCCCCCAATATTACTCTTTGTTCTCATTCGGTTTACTGATTAGCAACTGTCCGATGTTGACGGAGTTGGATTTGAGTGACAATGAATTGACGGAGTTGTCGGAGGTGGAGTTGCCGCTCCTTAAGTCCCTCAACTGCCAACGCAACAAACTCACCAAGATCGTCCCTAAGACCTCCAGTACGCGTCCTCTGTGTCTCGCTTTGATATCTATATCTCCAATCGATATTTATATATGTATATAATATTATCTCGGTGGTGTAGAATGGCTGTCGTTCAGCGTGCAGCTCGAGTCGGTGTCATTCGCTAACAATGAGATCGATGAGATTCCGCTCGCTCTCTTCTCGCTCACCAAAATCAACTCCCTCGACCTCTCCAAGTATTCCCTCCTCTCTCTCCCTCTCCTCTTACCTCTTTCTTGCTGTCGATTTTTTTCTCTGTAATGTTATTTTTCGAATAGCAATTTATTGAAGGGTCTCCCTGATCTTGCTGGTCAGCTCACCGCGCTCACTTACCTGGACGTGTCCAATAACCGTCTCGACACTATCTCCGCTAAACTCGGTGACCTTCCGAAGCTCCAAACGGTACTCATCTCTTCCAACCATTGCTCTTGTTCTCTCTGATGATTTGCTGATGGGGTTTGCTGTCGTTCTTTGATATGCTGATCGTCATGCTGTTGTAGCTCAACCTCTTCTACAACAATCTCTCCTGGCTGCCCAAGGAGATTCTCCAAATCCCCACTCTTAAGAATGTCGATATCGGTCACAACCCTAACCTCGCCAGAGGTCCTTCCCCTTCCCCTCCCTTTGCCTTCATCTCTTATTTCAAACTTACAGAAACATATCGATATATATCGTTTCTCATTGAATGTGTTTGTGTGGGAGTAGATGTGGGTCAGCCGAAAATGGCACAGCTCGTGTCCTTCAAGGCGTACAATACGGCTCTTAGCAATTTCTCCTTCCTCTCCGCCTCTCCGCAGCTCTCCAAGCTCTATCTCGGTCATTGTTATCAGTACTCCCTTCCTCTCCTCCTACATCTCCTTCCTCTCCTCCTCCTCCTTTCCTCCTCCTGACTCCTCCTCCTCCTCCTCCTCCTCCTTGACGAGTGTTGTATCGGCGCAGTTTATCGGAGGTGCCCATGGCGATCAAGGATCTGGCCAAGCTGTCGGAGCTTCACCTCGCTGGTCTCGGCCTTTCCTCTCTCCCTAAGGAGCTCTTCTCGCTCTTTGCTCTCAAGGTCCCTCCCCCTCTCCTCCTCTCTCAGTCGCTTCTCTCATCATCGATGAACATTCTATCTTGTTGGTGTTTGTCGTGTTGATGCTGATAGTGATGGGTAGCGCCTGTGGCTGAATAACAACAACCTCCATAACCTCCCTAAGGAGATTGGCAATCTCCAGTCACTCGACCTCCTCGACCTCTCCTTCAATAGGGTTCCCCTCCTCCCCTTTCTCCTTCTCCTTCTCCTTCTCCTTCTCCTTCTCCTTCCCTTTCTTCTCCTTCCTCGTTCTCCTCCTCCTTGGGATCGATGACATTGATGTTGGGATCGTTGTCATTGATGATTGGTGTTAGTTGGAGCATCTGCCCGAGGAGGTGATGACCTTGAGGAACATTGAGGAGCTCTATCTCTCAAACAATGGAATGTTCTCTCTCCCTAGCGGTACGCCCTCTCCCCCTTTCTCCCTCTCCCTCTCTCCCTCCCTTGGCTCCCCTTTGTCTTCTTCTCTGATCGAGCGTGTGTTTAAGGTCTCGATAAGATGATCAACTTGAAGATCCTCGATCTGAGCTATAATCCCATCGGCGCTCTCCCCTCTGGCATCGGTGCTTTGCAGAACATTGAGCATCTCAACGTCTCCGGTTCGCCCTCTCCTCCTCTCTTTCCCTTGTTCCCCGTTGGCTCCGTCTTTCTTCCTCTTGGGCGCGTGTTGATTCATCAATGGTGTTGTAGGATGTGTGCTTAGCTCGTTTACGAATGAGGCGAACACGACACCAATGCTCGTGATCAATGCGTCCACGAACACTTCGCTATCGAATGTCCCTGATGAGTGGAAGAGTGTCACGCAAGGCATCATCGCCTCGCCCCTCTCCGCCATCTCTGAGCTCTCCTCCCTCTACTCCAGGTATTTCCATTGTGATTAATGATGCTGATGTTGTTGGTGTCATTGTTGTTGCTTACTTAGGGTGGTCGGTTCTGCCTCGTTCCTCAACGCTCGTCGTAAGAGCATGGAGGACACCTTTGTGATCCAGCATGAGCTCCCTGGTGCGCCCGTGATCTTGGTTCTCTTTCCTTGGTCATGTCATCGTTGTCTCATGGGTTGCTCTCACTCTTAGACATGCCCTCGTCGACGCATGTCTTCGCAGTGTTTGACGGTCACGCTGGTCCCGAGTCAGCGGCGCACTGTTGCATCCACACTGTCCCTCTTCTTCTCAAGCATGTTGTCAAGGCGGTATCGCGTTCCTCCTGTCACCACGGTGTCTTTTCCCTCTTACTCCAGTGACGATAGGGCGACGACAATTCCATCAAGGCGATGATGAAGGAGACCATGACCGCCCTCGCTAAGCTCTCCACCTCTGAGGCACTCCCTCCGCCTTCTCCTCATCATCGTCCATCTCATTATCTCATCTTATCAATCTATGTTAGTCGAATCCTGCAAGTGGAGCGACTGCGAATCTGGCCTTCGTCTGTGGTGAGGATCTCTACCTGGCATGCTGTGGTGATGTGCAGACGGTGCTCATTGAGGGCGGCAAGGTCACCTTGTACGTCTCCGATCGTTTCATTGTTCCATGCATTGATTTGAAATCTCATGTTCGTTGTTACGCGTAGTGAATCGGCGACACAGACCTCCGAGCAGTCCGAGGAGCGCTTGCGAATCCAGCGATTGGGCGGTTGGGTCACTGAGAACGGTTCGCTTGAGTCCTCTTTTTCTTGATCGACTCATCCATCATCCATCTATCTATCTATCCATCCATCCATCTATCTATCCATCCACTCATCATCTTTCCTATCAGGGCGTGTGAATGCTATCCATCCATCTATCTATCCATCCACTCATCATCTTTCCTATCAGGTCGTGTGAATGGCGCCATCAACGTGTCGCGGTGCCTTGGATCGCTCAAGTACCAGCCCTTTGTCTCCTCCTCCTTCGACCTCATCAAGGTGCCCCTTGCTTCTTGTCCCTCTCTCGGTATCTATCATTTCCTTCTCATTGGCGTTGATGTGATAGCGGCCGATCACAGATCACACGGATGCGATGATCATTGCCTCCGACGGTCTTTGGTCCGTCGTCTCTCCGAAGCAAGCGCGGGATGTTATCCTCCAATGCAAGAAGACGTCCGCTCTCTTTCCCCCTCCCTCCCTCCCTCCCTCATTCTCCTTGCTGCTCCCCTTCTTCCTCTCATCGTCTTGTGAGCAGAACGAAGAGTCTGAAGACTGCGGCGACGATGCTGCGTGACCTTGCCTTTCAACTCGGCAGCTCCGATAACATCACCGTGGTCGTCGTGGACTTTAAGTGCGAGGACTAAGTCACTCCTAGTGTTATCATAAGCCGCGTTATTTCCTCGAGGTAGACAAGAATAAACCAAGTAGACTCATATTGAATCGGCCCTAACCTCCCTGAGACCATCGATCAGACTTCTCAATGCAAGTCTGAGCCAACGGCCCCCCCCCCCCCCCCACACCCAACACAGACAAAACAATCCAAC
>Ga0154020_10010282_pt1 | contig 10712 bp, 10 predicted proteins | sample Klosneuvirus_201_FD_109709 | JGI IMG/M metagenome (GOLD analysis project Ga0154020, IMG submission 109709) | Active sludge microbial communities from wastewater, Klosterneuburg, Austria - Klosneuvirus_20160825_MG | ecosystem: Engineered > WWTP > Aerobic digester > Activated sludge | place...
CACGGCGGCCGCAGCCTGCGGGTCACCCAGTTCCTGCGGGCCAACGGTTTCGCCCAAACCAGCAATGTGGCCGGCGGGATCGACGCTTGGGCAGAGCAAATCGACCCCGGTTTGGCCCGTTATTGAGGCGCTTGACTCCCGCCCCGGCTTTCAGGCACAAGTCTCCCCTCAATTCATCTCACCATGGGCCAACAATTCAACAAGCACATCAAAAAGAAACGCCGCCTCGCTTACCACAAGCGTCGCAATACCGCCCTCAAGGCCAAGCTCGCCAAGGCCAAGAAGTAAGGCGCCGGCCTATCCGTCGGCATCGTAGCGGCGGTCTCTGACCGCCGTTTTCTTTTCCCACGCCCGGCGGCCGCAGCCCGCCGCCCCCCGACAATCGCCATGATCAAGGTCAGCCTCATCTCCCTCGGTTGCGCCAAAAATCTCGTCGATAGCGAGATCATGGTCGGCCACCTGCACCAGGCCGGCATGGCCGTCATCCCCGAGGCCGAGCAGGCCGATGTCGTCATCGTCAACACCTGCTCGTTCATCGACTCGTCCAAGGAGGAGTCGATCGGCCACATCCTCGAGGTCCACCAAAACAAGGGGATGAAGAAGCGCCGCAAGGAACAGAAGCTCATCGTCGCCGGGTGCATGTCGCAGCGGTTCTCCAAGGACCTCTCGGCGTCGCTGCACGACGAGGTCGACGCCTTCATCGGCCTAGACCAGATCACCAAAGTCGCCCCGATCATCGAGGGCATCTACGCTAGGGAGCGCGGCAAAGAAGAGGCGCCGGCCATATTCATCGAGGGCAAGTCCACCTACATCCCGGACTACGACACGCCGCGCTTTCGGCTCACACCGAAGCATTTTGCCTACATGAAGATCGCGGAGGGCTGCAACCACCCTTGCACCTTCTGCATCATCCCGCAGATCCGCGGCCGCCACCGCAGCCGCACCGTCGCCAGCGTCGTCGCCGAGGCCCGCCAACTCGTCAAGGAGGGCGTCAGGGAGCTCAACCTCATTTCCCAGGACACGACCTTCTTCGGCATGGACACATGGGAGCAGCGCCCGAATCCCCGCACCCCGGTGGACTCCTCCCGCGGCACCGCGCTCACCACCCTCCTCCGCGAGCTCAACGCCATCGAGGGCGACTTCTGGATCCGCCTGCTCTACACGCACCCGGCCCACTGGAGCGACGAGCTGATCAAGACGATCGCCGAGTGCCCGAAGGTCGCCCGCTACATCGACATCCCGCTCCAGCACATCAGCGACGCCATGCTCGGGCGCATGCAACGCGAGACGAGCGGCGACTACATCCGCGACCTGCTCAAGCGCATCCGCGCCGGCATCCCCGGCATCGCCCTCCGCACCACGTTCATCGTCGGCTTCCCTGGTGAGACCGAGGCCGATGTCGCCGAGTTGGCCGGCTTTATCCGGGAGACCAAGTTCGAGCGCCTCGGCGTGTTCCGCTATTCCCAGGAGGAAGGCACGCGCGGCGCCAAGATGCCCGACCAGATTCTGCCCAAGGTGAAGGAAGCCCGCTGGCACACCCTCATGGGGCTGCAGCGCCAGATCGCGGCCGAGGTTTCCAAATCCTACGTCGGCAAGACACTCAAGGTCCTCGTCGAGGAACCCGGCGTCGCCCGCGGTGAGGCCGACGCGCCCGACATCGACGGCCGCGTCTACGTGCCGCGCGACCTACCCGTCGGCGAGTTCGTCGAGGTCACGATCACCGGTTACCAGGATTACGACCTGCTCGCGCTGCCCAAGGGCGAAAAGCCCGCCGCCTTCAAGGTCGCCAAGCAGGCGCAGTGATCAGGTTGCTTTGCTCGAGGCCACGAACTTTCCGATGATTCCGTCGAAGGAGCCGTTGGTGAAAAATACCACGAGCTGCGGGCGCTCCGTTTCGCCGGCGACATTTCCCGCTAGCAGATCCAGCAGCGCCCCGTGCGTCGGCGCCGTGTAGGCGTCCACGCCCTGGGTCGCGAGGTGCTGGATGACTGCCTCCACGTCGAACCGCTCCTCCGGTTTCAGCTTCTCCGGGCGCGCAATGGCGCCGAGATAGACCTCGTCCGCCAGCGCCAGCGCCCGCATGAAGGCCGTCTGCAGCACCTTCGTCCGCGACGTGTTGCTGCGCGGCTCGAAGGCCGCGTGGATGATGTGCCCCGGGAAACGAGCCCGGAATGACTGCAGAGTCTCCGCCAGCGCCGTCGGGTGATGGCCGAAATCCTCGATGACCTTCAGCCGGGGCGTGTTGACCAGCAACTCCTGCCGTCGCTTCACGCCGCGGAATTTTGCCAAGCCGTCGAGCCGGAGCCTAGTCGGGTCGTCCGGGAACAGCGCCAGCCCCGCCGCGAGCGCAGCCATGGCGGCGTTGCGGGCGTTGAAGATGCCCGATTGCGACCATTTGACGTCGGCCCAGGGTTTGCCCTGCCACACGAGCCGGAAGGCCGCGCCGTCCGCTGACTCGCGAAAACCGGCGAGACGCAGGTCGTTGCCCTCCTCCAAGCCGACGCGCGCGACGCGCGTCCAGGCCAGCGGGCCGAGCGCCTTCAGGTTGGCATCGTCGCCGTTGATCACGATCCAGCCGTTGCGCGGCACGATGCGGGTGAGGTGGAGAAAGGTGCGCTGCACGTCCGCCACGTCGCGAAAGATGTCGGCGTGGTCAAACTCGAGGTTGTTCAGCACGGCGATGTGCGGCGCATAGTGGATGAACTTGCTGCGCTTGTCGAAGAAGGCGCTGTCGTATTCGTCGCCCTCGATCACGAAAGGATCCGCCGGCGCGCCGAGGTGGTTGCCGACCGGCGGGTCGAGCGGCACGCCGCCGATCAGGAAGCCCGGGTCCCGGCCGTTCTCCCGCAGCAGGAAGGCGGCCAGCGCCGTCGTGGTGGTCTTCCCATGCGTGCCCGCGACGACGATGTTTTTCCGCGCCGCCAGCACGGCGTCGTGGAGGAAGGCGGGCAGCGAGGTGTAGGTGATCGAGCGCGTGTCGAGCAGCCACTCGACCTCCGGATTGCCCCGGGACATTGCGTTGCCGATGACCACGAGATCCGGCGCGAGCTGCTCCAAGCGCACCGGATCGTAGCCTTCGTGGAGCGTGATGCCCGCCGCCGCCAGCACCGTGCTCATCGGCGGATAGACGCCGCTGTCGGCCCCGAGCACCTCATGCCCGGCGGCGCGTGCGAGCAACGCGGCGTTGCCCATCGCAGTCCCACAGATGCCCATGAAGTAGATTTTCATCGTTCGCTTCGGAAAACCCTAACCACAGATGGACACAGATAAACACAGATAAAGATAATTCCGCCTCGTCGACTGGGCCCTATCTGTGTGCATCGGTGTCAATCGGTGGTTGTTTTCACATCAGGCTCATCGGGTCGACGTCGAGCACCTGCGTGACGTCCTCCGGCCACTTGACCGTGGCCTGGAGTTTCACGAGTTCGGGCACGACCTTCGTCGCCCGGGCGCAGAAATACCAGATCTGGAAACGGTATTCGTCCTTCACTTTCTCGATGGGCGACGGCACCGGGCCGCGGATCTCGACTGTGTCGCCGAGGGCCTGCCCCACCTGTTTTACCCAGTGGTCGGCAAAGAACCGGATCTTCTCCGGATTGGGCCCGCGGAAGAGGTGATGGATGAGGTGGCGATACGGCGGATAGGCAAACTGTTTGCGCACGGCCAGCTCGCCCTCGGCGAAGCCGTCGAAGTCCGCTCGCTTGGCGAACTGTATGGCATCGGCCTTCGGCGTGAAGGTCTGCACCACCACCTCCCCCGCCAGGTCGCCGCGCCCCGCCCGGCCGGCCACCTGCACAAGCAGCTGGAACGTGCGCTCGTTGGCGCGGAAGTCCGGCACGTGCATCGAGAGGTCCGCGTCCACGAGGCCGACCAGCGTGACGTTCGGGAAATCGAGCCCTTTCCCGATCATCTGCGTGCCGATCAGGATATCGATCTTGCCCGCCCGAAAGTCCCCGAGGATCTGCCGGAAGCGGTGCTTCTTCGACATCGTGTCGGTGTCCATCCGCTCGAGTCGCGCCCGCGGCAGCACGCGCCGCACCGCTTCCTCGACGCGCTGCGTGCCGAGCCCCCGCCAGCGGATGTCGGGCGCCGCGCACGACGGGCACGCCGCCGGAGCCCCGCGCTGGTGGCCGCAGAGGTGGCACTTCAACGTCTCATCGGCGCGGTGATACGTCATCGCCACACTGCAATGCGGGCACTCCTCCACATGACCGCACTTCCGGCACTGCATGCTCGAGGAGTAGCCGCGGCGGTTGATGAACAAGATAATCTGCTCCTTCCGCGCAAAACGCTGGTGCATGTGGTCCACCAGCAGCCGCGACAACGTCACCATGCCCCGCGACCGCATGACCTCGATACGCATGTCGACGATTTGGATATCGGGCATCCGCTTGTCGTCGACGCGCTTGGTGAGCGTGTTGAGCCGGTATTTGCCGCGCTTCACATTCGCGAAGGATTCCAACGACGGCGTCGCCGACCCAAGCAGGCAGACCGCGTGCGCGAGCTTGGCCCGATAGACAGCGACATCACGCCCGTGATAGCGCGGCGTCTCATCCTGCTTGTAAGCCGGCTCGTGCTCCTCATCGACGACGATGAGCCGCAGGTCCTTGACCGGCGCGAACACGGCCGAGCGCGCGCCGACGACGACCCGCGCCTGACCCGACGCGAGCGCCGTCCAGCCGTCGCGCCGCTCGCCCTCTCCGAGGTGGCTGTGCCAGACCACGGTCTTGTGTCCGGCCGCCTCGAAGCGTCCGCGCAGCCGCGCCACGGTCTGCGGCGTGAGTGCGACCTCCGGCACGAGGTAGATGGCGCTGCCGCCGGCCGCGAGCACCTGCTCAACCGCGCGGAGGTAGACCTCGGTCTTGCCCGAGCCGGTGACGCCGTGCAGCAGATGAACGGCGAATTTCTTCTTCTCGAGGCTTTCACCGACCGAGGACACCACAGCGGCCTGCTCGTCGTTGAGCTTAGGTGGCAGGCCGGTGACGATCTCGCCGCCAGTCCAGTTGTCGGCATAGGCCACGCGCTCGACATGGCGCGCCTCCTCGCGGATCAGGCCGTTCTTGACCAGTACCGTGACGACCGCCGCAGTCGCGCCAAGGCGGGAAAGCACCAGCGATTTCTTCTGAGGCTGGAACTGCTGTTTCAGGAAATCATAGAGCTTGGCCTGCTTGGGAGCCTTTTTCGCCAGGGCCGTGTGCTCGTCGGGCGACAGTGTGCGCGTCACCTCGAGATATTTCTCGGATTTGAGGTGCGCGCCGTCGCGCACTGCGGCCGGGATCATCGCCTCCAGGACGGCCTCCATCCGCGCCGCGTAATACTGGTGCATCCAGCGGGCCAGCTCGAGGAGGTCGGACGTCAGCGCCGGGAACTCGTGCAGGACGCCGCTCAGCGCCTTCAGCCGGGCCAGCGGCACGTCGGGCACGGTGTCCTTTTCGAGCACGAGGGCCAGGTGAGAGCGGTTCATGATGGGCACGCGCACCAGCGATCCCACGCGCACGGCGCCGCGCAGCGCCTCAGGCACGGTGTAGTGCAGGAGCTTGTCGAACCCGGCCAACGGCTGGACGCCCACGATCATCGCGCCCAAGAGAGGCGCGACGGTCGGACGAGGCAACGTGTTTTCGCAGAACTCTGCGCCGGGCCCCGGTCACGGGCCGCAGCGACAGATGGTTCCACTTTGCTTTTGACAGTCCAAGCCGGGCGGGCCGACATTCCCGCAGTGAGCGCCGAATCCACCCGCGAAAAATTTCAAGCCTACCTGACCGAGAAGGGGCTGCGCGTGACCGACCAGCGCCTGGCGATCTTCAACGCCGCCTTCGCCCAGAAGGAGCATTTCACCGCCGAGCAACTGCTCGACTGCGCCCGGAAGATCGACGATTCCGTGTCCCGCGCCACCGTCTACCGCACCCTGCCGCTGATGACCGAGAGCGCGATTCTGCGCGAGGTGGACATTGGGACCGGCGAAAAGTATTATCTGCCGGCGACAGGCGGGAGCACACAGGTGGCGCAGGTGTTCTGCGTCGACTGCGACAAGATTTTCGAGATCAGCGCCCCGTTCATGGAATGGTATGGCAGCACCGTCTCGCTCAAGCTCGGCCTCAAGCCGGTCTCGCAGCGCCTGCAGGTCAGCGCCCAGTGCATCGCCTTCCGACAGACCGGCCGCTGTCCGAACCACCTGAAGAAGTAGTCATGTCGCAGAAGCCCAAGCCCGATCCCCAGTTTGAAATCGGCTTCTTTGAGGCCGTGCATCGCCGCTGTCCGGATTACGTGGATGTTGTAGGCCTGCTCGGCGGCCTCTACACCAAGGTCGGCCGCATCGCCGAAGGCCTGAAGATGGATCGCAAGCTGGTGCGCCTCGAGCCGGACAACCCCACCGCGCACTACAACCTGGCCTGCTCGCTCGCTCTCTCCAACCAGCGCCCCGCCGCGCTGCGTTCCCTCCGCCAGGCCTTGTCGCTCGGCTACGACGACCTCGACTGGATGGAGCAGGATCCCGACCTGGAAATCCTCAAGGCCGATCCCGAATTCCAGCAACTGCTGCACAAGCTGAAGCCGCAGAGCTGAGGACGGCGGGCGGAGCCCGTCTCGAACCAGTCAATGACCGGCCTCACCGCAGGCCGAACACCAGTTGCAGCATGGTGGTCAGGTCGGAGCCGGGCGTGTAGCCGCCGCCCCGCGCGGACTTCGCGAGCGATTTGCAGCGATTCGCGCGCAACAACGCGGCATCCACCGAGACGATCTTAGCCGTGCCCGCGCGCTGCCCGCCGAGCTCCGCCGCCGTGAGTGGTGTCCACGCGAACGGCAGGCCGGTGCCGTTGCACTCCACCTCCCAGCCCGCGACCAGCCCGCTGACCGGCTTCCGCAGCAGAGACGGGTAGCGCGAGATGAAGTCCGGCGTGCGGGTGGTCGCCACGCGCACCCGCAGCACGCTGCGCAGGCGGTCCACGTATTCCTGCACGTTGTCCACCCGCCCGCGCCGCAGTTCGCCTAGGAAATCGTGCGGATCGATCCCCAGCAGGTTCATGCCGTTGTAGGCCCCGTGCTCGTTGGGGCTCCCGAATTTCCGCCACGCATACCACGCGGGGAAAGCCTGCGTGGTGGCCACGAAGCCGATCTCGAAATGCAAGTGGGCACGATCTTTCGGGATGGCGTAGCCGCCGGCGCTGCGCCCCATGGTGGCGATGACCTCGCCGCGGCGCACCGGCGTGCCCGGGCGGATGCCGGACTCGATCCGCGCGAGGTGCGCATAAAGCGTGTAAACTGCGGGTGTCAGGCCGGGATGATCGAGCACGATGTAGCGGCCATAGCTGCTGTTGCCGGGCGAGGAACTCACATGGCGCACGACGCCGTCCATCGCCGCCGTGATTTTGTCCGTGGGCTCGCCCGCGCGGTCCCGCGCGACGGGCCGGATGTCGATCCCCTCGTGGAATTGCGCGCCGCTGCTGCGCACACACCCAAACAGTCCGGACTCCTCGATCCCCGATACCGTCGGCTGCACCCAGGCGGTGTAGTTGCGCCCCTGCTCCCAGGCTCGGTTGGGCGTCGGCCAGCTGAACTCAAGGCGCTGCGCCTTCGCGCACGGTGCGGCCAGCAGGCCGCACGCAAGCCAGGCGGTTATTGATCCGGCCTTCACCGGCCTTTCTTCGCGATCGCGGCTGTGGTCCGCTTCAGCCGCTCGGTGATGGGCGGAAGATCCTCGTTGGGCAGCTCCACGAAGATAAGCAGCCCGCCATCGGCGATCGCCTGATCGAGGCGGCGCGCCCCGATCGGCGTGTCGTTCAGGGTCAGCACCAGCCGTCCGCCGAGATTGGCCGCACTCAGCCGGTAGAGGTCGCGCGCGGCCGCCGAATTGAACTGGAAATAGAGGCACCAGCCCAGGTCCACCTTGGCAAACTCCACGTTGGCGATGTCGTATTCGACGAGCACCGGCTTGGGGTTGATGTTCAGCGCCACCTTGCTCACGGGCAGTTGCACCGCCACGCCCGGCGTGCCTGGCCGCGCCTCCATGTAGAAACGGGCGACCAGCGGCTGGTCCAGCGGCGAGGGCTCCGGCGTCTGGCAGCCATTGAGAAACAGCAACACCGGGAGCAGGAGCAGGCGGAAGCGGATCATTTGACCGTCACCTTTGCAGCAGATTCAAAAGCCTCAAGGATATCCGCACCGACCGCGTCAGCCAGCAGCCGCCCGCGCGGGGTGAGGCTGATGCGGCCCTCGGTGCTCGCGACGAGCAGCCCGCCCAGCAGGAACTTGGGCAAAATCTCCTCCAGCCCGCTCCAGCCGGCTGTCGGGAAGCGCCGGCGAAGGCGCGGCAGTGAAACACCCTCGTTCATCCGCAGGCCGAAGATCACCGCGTCGGCGGCCAGCAGGTCGTCGGTCAGCTTCACGCGGTCGGCCGTGGCGCGGCGCCCGGCCTCCACCTCGGCGTGCCACCGCGTGAGATCAGCCGGATTGGCGGCGCGCCAGCCGGCGTGCTGCGACGCGCCCGACGGCCCAAGCCCCACCCACTCGTGCATGTGCCAGGTGTTGAGATTGTGCCGGCACGGATGGCCGGGCCGCGCGAAATTCGACACCTCATACTGCGCGTAGCCGGCGGCCTCTAGGAATTCCCACGTCCTCACGTAGAACGCCGCCTCCTTGTCCGCGTCGAGCTTCACCTTGCCCTGCGCGAGCTTCACCCACAGCGCCGTGTCCTCCTCAAAGGTCAGGCAGTAGGTCGAAAGATGGTCCGGCGCGAGCCGCACCGCCTCGGTGAGATCCGCGCGCCATTGGGCCTCCTCCTGGCCGGGCAGCGCAAACATCAGGTCGAGGTTCACACTGGCAAAGCCCGCCGCGCGGATCAGGTCGTAGGCCCGGTAAACCTGCGCGGGCGTGTGCTGCCGGCCCAGCGCGTCGAGCAGACCCGCGTCAAAACTCTGCACGCCCATCGAGACGCGAGTCACGCCGAGTTGCTTGAGCACGGCCAGCCGTTCGGGCGTCACCGTCGCCGGCGCGAGCTCGACCGTCCACTCGTCGGGCTGGCCGGCGTAGAGCAGCATGATGCGGCCGAGGCACTCGATTTCCGGCGCCTTGAGCAGGCCGGGCGTGCCCCCGCCCCAGAAGGCGGTCGCCGCGCGCCGCGAGTCCCAATTCACCAGCGCCGCTTCCGCCTCCACGGCATCGACATAGCGGCGCACCGCATCTCCCTTCGGCACCGTCTGGTAGAACGCGCAGAAATCGCAGGTCGTCGCGCAAAACGGCACATGCACATAGACGCCCAGCGGCGGCACCGCCACGGCCTGAGCTTTTTCTTGCCCTGAGGGGAATCCGGCCATTATGAAATGAGTCAATTTACGACCAGCCAACAGCCTACGCGGCCCCGGCGATCACTCCTTTCCAATGCACAAGACTCCCTTCCTTCACGCGAGCAGAATATTGTCGGCCCTCACGACCGCCCTGGTCGCGCTGCTCCTCACCGGTTGCAATCTGACCATCACCAACCTGACGCCTGACACCGTGCCGGCCAACCCGTCGCAGATCTACACCATCACGGCCAGCTTCCACGCCAACAGCCAGATTGAGCCCGCCAGCATCGCGCCGCGCATCATCATCGACGGCTCCGCCTATCCGATGACCAAGAGCAGCGCCGGCTCCGACCTCTGGGAATTCGACTACCAGATACCCGCCGGCCGCGAATCTGCCCGCTACTACTTCATCTGCGAATACTCCGGCAAAGGCAGCTCCAGCAGCACCACCGAGCTCAACTCCGAGATGCAGACCCTGCGCATCGCCGGGCGCTACGTCATCCGCCCCGAGGCCACGCGTGCCCCGGTCGGCTCGCGCGTCAGCATCCTCGGTGCCGGCTTCGCCGCCACCGATCTGGTTTACTTTGACCAGAGCCCAGCCCGCACCGTCTTCGAGTCGCCCAGCTCGCTCAGCTTCTTCGTCCCCGCGGTCGCTCCAGGCCGCACCTACAAGCTCAGCATCGTCAACGTCGGCGGCAGCCTCGATGTCGGCACCTTCCGGGTCGACGCCATCAGCTTCGCCGTGTCCCCCGCCGCCCTCTACCTCCGCTCCGGCGAGCAACAGGCCCTCACCTTCACCATCCCCAGCCCCGCACCAGCCGGCGGCATGTTGATCGATGTCCGCACCGATGTGCCCGCCAGCGTCATCATGCCCGAGGTGATGGTCCCCGCCAACGCCACCAGCGTCACCGTGCCCGTGCAAGGCGGCCAGGTCGGCAGCGGCTCGCTCTTCTTCACGAGCAGCGCCGGCGAAAGCTCCGTCGCCGTCACCGTGACGGCGAAGTGAGCCCGCTCTCTTTGCGCGGCCGCCCTGGGGTCTGCTTTGACCTTCGGGCAACTATCAGCATTGAACAGGCTGATGAGTCGCCCTCCGGATAACGCGCCCCTGGCCACCCAGCCCCGGCACGAGCAGCACGGCCTCCACCCCAAGGCGACGTCGGTCGTCGATTTTCAAAGGCACCTCGCCGCCGTGCATGCCCGCATCGCCCAGGCCTGTCAGCGCGTGGGCCGCGCGCCCGCCTCGGTTCGCCTCCTGCCGGTCAGCAAGACGATGGACGAGGCGAGCATCCGCCTGGCCTACGCCGCCGGCCTGCGCTTGCTCGGGGAGAACAAGGTGCAGGAAGCCCACCGCAAGTGGGAAGCCATGGCCGATCTGGCCGATTTGCGCTGGTCCATCATCGGGCACCTGCAGACCAACAAGGCCAGGCTGGTGGC
>Ga0154020_10010283_pt1 | contig 10711 bp, 9 predicted proteins | sample Klosneuvirus_201_FD_109709 | JGI IMG/M metagenome (GOLD analysis project Ga0154020, IMG submission 109709) | Active sludge microbial communities from wastewater, Klosterneuburg, Austria - Klosneuvirus_20160825_MG | ecosystem: Engineered > WWTP > Aerobic digester > Activated sludge | place...
AAGCGCTCGAAGTTGCTGGCCTTGCTGATGTCCATGCTGGGGCTGGATGTCTCGTGCGTCTCGGCCGTGCCGCGCACGCGGTAGGTGCCGGTGCGGAAGAACTCGTCCAGCACGTCGTTTTCATTCGTGGCCAGCACCAGCTGGCCGATGGGCAGGCCCATGCAACGGGCCACGTGGCCGGCGCAGATGTTGCCGAAGTTGCCCGAAGGCACGGCAAAGTCCACCTTCTGATCGTTGGACTGGGTGGCTTGAAAGTACCCCGCAAAGTAATAGACCACCTGAGCCAGCAACCGCGCCCAGTTGATGCTGTTGACGGTGCCGATGCGGTGTGCGCGCTTGAAATCCAGGTCGTTGCTGACGGCCTTGACGATGTCCTGGCAATCGTCGAACACGCCCTCGATCGTGATGTTGTGGATGTTGGCGTCTTGCAGGCTGAACATCTGCGCCTGCTGGAAGGGGCTCATGCGGCCGTGCGGGCTGAGCATGAACACGCGCACGCCCTGCTTGCCACGCATCGCGTATTCCGCCGCGCTGCCGGTGTCGCCGCTGGTGGCGCCCAGGATGTTGAGCTGTTCACCGCGCCGCGCCAGTTCGTACTCGAACAGGTTGCCCAGCAACTGCATGGCCATGTCCTTGAAGGCCAGCGTCGGGCCGTTGGACAGGGCCTGCAGGTACAGGCCTTCCTGCAGCTTCTTCAGCGGTGTGATCTGCGGCGTGCCGAACACCGCTTCGGTGTAGGTGGTTTCGCACAGGCGCTTCAGGTCGGCGGCTGGAATGTCGGTGATGTACAGCGACAGGATCTCGCAGGCCAGCTCGGCATAGCGCAAACCGCGCCAGCGCTGCAGCGTGGCGGCATCGATTGGCGGGTAGTGGGTCGGCAGGTACAGCCCACCGTCAGGCGCAAGGCCTTCGAGCAGGATGTCGGAGAAGCCACGTTCGGTCTTGTCGCCGCGGGTGCTGAGGTACTTCAATTCAACTCTTCCTTGCGGATCCTGACGATCGGCGCCAAGACGGTCGGCAAGGCCTGCATCTGCGCCAGTGCGGCCATCATGCGGCCTTCCACGGTGTCGTGCGTCAGGATGATCAGGTCGGTCTGCTTTTCACCTTCGGCGCTCTCGCGCTGCAGCACGGCATCGATGGAGATGTCGTTCTCCGCCAGGATGCCCGTGATGCGGGCCAGCACACCGGCCTTGTCCGCCACCACGAGGCGCAGGTAGAAGGCCGTCACCACCTTGTCGATCGGCAGGATCGGCGTGGCGGCCAGCATGCCGGGCTGGAAGGCCAGGTGCGGCACGCGGTGGCCGGGGTCGGCAGTGGCCAGGCGGGTGATGTCCACCAGGTCGGCCACCACCGCGCTGGCCGTGGGCTCGCTGCCCGCGCCCTTGCCGTAGTACAGCGTGGTGCCCACGGCGTCACCCTGCACCACCACGGCGTTCATCGCACCTTCGACGTTGGCGATCAGGCGCTTCGTCGGAATGAGCGTGGGGTGCACGCGCAGCTCGATGCCGTGTTCACAACGCTTGGTGATGCCCAGCAGCTTGATCCTGTAGCCCAGTTGCTCGGCATAGCGGATGTCCGCCGCCTGCAGCCCGGTGATGCCTTCGACATAGGCCTTGTCAAACTGCACCGGAATGCCGAACGCGATGGCGCTCATGATGGTGGCCTTGTGCGCCGCATCCACGCCTTCGATGTCGAAGGTCGGGTCGGCTTCGGCATAGCCCAGTGCCTGTGCCTGCTTGAGCACGACGCCGAAGTCCAGCCCCTTGTCGCGCATTTCGCTGAGGATGAAATTGGTGGTGCCGTTGATGATGCCGGCCACCCACTGGATGCGGTTGGCCGTGAGGCCTTCACGCAGCGCCTTGATGATCGGAATGCCACCGGCCACCGCCGCTTCAAAGGCCACGATGACGCCCTTGTCGCGCGCTGCGGCAAAGATCTCGGTGCCGTGCAGGGCCAACAGCGCCTTGTTGGCGGTGACCACATGCTTGCCCGCGGCAATGGCTTCCAGCACCAGGGTCCTGGCGATGCCATAACCGCCAATGAGCTCGATGACGATCTCGATCTGCGGGTTGGCGATGACCTGCCGCGCGTCGTTCACCACCTGCACGCCACCACCCACCACGGCGCGGGCGCGGTCGGTGTCCAGGTCGGCCACCATGGCGATCTCGATGCCGCGGCCCGCGCGGCGGCGGATTTCTTCCTGGTTGCGCTGCAGCACATTGAAAGTGCCACTGCCGACAGTACCGATACCCAGCAGTCCGACTTGGATGGGGCCCATGGAATTTTTCAGTTCTTCAGACATGCTCAGACCGTGTGACGTTTGCGGTAGTGCGCCAGGAAGCGCTCGATGCGACCGATGGCTTCAGTCAGGTCGTCCACATTGGGCAGGAAGACCAGGCGGAAATGATCCGGTGCAATCCAGTTGAAGCCGGTGCCCTGCACGATCAGGACCTTTTCTTCGGCCAGCAGCTCGTAGGCGAACTGCTGGTCATCGGTGATGGGGTAGACCTTGGGATCGAGCCGCGGAAACATGTACAGCGCCGCCTTGGGCTTGACCACGCTCACGCCCGGAATCTGGCTCAGGAGGTTGTAGGCCAGATCGCGCTGGCGGCACAGGCGGCCGGTGGGTGCCACCAGATCCTTGATGCTCTGGTAGCCACCCAGTGCGGTCTGGATGGCCAGTTGCCCCGGCGTGTTGCTGCACAGGCGCAGGCTGGCCAGCATATTCAGGCCTTCGATGTAGTCACGCGCGTGGCGCTTTTCGCCCGAGACCACCATCCAGCCGGCGCGGTAGCCGCAGGACCGGTAGTTCTTGGACAGGCCGTTGAAGGTGACGAACAGCACGTCGTCGGCAAGGCTGGCCATGCTGGTGTGCGTATTGCCGTCGTACAGCGTCTTGTCGTAGATCTCGTCGGAAAACACCACCAGCTGGTGCTGGCGGGCCAGCTCGATGATCTCCAGCAACACGCTGTCCGGGTACAGCGCGCCGGTGGGGTTGTTCGGGTTGCAGACGATGATGCCGCGCGTGCGCGGCGTGATCTTCTGGCGGATGTCCTCCACGTCGGGCATCCAGCCGGCCTGTTCGTCGCAGATGTAGTGCACCGGTCGGCCGCCCGACAAGCCCACGACGGCGGTGTACAGCGGGAAGTCCGGCGCCGGGATCAGCAGTTCGTCGCCGTCATTGAGCAGCGCCTGCATGCTCATCTGGATCAGCTCGGAAGCACCATTGCCCAGGTAGACATCGTCCACCGTGACGCCCTTGACGCCCTTTTCCTGGGTGGAATGCACCACCGCCTTGCGCGGCGCGAACAGGCCCTTGCTGTCGGTATAGCCCGCGGTGTGCGGCAGGTTGCGGATCATGTCCTGCACGATCTCGTCGGGCGGCTCCAGCCCGAACGCGGCGACGTTGCCGATGTTGAGCTGGATGATCTTGTGGCCCTCGTCCATCATCTGGCGCGCCTTGTCCAGCACGGGGCCGCGGATGTCGTAGGCCACATTGGCGAGCTTGGTGGACTTGACCAGGGGTTTCATGGGCGATCTCGGGGGCGTTCTTGAAGGCTTTGCCAGAGGGCAGCAGGACCTGTGGGCCCCGGGGAACCTAGAATTATCCACGCATGAAGTTCCAACCCGAGACCGCCGAGGGCGTCAACCTGATCAACCGCCAGGAACCCACGCGCGTGTGGGTCGGGGGCACGGCGTTCGGGCACAGTGTGCTGGTGCCCTGGGTGGGCGATGTGCAGGCCTGGCCCGTGGCCACGCTGGCGGATCTGACCGAACAACACTTTCAGCAGATCCTCGCGCTGCAGCCGGAGCTCGTGATCCTGGGCAGCGGCCCGCGCATGCGCTTTGTCTCAAGCGCACTGTTGCGCGCGCTGATCGAGCGGCGCATCGGGGTCGAAACCATGGACACACCCGCCGCCTGTCGAACCTACAACGTGCTGGTGAGCGAGGGGCGCGCAGTCGTCGCCGCCCTGCTGCTGGAAGCGGTGGCCTGAACCCTCGCGAAGCGGCTCCGCCGGCCATCCCAATGGCCTTGGCGCCCGATGAACTTATAATTCGCCGTTGAGCCGGCCTCGGCCTCTGCGCAGTGCGAGAAAATCATCCATGACGCCAGTCATCAACAAATCTCTACCCGAATTTGAAGCCCTGGCCACTGGTGGCGTGAAGTTCACGCCCCAATCCCATCTGGGCAAGGCGGTCGTTCTGTACTTCTACCCGAAGGACAACACGCCCGGTTGTACAACCGAAGCCATGCAGTTCAGGGATCAGCACAAGGATTTCCTGAAGGCAGGTGCGGTGGTCTTTGGCGTGTCGCGCGACAACATGGCCAGCCACGAGAAGTTCAAGCAGAACCTCGAGCTGCCCTTTGAGCTGATCGCCGACACCGAAGAAAAGCTCTGCCACATGTTTGGCGTGGTCAAGAACAAGATCATGTACGGCAAGAAGGTCAAGGGCATCGAGCGCAGCACCTTCTTGATGGACGCCGAAGGCGTGATGCGCGCCGAATGGCGTGGCATCAAGGTCGCCGGCCATGTCGACGAGGTCCTCAAGGCTGTGAAGGCTCTGAAGAAGGCCGCTTGACCCAGCCCGCTGTTCACTCGCGCCGCCGGCGTGACCGTCACTTCCCGACAAAGCCGCACAGCAGCCTGTGCGGCTTTTTTGCTTTCTGCTGAGAACTGATCCCATGCCCCTGCCCAAGCCGCCTTCCAAGAAGGGTGACCTGCTCAAGAGCGCTGACTACGAAGCCCAGGCGGCACCGCGTGCCAACAAGCGTTCGGCCAAGACCCGGGCTGCCGAGCCCCCCGAACAAGCCGCACTGGACCTGCACGACGGCAGCGCCGCCCAGGTGGCCGTGGTGCCACGCGCGCGCAGCACCGTCGCAGCACCGCCGCCCGCGGTTGCAGCTGCACCAGCAGCCGCCGCCAGACCGGTGAGCACGCCCGCCGCCAAGCCGCGCAAGCCCCGCCATGTAGGCCCGCCCAAGCTCTTCGTGCTGGACACGAATGTGCTGATGCACGACCCGATGAGCCTGTTCCGCTTTGAGGAACACGACATCTTCCTGCCGATGATCACGCTGGAAGAACTGGACGGCCACAAGAAGGGCATGAGCGAGGTCTCGCGCAACGTGCGCCAGGTCAGCCGCGACCTGGACGCGCTGGCCAGCGCCTCCAGCTTCACCGGCCAGGATGGCCACCTGGACCCGCGCATCGGCATCGACCTGGCCAAGACCGGCCACCGCGAAGCCGGCGGCAAGCTGTTCTTCCAGACCATGCTGCTGGATTTCAAGCTGCCGGCCGGCTTGCCGCAAGGCAAGGCCGACAACCAGATCCTGGGCGTGGTGCAAAGCCTGCGCGAGCAACACCCCGGCCGCGAAGTGGTGCTGGTGTCCAAGGACATCAACATGCGCGTCAAGGCGCGCGCCCTGGGCCTGCCGGCTGAGGACTACCTCAACGACAAGACGCTGGAGGACACCGATCTCCTGTACACCGGCGTGTTGCCCCTGCCAGCCGACTTCTGGGACCGCCATGGCAAGACCATGGAGAGCTGGCAACAAGGCGGCCACACCTTCTACCGCATCAGCGGCCCGTTGGTGCCGGCCTTGATGATCAACCAGTTTGTCTACCTGGAAGTGCCGGGCGCCGCGCCGCTGTATGCACGGGTCACCGAAATCACGGGCAAATCCGCCGTGTTGAAGACCCTGCGCGACTACACCCACGGCAAGAACGCCGTGTGGGGCGTCACCGCACGCAACCGCGAACAGAACTTCGCGCTGAACCTGCTGATGGACCCGGATTGCGACTTCATCACCCTCACCGGCACCGCAGGCACCGGCAAGACGCTGATGACCCTGGCCGCCGGCCTGGCCCAGGTGCTGGACGAACGGCGCTACACCGAGATCATCGTGACCCGTGTCACCGTGCCGGTGGGTGACGACATCGGCTTTTTGCCTGGCAACGAAGAAGAAAAGATGGGCCCCTGGATGGGCGCGCTGGACGACAACCTTGAAGTGCTGGCCCGCACCGACACCAGCGCCGGCGAGTGGGGCCGCGCGGCCACCAATGATCTGGTGCGCAGCAAGATCAAGATCAAGAGCCTGAACTTCATGCGCGGGCGCACCTTCCTGAACAAGTTCCTGCTCATCGACGAGGCGCAGAACCTGACGCCCAAGCAGATGAAGACGCTGATCACACGCGCCGGGCCGGGCACCAAGATCGTCTGCCTGGGCAACCTGGCGCAGATCGATACACCCTACCTGACCGAAGGTTCCAGCGGGCTGACCTATGCCGTGGACCGCTTCAAAGGCTGGCCGCACGGTGGCCATGTGATGCTGGCACGCGGTGAACGCTCGCGGCTGGCCGACTTTGCCAGCGAGGTGCTGTAGCCGACCCTGGGCGCAGTGCCCGCCGCGGCGCGCTGGCATCGGGAGGATCTGGGTGGCATGCTGATGTCCATGAAGACACTTCGCCGCATCGTCTCGGCCGCCATGGCATGGGTGTTGTGCGCTTGCGCGCCGCTACCCCCAGCGCCCGGCCTGGCGCGGGCCGAGTTGTTGCAGACCTGGGGCGCACCCACTGCCCGCTATGCGCTGGAAGACGGCACCGAGCGGCTGGAGTACGCCAGCGGCCCCTACGGCCGCACGACATGGATGGTGGACCTGGGCCCGAACGGCCGCGTCAAGCAGGCGCGCCAGGTGCTCAACGAAGCCGAGTTCCTGGCCGTGCAGTCGGCCCCGGCGCTGCGGCGCGAAGGCTTGCTGCGCTGGCTCGGCACCCCGGGCGAACGCCGCCACGGCGGCTGGGCGGGTGGTGAAGTGTGGTCCTGGCGCTACCCCACCAATGATTGCCTGTGGTTCCAGGCGTCGGTGGCCGACGATGGCCGCGTCACCAGCGCGGCCTACGGCATCGACCCGCGTTGTGATGCGCCGAGCGACGCTCGCGATTGACTTTGCGGCTCGTCTGAGATTGCGCGCCTCGGCGCTTCAGATGTCGCCCGGGCGCAGCCGCAGGAAGCTGGCAAAACGCGGCAGCCCGCTCGGCGTGTGACCGCGATGTGTGTAGGTCAGCACCGCACCCACCGACGGCGGTGTGTTGCGCAGCTCGTCGCTGAAGCCCGTGCCCAGACGGAATTCCGCGCCACTCTCGGCACGCACCAGCAAGGCGCCCATGCGGCCTTGATGGCGGCCGCGGCCGGGCAGGTGCGCCAGCACCACGGCGTCGGCATCGTGCAAGGGCTTCAGCTTGAGCAAGGCTCCGCTGCGCCCGGTCTGGTACGGCGCGTCGGCAACGTGAAGCATCAGCCCTTCGCCACCGCCCGCCACCACCTGGGCCAGTTGCCGTTGCAGGGCGGCGCAGTCTGGCACCACAGCCTGCATCACCGCCTGCCAGGGGCCTTGTGGTGCAGCATCCGACAACTGCCGCAGTTGCTGGGCGCGTTGGGCAAAAGTGCCAGGTGCGCCGGGCAGCTCAAACACCAGGTAGCTCAGCGCGCGCCAGGCTGGATCGTCAGTGCGCGCACTTCGCACGAGGCCCGAAACCCCATCGAACCGTCCACGCCCCAGCCACAGCTCACCGTCCAGCGCCACAGGCGGCAACGCGGCAGTGAACCAGGCAGGGGCCGTGACGACCGCGCCGCCGCGCAGGCGCAACTGCCGGCCGTCCCACAAGGCGCGCACGCCGTCGTACTTTTCGCTCACCAGGTGGCCGCTGGGGTCGATATCGGCCGGAGCGTCGCTTGCCAACAGCAGGGCCGGTGCGCCGGCCCGCGGTTTGGCCCAGGTCCAGTCCGGCAGCGCGCCGGCCAGGGCCGCGCAGGTCCACCGAGTCAAGAAGTGGCGGCGGGTTGTCGCGCCCAAGGGCAAGCAGGGCGGGCAAGGCGAGCAGGCTGTGGGCATCGCAGGCTCCGAAGCATCAGAAGCTTGCAGTCTTGCCGCTGCGCCTGCAGCCGGCCATCACCCGCCCGGCGGGAAGGCGGGGCCCCTCTTTGGAGGGAAGTTGCTCAGGCGAATCGCCGCAGCGCCAGCACCGCGTTGAGCCCGCCGAAGGCAAAGCTGTTGCTCAACGCGGCGTTGATGCGGCGCTCGCGCGGCTGGTTGGGCACCACGTCCAGGTCACAGGCCGGGTCGGGTTCCAGGTAGTTGATGGTGGGCGGCAGCACGTCGTCCTGCAGCGCGCCCACCACGGCCACCAGTTCGATGGCACCGCCCCCGCCCAGTGCGTGGCCGTGCATGGACTTGGTGGACGACACGGCCAGTGCGTCGGCATGCTCACCAAAAACGGCGCGGATGGCGCGTGTTTCGGTGGTGTCGTTGGCCACTGTGCCGGTGCCGTGCGCGTTGATGTAGCCCACGTCCTGCGGCGCCAATCTGGCCTGGGCCAGTGCAGCGCGCATGGCGCGTGCAGCGCCTCCGGCGTCGGGCATCACGATGTCGGCTGCATCGGCCGACATGCCGGCACCGGCAAACTCGGCCAGGATGTGCGCGCCACGGGCCTGCGCGTGCTCCAGCGTTTCCAGCACGAAGACGCCAGCGCCCTCGCCCAGCACCAGGCCGCGGCGGCCTTTGCTGAAGGGGCGGCAGGTGTCGTCGGCCATCACGCGCATGGCTTCCCAGGCCTTGACGATGCCCAGCGTGACGCAGGCTTCCACGCCTCCCGCCAGGGCCACGTCGGCGCCACCGGTCTGCAAGAGCATCAGGGCCTGGCCCAGCGCATGGTTGGACGAGGCACAGGCGCTGGCCACGGCAAACGTCGGCCCGCGCATGCCAAATTCCAGCGAGATCTGCGAAGCCGGCGCATTGGGCATCACGCGCACGATGGCCATCGGGTGCACGCGGGGGTTGCCTTCGGCATACAGGCGCCGGGCCATGTGGTCTTGTGTGGTGGCGCCGCCGATGCCGGTGCCGATGATCACGGCCGCACGTTCGCCGGGTTCACCCTCAAAGTCGGCCTTGGCCAGGCCGGACTGGGCCAACGCCTCACGCGCCGCCACCAGGGCGTACTGCGAAACCGGGTCCAGCATGACGAGGCGCTTTTCGTCGAAGTGGGCGGCGGGGTCGAAATCCCGCGCCTGGCCGGCGATGGCGGTGCGCAATTCGTAGCCGCTGACGCCCACCAGCGGCCCGATGCCGGCCCGGCCTTCGCGCATGCCCGCCCAGGTGGCGCGTGCGGAACTGCCCAGGGCGCTGACGCAGCCCATGCCGGTGATCACGACGCGGCGCATGGCGGCAGCCGCGGGTTCAGGCGACGGTTGACTTGGCAGCAACCAGCCGGTCAACGCCTTCGATCAGCTCGCGCACGGTGCCGGCGGAGTATTGATCCTCACGCTCGGGCACCGAGATCTTGAAGTGGTCTTCGATCTCGAAGAGAACCTGCACGGCGTCCAGCGAATGGACGTCCAGGTCCTTCAGCGTGGATTCCAGCGTGATGCGGTCGCGCTCGATCGAGCACGTCTTGGCAATGATGTCGAAGATGATCTGTTCAGTGCTGCTCATAGGCCTGGCGCCATCAGCGACGCCGCCCCCCCCTGAGGAGCGTCCGCGTGGACTGGGCACATTATCCCGCGCCGCGGGGCGGTTCTGGCACTTGCGGGCCTAGAGCGGCGTGCCAAGGTGGTGTTTTCGCACCGCATCGGGTGCATCTGCAACACCCTGGCCGCCGCCGCAAGCCTCAGCGGGTGGCGATCAGGTCGCGAATCTGTTGCAGAGCGCCCGGGTCTTCCATCGTGGTCAGGTCGCCCGGATCACGGCTCTCACACACGGCCTGGATGGCCCGGCGCAGGGTCTTGCCGGAACGGGTCTTGGGCAGCGTCAGGATGAAGCGCACCCGCGCCGGCCGCGCCACCGCGCCGAGCTGGTCGTCCACCACCTTCATGATGGCGCCTTCCAGCTTGAGCGCCAGTTCGGGCGTGGCGGCCAGGCTCGCGTCCTTCAGCACGGCAAAGGCCATCGCGACCTGGCCCTTGAGCTGATCGGCCACACCCACCACGGCCACTTCGGCAATGGCCGGGTGGCTGGAGATGCTTTCCTCGATCTCGCGCGTGCCCAGGCGGTGGCCGGCCACGTTGATCACGTCGTCGGTGCGGCCGAGGATGAAGAAGTAGCCGTCTTCGTCGCGGATGCCCCAGTCGAACGTGCTGTACAGGGTGCGGCCGTGGATGCTCTTCCAGTAGGTGTTGACGAAGCGGGCGTCGTCGCGCCACACGGTCTGCATGCAGCCCGGGGGCAGCGGGCCCTCGATGGCGACCACGCCCTTCTGGTTGGCGCCGGTCAGCTCTTCGCCGGTGACTTCGTCGAACAGCTTCACGTCGTAGCCGTAGACCGCCTTGCCGGGCGAGCCGAACTTGGTGGCCGCTGTTTCGACGCCATTGCACAGGCCCAGGATGGGCCAGCCGGTTTCGGTCTGCCAGTAGTTGTCGATGATGGGGCGACCCAGGCTTTCGCTGATCCACTGCGCGGTGGGCTCGTCCAGCGGCTCACCGGCCAGGAAGAGCGCGCGCAGGCTGGACAAATCGTGCTTCTTCAGCGCCGCGGGGTCCTGCTTCTTCAGCACGCGCACGGCGGTGGGGGCGCTGAACATCACCGTGACCTTGTACTTCTCGACCAGGCTCCACCAGATGGCCGCATCGGGGCGGATGGGAAGGCCTTCGTACATGATGGTGGCCATGCCACCGATCAGCGGGCCGTAGATGATGTAGCTGTGGCCCACCACCCAGCCGA
>Ga0154020_10010286_pt1 | contig 10709 bp, 9 predicted proteins | sample Klosneuvirus_201_FD_109709 | JGI IMG/M metagenome (GOLD analysis project Ga0154020, IMG submission 109709) | Active sludge microbial communities from wastewater, Klosterneuburg, Austria - Klosneuvirus_20160825_MG | ecosystem: Engineered > WWTP > Aerobic digester > Activated sludge | place...
CGTTCATTTCGGCCACCAGACCCGTTTCTGGAACCCCAAGATGGCCCCCTATATTTTCGGCCATCGCAACAAGATCCACATCATCAACCTCGAAAAGACCCTGGGCAAGTACCAGGAGGCGATGGCGTTCATCCGCAAGATGGCGGCCAAGAAGGGCACCATCCTGTTCGTCAGCACCAAGCGCCAGGCGCGCGAAATCATCGCCGAGGAAGCCCAGCGTTGCGGCATGCCCTACGTCGATGACCGCTGGCTGGGCGGCATGATGACCAACTTCAAGACCCTCAAGCTTTCCGTCAAGCGCCTCAAGGACCTGGAAACCGCCATGTCCGAAGGCAACTTCGAGAAGCTGTCGAAGAAGGAAACCCTGACCCTGCAGCGCGAAATGGACAAGCTGCGCAAGTCCATCGGCGGCATCAAGGACATGGGCGGCCTGCCCGATGCGATCTTCGTCATCGACGTTGGCTACCACAAGATCGCCATCACGGAAGCCGGCAAGCTCGGCATCCCGGTGATCGGCGTGGTCGATACCAACCATTCCCCGGAAGGCGTGAGCTACGTGATCCCCGGCAACGACGACTCCTCCGGCGCGATCCGCCTGTACGCCCGCGGCGTGGCCGACGCCATCCTCGAAGGCAAGAGCCAGGGCATAAACGAGGTGGTGCAGCAGCTGGCCGGCGACGACGAGTTCGTCGAAGTCTCGGAAGCTGCCGAGTAATCGCAAGGACGACCCGCCGCGACGCGGCCGGCGCGCAAGCGCGGGCCGCGTCGTGGCGAATGATTGACTGAATCTGGAGTAGAGCAATGGCGGAAATTACCGCAAGCATGGTCAAGGAACTGCGCGAGAAGACCGACGCGCCGATGATGGAATGCAAGAAGGCGCTGACCGAAGCGGCCGGCGACATGGCGAAGGCCGAGGAAATCCTGCGCGTCAAGCTGGGCAACAAGGCCAGCAAGGCCGCCACCCGCGTCGCGGCGGAGGGCGTGGTGGCAATCCACATCGCCGCCGACGGCAAGCTGGGCAGCATTTTCGAGATCAACAGCGAGACCGACTTCGTCGCCAAGAACGACGAGTTCCTCAAGCTGGCTGCCGACTGCGCGCACCTGGTGGCGGAAAAGAGTCCGGCCGACGTCGCCGCGCTGTCGGCCCTGCCGATGGGCGAGGGCACGGTCGAATCCACCCGCTCCGCGCTGGTGGGCAAGATCGGCGAGAACATGAGCATCCGCCGCTTCGTGCGCGTTGCGGCCAAGGGCAAATTGACTTCCTACATCCACGGCGGCTCGAAGATCGGCGTACTGGTCGATGTGGTCGGCGGCGACGAGCAGCTGGCGAAGGACTTGGCGATGCACATCGCCGCTTCCAAGCCGAAGTCGCTGGATTCGTCCGGCGTGCCGGCGGAGCTGCTGGACATGGAACGCCGTATCGCGATCGAGAAGGCGCGCGAGGCCGGCAAGCCGGAAGCCATGCTGGAAAAGATCGCCGAGGGCACGGTGCAGAAGTACCTGAAGGACGTCACCCTGCTCGGCCAGGTGTTCGTCAAGGCCGAAGACGGCAAGCAGACCATCGAGCAGCTGCTGAAGGCCAAGGGTGCATCGGTGGCGGGTTTCACGCTGTTCATCGTCGGCGAGGGCATCGAGAAGAAGGTCAATGACTTCGCTGCCGAGGTGGCGGCGCAGGCAGCGGCTGCCGCCGGCAACAAGCAATAATCGACACGCCATGACCGTGCCGAAGTTTCGCCGCATCCTGCTCAAGCTGTCGGGCGAGGCGCTGATGGGCGATGATGCCTACGGCATCAACACGGCGATGCTGGGCAGCATCGTGGCGGAAATCAAGGCGGTCACCGATCTCGGCGTCGAAGTCGGCGTGGTGATCGGCGGCGGCAACATCTTTCGCGGCATCGCCGGTACGGCGACCGGCATGGATCGCGCCACGGCCGACTACATGGGCATGCTGGCGACGGTGATGAACGCCATGGCACTGTCCGATGCCATGCGTCAGGCCGGCATCAACGCCCGCGTGCAGTCGGCGCTGAATATCGAGCAGGTAGTCGAGCCCTACATCCGCGGCAAGGCCATCCGCTATCTGGAAGAAGGCAAGGTGGTGATTTTCGGCGCCGGTACCGGCAATCCTTTTTTTACGACGGATACCGCGGCGGCGCTGCGCGGCTCCGAGATCGGTGCCGAAATCGTACTGAAGGCGACCAAGGTCGACGGCATCTATACGGCCGACCCGAAAAAGGATCCGGCGGCGACGCGCTTCGCCCGCATCAGCTTCGACGAGGTAATCAGCCGCAACCTGGCGGTAATGGATGCCACGGCTTTTGCCCTTTGCCGCGACCAGAAGCTGCCGATCAACGTGTTTTCGATCTTCAAGGCCGGCGCATTGAAGTGCGTGGTGATGGGCGAGGACGAGGGCACACTGGTTCACGTTTAGGAGCAGGCATGATTCCCGAACTGAAAAAGACTTCCGAACAGAAAATGCAAAAAAGCCTGGAGGCCTTGAAGGCCGACCTCGGCAAGGTGCGCACCGGTCGGGCGCATACCGGCATCCTCGATCATGTGCAGGTCGATTACTACGGGTCGCCGGTGCCCATTCCACAGGTGGCCAATGTAACTCTGATCGACGCCCGCACCATCGGCGTACAGCCCTGGGAAAAGCCGATGGTGGCCAAGGTGGAAAAGGCGATTCGCGATTCCGACCTGGGGCTGAATCCTTCATCCCAGGGCGAACTGATCCGTGTGCCGATGCCGGCGCTGACGGAAGAGCGCCGGCGCGACCTGATCAAGGTGATCAAGCACGAGGGCGAGAACGCCAAGGTGGCAATCCGCAACCTCCGACGCGACGCGATTTCGCACCTGAAGGACGCACTGAAGAAGAAGGAAATCGCCGAAGACGAGGAGCGCAAGGCGCTCGACGACATGCAGCGCCTGACCGACCGCTACGTGGCGGAAGTCGACCGCGCGCTGGCGGAAAAAGAGAAGGATCTGATGGCGATCTGAAGTTTGCGGATCGCCACCCGACCACAGCGGAGGGAATGGCATGGCAGGGAAATTCACCAGCTCGACGCAGGCCATTCCCGCGGTAGTCGATGTGCCGCAGCACATCGCCATCATCATGGACGGTAACGGCCGCTGGGCCAGGAAGCGCATGATGCCGCGCGTCGCCGGCCACAAACGCGGGGTCGAAACGGTGCGGGCCATGGTCAAGGCCTGCATTGCCCGGGGAGTGGACTACCTGACCCTGTTCGCCTTTTCCTCTGAAAACTGGCGGCGGCCGGCGGAGGAGGTGTCCTTCCTCATGAATCTGTTCATTGGCGCCCTGCAGGCCGAAATCGGCAAGCTGCATGTCAATGGCGTCCGGCTCAAGGTGGTGGGCGACCTGGGGGCCTTCGAGCCGCGACTGGTGGCGCTGATTCGCGAAGGCGAAGCGAAGACCGCCAATAACTCCAAGCTGACGCTGACCATTGCCGCGAATTATGGCGGTCGCTGGGACATGCTGCAGGCCATCAACCAGCTGGCGCTGGCGCATCCGGAAAAAGCTGGCTGTTTCGGCGAAGGTGATCTGGCGCCGCATCTGACAATGGCCTATGCGCCCGAGCCGGACCTGTTCATTCGTACCGGCGGCGAACAGCGCATCAGCAATTTCCTGCTCTGGCAGCTGGCCTACAGCGAGTTGTATTTCACCAAGACACTCTGGCCGGATTTCGACGATGCGGCCCTGGATGCGGCGATAGAGTCCTATCGCCGCCGCGAGCGCCGCTTCGGCCGTACCAGCGAACAGCTGGATCAGGTCGCCGCCGTTGCGCCGGCGCCGACTATTGCATCCCCCTTCACGGACGGTAATGCTTAGGACGCGGGTCATCACCGCGCTGCTGCTGGTAGCGGGGTTTGTCTTGATTCTTTTTGCCTTGCCGCCGCTGGCGGCGACGCTGGCATTTGCCCTCGTCGCTGCGCTCGCCGCATGGGAGTGGGGTGGCCTGATGCGGCAGGACCCTCCGGCGCGGGTGATGTATGCCTTTGTGCAGCTGCTGTTCTGCTGGCAGCTTGCGGTGGCGGCACCACAACTTGTTCCGGTCCTGCTGGCGGTGTCTGCGGTATTCTGGATCGCCGTGGTGCCCTTGTGGTTCCGCTTCAAATGGACGCTGTCAGGCAACGATTTCGTCGGCTACCTGCTCGGTGCGCTGGTAATCCTGCCGACCTGGGCCGCGATGACGGCCCTGCACGCCGTGAGCGTATGGCTTTTGCTGGCCGCCATGGCGTTGGTCTGGGTTGCCGACATTGCCGCCTATTTCGTCGGGCGGGCCTTCGGCAAACACAAGCTGGCGCCGGCGATCAGTCCCGGCAAGACCTGGGAAGGCGTCGCGGGTGCAGTAGCCGGTGTCATGGTCTATGGCACGATCGTGCTCAACTTTTCGCCACTTGCCGGGAAGGTACCGCTGGCGACGCCCCTCGTAGTGTTGCTGTTGCTGTTGCTGACTGCTGTCAGCGTCATGGGCGACCTGTTCGAGTCGCTCCTGAAGCGCCAGGCCGGCATCAAGGACAGCAGCAATTTGCTGCCCGGTCACGGCGGCGTGCTCGATCGCATCGACGCGCTTACCTCGGCCCTGCCGCTGGCGGCGCTGATCCTGTATTTCGTGCGCGCATGAAACTGACCATACTCGGCGCCACCGGTTCGATCGGCGTGAGCACGCTCGACGTGGTGGCGCGTCACCCGGATCGCTTTGAGGTGGTGGCCCTGACGGGGCATGGGCAAGTGGAACTGCTCGCCGCACAATGTCGGCAGTTTCGTCCGGCGTATGCGGTGGTGGGAACTGCCACGGCCGCGCGGGAACTGGTTGCCCTGCTCCGCGATGCCAGCGTGCGCACCGAGGTGCTGCACGGTCCCGACGCCCTGACCGGGGTTGCCAGCCTGCCAGGGGTCGATGCGGTGATGGCCGCGATCGTCGGTGCCGCCGGACTGCCGCCGACCCTGGCTGCGGTACGCGCCGGCAAGCGCGTCCTGCTGGCCAACAAGGAAGCACTGGTCATGGCCGGGGCGGTATTCATGGGCGAGGCTCGCCGCGCCGGCACCCTGCTGCTGCCGATCGACAGCGAGCACAATGCGGTATTCCAGTCCATGCCCGGCGACTATTCCGGCGACATGGCGCGGTGCGGGGTCAGACGGATACTGCTGACCGCCTCGGGCGGTCCATTTCGCACCACGCCGCTCGATGCTTTGACCCGGATCACGCCCGAGCAGGCGGTGGCGCATCCGAACTGGGTGATGGGGCGCAAGATCTCCGTCGATTCGGCGACCATGATGAACAAGGGTCTCGAAGTCATCGAGGCACACTGGCTGTTCAACGCGCCGGCCGAACGAATCGAGGTGGTGATCCATCCGCAGAGCGTGATCCATTCCCTGGTCGATTACGAGGATGGTTCGGTGCTGGCCCAGCTAGGCAATCCCGACATGCGGACGCCGATCGCCCATGCCCTGGCCTGGCCGCAACGCATCGATTCCGGCGTGGCGCCGCTCGATCTGTTCACTGTCGGCCGGCTCGATTTCGAGCGGCCGGATCCGGTGCGCTTTCCCTGCCTGGATCTGGCGTACCGGGCCCTGCGCGCCGAAGGCAATGCGGCCGCGGTGCTGAATGCGGCCAACGAGGTCGCGGTGTCCGCGTTTCTTGAGCTGCGATTGCCATTCCTGGGTATTGCCGGGCTGATCGCGGCGACCCTGGATGCGGTGCCGCAGGCGGCGCTGCCTGATCTGGCGGCAGTACTCGAAGCCGATCGACAGGGACGCGCGATGGCGACGGAAATCCTCTTGCGACAGGGCGGCTCCTCTTCATGAATCCACAAATGCTGGCCTGGTATGTCGCCGCCTTCCTGGTCGCCCTCGCGGTGCTGGTGGTGGTGCACGAAATGGGCCACTACCTCGCGGCGCGTTACTGCGGCGTCAAGGTACTGCGCTTTGCCTTCGGTTTCGGCAAGGTACTCTGGATGCGCCGCCACGGCCGCGACGGCACCGAGTGGGCGATCTCGGCATTTCCCCTCGGCGGCTACGTCAAGATGCTGGACGAACGCGAAGGCGAAGTTGCCGCAACCGACTTGCCGCGTGCCTTCAACCGGCAATCGGTGGGCCGGCGCGCCTTCATCGTGGCGGCAGGTCCGGCCGCCAACTTCCTGCTGGCCATCGTGCTCTACTGGTTCCTCTTCATGCATGGCGTTACCGAGCTCAAGCCGCGCCTCGGTTCGCCGCCGGCGGGGACGCCGGCGGCGGTGGCGGGCATCGTCGAAGGTGGTACGGTGCGCGCGGTCAACGGCAGGGCGATCGCGACCTGGCAGGAGTTGCGCTGGGAGGTGATACGTCTGGCCCTGGACAAGGAGGACGTGCGACTGGAAGTGATCAGTCAGCAACGAGAGATCGCCACCTACCGTTTCGCCAGCGATCGTTTCGATGTCGAAGAACTGGAGAACGATCCGCTGCGCCTGCTGGGCCTGGTCCTCTACCGTCCGCCGCTACCCGCCGTGGTGGGAATGGTGCAATCGGGTTCTGCCGCCGCCCAGGCCGGGTTCCGTGATGGCGACCGGGTGCTCGCGATCGACGGCACGGGGATTGCCACATGGGCGGAGCTGGCTGCGGCAGCAAGGGCAGCGCCAGATCGGCAGTTGCGCTTCACCATCGAGCGGGACGGCGGCCGGCTCGAACTGCTGGCGACCCCGCGACCGGTGGAGGAAGGTGGGCAAAAATCGGGGCGGCTTGGCCTGATGGTAAGGGAAGGGCAGGGTGAACTCTTCGCGATGACCATAGTCGTGAGCTACGGCCCCCTCGAATCGGTCACTCGCGCACTGCGGCAGACCTGGGACACGTCGATCCTCAGTTTGCGCATGATGGGCCGAATGCTGACCGGCGAACTGTCATGGAAAAACCTCTCGGGCCCGGTGACGATCGCCGATTACGCCGGCCAGTCGGCCAAACTCGGACCCAGCTATTACCTGCGCTTCCTGGCCCTGATCAGCATCAGTCTCGGCGTGCTCAATCTGCTGCCTGTACCCGTTCTGGACGGAGGGCATTTGATGTATTATCTCGTCGAATTTCTGAAGGGCGGCCCGGTCTCGGAACGGGCTCTGGAAATAGGCCAGCAGATCGGTTTTGCCTTGCTGGCGCTGCTCATGGCTTTTGCCTTTTATAACGACATCAACCGCCTTGTTTCCGGCTAATTACCGTCCAATTACATGAACAAGAAACTGCTTGCCGGGCTGGTTCTCGCGCTGCTGGCGCGCACCGCATTGGCATTTGACGCATTCCAGATCAAGGATATCCGGGTCGAAGGCATCCAGCGCACCGAAGCAGGAACCGTTTTCTCCTACCTGCCGGTGAAGGTGGGCGATACCATGACCGACGAAAAGGCGGCCGCCGCAATCAAGGCATTGTTTGCCACCGGCTTTTTCAAGGACGTTCGCCTCGAGATTGAAGGGCAGGTTCTGGTGGTGGTACTGGAAGAGCGCCCGGCCATCGCCTCGCTGGAATTCGCCGGGCTCAAGGCCTTCAAGCCCGAAGACCTGAAGAAGGGTTTGCGCGACGTCGGTCTTGCCGAGTCGCGCATCTTCGACCGTGCCATGGTCGAACGTGCCGAGCAGGAGCTCAAGCGCCAGTACCTCGCGCAGGGCTACTATGCGGTTCAGGTGACGACCACCATCACGCCGCTGGAGCGCAATCGCGTCGGCATCAACTTCGCGGTGGTCGAGGGTGACATCGCCAAGATCAAGCAGATCAACATCGTCGGTGCCGGCGCCTTCAAGGAGTCGGACCTGCTCGATCTGATGGTCTTGCGGTCGCCGAACTGGCTGACCTGGTATACGAAAAACGACCAGTACTCAAAGCAGAAACTCTCGGGGGACATCGAGACCCTGCGCTCGTATTACCTCAATCGCGGCTATCTCGAATTCAATGTCGAGTCGACCCAGGTTTCGATTTCGCCCGAAAAGCAGGACATCTACATCACCATCAATATCAGCGAGGGCGAAAAATACGCCATCTCCTCGGTCAAGCTGGCCGGCCAGTTGCTGGTGCCGGAGGACGAGTTGACGAAGCTGGTGAGAATCAAGCCGGGTGAGGTGTTTTCGCGCGAGAACATGACCGAGACCACCAAGGCCATCAGCGAGCGCCTGGGCAACGACGGTTATGCCTTTGCCAACGTGAATGCCGCGCCCGAGCTCGACAAGGAAAAGCGCCAGGTGGCATTCACCATTTTCATCGACCCCGGACGCCGGGTCTATGTCCGCCGCATCAACGTGACGGGCAATACGAAGACGCGCGACGAGGTGATCCGCCGCGAAATGCGCCAGTCGGAAGCCGGCTGGTACGACGGCGCGAAAATCAACAAGTCGCGTACGCGGGTCGACCGCCTCGGCTATTTCGAGGAGGTGACGGTGGAAACACCGCCCGTCCCGGGGACGACGGACCAGGTCGACATGGATCTCAAGGTCAAGGAGAAGCCCACCGGAAACCTCTCGCTGGGCGCGGGCTTTTCGAGCGCGGAGAATTTCACCCTTTCGAGCTCGATTTCACAGCAAAACCTTTTCGGCAGCGGCAAGCACCTCAGCTTGCAGATCAGCACCAGCAAGTCGAACCAGGTCTATTCGATCTCGCATACCGACCCCTATTTCACGGTCGATGGGGTCAGCCAGGGTTTCGACCTCTACGTGCGCAACATCGATACCGAATCTCTGGACGTCGCCGACTACAGCTCGGAATCGTTCGGCGGCGGCCTGCGCTGGGGGGTGCCGATCGGCGAGGATGATTACATCAATTTCGGCCTGTCCTACGATCATACGAAAATCAACGATATCACGCGCAATTGCACCACTATCGATCCCAACACATCGTTGCAGTATCAGCGATACGTTTGTGAATACGGCAACACCACGGATACCTTTCTGACCACTTTCGGCTGGCAAAAGGACGAGAGGGACAGCGTGATCTTCCCCACCTCGGGCAGGTTGCGCAAGGCTATAGCGGAGGTTTCGCTTCCCGGCAGTACGGTGAGCTATTACCGCGCCAGCTATCAGCATCTGCAGTTCTTTCCGCTCATCGAACGTGGCAAGCTGACGCTGGCCCTGAACGGCGAAGTCGGCATCGGCAGAACCTATGGCGGTGACGAAGTGCTGCCCTTCTTCAAGAACTACTACGCCGGCGGCATAGGTTCGGTGCGCGGCTTCGAGTCGGGTTCACTGGGACCGCGTGACCCGATAAGCAACGACGCGGTGGGAGGCGACACGCGATTGGTCGCCAATGCCGAACTGATGTTCCCGGTTCCCGGCATGGGACTGGACAAGTCCTTGCGCATGAGCATTTTCGTCGATGCCGGCAACGTCTGGGGTCCAGCCAAGGGCATAGCCTCCGCCAGAGTCAAAGACAACAGTACCAGTTTCAGCCTCAGCGACCTCAGATACAGTGCTGGCCTGGCCGTGTCCTGGAATTCGCCGTTCGGACCATTGAAGTTCTCCTACGGCAATCCCTTCGACACGAAGAAAAACGACGATATCCAGCGTCTGCAGTTCCAGATGGGCTCGTCGTTCTGAGTCCTTACCAAGAGTGAGACAGTCATGCTGAAGAAAACGGTTCTTGCCGGTATTGCCCTGCTTTCGTTCTCCGCCGTCACCCTGGCGGACAGCAAGATCGGCGCAATCAATATCCAGAAAATACTGGCCGAAGCGCCCCAGGCGGCACGCGCCAAGAAAAAAATCGAGAAGGATTTCGAGGTTCGCGACCAGGAACTGCAGCGCATCGCCAAGCAGCTCAAGTCGATGCAGGAAAATCTTGACAAGAATGCGGTGACCATGGCCGAGACCGAGCGCCGCGCCAAGGAGCGCGAGTTCGGCGACCTCAGCCGGGAGTTCGAGCGCAAGCGGCGCGAATTCCGCGAGGACCTGAGCCAGAGGCAGAACGAGGAAATGGCGGCAATCTTCGAGCGGGTGAACAAGATCGTCAAGCAGCTCGCGGAAACCGAGAAGTACGACATCATTTTCCAGGAGGCGGCCTACGTGAGCCCGCGCATCGACATTACCGACAAGGTGCTCAAGGCGCTGGGTGACGGCGGCAAGTAAGACTCCCGTCGTGGTGGTCCGGCTTGACGAGATCGTCGCCCGCTTCGGCGGGGAGATAGTCGGTGCCGGCGATACGGCGGTTTCGCGTATCGCGACGCTGGAAAATGCCGGCCCCGGCGAACTGGCCTTCCTCGCCAATCCGAAGTATCGACATCAACTGGCGACCACCCGCGCCGCCGCCGTGATCATGGCGCCACCGGCGGTGGAGGGGGTGGCGGCGATCCTGACGGCGCAACCTTATCTCTATTACGCGCGCGTGGCGCAATGGCTGAATCTGCCGCGGGCGCCGGAACCCGGCATCCATCCGAGCGCAGTGGTGGAAGGCGAGGTCGCCGCCTGTGCCAGCATCGGACCGAATGTCTGGATCGGACCGGGCGCCGCGGTTGACGAGGGCGTCGTCATCGGCGCGAACTGCAGCATCGGGGCCGGGGTGGTGATCGGTATCGACAGCCGCTTGGCGGCCAACGTGGCAATTTATCCGGGAAGTCGCCTGGGGGCCCGCTGCCTGGTGCATTCGGGGGCCGTGATCGGTGCTGACGGCTTCGGCTTTGCCCGCGAGGTAGAAGGTCGCTGGGTCAAGATTCCCCAGATGGGGCGTGTATTGATCGGTGACGATGTCGAGA
>Ga0154020_10010287_pt1 | contig 10709 bp, 9 predicted proteins | sample Klosneuvirus_201_FD_109709 | JGI IMG/M metagenome (GOLD analysis project Ga0154020, IMG submission 109709) | Active sludge microbial communities from wastewater, Klosterneuburg, Austria - Klosneuvirus_20160825_MG | ecosystem: Engineered > WWTP > Aerobic digester > Activated sludge | place...
GATGACGGTTGGTGCCTTGTATAAATTGCATACTATCTTTATACAAAAATCATACAGCGTTTGTGTCTGTTCACAAAGTGTGTATATTTGGATAAGGAGAGGTTTTTTCACAAACTGCCGTTATGTGCCATTTTAAACGCTGTCTTACCTCAATAGTAAAAATTTTGACAGCGAAATAAAAAAGCTGATTTAATATAAATTAAAGAAGTATCAAATGACAAAGAAACTATTATTGAGCATCTATGCAATTATGTTGGCTGTTTCATGCTATTCACAATATCCTCCCGTATTTAAAAATAGTATTTATGGAAACAACCCTAAAGCAGGACATTATGCCAATGTTCGGGGTTTTAAGATGTATTATGAAATCTATGGAAAAGGCGAACCGCTGTTATTAATTCATGGGAATGGGGGTTCTATAAATAATTTTTCAGGTCAAATACCCTATTTCGCAAAAAACTATCAAGTAATTGTAGTTGACAGTAGGGCTCAAGGAAAATCTGTAGATACGGGTGATTCTCTAAGTTATGAAATGATGGCTGAAGATTTTAATGGGCTATTAGATGAACTTCATATCAAATCGTGTAACGTAATTGGCTGGAGCGATGGCGGAAACAATGGATTACTTTTGGCAATTCACCATCCTGATAAAATAAAAAAATTAGTTGTAACAGGAGCCAATATCTGGATAGACTCAAGAGCCTTTCCCTCAGATTTGCTTGAAATTCCTGATATGCTACTCGATTCATTATCCAAATTGCCCCAAACAGCCGAAGTTAAAAATGCGATAAAAGTTTGGAAGTTGGTTTACCAAGAACCAAATATTACATTACAGCAATTGAATTCAATAAAATGTCAGACACTTGTAATAGGCGGCGACCATGATATAATTCTCCCAACACACACCATGCTGATAGCAGACAATATTCCAAAATCTAATTTATGGATATTGCCAAATTCAGGGCATTCAACTTTAATCAATTATAAAAATCAATTCAATAATACAGTAGAAAACTTTCTTAAAACACCTTATAGAATAATCAAAGGGATGAATCGAATAAATTGACAGGGAATCACCTTTTTTTATATAGACATTATATCGGACTAAAAAACGGCACACAACATTGGTATTGCCAATAGTGGGGCTTGACATTGAAACAATCAGCAGTGGTAATTCTGCTGTGCTGCGGTTCAGGGACGAATAAATCTCAGCAAAAGAATATAACTTCAGTTTTTCAATCAGCTTTTGTTCGGGGCTGAAGTAACACGGAATATCAGCACAGCAGAAAGCCCTGGCCGTTATGCCTCATGCTAAAACGACCATCAACAATTAACGAACTGAAAGAAATATGCTAATATTTAAAGACATAAAATTTATAAAATCACCTTTCGACAACGAATCAGAACTTGAAAAAGTTGTAGTTGATAATTATGAATATTTGTTCGGTCCAGACTCTTTTTATTTGCCTAAGACATTAATAAAAACAGCAGACGGAGCTGGGACAATCCCAGACGGCTTTGCAATAGATTTGGGACAAAGAAAATGGTATGTTGTTGAAGCTGAATTAGGACATCATGATGTTTGGAATCATATTGCAAAACAGGTTTCAAAACAAATTGTTGCATCACTACAGTTGACAACAAAACAGAAACTTGAAGACATTTCTGCTGACATGTATGAAAAAGATGAATACACTAAAGAAAAATTTACAAATCTTGGAATTTCATCGGTAAATGTTCGTAAAGTAATTCGGGATATTTTACAAGAAGATCCTATAATTGGCATTCCTATCGACAGCATTCCTAACGATCTAAAAGATTGGGCAAGACAACAGCGACATAAAGTAAAATTGTGGATTGTAAGCAAATTTGTTGAATTGAACAACACATCGAATATAGTTTTTGAATTTCCCGAGGAATTTAAACCTGCTCTTGACACGGAAGAAGAAAGTAAGCCACCAAAAGCAAATACAGAAATTGCTCAATACGATGTTGAACTCACTGACCTTGTTAATGCTAACTTGTTGTCAGTTGGAGAAAGACTTTCTATGGCTTATAAACCAAGAAACGGACAACCCAAAAAATATGAAGCGGTAGTATTAGAAGACGGTTCATTAGAACTTTTAGGACAACAATTCAGTAGCCCAAGTTACGCTGCACTTGCAGGTATTCAGGACGCAGGAAGCGACAGAAAAACAGTAAACGGTTGGACATCTTGGAAGAATATTCAAAACAGAACACTTGCTGACTTGAGAGAACAATTACTGAATACAATAGTAACGGAATGACAAAAGAAGAAGCACGAAGGCATAACATCGTATTGGCAATAGTGGGGCTGACAGTTGTAAACTCAACATTTTTAATTCTATTGGGCATTTGTGCAAATGTTGGGCGGACGTTTTTCAAATGCCCCACCATCGCCAATACGTAAACCGTTATGTGCAACCCTATCGGAACAGTTCGTGTTCTTTCAGGCTTATTCTATTTTTGGCAAGTTCAAAGTAATGTGCTGAAAGTTCACTACCTATAAATTGCCTTCCTAATTTTTGACAGGAAATAGCAGTTGTGCCACTTCCGGTAAAAGGGTCAAATACTACATCGTTTTCATCAGTGCTAAACATTATTGCTCTGCCAGGTAACATTTCAGGCATTTGGCAAGGGTGCGATTTTTTGCACGTTCCTTTTTCCAGTATTGCCTCTTTATGTTTTATACTTCCGGCATACACAAGTGGTATATCATCCCAATAATCCAGTAGTTGAAACTTAGCGTTACCTGCACGTTTTTTATTCCAACTCATAATCATTTCATCAGCCGTTCTTGCCAACCTGCAAAAGATCTGCAATTGCCAACACACGGCAAACAGTCTGCGGTGCGACAGATTACCGCAAGCTTTCAATAAATTTGCAAACCACTCTACGGTGGACAGACAAAATGAAACTATACATAAAGAACATGGTTTGCAGCAGATGCAAAATGGTAGTAAAAGCCCAATTGGAAAACAGGGGGCTCCGCCCCTTATCTGTCAATTTGGGCGAAGTAGAAATTGAAGGCGACTTATCAAAAGAACAATTATCACAGTTGGACACATCTTTAAAATCTTTAGGCTTTGAACTCATTGACGACAAAAAAAGCCAAACCATTGAAAAAATAAAAAACACAATTGTAACATTAGTACACCATTCTGACCAAGACATAAAAACAAACCTTTCTACTTTTATCACTTCACAAATACACCATGACTATAATTATTTAAGCAACCTGTTTTCAGAAGTAGAAGGCACAACTATTGAAAAATACTTTATTGCCCAACGCATTGAAAAAGTAAAAGAATTGATAGTTTATGACGAAATGACTTTATCTGAAATAGCTGACCAATTAGGCTACAGCAGCGTTGCTTATTTATCTAACCAATTCAAAAAAATAACAGGCTTTACACCCAGTTATTTTAAATCGCTGAAAGAATACAAACGAAAGAACATAGAAGAACTTTAAATCTTACAACACTTATACAAAATTCCACAATAGCTACCCTAAACAGCTAAAGTACCTTTGTGTCAAACAAAAAAACTATGACACATACTTATAAACTTACAGGCATGACTTGCGGCAGTTGCGAAGCAAAAGTAAAAAGCAGCTTGATAATGTTACCCAATGTTACCGAAGTGGAAGTTTCAAAAGACAATCAGTCGGCTACTATTACAATGGACAAGCATATTGCACTTTCAACATTTCAAAATGCGTTGGACAAAAAATATTCCATTACTGCAATGGAACACAACGAAACGGCAGAGCAAGCCAAAAGTTGGTTGGCTACCTACAAACCAATCTTACTCATTTTTGCTTACATAACCACCATTGCAATCATTGCTGCTACGCATCAAAATCAATTTCATTGGATGCAAGCCATGAATATTTTTATGGCAGGTTTCTTTCTTACCTTTTCTTTCTTTAAAATGCTCGACCTTAAAGGCTTTGCCGAAAGCTACAGCATGTACGATATTGTGGCAAAGAAAGTAATAGCATGGGGCTATGTTTATGCCTTTATAGAATTGGGTTTGGGCATTGCCTATGCAACCAACTTTCAACCTTTAGTTACAAATATTGTTACGTTGGTTGTAATGACAATCAGCATTATCGGGGTATTGCAGAGTGTATTAAACAAAAGAAAAATACAATGTGCTTGTTTGGGTGCAGTTTTTAACCTGCCAATGAGTACGGTAACGATTATTGAAGATGCCTTAATGATTGCCATGAGTGGAATTATGCTGATAACCATGCTATAAAACCAGTACATTTTAAAAACCTATCTTTGCTACAGTGAAAAAAATAGTTGTCATATTACTTCTCTTAATCTATGGTTCTGCAACCATGGGGGCAACTATTCATATGCATTATTGCATGAACGAACTTGTTGGCTGGAGTTTGTGGCATGGTGAGAAAGACAACGAATGTGGCAAATGTGGCATGAAGGAAAAGAAAGGCGGTTGCTGCAAAGATGAACACAAGCAGGTAAAACTTAAAACCGAACATCAAAAGAGTGCAACTGCACAGTACATTCAGTTTTTAGATGTTCCTGCATTAACTACTCCCGTTGCTGACTTTAGCTTTGAGATAAAACCAGCTTCACTGGCTTTTCCAGTGTCTAATGCTCCGCCGAAAATCCCAAGAGAACGGCTTTACATTCTTCATTGCGTTTTTTTAATTTGATTTACAATTAGTTTTTTGTCTGCCGACACTTTGAAAGTGCATCGGCTAAATGTGCATCTTATAAATCAATAATTAAAATTAAAAAAATGAAATCAATCATATTAATGGCTGCCGTTGTCTTGTTATCAACTTCAGCTTGTCAATCTCAAATAAATAATGCCAAAACTGAAACAGTAAAAGTTTATGGCAATTGCGGAATGTGTGAAACCACTATTGAAAAAGCCGCCAACAAAAAGAAAATTTCAAAAGCCGATTGGAACGAAGAAACCAAGATAGCATCTATCACATACGACAGTAAGAAAACAACTTTAGATGCAGTTTTAAAAAACATAGCTCTTGCAGGTTATGACAATCAAAGTTTTCTTGCGCCTGATGCAGCGTATAATAAATTACCAGGCTGTTGCAAATACGAAAGAGAAAAAAAGCAAATGGCAGTGATAACACAGCCTACAAAGGACACAACAACTCCAAAACAAAATCATGGCAACCACCAGCATGATGGCATGAACAATGCAGCACAAGAAACAAATCAGTTGACAGCAGTTTTTGACACTTACTTTTCATTGAAAGACGCATTGGTAAAAACTGATGGAAATACAGCATCTGCAAAAGCAAAAGATTTGCAAACTGCAATCAATGCAGTAAAAATGGACAAACTGCCAATGAATGTTCACACAGTTTGGATGAAAGTGTTAAACGACCTGAAAGAAGATGCAGAACATATAAACGGAACAAAGGACATATCACACCAGAGCGACCATTTTATGAGCCATTCAAAAAATATGTATGAGTTAATTAAAGTTGCAAAACCAGCGGAAACAGTTTATTACCAGTTTTGCCCGATGGCAAACGATGGCAAAGGAGCAAACTGGTTGAGTAAGGAAAGCGGAGTAAAGAACCCTTACTACGGTTCTCAAATGCTTACTTGCGGTAAAACAGTTGAAACGATAAAGCAATAACTTCTTAATCAGGTGCTATAATTTTTCTGTAGCACCTGATTTTTTTACTGAAAAACTATTTTGTTGTTCAGCAGTTTCTATTTGCAAATACAATAATTATGAATCATGTACATAACAATCATTTAGACGAACATTCCCAACATACTACTAAAAACCCATCAATGGGCATGGCAGGGCATAACCACCACGCCATGATGATTGCCGATTTCAAAAAAAGATTTTATGTAGTGCTTATCCTTACTATTCCCATCATGTTGTTATCAGAAATGATACAGCATTGGTTAGGAGTACATTGGCAGTTCGCAGGTTCTCAATATATCCTGTTTGCATTAGCAAGCATTGTTTTCTTTTACGGGGGCTTTCCTTTTTTAAAAGGATTGGTGGACGAAGTAAAAGCAAAGAACCCCGGCATGATGTTTTTAATTGGCTTCGCCATTACAGTTGCATACATCTACAGCGTAGCAATTGTATTCGGTTTGCAGGGCATGGACTTCTTTTGGGAATTAGCAACCCTAATCCTTATCATGCTTTTAGGACATTGGATAGAAATGAAATCCGTGGCAGGTGCATCTAAGGAATTAGAATTATTAGTACAGCTAATGCCATCAGAGGCTCACATGGTAATGCCCGATATAGTTCATGATGTAAAGACGGATACACTAAAGGCAAACGATATTATTTTAGTAAAGCCCGGTGAAAAGGTGGCGGCAGATGGAATAATATTAGAAGGTGAAAGCTACCTGAATGAAAGTATGCTTACAGGCGAAAGCAAGCCCGTACAAAAAGTAAAAGGTGATAAAGTGATTGCAGGTGCAATCAATGGTAATGGTTCAATAAAAGTTACCGTCTCTCATGCTGGCAAAGACTCCTATTTGTCGCAGGTTATAAAACTGGTGGACGATGCACAAAAATCAAAATCACAAACGCAACTACTGGCAAACAAAGCAGCAAGATGGCTAACCATCATTGCATTGGTTTCAGGTATCGCTACATTTCTTTATTGGTATCTCACAGGACAATCATTAGCCTTTGCGATGGAAAGAATGGTAACAGTAATTGTTATCTGTTGCCCTCATGCTTTGGGTTTGGCAGTTCCGTTGGTGGTTGCAAAGTCAACAGCCTTATCAGCAAAAAATGGATTACTCATTAAAAACAGAACTGCTTTTGAAAATGCAAGAAAAATAACAACCATCGTTTTTGACAAAACAGGAACATTGACAGTTGGTAAATTTGAAGTATCAAAAATTGTATCGCTTCAAAAAGAACTAAATGAAAACGAAATTATCCGCCTTGCATCAGCATTAGAACAAAAATCAGAACATCCAATTGCAACAGGCATTTTACAAAAAGCAAAAGACTTATCTATCACCATTCCTGCCACAGAAAATTTCAATGCAATCACAGGCAAAGGCGTAGAAGCAACTGTAGAAGGTAAAAAAATATTGGTGGTCAGTCCGGGATATTTAAAAGAAAATAATTTGGCAATCCCTGAAGGTTTTACCGCCAACGATACAGAAACGGTTGTGTTTGTAATCGTAAATAATCAGTTGGAAGGTTACATTGCTTTATCAGATGAAATCCGTCCTGAATCAGCCGAAGCAATCAAAACCTTAAAAGAAAATAATATCAAATCTATTTTACTTACAGGCGACAACAGCAAAGTTGCAAAAAGTGTAAGCGACACTTTAGGTATGGATAGTTTTATTGCCGAAGTTTTGCCACATCAAAAATTAGAAAAAATAAAAGACCTGCAAAACAAAGGCGAGTTTGTTGCCATGACAGGTGATGGTGTAAACGATGCACCAGCATTGGCCATTGCAGATGTAGGAATTGCCGTAGGCAGTGGCAGCGACATTGCAGCCGAAACAGCAGGTATTGTTTTAGTAAACAGCAACCCTAAAGATATTGTAAGCCTCATTTTATTTGGCAAAGCCACATATCGTAAAATGATACAGAATTTAATTTGGGCAACTGGCTACAATGTTATTGCATTGCCTTTGGCAGCAGGTGTTTTATTCAAGCAAGGCATTTTGTTAAGTCCTGCAGCAGGTGCAGTTTTAATGACGGTAAGCACAGTTGTAGTTGCCATTAATGCAAGTATACTAAAAGTAAAAAAGAATCAGGCATCAACTAAATGATGTCATTTAAAAATCAGAAAATGAAATTATTAAAATGGCTATACAAAAAACTATTTGTAAAAAGCTGTTGCCGTTAGCAGCCTTTTTTACACTACTCATATCAAATTTATTTGCTCAAAAGGTTGTACGATACGACTTGTATGTAAAAGACAGTATCGTAAATTTTACAGGAAAAGCAAAACGGGCAATTGCCGTAAATGGGCAAATACCAATGCCCACACTAACATTTACCGAAGGCGACACAGCAGAAATTTATGTACACAATGAGTTGAACGAAACAACTTCTTTACACTGGCACGGATTGTTTTTACCAAATAAAGAAGATGGCGTACCTAATCTTACACAAATGCCAATCAAACCGAATACAACGCATATTTACAGATTTCCAATTATACAACATGGCACACATTGGTATCACAGCCATTCAGGTTTGCAGGAGCAGATAGGCATGTACGGAAACTTTGTGATGCTCAAAAAAACAAACGACCCAACTTTTAGAAAGGGCATTGATGATTTACCAACTGTTCCAGTTGTTTTAAGTGAGTGGACAGACTACAAGCCAGAAAATGTACATCGTATGCTGCATAATGCAACTGATTGGTTTGCCATAAAAAAAAATGCCACACAAAGCTATGGCGAAGCCATAAAAGCAGGACATTTTAAAACCAAACTAAAAAACGAATGGAAGCGAATGTTGGCAATGGATGTAAGCGATGTGTACTACGATAAAATTTTAATGAATGGCAAGCCGAGTACAGATATTCAAAACATTGACGGAAAGCAATTGAAGGGTGGTGATAAAGTCAGGCTTCGTATTTCAAACGGTGGAGCTTCATCATATTTTTGGCTTACTTATGCTGGTGGCAAAATAACAATAGTTGCCAATGATGGCAACGATGTAGAACCCCTAGAAGTGGACAGATTAATTATTGCAGTATCTGAAACTTACGATGTAGTAGTAACCATTCCTGCCGAAAATACTGCCTTTGAATTTTTGGCAACCACCGAGGACCGAACTAATTCAGCATCTTATTATATCGGCAATGGTATTAAACAATTGGTATCGCCACAACCAAGATTGAAATATTTTGAAGGAATGAAGATGATGAATGACATGATGAAAATGAATGGTGATTTAGATGATATGGGAATGAACATGAGCCTGAACCAAATGGATATGAATGTGGTAATGTATCCTGAAATTACTGGCGAAGAAAATATAAAAGCTGAGATGCCAAAGGATACGATGTCAATGAATGACAACCCACATGCAAATCATAATCAGTACAACAGTAATGCACTTTCAGATATTGTAACATTGAATTACGCCATGCTTAAATCTCCAACCAAAACAAATCTTCAAAAAGATGCACCAGTAAAGGAATTGAAGTTTGAACTTACAGGAAACATGAACCGTTATGTGTGGAGTTTAGATAACAAAGTAGTTTCCGAAGCGGATAAAATTCTTATCAAAAAAGGCGAGAATGTCAGAATTGTTATGTTCAACGGTTCTATGATGCGACACCCAATGCACCTGCATGGACATGATTTTAGGGTATTAAACGGGCAAGGCGATTATGCACCTTTAAAAAACATCATTGACATTATGCCAATGGAAACTGATACTTTAGAATTTAATGCTAATGTTGAAGGCGATTGGTTTTTTCACTGTCATATTTTGTACCACATGATGAGCGGAATGGGCAGAGTGTTTAGTTATGAAAATCAAGCACCCAATCCATTAATTCCAAATCCTAAATTGGCACAACGCAAATTATTTGCTGATGATAGAAAATTTCATGTGATGGCTGAAAATGATTTTGCCACCAATGGCAATGATGGTATGGCAATGTTACAAAACACCCGATGGTCTATAAATACTGAATGGCGTTTGGGTTATACAAAACATCACGGACAAGAAATAGAAACACATGTAGGAAGATACTTAGGCAAAATGCAATGGCTGATGCCCTTTATTGGTTTTGATTGGCGTTATAGAAAACTTGAAACAGACCATACAGGCATGAAAGAAGGAGAGAAAAACCTGTTTGGACAAACAAATACTAAAGACAACAGGCGTCAGTTTAGTTTAGGTGTAGCTTACACTTTACCGATGCTTGTAATTTTGCAGACAGAAATATACCACGATGGAAATGTAAGAGTACAATTAATGAGAGAAGATATTCCTGTTGCAAAACGTTTGAGAATGAGTTTTATGCTTAACACCGACAAAGAATATATGGCAGGGTTCAAATACATTGTTGGCAAAAACTTTGCACTCTCTACACACTATGACAGCGACATGGGTTTTGGTGCAGGGGTGACACTGAATTATTAAAGCCAACACAATTAATCTATAACAGTCGGGCAGTTTGACACAGCAAAAATCTGCTGCCCGACTATTTATTTTAACACCCAAACTGAAGACATAATAATTTGAAATCTCAAACAAGCAAACGCTGCAAGTCAGGCACATGGGCAGGCACACAAAGCCACAGCACAGAAGCCAACCTGCCCAAGAGCCTGCCTTGCCCTACACACGGCAACCATCATTCGGTGCGACACAGACCCACATTATAGATGACCGAGAAGATAGGGTATGCGTACAACAGGGGTATTGCCAAAATGCAGGCTGACGGAATCCGTGTTTCATCTTTCTGTTCATTGTGCATCTGTATATCCAGCTTGACGTTAAAAATTTAGCTGTAGAATATATCATCATCTTTTTTATCTTTACTCAGCATCAGTTAGCCGGGGCTGACGGAATTCTATTCCCTGCACTTCGGCAATACCTGTCCGTCAGACTGTGAAAAAACGCTCTCTCCCATAAAAAACAGTCTGTACAGTTTAAGGTAAAGCTTAAAGCGGTTGATCTAAGCAGCCTTAAAAAAAACTATTGGGGAA
>Ga0154020_10010288_pt1 | contig 10709 bp, 7 predicted proteins | sample Klosneuvirus_201_FD_109709 | JGI IMG/M metagenome (GOLD analysis project Ga0154020, IMG submission 109709) | Active sludge microbial communities from wastewater, Klosterneuburg, Austria - Klosneuvirus_20160825_MG | ecosystem: Engineered > WWTP > Aerobic digester > Activated sludge | place...
CCCGCCTGCTCCACCTGCGCCTCCTGGTCCGCGTCGGGAACCAGCGCCAACGGCTCGCTGGCTTTGACGCCCACGCGCCAGCATTCGGCGTCAAAACCGGTGGGAGGGGTCAACGCCGGAACCACCGGCGCTCCCGCTGGCGCGGCGTCTGCCGGCGGCGGGTCACTGGCGGCTGGCTCCACGGTGGGCGTCAACACCGGCGCCACATCTGCCGGCGGGGTGGCGGCGGGCGCGTCTGCCGCGGGCGCCGGCGGCGAGTCTTGCGCGCGGAGCACCGGCGCGGCCAACAGGAAGACCAACAGGGCACGGGCTGACAGCATGGGAGGTGCGCCTTACCCCGTGAAACGGGAAGACCCGTGCACGGCAAAAAGGGGCCTCTCCCATGCCCAAAGGCCCCCGCCACGTCAATGGTCAGACCCACCGACGGGTGGCGGACCACCACCGGCAACCGGTGGCGCGTCCCCCCGGGCGCGGGTCATGTTCCCCGTCATGGCACGTTGCAACGGCGGTGGATGGGTGGTGGCAGCCACGTTGTGCGCGGCAACCGCGCACGCGGATGTGGTGGTCCAGGGCGTGGAGATGACGCGTCACCAGGGCGCGGCGCATGCCACGCAGAACAACCGGGTGGTCTTCATCAGCCCGCGGGGCATCCGCATGGACGTGGGAGACATCAGCCACGTGGTGGACGCACAAAAGCAGCTCATGGTGGAACTGGACCACCGCCGGAAAACCGCGCGGGTGCTCACGTTTGCGCAGCTGGGGGAGATGACCACCAGCGCCCGCAAAGAGGCAGACGTGGCCCTGGAGCGCGCCAAGAGCCAGCTCAACGCCATGCCGCCGGAAGTGCGCAAGGAAGTGGAGGCCGCGCTGCGGGCGCAAAAGGCCGCCGCCGCCGCACGCCAGCCCGGCGCCTACCAGCGCAAGCCCACGGGCAACAAACGTGTGGTCAACGGCCTGGCCTGTGAAGACGTCAAGGAGTTCCTCAACGGGGAATGGGTGGGCCAGAGCTGCGTGCATACCGGCGTGAAGCTGTCCGCCGCGGACCGCAAGATGTTGATCAAACTTGCCGAGGACATGGGCAAGGCCGGCTTGGCCGGCGCCGGGCAGGGCGAGTTCACCCGCGCCTTTTTGGATGGGATCCCCGTGGAGATGGCATCACGGGACCTGTCCAATGGCACCCTCACCGTGGAGGAACAGGTGAAGGTCATTGAGCTCAAGCCCGTCCCGGACGCCCTGTTTGAGGTGCCCGCGGGCTACCGGGCTTCGGCGTGGGAGGATGAACACACAAACCCACAAAACACACCGCAGCGTCGGGGACCGCCGCCGGGCCAGCCGCAACCGCGGGGGGTGCCCCCCGGCCAGCCACAGCCGTCCCAGCCCCGTTGACCTTGCGCCGCCGCCGCCGCGGGCCGCGCTCATGGGGCGCGCGCAACAGCACGTAGAGCGCTCCCGCCCCGCCGTCATGCGGCCGCGCTGTACAAAACGCCAGCACCCGCCGGGACAGCCCACCCCGTGACAGCCACGCGGTGACGCGCTGCTTGATCACCGGCAACTGGTCCTTGCTGTGCAGCCCCCGGCCGTGCACCACCAGCACGCAGCGGTGGTGCTGGTGCTGTGCACGCCGCAAAAATTCCGTGAGCACCGCGCGCGCTTCTTCCACCCACAGTCCGTGCAGGTCCACATAACCCTGCACGCTGTAGGCACCCTGCCGCAGGCTCGCCATGACGTGGTCCGGCACCGCGCCGCGTGGGGATTCCACCCATTCGTCTGCGTCCATGACGTCCAGGCTGCCTTCACCACGCACAAAACGGCGCAACGCTTCACATGCCGCATCATCCGGATCCCACACGCCGCTGCGGGCCTCCAGCGCCGCACCCGCCGCCGCAGGCCGCAACGCTCCACCCACGCGCACCGCGCCGCGCGTGGCCTCTTGCCACAACGCAGCCTCTTCTTCCGGCGTCAACGCGCGGGCCAGGGCGGCCTGGGGCGCGTGTGCGGCGCGGGCGGGTGTGGGCGGCGCACAAACCACCGCCAACAGCGCCTGACGCCGTGCGGGGTTGGCAAATGGATTGTTGAACGGCTGGGACTTCCCGCCAGCCATGGGCGCCCCCTCAGCGCAGCAGCAACAGCGCTTCCATGGCTGGCCGCAACAGGGTGCCGCCGTCATACGCGCTCAGGCTGGTGTCAAAACGGTCCAGCATGTGTGTGTGGGTCTTGGGCCACTTTTCTTCCAGCAGCGTCGGAGTGACTGCAAACGCCGTCACCGCCAGCGCGTAGGCCCGCGCCGGATCTTCGGCCATGCGCTCCCGGCGCAACGCGCGTTCCAGCTTCTGGTCAAACAGGGAACGCTCGCGCTCATCCACCCGGTAGTGCTCCTGCGCCAGCGCGTAGAGGATGCCCAGGGCCGCCGCACCCCGCAGGCCCCGCAACTTGCTGATGGCCAGCAGCTCACCAGGGAGAAACACCGACCGGTATTCCTCCACGCCCACGTTGGGCGGCGCTTTTTCCGGAACCAGCCGCACCCGCAGCGCGTCCTTCACCGCCGCCAACTGCCCGGTCACCTGGTGTTTGAGCGCATCCGGCGTGCGGCGCCAGGCCTCCTTGAGCTCGGAAAGCGGCTTGAGGTCCGGCACCAGCCCCATGAGCCGCACCGCGCGCAGGTTGGACAGCCGCCGGAACTGTTGCGGCAACGCCGTGAACACCGGCTCAATGACCTGCAGGTCGCGCGGGTCCCAGGCCACCCCCGCAGCGGTTTCCTCGTCCGGGTCCAACGGCAGGTAGCCCGCCGCAAAAGACACCCGAAGGCGCGTGGCCATGTCCGCGGGGCTGCGCTTCTGCAACCGCCACTGCGTGATGTGGTGCACCCACAACACTTCTTTGGTCTGCGCCAGCTTGATGAGCTCGGGGAGCAGCTCGGTGAGCTCCTTGACCTCGGCCGGGCCCAACAACGGGCGGTCCAGCACGCTGCGCGGCTTGAGCGGGCCACACAGCTCATCCATGAGGTCCAGACCGCGCTCCAACGCGTCCAGGTCCGGCCGGGACAGCAGCGGGGACAACTTGATCTTGCGCGCGGCCTCCAACGCTTCACGCCGCGCACCCATGGGCATCTCACGCCTTGGGCCGCGCATGGGGGATTCACCGGTGAACTTGCGCACCCTTTGGTGCACAGAAGGACCAAAACCCGTCATGGGTTCTGTGGGGCGGGCCATGCCACCATTCTACCCAACAGTGGCCCCCGCGTCCGCCTTTGCTTGAAGCAGCATGGCGGCCCGGTAAGGAGGTGTATGAAATCAACGACTTGAACTACGGCTTGGCCCCCGCCCGGTACTGCTTGATGAACCCTTCCACCGCAAACGCGTCCGGCGCGCGGGGGGCCATCTCCAGGTACAGCTCATAGGCCCGGGCCGCTTCTTCGTACCGCTCCTGCCGCGCCAGGGCCACGCCAAGGTCCCGCTGGGCTTCCGCCTGGTTCTTGTCCAGCGCCAACGCCGCCACCAGCAACGCCGCGGCTTCCGAATCTTTCCCCTGCGCCATCAGCCGGCGCGCTTCGCTCAGCTTGTGCAGCGCGCCTTCCGGGCCGGCCGTGGGCGGCCGCGGTGGCGCCGGAGCCAGCGCCGCGCCGGCCAGCCCGCCCAACAGCAAGCCCGCCAGGACCAGCCCCACCACGCGCCCCATCCCCACGCCGTCCAACAGGCGCGGTGCGGCGCCCAAGGACGCCACCGACGGGATGGGCGCCAGTCCCGCCAACATCTGTGTGGGATTGGCGGCCGCCTTTTTGGGCGGCGGCGGCGGGACGCTCTGATCCTGACGCGCGCGCCGCAGCGGCGGTGGCGCCGGAGGATTGCTCACCACCCATTGATCCGGCAGCGAATGTTCCCCCGACGGCTCCGCCGCCTGGGGCGAAAAACTCCCGCCCAGCATGGCCTCAAAGTCCCGGTCACTGAACGTGGCCTGGTCCAGGATCACCCCGGTGGTGGGGATGTTGAGACCCGTGAGCCCCGGTGGCGGCGGGGACATGGGCGCCAGCGGATCTGCCGGGCCCAACAACATGCCGGTGTTGGCAATGTCCCAACTGCCGCTGGTGCTGGGCGCCGCGGCGGGCAGGGATGAAACCGGCGCCGGCGTGTCCTGGCCCTGGCTTGTTTCCGGCGGCGGCAGCGTGATTTCCGCCGTGGTGATGGCGGACTGCGCAATGGTCAGCGGCGGCAGCCCCAGCTCCGCCGTCACCCCCATGGGCACCGTTTTCTGCATGGGCGGGTCTGAACCGGGCGCATCCATGATGGGCGCGCGTTTTCCGGACAGGTCCAGATCGGATGCGCTCATCAACAAGGACGTGAACAGCCCGCCTCCAGACGCCGCGGTTGCGGGTGCGGCGTCTGCGGGTGGTGGCGGGGGAGGGGGCGGGGGTGGCTCGGAGCTCCCGCCCCCCAGCAACAGGGAGCTGAACACGCCTCCCGGAGCGGTGACCTCGGGCGGCGGTGCTGGTGGCGCGGCGGCGGGCAGGGGAACGTCCCGGAGGGCTGGTTGCAGCGTCGGAATCTCCAGCTCGGTGGCCTCGTTGGCCGCGTTTGCCACCGCCAGGCGCGCCGCTGCCGCCGCCATGCCAGAGACCTCCACCGTGCGCGCGCCCGCGTCAAAATCCTCCCCCCCCGCCGACGGCACGCTCAGGCCGCCGCAGGTGGGGCAACGCGCGTACGACCCTGCACTGGGCGGCTCGGCCGGAACAAAGACCGACTGACAGCGTGGGCATTCATAACGGAGCACAGACATGCGGGCGGTGGACCCCCAAACGGGACACCCACTACAGCGCAGCGGACGCCCCATGGGCAAGGCTGGACGGCGCCCACCCCTCCGGGGCAAGGCTCCAAGGTGTGAAACACGTTGCCATTGGCACCGCCGGCCACATTGACCACGGCAAAAGCACCCTGGTGGCCGCCCTCACCGGCAAACACACCGACCGGTTGCCCGAAGAAAAACGCCGCGGCATCACCATTGAGCTGGGGTTTGCCCCCTGGGTGTTGACGTCGGAGATCCACGCCTCCCTCATTGATGTGCCCGGCCATGAAGGTCTGGTGCACACCATGGTTGCCGGTGCCTGGGGCCTGGACGTGGTGCTGCTGGTGGTGGCCGCGGATGAAGGCGTCATGCCCCAGACCCGCGAACACCTCGCCATTGCCCGCCTGTTGGGCATCCGCGGTGCGGTGGTGGCGCTCACCAAGACAGACCGCGTGGACCCCGGCATGTTGGAGCTGGCGCTGGAGGATGTGCGTGCGCAGCTTACCCACGTGGGGCTGCCGGACGTTCCAGTGGTCCCGGTGAGCGCCTTGACGGGGGAGGGTCTGCCCCAACTCACCGCCACCATCCTCTCCACCGTGGCCGCGTTGCCGCCACGCCCGCAGGACGGTGTGCCGTTTCTTCCCGTGGACCGCGTCTTTTCCGTCAAGGGCTTTGGCACCGTGGTCACCGGCACCCTGTCCGGTGGACCGCTGGCCGCCAATGACGCGCTGGATCTCCACCCCGGTCCCAAGGGCGTGCGCGCGCGTGGCCTGCAATCCCACGGTGCCGCCGTGGACAAAGCGCTGCCGGGTTTTCGCGTGGCGGTGAACATCCCCAACGTGGCGGTGGAGGACATTCCGCGTGGCGCGGTGGTGTGCGCCGCCGGTGCGCTGGAGCCCACGCAGCGCCTGGAGGTGCGGCTGACGCTGCTCCCGGAGGCGCCGCGCCTTAAGGACTTTGGCTCGGCCACGCTGCACCTGGGGACCGCCGCGGTGTCCTGCCGCCTGCGCACCGTGTTTGCCCCCATGGATGCAACCACCGGCGTGGAGCCCGCTGAAGAGAAGATTGTCCAGCTCATCCTGGACCGCCCGTTGGTGTGCCGCCCCGGACAACGGTTCATCCTGCGCGGCCACAAACGTCTGGGCGGGCAGGGCGCCACCATTGGCGGGGGCGAGGTGTTGGATCCGCACGCACCCCGCCGCAAGCGCGGCCGGCCAGACACCGCGCAGGCCTTGGCCGCGCTCACCGCCAACACGCTGCCCGAGCGTTTGTCCCAGGCGGTCCTGGACGCCGGAAGCGCGGGAGCAGACCTGTCCACCCTGCAACGCCGCCTGCCCTGGCCGGACCTCAAAAAAGGCCTGGAGGACGCCGTGGGCCGTGGCCTGCTCAAACGCGCGCGTACGGGAGAAGCCGAAGTGGTCTGGCACCCCCTGCGCCTCAAGGCCTTCCTGGCGCGGCTGCTGGCCACGTTGAAAGGTTTCCATGACGCCCACCCCACGCTGGCCGCCGCTCCGCTGGAGGAGATGCGCAGCAGCCTCAAGGTGGACGGGCAACCCCTGCCGCGCGCGCGGTTTGTGGCGCTGCTCAAACTCCTCAAGGCGCAGGAGGTGGTCCTGGAGGATGATGCCGTGCGCCTGGTGACCCACCGTCCACGCGGGGTCAGCCCGGAGCTGCTTGCCCGCATGACCCAAATCCACCGGGACGCCGGCGTGGCCCCGCCCACCCGCAAGGAACTGGGTGTGACGCTGGACATCTCAGAGGCGCAGGCCGCCGACGGGCTCAAGGCGTTGGTGGCCTCTGGTGCGTTGGTGCGGGTGAAAGAAGACCTGCACTTTGACAAGGCCGCTTACGACGGGTTGGTGGCCCGCACGCTGGATTTTTTGGACCGCCACGGCGGCATCACCACCCAGCAGTTCAAGGACCTCATGGGCGAGAGCCGCAAATATGTCATCCCGTTTCTGGAGCACCTGGATGACACCAGGGTCACCCTGCGCGTGGGAGAACAACGCGTGCGCCGTCAGGCCAGGTCCTGATCCCTCACGGCGCGCGCAGGTTCCCGCGGGACAGGCCTTGGGTTTCCAGGGCCAGCCGCGCCAGACCCTGAACGCCCGGATCCACCAACGTCTGCAGTTGCACCTCCGGCGTCACGCCACGCAGCGCCGGTGACACCTGGATGGCCTCCATGGTGACGCCGCTCTGCGCGCGTTCGGGCAGACCACCGGGCACTGCCGGCAACACCACCGCGTGCATGGACCCGCCGCCGGCCACGTACACCTGCCAACGTCCCGTGGGGCCCTGCAGCGTGGCGCGGTGCACATCCGCTGCGGTCAGCCCGTTGACCGTCACCGTGCGCGTGGCCACCACGTAGGTGCTGTTGCCCGGGAAAGGCATCATGGCGCCCAGGTCCACCTCCGCCGTCAACGTCTCCCGAGCCACCGTGCGCAGGCTCATGAGTGTCCCCTGCCCAAACGCAAACGCCGCCACCGCGTAGTCACCCGTCTCCAACCCGCCATAACGCGGCGCCATCTTCATGGTGCGCACAATCCCGCCGCCCATGCCCGGGGCGGCCGCGGTGAGCCCCAACGGAACAAACCCGTGCCCCGGCACGCGCGCCCCCGCCGTGAGCAACGCCTGGTTGCCCTGCGTGTTGGGTGGCAGCCCCGTCACCCGCACGCTGGCGCGCAACGTCTGTTCCTGCCGTACCGTCAACGGCGCCTGCGGGAACGCAAAATAATCCGGCACCTGCTCCATGGTGTTGCCGTCGTTGTCCACGTCCGCCACGCCGTCAAACTCCGTCTCCGAATCCACCACGTACGGCAGCTCCGTGAGCAGCAGGCCGGTCTGCAGCCCGTGGGTCAGCCCCTCAAAATACGGTGCCAGCGCAAACAGCACGCCCGCCGGCCCCTGCTGCATGATGAGCCCCTGGACCGCCTGGAATGGGATGCGCCCGCCAAACGTCCACGCCACGCGCCGCCCGCCGCTGCCCAGCGCATCAAAGCTGGTCTTGATGGCCTGTTCGCCCAGCACCGGGACCTCGGCGGTGAGCGTGATGCCGCCGGGCAACGGAATGGTCTGCGCGCCCACCACCGGCAGGGTCACCTCCACGTTGAACGTGTCACCCAAAAGCCGCGTGAAGGACAGACCCGGCAGGCTGGCCGCGCTCACCCCCGCCAACGCAAAACTCACCGGCCCCTCCGTGGGCGCCTGGGCCAGGTTCACCGTCCCGCGCAACCCCGCCGCGGTCTGGCCCGGAACCGCCGGCGTCAACGGCACCAGCACTTCCAGGGTGCCCGCCGCGGGACCCGCCATGTTGGCCACCGTGACGTAGTCAAAGCCCTGGTGGAACACGCTCACCGTGAAGGGGGTGGTCACCTCGGCGGCGTCAAACGCGGCCACGCCGTCCACCAGCGTGGAGGCTTCCACCGTGTTCACCCGCACCGTGGCCCCGGGCACCGCCGCCCCGTTGCGCCCGTCCACCACCGCCACCCGCACCGCCGCGGTGGACGCGCCCAGGTTCACCACCGTCACTGCCGGAGACGTGATCCCCCGCGCAGACGCCGTCACCCGCGCACTGCCTTGCGTCATCCCAGCGCCCAGCACCGTGTCCACCGCCGGCCCGGCCACCACGTCTGCCACTGCCGCGGTGTCAGACGCCCAATCAAACGTCACCCCGCTCACCAGGCGCCCCGCCGCGTCCAACGCCACCGCCGGCAGCGTCACGCTGTCCCCGGGCCGCACCGTCACCCGGCACGCCGCGCTGGTGTCCAGCAGCGGGTCACACAACCCGTTTGGCGTGGCCACCAGCACCCGCGCCACCGTGGCCATGGGCGGCATGGCACACGCCCCAGCGCGGCAGATGAGCGGCGCAGTGCAGTCAGCGTTGCCGCGGCAACCGGTGTCCGGCACGCAGCTGCCGCCCACACATTCGGCGCCGCTGGGGCAGGATCCACCGTTGGCGCATGACGTCACCGGCCGGCACCGTCCCGCCTGGCACACGCCCTCCGGCGCACAATCCTGATCCCGCGCGCACACCGCCAGCTCCACACAAATGTTCATCTGGCAGGCGTTGTTGGCTGGGCAGTCCATTTCTGTCTGGCAGGCGGTGAACGGCACGCAGCGGCCCGTGTCACACCGCAACATCTCCCCGCCCTCCTGGCAGTCCACGTCCACCGAACACTGCGGCGGCGTACACACCCCGCCCTCACAAATGCCGCCGTTGAGCGTGCAGGTGACGTCACCAAAACAGCGCTGGCGGCACCGTCCATCCGCGCAGGTGTTGATGGGCAGCCCGCCCTGGTTGCATTCGGTGTCCCCCATGCAGGCCGGGACACAAAAGCCCATCTCGCACACGCCGTCCTCGGCGCGGCAGTCCGCGTCTCCCTCACACGTGGCGCGGTCCGCGCACTGGCCCATCACACAAAACCGGCGGCCACATTCGGCGTCCGCCATGCAGCTGCTCCACACGCAACGCCCATCCAGGCACGCCCGCCCGTCCACAACGCCGTCCACCGGGCAGTCCAACAACACGGCACATTCGCTGCCACCACTGGAAGACGCGCCTCCAGAGGACCCGGATGAAGACGAAGAACCGCCCATCCCGCTGCTCATCCCACTGCTGGCGCCACCGGGCCCCACGCACACACCTTCCACGCAGGTCAGTCCATCCACACAAGGAATGTCCTGGTCACAATCCCCGCCAATGTCACTGGCCCCCGGGTCCGGACGCACGCAGGACGGGCAGCCAGCCACGGCCATTCCCAACACCAGCACCACGGGGACCAACAGCGTTGCGCGCATGACACCACTCGCTTTCCAGACACGGCAGAAGGACGCGGGGCCACATCTCGCCCCAAAAGGCGCGGCACCCTACCAGCGCCCCCCCGGCGTCACCATCCGGCAAAGGGGTGCGCCTTGACAGCCCAAGCCCGGGGCGTTGAGCATGCCGCGCCACCGTACCCGCCTCACGCTCCCTCTCCTGCCAGGTGCATCCATGTCCAAAGACAAGATCGGTTCCTTCAAGGTCAGTGAAGCGGTGAAGCGCCCGGTCACGCCCACCAGTGCCGCCCAGATGAAGAAGAAGGGCCAGGAAGCTGAGCCTGAAGCACCTTCGGCGGGGTTCCCGCACATTGAGGCCATCATTGAGGCAGACACCCTCAACGTCTCCGGCCTCAAGGAGCGCACCGCCATCCTGGAAGAACTCTCCAAGAAGGGGGACCAGCGCCAGAAGGGCCTGGCCAAGAAGGCCTTGTCTGCCTACGGCCACGTCCAGGACCTGTTGGACTTCCTGTGGGCCACCAAGACCCAGCTGGGCGCCCCCCAGGAAGAACCCAAAAAAGGTGGCGCTGCGTCCAAGGCCACGGCCAAGCCGGCCCCCAAAGGTGCACCCCCCGCCAAGGCCGCAGGGGGCAAGTCTCGGAAATAGCTGGTGGATCAGTCCACGCAACCCTGGCAGGCTCCCCCCGATAACTTTCACTGCCCAGTCCACTTTGGCCCGGGCCCACAGCAGGAGGATTCCATGGCAATTGTGACCTCAACGACCACGCGCGGCGGCTCCGTCAACATGTCCAGCGGGACCAGCACCACGCGTCAGACCCCTTCAACCTCTTTTGGATCCATGGTGCGCGGTGGCGTTGCGACCGGAGCCGGTGCCGCTGCTGGCGCGGCTGCGGTGGCGGCGCCGTTTGTGCCCGGTGGTGCAGTGGTGAGCGCGGCCGTCAATGGCGGCGCCAACGCCATGGGCATGGGCGCTGATGGCAACTACGCCGGTGGCGTGCAGGGCATCCCGGGCAACGGCCCGGGCCTGGGTGGCGGCGGCGCGGGTGGCATGGCGTCCACCGGCAACGGCCAGCAGGACATGATGAACAACGTCAAGCAGATGCAGGAAATGCAGATGTCGTTCTCCATGCAGTACCTTGGCCTGCAAGAGAAGATGC
>Ga0154020_10010289_pt1 | contig 10709 bp, 10 predicted proteins | sample Klosneuvirus_201_FD_109709 | JGI IMG/M metagenome (GOLD analysis project Ga0154020, IMG submission 109709) | Active sludge microbial communities from wastewater, Klosterneuburg, Austria - Klosneuvirus_20160825_MG | ecosystem: Engineered > WWTP > Aerobic digester > Activated sludge | place...
CCATCAAGTCAATCACCGACTTCGGCATCTTCATCGGCCTGCCCGGCGGCATCGACGGCCTGGTACATCTGTCCGACCTGTCCTGGTCGGCCACCGGCGAGGAAGCCAAGCAGAACTTCAAGAAGGGCGATGAAGTCGAGGCCGTGGTGCTGTCCATCGATGTCGAGAAGGAGCGCATTTCGCTCGGCGTCAAGCAGCTCGATGGCGATCCCTTCACCAGCTTCGTTGCCACCCACGACAAGAACAGCCTGGTGTCCGGCAAGGTCACCAGCGTTGATCAGCGCGGCGCAACGGTTGATCTGGGTTCCGAAGTCGAAGGCTACCTGCGGGTGTCCGAGTTCTCGCGAGATCGCATCGAGGACCTGACCCAGCATCTGAAGGTCGGCGACGTGATCGAAACCATGATCGTCAACGTCGATCGCAAGACGCGTTCGATCAACCTTTCGATCAAGGCCAAGGATCAGGTGGAGCAGAGTCAGGCAATGCAGAAGCTGGCTTCCGACAGCTCGGCCAGCAGCGGCACGACCAATCTGGGCGCGCTGCTCAAGGCCAAGCTCAACCAGACCCCGCAGTAACACGGCCGATCCCATGACCAAATCGGAACTCATCGCCCGGCTGGCGGAGCGCTTTCCCCAGCTCGTGGCGAAGGATGCCGACTACGCCGTGAAGATGATGCTCGATGCCCTCACCGCGGCGCTGGTCCGCGGTGATCGCATCGAGATCCGCGGCTTCGGCAGTTTTGCGCTGAATTACCGGCCGCCGCGTGTCGGTCGCAATCCCAAGTCGGGCGACAAGGTGCAGGTACCCGAAAAGTACGTGCCCCATTTCAAGGCTGGCAAGGAATTGCGGGAACGGGTCGATTACCGGCCATGAGTCGTACTGTTGCAGCATGTATCACGGCGGCACCTTAAGCAGGTGCCGCTTTTTTTAGCGAATGCCTTACATTTGACTGCACTGTTGTGACCACTTTGATCAAGCTTCTTGTCTGGCTGCTGCGTATCGTGGTCTTTGTCGGGCTGTTCGGCCTGGCGATCAAGAACAGCGGCCCGATGGAATTGCGCTTCTTCCTCGATCAGGCATGGACGGCGCCGGTCTCGGTGGTCATCCTCGCCGTATTCGCCATTGGCGTCGCGGTCGGCCTGACGGCGGCACTGGGCGTCTTCCTGCGTCCCCAGCGCAAACCTGATCGCGAGCCGGGTTAAGGGCATGGAAATCGAACTTTGGTGGCTGTTGGTGCTCCCGATATTCTTCGGCCTTGGCTGGATCGCCGCGCGCATCGACATCAAGCACCTGCTGAAGGAATCGCGCGCCTTGCCGCGTTCCTATTTCAAGGGGCTGAATTTTTTGCTCAACGAGCAGCCGGATCAGGCCATCGAAGCCTTCATCGAGGCGGCGCGTGTCGACCCGGAAACCATTGAACTGCATTTCGCGCTGGGCAACCTGTTTCGCCGGCGCGGTGAAACCGACCGCGCCATCCGCGTGCATCAGAATCTCATCGAGCGTGACGGCCTGTCCGCCAAGCAGCGGCTGCACGCCCTGTCCGAGCTCGGCCAGGACTATCTCAAGGCCGGTCTGCTCGATCGCGCCGAGGACATCTTCATCAAACTGCGCGGTACCGACCGCGATGATGAAGCGCTGAAAAACCTGCTCGAGATCTACCAGCAGGAAAAGGAATGGGCCAAGGCGATTGCCATTTGCGACGCCATGCCGAACCATTCCGACCACCTATGGCAAAAGGAAATCGCCGAATTTCGCTGCGAAATGGCAGCCAATGAAATGCTGCACGACCGCCATGACGAGGCGCAGCGCCTGCTCGACGAGGCGCTGGCCGCCAACCGGAAATGCGTGCGCGCCACATTGCTGCTGGGCGACCTTGCGGCAAAAGTCGGCGCTGGCGAGACGGCGATCGACCACTGGAAACGTATCGAGCAGCAAAACCCGGTGTTCCTGGCACTGGCAGCCGAAAAACTGATGGCGGCACACATCCAGTTGGGACGAATGGAGCAGGGTATCCAGGTGCTGCGCGGCTGGCTCGAGCGCCATCCGTCGCTGGACCTGCTCGACGCGGTGTTCCGTGCCGAACTCGACAACGATGGCGCCGAGGCGGCCTACGCCCTGGTGCGCGACGAGTTGCGGCGCAATCCGACGCTGCTCGGGCTGGACAAGTTGCTGGAAGCGCAGATTCTGGTGGTTCCTCCCGAAAAGCGCGCCGACCTCGAACTGATCAAGAACCTGATCCACAATCACACCCGCCGCGTCGCGCGCTATCGCTGCGATGCCTGCGGGTTCAAGGCGCGCCAGTTTTACTGGCGCTGCCCCGGCTGCGGCGGCTGGGAAACCTATCCGCCCAAGCGCACCGAAGAATTCGACATCACTTAACAAAACACGCATGAAAATCACAGTCATCGGCACCGGCTACGTCGGTCTCGTTTCCGGCACCTGCCTCGCGGACGTCGGCAACGACGTACTTTGCCTTGACCTCGACGCGGCCAAGATCCGCACCCTTAACGAAGGCGGCATTCCGATCTACGAACCGGGTCTGGAGGCCATGGTGCGCAAGAACGAAGCGGCGGGGCGCCTGCGCTTCACCACCGACATCGAAGCCGCGGTGGCCCACGGCGTACTGCAGTTCATCGCCGTCGGCACGCCGCCCGACGAGGATGGCTCCGCCGACCTGCAATATGTGGTCGCCGCCGCGCGCAACGTAGGGCGCCACATGGTCGGCTACAAGGTCGTGGTGGACAAATCCACGGTTCCGGTTGGCACCGCCGACAAGGTGCGCGCCGCGATTGCCGAAGAGTTGCAGGCGCGAGGAGAGAAGATCGATTTCAGCGTTGTCTCGAACCCGGAATTCCTCAAGGAAGGCGCGGCGGTCGACGACTTCATGAAGCCCGACCGCATCGTCGTCGGAGCCGAAGATGCGCGCGCCATAGAACTGATGCGCGAACTTTATGCGCCGTTTCAGCGCAACCACGAACGTCTGATCGTGATGGACGTGAAAAGCGCCGAACTGACCAAGTACGCCGCCAACGCCATGCTGGCGACCCGCATCAGCTTCATGAATGAGTTGGCGAACCTGGCCGAAAAACTCGGTGCCGACATCGAACTGGTCAGGAAGGGGATTGGCTCCGATCCGCGCATCGGCTTCCATTTTCTCTATCCCGGCGTCGGCTACGGCGGCTCCTGTTTCCCCAAGGATGTGCAGGCGCTGATCCGCACCGCTCAGGAGGCAGGGCAGCAGCTACAGGTACTGCAGGCGGTCGAGGCGGCCAACGAAGCGCAGAAAGGCGTGCTGGCACGGAAGATCATCCAGCGCCTCGGGGCGGACCTCAGCGGCAAGACCTTCGCCCTGTGGGGCCTGGCCTTCAAGCCGAACACCGACGACATGCGCGAAGCGCCGAGCCTGGTACTGATCGCCGATCTGCTGGCGCGCGGCGCATCGATCCGTGCCTATGACCCGGTGGCCGCGCATGAGGCACAGCGCATCCTCGGCGAAAATCCGCGCATCAGCTACGCCGCGACACCGATGGAAGCACTGGATGGCGCCGATGCTCTGGCCATCGTCACCGAGTGGAAGGAATTCCGCAGCCCCGACTTTGACGCCATCAAGGCCCGACTGAAGACGCCGCTGATTTTCGACGGCCGCAATCTTTACGATCCAGCGACCCCGCGCAAAGCCGGACTCGAGTATTTCCCGATAGGAAGGCTATGAACACCGTTCCCGATACCTCCGCTACGCGCATCCTGGTGGTCGGCGACGTGATGCTGGATCGCTACTGGTTCGGCGAGGTCTCGCGCATTTCGCCGGAAGCGCCGGTACCGGTGGTCAAGGTCGAGCGCACCGAGGAGCGCCCGGGCGGCGCCGCCAACGTCGCGCGCAACTGTGCCGCGCTGGGTGCGCGCGTGTCGCTGCTGTCCGTGGTCGGCGCCGACGAAGCCGGGCAGAATCTGGCGCGGCTGATGACCGATTCCGGCATCGAATGCAGCTTGCACGAGGATGCCAAGCTCAGCACCACGGTCAAGCTGCGCGTGGTCGGCCGTCAGCAGCAGTTGCTGCGCATCGATTTCGAAAACGCGCCGGATCATGAGGTGCTGCAAGCCAAGCTGGCGGATTTCGAATCGAAGCTGGCCGTCTGCGATGTCGTTATCCTCTCAGACTATGGCAAGGGCGGCCTCACCCATATCACCGAGATGATCCGCCTGGCCCGGGCCGCCGGCAAGCAGGTATTGGTTGATCCCAAGGGCGAGGACTACGCCCGTTACGCCGGTGCCACATTGCTGACGCCCAATCGCTCGGAAATGCGCCAGGTGGTTGGCCGCTGGAAGGACGATGCCGAGCTAGCGCTGAAAGCCACGCGTTTGCGCGATGAATTGCAACTCGGTGCACTGCTGGTCACCCGCAGCGAGGAAGGCATGACGCTGTTTGCGGACGGCGGCATCGCTCATGAACCGGCAGTGGCGCGCGAGGTTTATGATGTCAGCGGAGCGGGGGACACGGTCATCGCGACACTGGCGGTAATGCTGGGCTGCGGTCTGTCCTTGCCGCAAGCCATGCGCCAGGCCAATCTCGCTGCCGGCATCGTGGTTGGAAAATTGGGCACGGCAACGTGTTCACTGGAAGAATTGAAGCAAGTCAGCTAGGGGTTCCATGAGCTATTACGTCGTCACCGGCGCCTGCGGATTCATCGGCGCAAACCTGGTCAAGGCGCTCAACGAGCGCGGCGTGTCGGACATCATTGCGGTCGATAACCTGGCCCGCGCCGACAAGTTCCTCAACCTGACCGATTGCGAGATCGCCGACTATCTCGACAAGCAGGAGTTTCTGGAACTGGTCGAGAGCGGCCAGCTGGACGGCGGCATCGAGGCCATCCTGCATGAGGGCGCGTGTTCCGACACCATGGAAACCGACGGCCGCTACATGATGGCCAACAACTACCGTTACTCGCTGTCGCTGCTGGATTTCTGCGCCGAGCAGGAAATTCCGCTGCTGTATGCCTCCTCGGCGTCGGTGTATGGCGGCGGCGGCGTCTTCCGCGAAGAGCGCGAATTCGAAGCGCCGCTCAACGTTTACGGCTATTCGAAATTCCTCTTCGATCAGGTGGTGCGCCGTCGCATCGGCCCTGATGCGATCAACGCCGAATCCCAGGTGGCCGGCTTCCGCTATTTCAACGTCTATGGTCCGCGCGAACAGCACAAGGGGCGCATGGCGTCGGTTGCCTTCCATCATTTCAACCAGTACCGGACATCGGGCAAGGTCAAGCTGTTCGAAGGCTACGGCGGCTACGCCAACGGCGAACAGCGCCGCGATTTCGTCTATGTCGGCGACGTCGTCAAGGTCAACATGGATTTTCTGGAAAGCCGCAGATCCGGCATATTCAATCTCGGTACCGGGCGCGCGCAGAGCTTCAACGAACTCGCGGCCGCCACCGTCAATGCCTGCCGTGCGCTGGAAGGCAAGCCGGCCCAGTCCGTAGCCGAACTGGTGGCACAGGGCATCATCGAGTACATTCCCTTCCCCGATGCCTTGAAAGGCAAATACCAGAGCTTCACCGAGGCCGACCTATCACAGCTGCGCGGGGCCGGCTACCAGGAGAAATTTGCGGCCGTGGAAGAAGGCGTGGCCGACTACGTGAAATGGCTCGCCAAATGAGTCTCAGGCCATGATCTGGAAGACTTTGGAAGACTTCGTCGGCAATACGCCGCTGGTTCAGCTCAAGCGCATTCCCGGCGCGGAAAACGCGCGGCGCAACAACGTGATCCTGGCCAAGCTGGAAGGCAACAACCCCGCAGGTTCGGTCAAGGACCGTCCGGCATTGTCGATGATTACCCACGCCGAAGCGCGCGGTCGCATCAAGCCCGGCGACACGCTGATCGAAGCCACGTCCGGCAATACCGGCATCGCCCTGGCGATGGCTGCGGCAATGCGAGGCTATCGCATGATCCTGATCATGCCGGAGAACCAGAGCGTCGAGCGCTGCCAGACCATGCGCGCCTTTGGTGCCGAACTGGTGCTGACCCCGAAGGCCGGCGGCATGGAAGCCGCACGCGACCTGGCGGAGAAAATGATGGCCGACGGCAAGGGCACCGTACTCGACCAGTTCGCCAACCCGGACAACCCTCTTGCGCACTACGAAGCTACCGGACCCGAAATCTGGCGCGACACCGGCGGCCGCATCACGCATTTTGTTTCGAGCATGGGCACCACGGGCACCATCATGGGTTGCTCGCGCTACTTCAAGGAACAGAACCCGGCCATCCGTATTGTCGGCTGCCAGCCGGAGGAAGGCTCGCAGATTCCCGGCATCCGCAAGTGGCCGGAAGCCTACCTGCCGAAAATTTACGACGGCTCGCGTGTCGATCAGGTCGAGAACGTCGGCCAGGGGCAGGCCGAGGACATGGCACGGCGGCTGGCGCGCGAGGAAGGCATCTTCGCCGGAATCTCATCCGGCGGCTCGCTGGTCGTCGCCTTGCGCATCGCGAGCCAGGTGGAGAACGCGGTGATCGTCACCATCATTTGCGACCGCGGCGACCGCTATCTTTCGACCGGCGTATTCCCCGCTTAATCGGGCAGTACAATTTTCCCGTCGGTGCTGAACTGGTAGTCGCGGAAGATGTGTTCCGCGGAAAGCAGCCGATAACTGCCGTCTTCATTGCGGCGGGTGGTGTCCTTCAGGCGGTAGGTGTAATGACCGCAGGTCCACAGCTCGAAATTGCGCATGTGCGTACATAGGCAGGTCTTGTCCATCACATGGACCTTCTTCGCGTCCGGATGAAGCGCCACTTCGCGGTTATAGGCCTCGATGTACTGGCAGTTGCCGTTGGAATCCAGCAGGTAGCCGAAGGCCTCGCAGTTCGGACGGATGCCGGTGCCGATGGCGGGGCTGTTCGCCAGCATGCGCATCGGGTAGCCGGTCGGTGAAATGGTATTCACCACAATGTTGCTCTCACTGGTTTTGAAGTACTCCTGCTGAACATCTTCGGGCAGTCCGCATTCCTTCGCTACGGTAAAGCGGGTCGCCACCTGCACTGCGGCGCCGCCCATTTCGAGGAAGGCGACGGCATCCGACCCGGTGAAGATACCGCCGGCCGGAATCAGTGGAATATCCAGCTGTTCGGCCTTCATCCAGTCGCGGATTTCGAGCACGATTTTGGCCAGGTCGTATTGCGACCAGTCCATACCGAAACCCAGATGCCCGCCGGCGAGCGGCCCTTCGATGACAATGTAATCCGGAAGGCGGCCGGTGCGTGCGCTCTTTTTCAGGAACAGTTGCAAAGCACGCAGGGACGAAACGATGATGCCGAGCTGGACGTCGCGGAAGCGTGGATGATCCTCCATCAGCGCAAACGAGCCCAGATGCAGTCCCGCAGCCAGGGTAATGCCGTCAATGCCGGCGTCCAGCGCTGCCTTCAAACGAACGCGCAGGGTTTCCTTGGGCGCGTTCATGGTCAGCTTCTCCATGCAGTTGATGAAAATCAGACCTGTCCCGCGCTTGGCCTCCATGGTGCGGCCGACATGCAGGGCGGTAGCTTCGGCGAGCAGGCCGAGATCGAACTTGACGATCGCCTTGTCGGTATTGGCGACATTGAACTTGAACTGACGGAGCTTGTTCTTGACGTATTTGGTGTTGAAGCGTCGGTCCGAAACCGTCGGTACCATCGCGTCGGAGATGTGGCCGATGCCGCCCAGTCGTGCCGCTTCCAGCGAAAGTTCGGCGGTCGAAATGTCGACGCCCATGCCACCGACCATGATCGGCACCAGTTCCTGCTTGCCCAGCCGCAGGCGAAAATCGTCGACGCGCTTCATTGCAAACTTGTCCATTGTTTGGCAGCCCGCCATTATCGCCTGTTGGCGCTCTGTTCTGGCGGAATTGCGACGGAAAATTCGCTCCGGCTCAAGCCAGTATTTGGAGCAGGGCCTCTCCGTAGCGATCGGCCTTGGCCTGGCCGATACCGGGTACCGAAAGCAACTCAGCCGGACTGGCAGGGCGTCGCACCACGAGTTCACGCAGACTCTTGTCGTGCAGGATGACGTAGGCGGGTACACCCTGCTCCCGCGCCAGATCGGCGCGCCAGACGCGCAGGGCTTCGAATAGCGGCGCATCGGCTTCCGCCAAGGGCGTCCCGACGCCAGATCGCCGTGTCGCCGGCGCCGACTTTCTGCCGCGAACCCGCGGCGCCTGCTTGCGCAGCGACAGCGTTGCCTCGCCCTTCAGCACCGGCCGTGCCGCGTCGGTCAGGCGCAAGCCGCCATAGGCCTGCGCGTCGGCGTGTAGCAAACCGGCCGCCAGCAGCTGGCGAAATACAGAGCGCCAGCCGGCATCATCGAGATCGGTGCCGGCACCAAAGGTCGGCAGATTGGCGTGGCCGAACTGCTGAACCTTCTCGGTGGACTTGCCGCGCAATATGTCGATCAGGTGGCCGGCGCCGAAACGCTGCCCGGTGCGCAAGGCCGCCGACATGGCCTTCTGCGCGGCCACCGTGCCGTCCCATAGTTCGGGCGGTTCGAGGCAGGTGTCGCAGTTGCCGCAGGCCGACGCTTCTTCGCTGAAATACCTTAGCAGCAAGGCGCGTCGGCAGTCGGCGGTTTCGCACCAGGCCAGTAGGGCATCGAGTTTGCTGCGCTCGACGCGCTTCTGCTCGTCGCCGGCAACCGATTCCTCGATGCGCATGCGATGGATCACCACGTCGTTGAGGCCATAGGTCATCCAGGCTTCGGCGGGCTCGCCGTCGCGGCCGGCGCGCCCGGTTTCCTGATAGTAGGCTTCGAGGCTCTTGGGCAGATCGAGGTGGGCGACGAAGCGCACGTCGGGCTTGTCGATGCCCATGCCGAAGGCGATCGTCGCCACCATGACGATACCGTCCTCGCGCAGGAAACGCTGCTGATGCTTTTGGCGCACGGCCGCGTCGAGTCCGGCATGATAGGGCAGGGCGGCGATGCCTTGTTCGTTGAGCCAATCCGCGGTTTCGTCCACTTTCTTGCGCGACAGGCAGTACACGATTCCGGCTGCGCCACGATGTCCGCCGAGAAAGTCGAGCAGTTGGCGGCGTGGGTTGTCGCGTTCGACCACCGTGTAGCGGATATTGGGTCGGTCGAAGCTGGAAATGAATACGCGCGCATTGTCGAGGCCGAGGCGGGCGATGATTTCCTGTCGCGTCAACTGGTCGGCCGTGGCGGTCAGGGCGATGCGCGGTACCGTCGGGTAACGCTGATGCAGGGCCGAGAGCTGGATGTATTCCGGGCGGAAGTCGTGGCCCCATTGCGATACGCAATGCGCTTCGTCGATGGCAAACAGGGCGAGGCGACTGCGCTCCCGCAGCTGATCCATCAGCCCCAGGAAGCGGTCGGTCAGCAGGCGTTCCGGCGCCACGTAGATCAAATCCAGTTCATCGCCGCGCAGGCGGCGCTCGATCTCGGATGCCGTGGCGAAATCCTGCGATGAATTCAGAAAGGCGGCGCGCACGCCGGCTTGCAGCAGGGCATCGACCTGATCCTGCATCAGCGCGATCAGGGGCGAGACCACCACGCCGACGCCCTGCCGGAGCATCGAAGGTATCTGGTAGCACAACGACTTGCCGCCCCCCGTCGGCATCAGTACCAGCGCATCGCCACCGCCGATCAGGTGGCGGACGATCTCCGCCTGTGGCCCGCGAAACGAGGAATAACCGAAGACGCGGTGCAGGGTTTCGAGCGGAGTAGGCATGCGAGAACACGCGATGGCGGAAGCAGGTTCGCATTATGCCCGCTGGCACGCTGTTATCATCGAACCTTGCCCAACAGGAGTCGAAACATGGCCGGAAACCCAGAAATCACCAGCATGGCGCTGTTCTGCGACTTCGAGAACGTCGCCCTCGGCGTGCGCGATGCCAAGTATGCCCAGTTCGACATCAAGAAGGTGCTCGAACGCCTGCTGCTCAAGGGCAGCATCGTGGTCAAGAAGGCCTACTGCGACTGGGCGCGCTACAAGGAGTTCAAGGCGCCGATGCACGAGGCCGCCTTCGAACTGATCGAGATCCCGCACGTGCGCCAGTCGGGCAAGAACTCGGCCGACATCCGCATGGTGGTGGATGCGCTGGACCTGTGCTACACCAAGTCGCACGTCGATACCTTCGTCATCATCAGCGGCGATTCGGATTTCTCGCCGCTGGTATCCAAGCTGCGCGAGAACAACAAGCGCGTGATCGGCGTCGGTGTCAAGGCGGCGACCTCCGACCTGCTGGCGGCTAACTGCGACGAATTCATTTTTTACGACGACCTGGTGCGCGAACTGCCGGCCAAGAAGCCGCGCGGCGAACGCAAGGCCGCGGCCAAGCCGGCCGCCAGTGCCGCCGCCAAACCGAAGGCCGGGGAAAAGGCCGAAGAGAAGCCCGAAGACCGCAAGCGCCAGGAGGCCATCGACCTGGTGGTCGAGACCGTCGAGGCCCTGCTCACCGAGCGCGGCGAAGACGAGAAGATATGGGGCTCGATGGTCAAGCAGACCCTGAAGCGGCCCAAGCCCGGCTTCAACGAGTCCTACTACGGCTACCGCTCCTTCGGCGAACTGCTGGAAGACGCCATGAGGCACAAGCTGCTGATCCTCGAGCGCGACGAAAAGTCGGGCCAGCACATCATTCGCCTTTCATCGGATGATTGAGTCCGGCAGGTGAGCCAGATTCCCGAAATCAGGCCGGAGCAGTCGCTCGAACTGCTCAAGGAACTGCACATCCTGACC
>Ga0154020_10010290_pt1 | contig 10709 bp, 7 predicted proteins | sample Klosneuvirus_201_FD_109709 | JGI IMG/M metagenome (GOLD analysis project Ga0154020, IMG submission 109709) | Active sludge microbial communities from wastewater, Klosterneuburg, Austria - Klosneuvirus_20160825_MG | ecosystem: Engineered > WWTP > Aerobic digester > Activated sludge | place...
CGCCGTCGAGAACGCCCGCGGCTACGTCGACGGCGCAAGCAGCCCCGACACGCCGCGCGGGCCCGGCTGAGGTGGATTCAACGGAGCCGCCGGGTACGGAGCAAACCACGGGAGGGGACTGCCAGGACCAGAGAGGCCCGAACGCGCCGCAAACCGATAGCTCCCTCTCCAGCCTCGCGAACGCGTCGTAGACCAGACGCCGGTGCGAAAGGGGGGCGTTGCTGTGGAGCTTCTCCGGTGCCAACTTCCAGTGGCGCGACGGCGGGCCGATCGCCGCCGACGGCACGCAGCGGCGTGTGAACCTCTTCCCGCAGCACATCCAGGGACAGACGGGCGCGATCGCCCAGAAGGTGATGCACTCGCCGGACCTCTACTGGCGGAACCTCGCCGAGCGGGACTACGACCTTTTCGAGAGTGCGCAGGCGGGGAGCGAGCTGCCCGTGCTTGCTGCGGAACCGTTCCCGGGTGTGAGATTCCGCGCAAATCGTAACCTCCGCGGCTGGCCAAACCCGGAGCGTGGTGTATGTTGAAGGGGATGAAGATGCGCGCTCCAATCCTCGCCGCCGCGTTCTCGGGCCTTGCGGCCCTCGGCCCTGTGGCTGCGGGGCAGGTGGTGGTGCTGCCGGGCACGGTCAACACTGGCCTTTCAGGGATTTCCGACGATGGACTGAGGGTTACGGGTGTACGGACGACTCCCGGACAGTACTACTGGAGTCAGGCAGGGGGGTTCGTGTATCCTTCGGTCATCCGGGAGTCAGGAACTCCTGTATTCATGTCCGGAGATGGGCACTCATTCGGAGGGACTTCGGGTGCACCCAATACCCCGTTCCAGTCCTTCGTCACGACCGATTCAGGCTTAACGGTCGTACTTCCACTGACGTTTCCCGGGCAAGTAAATCAGTCGGTGATGACTGGGATGAGCCGCGATGGGTCGGTTGTCTGCGGCTGGGACACGCACACGTCGAGCAGCATCCAGGTCGGCTGGCGCTGGTCAGTCGCCAGCGGCATGCAGGTGCTGCCGGGGTTCAACTTCACGCTCTCCATGAGCGGCGACGGGCGCACGATCTTCGGCGGGAACGGCGCCGGGCAGTACGGCATGTGGCACGACGGCGTGGTCTCGCCGGTGCCCAACAACTTCGGGCGGGTTCAGGCCGTCAACTACGACGCGAGCATCCTCGCGGGCGACGGCCGAATCTGGCGCGACGGCCAGATCACAACCCTCCCGCTTCTCCCCGGGGGCGGCAATCCAGAAATCAACGACATCAGCGAAGACGGCCGTGTCGTTGTCGGGTCCAACCTCATGGATCTGGGGCGCGTCCCCATCATCTGGACGCCCGCCACGGGCACGCAGCGCCTGGGGGACTACTTCGCGTCGTTCGGGTACGACCTGTCGGCGTACAAGATCATCGATGTTCATGTGAGCGCGGATGGGCAAACGTTCGGACTCGCGACTCGCTCATTGCTCGACAATGCCCTTCGTGGCATAGTGGTCAATGTTCCAAGCCCAGGTCTGGCTGGCTTGCTGCTGGGTTTGCTCGGGTCCACGCAACGGCGGCGATGGTGAGGTAATAACAACGTTATACACCGGAGATTCATTATGCTACATAGGCACATCGCAGTTCTTATCGGCCTCGGGGTCTCTGCGTTTCAGGCTGCCATTGCCCAGACTTCTCCCCCCGAGAAGCCGCACCTGATCATGTGGCCGCAGGCGATCAACGTGAGCGGGTCGATCACGCCCAGCACAACCTCGGCGATCCCTATTGTGCGGGATGACCGCAACACGGGCGAGAACCGTGGGGCGGTCTACACCGCGACCGTGGCAGCCGGGTTCGCGTACAACGAACTCCGCGATGCCGACATCGGCGGGTGGATTGATCGCAATCATCTCGCGCTATTTCCAAGATACATCGGCGCGGACGTGTTTGTCCAGGACGATGCCGCACCCTTCCCGTACCCACAGAACCCCGACTTCGACCCTCGCACCGCGAGAGACTCGGCTGTGTCTGGTTACGACCCGTGGCCGTCCGCGTGGACGTTCTTCTATCCGAACGATCGACTTGTAGGACTAGATGATCGTGAGCCTTCGCCTCCGAGTGGTTTGCCTACGTTTCCGGGCACGACCGAACAGGATTTCAGCACCAATCCCACCACAGGTGCACGGCTGTACGCCCCAGGCGCCGGCAACCGGTCCTATCGGCACCCCTTCCTTGTCAACGCAACACGCAGCGATCAGAATCCGTCGCAAGCCTCGCCTCTGCGGGCGTACATGCTGAGTTACGCGAGCGAACTCCGCTCGCGGCTCGACGCCTCCGACCGGCCACACTTGCAAGCTGTAGCCGGCGTGTCGCCCTGCGCCCAACCCACCTTCATCTTCGACGCCGAGCAGGCCCACATCGTCCAGCGGCCCGACAAGCACTCGTGCATCTACATGCTCTGGTTCCTGACGCAGGCCAAGGTGCCAGGGGCCGACCCCAACTCCACCAACGAGGCCGACTTCATCTGGAACACCTTCAAGGTGCCCGGCTCGGAGGGCTGGCTGCCGCCAACCAAGTCCGAAATCTACGAGAACGCCGCCATCGCCTCGCCCGACACGGGCTTTGCCACCACCTCGGGCCAGACGCTTGCCGAGCTCTATCACGCCGAAGCCCTGCTACAGGACCCGCCCGCGTCTCGCAAGGTATGGCCGCAGAACCCATCCGGTGCGGACGACGAGATCCAGTACTGGCCCACGGGGACCGATTCTGCTACTGGCCGCACGGAGCGAGATCAACTGCGGCGGTTGCTGGAACGATATGCCAACTCAACCGGCACCCTGCCGGATTACCCCGGCGTCCGCGGCATCATGCTCTGGTGGATGGAAGTCTGCGCCAAGGCCGAGGGCGCCATCTGGGAAAACGCCGTCTTCGGGCCCCTGCACGCGCAGTTCCCCAACTCCACGTTCATCAACTACACGCAGATGACCACCGACGGCAAGCTCGACACCTCCAGCACCGTGCACGACCTGGGCCAACTCCCCACGCCAAACTGGCCCGACTCCGATGCGCGGCATAGCCCGGCCTCCACCGCCCCGCTCATCGGCACGCTCCCCCGCGCGCTGTGGAGCTCCTCCGGCGCCAACTTCCAATGGCGCGACGGCGGGCCGATGGATGCAAGCGGCCACCAACGCCGCGTGAACTTCTTCCCCCAGCACATCCAGGGACAGACGGGCGCGATCGCCCAGATGGTGATGGACTCGCCGGACCTCTACTGGCGGAACCTCGCCGAGCGGGACTTTTCCCCGTACGTTCAGGCGGACCTGGGGGCGTACCCGAATAACCTCCCGTACGCCGAGCAAGCCGCCAACGCGCGGCTCTTGCGCATGCCCGACCCATCCCTGCCATCGTGGGCGCAGTTGGCGGCGATCGTGAACTACGAGCCCGCGAGGTGGAGCTTTGACTGGTACCACTGGCGGCATCACGTCATTTTCCAGAACATGCTGGAGTATCGCCACACGGTGGAGTCGGCGATCAACAGCGACCACCTTGTGGATGATCCCAACGGCGAGCCGCCGTACTACAGCGCGGTCCAGCAAGGCCAGAGGCACCGCGAGCTTGTGCCCTGGCTCTTCCAGCAACTGACGGATGGGACCGAAGAGGGCCCGCTCTCCGTCGAGGACCTTGAGGCGTTGTGGGTTCAGAACTGGTCTCCACGGCTGCGGACACTCATGGCGATGCTCCGGGGCAAGGACGGCCCGCACGCAGAGAACGAGCCGCGGCGGCAGTGGGCGGTGTTCATGGCAACGGCGCACCCGGAGCTTGGGTACCCGGTGATGTGGACGCGAACCGAGCGCCAACTGGAGCAGGTGTATCTGGCGAGCGTGACCGGGTATCAGTTCGACACGCCGCCCGTGACGAGCCCCCCGGGCTATGACGCAGACCGGCTGAACGACACGCTGCGGCGGGGAGAGGGTGCGGCGCAGGCAGAGCACCTGGTCGAAACTGTCGGGAGTGACGCAGTGGCTCCGGTGCATGGGTACGACGGGCAGGTGACCAGGACCGATGTTGACGTGATTGTCCACCCGTTCTTCTGGCGAGCGTTTTGCAGCCAGACACGATTCGAGGGCACCTCCAACGCGGTGCCCGCGGTCCTCCTTGACACGGGCGAGAGCCCCCAACTCGGTGGCGCGTTCGAGGTGTATGTCGAGGCGACGGCGGAGGTCGCCGGTCGGGAGTCTGAGTCACCCCCGCCCCTGGGGCTGATCTCCATGGCCGTCCAGGCTCGCCATTGGGGCAGCGACGAGACGCCCACCAGCCCGGCAGAGCCCCCGTCGTGGAGGCTGCTCCCGCTCGAGGTTGCCGACGACGCGGGGAGGGCTGTCTACGCCGCGCCCATGCAATAGTGTCTGGACTGCGGTGAGAGCCCAAACGTGACGCAGCAGGCCTTCACTCGAACGGTGCGCGTGCGGCGGAAGTTCGTGCTACGGGAGGAGGACTTTGTGCCGGATGACCCCTTCGGCGCGCACTACACGCGCCCGTCGACGAGCACGCCCGGCGCCAGCGAGATGAAGCTGCGCATCATCCAGTCATGCAGGGACGCCACGATCCTCCGCACATCGATCGACCTCGTGCAGGTTGTCCCTTTCTGCAACTTTGAACTCCTGACCGCTGGGATGCCGACCCCGGCAGGGGTGCCGCACGGCTCGGGGTCGGGCATCATCCCCAACCCCACCCCCGCGGAGGACGCCTCGCACATCGATGCGCTGTCGGCACGAGCGTTCGCGCTGGTCGCTCCCCAATGGGGCTTGCCAGTGCCGGAGCCCATCGGCGGACTTTCACCCGCCGCGTTCGCGGACTACTTGGACGTCATCAGCGACCCAGGCTGGCCCGCGCCGCCGAACCCCCGCGAGGCGTTCGTCGACGTCAACGACCCCGGCATCGTGTTCCTCAACTCCTCGTTCTGCCACCTGACCCCCGCGACCGTGGGCGACTTCGAGCCCGGTTCGCTCTTGATCCGGCTCCCAACCTGGGTCCGCGCGGATAGCGCTACAGCGCTCCCGGTTGAGGTGCGTCTCGTGGGTTCGAGCAGCAACTACAACTACGCGACGGCGATGCAGGTCGGGGTTCGCCGAGTCGCCGACCAGTGGCGATCCTCCGCCATCGTGCTCAGCGGGGCCGACGCCTCGCTCCTCACGGAGGGGACCTACGAGGTCACGCCCGTGCTGACCACCGGCGGCCTCGCTGAGGACTCGGACGTGGTGCCCAGCACACCCGCGGTGGATTTCGCGATCCGCTTCACGCTCCTGAGCGACTGCAACGCCAATGGCGTGCCGGACTACGCGGAAGTCGTGGACCAGGTGGCCGCCCAGACGTGGGTTGACGTGTGGCCGATGGACGGCCTCATCGACGCCTGCCACCCCGAGCTCTGCGAGCCGGACTACACCGGCGACGGCAACGTGGACCAGGACGACATCGACGCGCTCGCTGCGTGCGTCTCCGGCGACTGCTCCGGCCTCGCTGCCCACGCCGACCCGGACTTCAACCACGACGGCAACCTCGACCAGGACGACGTGACGGCGCTGATCAACACCGTCGCCGGGAACGGGTGCCCATAGGGAAATGCTCGCGTGCAGGGGGAGACGCCCAGCAGCCTGCACACGCCCGCGACCGTGATGCCCTTGCCGAGCTCCACGTCCGCCTGCCGCAGCTTGTTGATGACTTCTTCCGACGAGTGTCGCCTCCTGCCCATGGCCTTGAGCGGCTGACTGGTATCATGCCCGGGTGGACGCGCCGCCTCCATCAAGCCAGCCCGAGCCTACCCCGCACTTGGGGGAGCTCGTCGCCCGCTACTACGACGAGCTGCGGGCGATCGCAGCCTCCAAGCGTCTCCGGATGAACTTCCGTGAGTCGTCTCCAACCTCGATCGTGGCCGGGTCAGCGGTGCGCATTCTCGACCAGCGCACCATGCCCCAGGGCAAAGAGCACTTCCTGGCGATCGCGACCACGATCATGTCGAGGTACGTCCTGGATGAACTTCGGAAGCGCCGGGCCGCCAAGCGAAACGGGAATGCCGGGGAATACCGACCGCGTGATGATGGCTCAGCCGCGCACGTACGCGAGGATCCAGAGAGCATCATGAACGCGCTTTCGACACTCTCAGAGATCTACCCGCGGCAGGCCGAGGCACTCTCGCTTCACGCCGTCTGCGATGTTCCCGCGCAGCAGATCGCGCAGCTTCTGGGTGTCTCAGTACCAACCGTCGAACGGGATCTGCGCTTCGCCCGGGCCTGGCTTCTTGGTCGGGCAGCTCAGGGCGGTGTCACATGAATGTCGCGGGCGACGCAAGCCTTCCGGAACTCTTCGCAGTACTGGACGAACTCGGGCCGGATGAAGCCGCTCTGAGGCTTACGGCCATCGAAGGGCAGAACCCGAAGCTGGCGCACGAGTTGCGGCGACTCCTGGACGCCGCCCGGTCGACCACCTTCGGACTCCAACTGGCATCCCAAGACTTCCAGACTCTCACCGTCGCGGATCACCGCGTGATCTGGAAGATCGCTGAGAGCTCCTCAAGCGAGGTGTTCGCAGCGGAGCAGTCACACCCGGTGCGGCGGCTGGTGGCGCTGAAGGTGCTGAAGGCCGGCGTTGCGGCGCCCACGGTTTCAGAACGGTTCCAGGAAGAGGCCCGCGTGCTGGCCCTGCTCGATCATCCGGGAATCGTGCCGGTGCTTTCCGCGGGCTCAACCGCTGATGTCCGGCCGTATTTCGCGATGCCGCTCGTGCGAGGGCTCGACATCACCCAGCACGCTCAGGCCGAACGCCTTTCACTGCGTGACCGTGTTGGGCTGGTCATTCAACTTGGGCATGCGGTCCGGCACGCCCATCAGCGGGGGATTCTGCACCGCGACCTCAAGCCATCCAATGTCCTTGTGGAGCAGACAACCTCCGGCCCGCTGGTAAGGGTCATCGACTTCGGGCTTGCGCGCGTCATCCACGGATCGCGGTGCCAGCCGGGGCTCACCCGGTCGGGAGACACCCTGGGGACCCCTGGGTACATGAGCCCGGAGCAGGCTCGGGGGGACCTCGAGCGAGTGGACACCCGCTCGGACATCTACTCGGTGGGAGCCATCCTGTTCGAGCTATGTTGCGGGTCACCGCCGCTGCCGGAGGGTGCTGCCCGGTCGCTGTCGGGTGCGGCGCTTGCGGAGGTAATCGCGGCCACTTCGTCGGCACGTCCGAGCCGCCGTCTCCCCGGCTCGGGCACCGGAGACACTCAGGAGGCTGTCGGTGGCAGTGCCGCCGCACTCCGGCGCGACCTCGAATGCGACCTTGACTGGATCTGCGAGCGGTGCCTCGCGGCCGAGCCCGAGGGACGCTACGCCGAAGTGGGCGAACTGCTGCTTGACCTTGAGCGGTTTCTCGCGGGAGACCCTGTGCTGGCGCGGGCGCAGCACACTCGCTACCGGGCATCAAAGTTCGTCCGCAAGCACCGCCGGCTGGTGGCGTGGGCCACGCTTTCGCTCGTGGCTGTCGTGGGCGGCGGCGTCACGGCCGTTGCATTCGCCGCCATCGCGAGCCGCGAGCGAGACACTGCGCGCAAGGCAACGCAGGAAGCGATGCGTCAGGCGATCAACTCCGAGGTAATCGCTGGGTTCCTCGAGGAATCGCTCCGTGGGCTCAACCCGGCACTGGTTGAGACCACGCGAGCGGAACTCGCGGCAGCGATCCGCAACGAGGTGGAATCTGCGCGAGATCTCTCCAACAAGCAGGAGGCAACGGCCGCGATCGGCCACGCATTGGGAGTGAGCTACGCACGGTCGAGGCGTACTGGGCTTGCCGAAGAGTCGCTCAGGCAGGCCGTGGAGCTGCGGACCGCGGTGCTGGGTCCCACGGACCCACGCACGATCCGGTCAAAGCTCGAACTGGCCAAGGCCCATGCGTCGCTAGGTGATACGGCTGCCGCGACGTCGCTGCTTGACGACATCGAGGCCGCCATCCGGGGCGGAGAGGACGCGTCCATTCGTGCCGCTCTCTTGACAGTCAGGCTCGACATCGCGGTCAAGCGGGAAGCCGTCGAGACGATTGGGAGGGTCACGGCTGAGCTTGACGGGGCGATGGCCGGAGATTCAGCCATCCAGCCCGCCATCGCGAGGGAGGCCAGGCTTGGGCTCTGCAACGCGGATATGGCCGCGGGCCGAATACCAAGCGCCTTGGCCAGGGGTGAGGCCCTCCTTGCGGAGCTGGTCGTGAAGGCAGGGCCGGACGCGCCCGAGACTCTTGCAGTAGGAATCAGGGTGGTCCAGATTCGGGGAGCTTCCGATCCTGAGGCCGCGAGGATCGACCTTGAGCGACTGATTCCACGACTGCGCGCCGTCTTCGGCGCCACATCGTTCGCCTGTGCGGATGCGCATCTGGGGCTTGTCCGGTTCCTCGATGCCCTCGGGAGAGACCATGAAGCGGCGATGGCGCTTGCAATAGCGATTGACATGAACGCTGCCTTGCTCGGGGATACCGACGCTCAGGTCGCCTCGCTCGTGCTCGATCTCGTGAATCGCCTCGAGAATCTCCGGCGGTTCGCTGACGCCGAGGGGGTGCTTGGCGAGTGGATTGAGCGACGAGGGGCGGCGGGGGTTGCCAGGCCCGACCGGCCATTTCTGGATGAGATGACCAGTCTGCACTTGCGCCGTGGCACCTGGAACGGTGCCCGCGACTGGGAACCGTCCACCCTGCGGGGTGACCCGCCACCGGCGGTTGCGAAGAGACTCGTGAGAGATTTGTTTCACTTTGATGATGGGCTGTGATGCAGAGGCCGCGGGATATGGGCGTGGTAGGCCTTCGGAGCAACGTGATGCGATCCAAGCGAGCCCCAATCTTTTCAGTGCTGACGCTCGCACTGGTCGGCGGGGCAGCCGGGATCTCGGACGCTCAATCCTGCGGAGAGCTCGTTTGGTCGCAGGTCGACAATGCCGGCCCGCCGGGGGGCGGGTCCGGCTGCGTCGTTGCCTTCGATTCGAGGCGAGGTGTCACTGTCCTCTTCGGGGGCGTCATCGAGGGCGAACGAACCAACCACACCTGGGAGTGGGACGGGTATTCGTGGCGCCAGCGCCCCACGCTGGGGGAGATCCCCGGCCTCTGGGGTGCTGCCGGAGCCTTCGATTCGCGGCGTGGTCGGTTCGTCGTATGCAGCGGGGGCACATGGTCCGGCGACTACAACAATGACACCTGGGAGTACGACGGGGAGCGATGGATGAAGGTCGCGTCCAGTGGGCCCGGGTTTCGGAACCACCTGTGGCAGATCGCCTACGACTCCAAGCGGGGCCGCACCGTGCTCTTCGGGGGTGCCGGACCGGTTGGCGAGGTGTACTTCGGTGACACCTGGGAGTGGGATGGCGTTGCCTGGGCACGGGTCTCCGACTCCGGCCCGGCTGCCCGCTCGTCCCACGGCATGGCCTATGACGTTGCGCGGAGCCGCGTAGTCCTTCACGGCGGGGGAGATGACCGCACGGTGTTTGGGGATACCTGGGAGTGGGATGGCTCTCGCTGGGAGTTGCGGGCGACCGCCGGACCACATCCGGGCGGCTATCTCCGACTGGCGTACGACGACGAACGCCAACGGGTGGTGGCCTGTGGCTCCGACATTCGAGCGACGAACCCGGTGTTTGAGCGTTGGGAGTGGGACGGTACAGCGTGGACACAGTCCCTCGACAAGCCCGCCCCTCAGGCTCGCACGCTTCACAATGTGGCGTACGACACAGCACGCCGTCGGCTGGTTGTCTTCGGTGGCTCCACGACCTTTGGAGCGTACTCGGACACATGGGAGCTCGATCTCTGGAGCGAGCCACCCCGCATCAGCACCGAGCCTGAATCGCGGGAGGCTGCCCCGGGAACCAACACCGTCGTTTTCAGAGCTACCGCCGTCGGAGATAGCCCTCTGTCGTACCAGTGGTTCCGCGATGGCACTCCGGTGGAATCTTCCCCACGCGTGCAAGGGGCACGATCGCCGTTCCTCTCCCTCTACAACATCGATGAGGACACCGCCGGGCAGTACACCTGTGAGGTGACCAATGCCTGCGGGCGGACGACGAGCGTCTCAGCGACACTCAAAGTGTCAGGCAAGACCGAATCAGACACGCCATCCGGCCCTGCCGCGCCACCGGGGCCCGCCAAGCCGAACGACACCGCACACTTGAACCCCAATAGCCCATAGAGGGGCGAGTCCTCTGATCCACAGCTCGGTTCTCGTGAAGCGCACGCCGGTCGGCCGGTCGGGGGGTGTTCCTCCGCGCAGTCCGGCGTGCGGACTAGCACGAAAGGAACGTGAAACATGCGTCACACGAACTCAAACGCCAGGTTCCGCAGCACCGCCGCTCTCGGCGTCCTCCCAGTCTGCCTCTGGCTCAGCCACGCCGCCTGCGCGCAGTGGTCGATCGTCAACATGCACCCGCCCGGCGTGGGTGGAGAATCGCTCTGCCGAGATGTGACCAATGGCCGTCAGGTGGGCTGGGCGAGGCCAAACGCGCCCTTCGGCCGTGCGGGGTTCTGGAGCAGCACCGCGGGCTCGTGGATTGATCTCAACCCCGCCCAGGCGGGCTTCACTGGCTCGCTCGCGTTCGGGATGGACGAGTCGTACCAAGTCGGGTACACCGACATCGGGGGGAGGCACCACGCGAGTCTGTGGAACGGCACCGCAGCCTCCTGGATCGACCTGCACCCCCCGGGCAGCACCGACTCGCTCGC
>Ga0154020_10010291_pt1 | contig 10708 bp, 9 predicted proteins | sample Klosneuvirus_201_FD_109709 | JGI IMG/M metagenome (GOLD analysis project Ga0154020, IMG submission 109709) | Active sludge microbial communities from wastewater, Klosterneuburg, Austria - Klosneuvirus_20160825_MG | ecosystem: Engineered > WWTP > Aerobic digester > Activated sludge | place...
ACGCTGCGCGGATCGACATCGTGCAGGGTGGCGATCACCCGGTTCATCTCGTCGTAGATGGCGCCTCGCTCAGTCTTCGACATGCCGGGCAGCGCCTGGTCCCACAACACGCGGCCTTCGATGAAAGCCATTAAGTAAAAGGCGCGGCCGATCACCGACTCATCCTCGCACAACGCATGCATGGTGGCGACCGGCACACCGGTGAGCGCCAGTGCGCTCATGACGCGAAATTCACGCGCGATCGCATGGGCCGATGGCAGCAGCTTGGCCGCAGGGCCCGGCTTGGTGCGCATGACGTAGCTGCGCACTGGAGTTACCAGCTTGTAGGTGGGGTTCGACTGCCCACCCTTGAACTGTTCGACCGTCAATGGGCCTGAAAAGTCGGGAACATTCAGCCGCAACCACGCCTCCAGCGCCAGTTGGTCGAAGGCATGTTGGGGCAAGACCGCCCGCGTGCCGGTGAATTGCTCCATGGTGTCAGCCCCCGCAGCCGGCCAGGGGCGCCGCCGCGCGTGTCGATGCGGTCAGCGGTCGACGATCGCCATCAACTTTTCGCGCGACAGCACCACCAGGCGCGTGGGCTCCACGCGCACTGCGCCCTCGCGCTCGAAGCCCTTGAGCTCCTGGTTGACCCGCTGGCGCGAGGCGCCCAGCAGATGCGCCAGATCCTCCTGCGCCAGTTGCAGGCCGATACGAATCTCCTGCCCATGCTCGATGCCGTAGCTCTTGGCCAGCAGCAGGATTTGCTTGGCCAAGCGCGCTGAAAGGGGTCGAGTGTTGAGATCCTCGAACTGGTTGAATAACAACCGCAGTCTGCGGCAATTCAGTCTCAGCAGGGCCTCGTACAGCTCGGTGTGTTGTGCCAGAAGCTCCTTGAAGTCGGCCTTGCGCACGCATAACAAGGTGGTCTCGCCATGGGCATCCGCATCGTGTGTGCGCGGCAGACCATCGAACAGGGCGATGTCGCCGAACCAGGTGCCCGGCTCGACGTAGGTGAGCGTGACCTGCTTGCCCGCCAGCGACACCAGCGACACGCGCACCGCACCCTTGGCCACACCGCACCAATCCTCGGCCGGTGTGCCCCGTGAGGCCATGGGCGCGGCATCGGCCAGCCGGCGCACGTAGGCGCGCGACAGGATGGCATTGCGAAGGGGCTGGGAGAGCTTGGAAAACCACGAGCCAGACTCGATGTTTTGACGCTCTTCCATTGTAAGAACGGGGCTGTTCATGGCTTGTCCCAGGCGCGACAGCGCTGCTGTATGAACCGAATATTCGACTGACGCTGCTATTGTCCATCGGTTGCGGAGTTGGCGAGGCCCAACGGGCGGTCGGGGGCGCCTTGGCTGCTGGGCGCTGCGCGCGCTGTGGCGTACGTGCCAAGTCCGACGCCGACCAGTTGGTTGCATTGGCCAAGTGCACAGGAGACATGTAACGCTTCGTGCTAGAGTGCCCCAGGCACCTCCTCCGCTCGAACGGGCGTTACATCCCGCATGCTGCGATCACGTTGGCCGCTGGTAGTCGTGACCGGAACGCTGCTATGGGCTTCGGGGGCCCTGGCCGTGGGCCTGGGCGCTGCTCCGCCCTCGGTACTCATGGGGGCGCCGTTGGAGCTCTCGGTGCCGGTGCAGCTCGAACCTGGCGAAAGCCTCGACGGTGAGTGCGTTTCTGCCGAAGTCCAGATAGGCGATCGACGCCAGCCTGCATTCAGTGTCAGTGCCGTGATCGATACCCGTCCCGATGCGCGCCGCCCCTGGGTGCGCGTGGGCACATTGGCCGTGGTCGACGAGCCGGTGGTGGCGGTGCAGGTAACGCTGGGCTGCAACTCACGCGTCGTTCGGCAGTACACGGTGTTTGCGGACCCGCCATTGGTGGGAGCCGGAACCTCGCCGGTACCTGCGGTCGCATCGGTTCAGGACGCGCCGACGGCTTCCCAGAGGTCGCCGGCCGCTGCGTCGCAAGCACCTGTTGCGCAGGCCCCGGTGCCTGTGCGAGCGGGAACACAGGGTACCGACCGCGCGCAAGTCCAGGCGCCGGCGGCGCGGGCCTTGAAACCTCGCAGGCCCAGACCCGCGGCGCCTGTGCCAGCGGGGCGCGCGACAGCGGTCGCGCCGCGCCTGTCGCTGGACGCACCTGACCCCGAGATACTTCAGCGCGCAGTCGCGGCAGCAATGGCCGCGCAACAGGCCAGTGCTGCCGCAGCCATGGCGCAGGCCGCCAGTGCCGCCTCGGCGTCGGCGGCTCGTCTGCAGGGCCTCGAGGATCAACTGCTGGCGCTGCGCACCGAGGGTGCAGCGCAGCGGGAGCAGTTGCAGGCCCTGCGCCAGCGCCTGGCGTTGGCCGATGCGGCCCGCACCTGGATGCCGTGGGTGCTGGCAGCTTTGGCGGCCCTGGCGGGTTTGGCGGTCTGGTTGGGATGGCGCTTGCACCGGCTGCGCCATGAGCAGCATCCGCAGTGGTGGGCGGATGCCAAGCAAGTCCTGGCCGACGCCCGCCGCGACGAGCACACGGCGACACCACCAGACATCGCACAACCGAGGGTCAAGCCCGAAGAACCGGCGGGTTCGCAACCCAGGCCGCACCGCGATGGCCCGGCTTCCGCGGCGCGTGCGCGCGCCAGCGAGGACGATTGGGTGCAGGAAGCCACGTCGCCGCGTCCCGTTGCACCCGCACCCGTGTTTGACGCGCCCGCCCCAGTGATGTTGGTGGAGCCACCCGCACCGGCCAGCTCGCGGGCGGTGTCCGTGGACGAACTCATCGATCTGGAACAGCAGGCCGAGTTTTTCGTGGTACTGGGCCAGGACGATGCGGCGATCGACTTGCTCATGGGCCACCTGCGCGACACCGGGGGCACGAGCCCGCTGCCGTACCTGAAGCTGCTCGAGATTTACCGGCGCCAGGGTGACCGCGAGGCCTACGAGCGCACCCGCACGCGCTTCAACCAACGCTTCAATGCTTACGCGCCCGACTGGGACACCGACATGCAGCATGGGCGCTCGCTGGACGAGTACCCGCAGGTGATGACCCGGCTCGAGCGGGCGTGGCCGTCACCGATCGACTCGATGGCCGAGCTGGAGGCACTGCTCTTCCGAAAGGATGGCGGCGAGGTCTTCGAGCTTCCGGCCTATCGCGAGGTGCTGATGCTCTATGCACTGGCACATGCGCTGATGGGCGAGGCCGGCGGCGACGCGCCATCGGTAGACGTGCTGCTGCCACTGGACTCCCGTTTCCAGATGGACGTGACGGCACCACTGCCAGGGGCTGCGATCGGTGAATCAACGATCGTGGTCACCCCGGACATCATGCTCGACCGGCCGACGCAGTTCGCCAGCGTCGATCTGGAGTTGGCCGATCTCGAACCGGACACCCAGCCGCCGCCCAGTGGCGGAGCCAACTGACGCGTAGTCCGTGCAGCATGCGCGCGCGCTGTATCGCGCCCGCGCTGACGCGAATACCCTAGAGGCGCGCCAAACGCTCGATTGCCCGATCCAGCGTATCGTCGCGCTTGGCGAAACAAAACCGTACGACGCCCTGGCTGCGACCATCACCATAGAAGGGCGACAGCGGGATTGCTGCCACGCCGATTTCCGTGGTCAGCCAGCGGCAGAACGCCTCGTCGTGCAGATCGCTCACGCCGCGATAGTCCACGCACTGGAAGTATGTGCCCTCGCAGGGCAACAGACCCAGCCGCGTACCAGCCAGACCGGCGCGAAAGCGGTCGCGCTTGGCCTGGTAGAAAGCTGGCAGGCTCAGGTACGGTGCCGGATCGGCCATGTAGTGAGCGATGCCATGCTGCATGGGCGTGTTCACGGTGAAGACGTTGAACTGGTGCACTTTGCGGAACTCAGCCATCAGGGGTGCCGGTGCCGCCACGTGGCCGACCTTCCAACCCGTGACATGGTAGGTCTTTCCATAGCTCGAGATCACCAGGGACCGCGCCGCCAGTTCAGCATGTCCGCTGAAGCTGGCGTGTGGGGCACTGTCGTACACCATGTGCTCGTATACCTCGTCTGAGATCACGACCACTTCCGTGGGCCGAAGCATGTCGGCCAGTCGGTCCAGATCGTTGGGGCACCAGACCGTTCCCGTTGGATTGTGCGGCGAGTTGACGATCAGGGCGCGTGTGCGCGGTGTCAGCGCTGCCCCGATCGCATCGAAGTCGGGGCGGAAACGCCCTTCGGTCAGGGGCACCCGTACGGCGCGCGCACCGGCCAGCTCGATGTGGCACGTAGCTGTCATAGCACGGGTCGAGCACGACAACTTCATCGCCGGGGCCGGCCACGGCCAGTACCGCGGTGAGGATGGCCTGTGTGGCGCCTGCGGTGACGGTGATCTCTGCGCCGGGGTCGTAGGCATGACCGTGCATGTGCTTGATCTTTCGCGCCACTGCCTCCCGCAAGATTCCCACTCCGGCCATCGGTGGGTACTGGTTGTGGCCTGCGCGCATGGCGTCATGCACGGCGTCGGCAAGGCGTTGATCGCAGTCGAAGTCCGGAAAACCCTGGCCGAGATTGACGGCGCCATGCTCGGCGGCCAGCGCGGACATGACGGTGAAGATCGTCGTGCCCACCTGCGGCAGGCGGCTGGGGAGCACCGGGGTGCGGGGGGAACGTGGAATCATCTGTTGCCAGGCTAGAGGTCGTACAGGTCAGGATTGCCGCCCATTGCACGTTCGATGAGCGGCCGACTGAGTCGGTCCGACAGCAACTCCGCAAACGCAAACACAAAGTGGCGCAAGTAGGCGCCGCGCTTGAACGCCACGCGCGACGTGTTCGGGCCGAATAGGTGCCCCACCGGGTGCCACCTCAGTTCGCCGCCGGCGGGGTCTTCACCCACGGCGAGCTCGGAGATGATGCCCACGCCCATGCCCAGCCGGACATAGGTCTTGATCACGTCGGCGTCGATGGCCTCGAGGGCGATGTTCGGTGTGCAGCGGGCACGCGTGAACGCGGCGTCAATGCGACTTCGGCCGCTGAAGGTGGGGTGGTAGGTGACCAGCGGTTCATGCGCGAGCTGCTCGATCGTGGGGCGGTCGACGTGCGCCAGCGGATGGGTCGTCGGCACCACGATCACATGCTGCCACTCGTAGCACGGCAGGCTGACCAGGGTGTCGGTCTCTGCGAGAGCCTCGGTGGCCAGGCCAATGTCGGCCACATCGTCAATCAGCATCCGCGCCACGTCGGCAGGTGTGCCCTGGTGCAGCACCACCTGCACCTTGGGAAATCGCCGTCGCAGTGCTGCGACACGCTCGGGCAGGAAGTAGCGGGCTTGCGAGTGCGTGGTCGCGATGGACAATGTGCCTGCATCCTGCTTGGAAAACTCGTCGCCGATGCGCCGCAGGTTCGCTACTTCGCGCATGATGATCTCGACGGACCGCAGTACCAGCTGACCTGGCTCGGTCACACGGCGGATGCGCTTGCCGTGCCGCGCGAAGACGTCCACTCCCAGTTCTTCTTCGAGTTCGATGATGGCCTTGCTGATGCCCGGCTGCGACGTGTGCAGCGCCTTAGCCGTCTCGGTCAAGTTGAGATTGCGCCGCACGGCCTCCTGCACGAAGCGAAACTGGTGCAGGTTCATGGCAGCGGCACTTCGGGCAAGTTCCGGGCATTGAGCGCCACTTCGGCCATTGCGGCGATGACCGTTGGTGCGGCGCCGATGGCGGGGCGCAACGTCCAGACCACGCCTGGGCTATCCTCGCGCAGACGCGATATGAGGGCCGGAACATCCTTGCGCACATGGCCGCCGGCACCGAGGAACAAGGGCAGTATGTCCACCTTCGCGCAACCCGCATGGGCCAGCGTCCTTCCGGCAGTGACCAGATCAGGCTGCATGAACTCGAGGAAGGCCAGCTCGGTGGGCTGTTGCGCGCGCTGACTGCGGCACAGCTCGAGCAACTGCTCGAACGGCCCGGCCCAGGCCGGATCGCGGGCACCGTGAGCGAACAACAACAGGCCGTGCAGCGAATGCGTCATCAGCGGTACCTTACCAGCCACGCGAACGCGGCCATCGACAGCAGTAGATAGAACAGGCCAGGTGCGGCGGCGGCCAACCATGGCGTCCATTGGCGCAGCAATCCCAGGTGCCCTGAAACGTTGTTGAGCAATACGAAGCTGATCCCCAGAAGGATGCCACCGAACACCTTGTAGCTCACGCCGCCGGCGCGTGCGTGCAAGTAGGCGAAGGGCAGTGCCAATGCCACCATGACCACGCAGGCCAACGGATACAACGCCTTCTTCCAGAACTGGATCTCGTGGCGCTGAGTGGCTTGCTCCTGGTCGGTGAGGTGCATGCGGTAGCGCCACAGTTCCAGCGTGGACATGGTCTGCACGGGCAACAGTGCCGCAGCGACCACTGCTGCGTCGAGCGTGCTCGACCACCGAAGCTCGGGCAGTGGCTGACTGCTCAATGTAGTCCCTGCACTCGGTTCGCTGGCCCCGGTAGGCAGTGGCCAGCGGGTCAGTACCACCTTTTGCAGCAACCAGTGGCCGTCGCCGAGCACTCTGGCTTGGTTTGCGCTGACCTGACTCAGCAGGCGGCCGTCGGCATCGAACTCGAAGATTCGGATGCCTTGAAGCTCGCCTGCCGAGGTGACCGACCCGATGTGTGCCGACACGTTGCGCACGCCTTCTGGCGTGCCTCGCCGCTCCTTCAGCCATGCGCCACCTCTCCCATGCACCGCGCCGCCACCCTTGAGCAAGGCTGCCTCGCGCTCTGTGGCGGGCGCGACGAAGTCGCCCACGACAAAGGTCAGCGCCGCAAACGCGATGCCGGGTACGGCCAGCAAAGCGAGCGCACGCCCGGGACCGAGACCACCGGTGCGCAGGATCGTGAATTCGCTGGACTGCGCAAGGCGGGCCATCGAGTAGATGGTGCCGATGAGGACCGCGATCGGGAACAGCTCATAGAAGTGCCCCGGAACTTCGAGCAGCGCGCGAAGCATGACACGCGCAAGGCTGTTGCCCTCGCGAGCCACGGAGTCGAGCCCGTCGACGACATCGATGAAGAAGAACAGCGACAGGAAGGCGACCGCGACGAACACGACCGACCAGACGATGTCACGATAGAGCAACCTGCGCACCGTTTTCATGCCGTACTCCTGCGGCGCAGGGACCAGGTCACAGTCGCGTGCTCCCGCCACCAGAGCAACAGGACCGCCAAGGCGAATGCTCCGCCGTGCACGGCCAGCATCACGGCACCGAACCCGTAGCGCCCCGACCCGATCCAGGCTTGTGTGAGGTTGATGAGATTGAAATAGACCACAAACGCCAACAGTGCGAACAACAGGTTCCAGTTGGTGGCGCGGCGCGGATGCGTGGCGGACAACCCGACACCCAGCAACAGCAGGTTGGCAGTGGCCAGAAGGAGTCCGAGTCGCCAGGCGAGTTCTCCCAGATGGCGGGCAGAGGGCTCGCGCAGCAACTCCAGCGTTGACATCGTGCGAGCCGGCCGGGCCTGAGCGTCGCGAACCACGCGCTCGTCGACCCAGAGCCGATACTCATCGAAGTTGGCCAGTGTGCGGATGCCGGTGCTGCCGTCGGTGGCATTGCGTTGGCCGCCTTGGAGCACGAGCACACGCTCGCCTTGCAGTGTCTCGAGTCGGCCGCTGCGCGCAGCGGTCACCGATTCATGGTCGGCCCTGCGGGTCAGGATGAAGACGTTGTGACCCTCACCGCCTTCCTGGCTGGCGCGGTCGATGAAGAAAACGCGGCTGCCGTCGCGCGAAGTTTGGAAGACGCCCGGTGCCACGCGAGAGAGATCGGAGCGCTGCTCGTAGCGCTGTTTCAACTCGGTGCTGCTGCGGTTGCCCCAGGGCCACACCAGCAGCAGCAGCGCTGCGACCGCGACCAGCACGGGCCATGCCATGCGCAGAACGGGTCGAACGAACCGGGTGATTCCGACGCCGCTGCTGAACCAGATCGCCATCTCGCTGTCGCGGTACATGCGGCCCAGCGAAACGACGATGGCCACGAACAACGACAGAGCCAGCATGGTGGGCAGATGCCCGAGGGCCGTGTAGCCCAGTAACAGCACCACGTCCTCAGGGGCGACCACGCCCCCAGCGGCCTGGCCCAGTGTGCGAATCAGCATCATCGTCAGTACGATGGTGAGAATCACCACCAACGTCGCACCAAAACTGCGGGCCAATTCGCGCCGTACGGTCGTATCGAATAACATCATTGATTCATCAAACTCGTACGAATTATGGACTTCCGTACTCAAGTGATCGCGCCAGGGGCCACAAGCCGCTTTGGTGCAGATGCGTTGCTGCTGATCATCGCCGGTCAGGCCGTGCCCGCCGGACTGGATGAACCCCTGGCGGCTGCTGTCCGCGAGGCAGTGGAGCAAGGGGATTTCGCGCTGAAGGCCGGCAAGGTGGCTTACCTGAGGCAGGTGCAGGGGGTCAAAGCCCCGCGCGTGATCGTGGCGGCAAGCGCCGACACCAGCGCTCGAGCGCTCAAGGCTGCTTGCGCGGCCGGCCTTTCCGTGGTCAAGGGGCTGGGTGCGCGCCATCTCGGTGTGATGATGGCTGGATACGGCGAACTCCAGGACGCGCATGCCGAAGCCGTGGCCACGGCGGCTGGTGATGCGGTCTACGTCTACCGGACGACCAAGCCCAGTGCGCCCGCGGCACCCAATCTGGGCAAGGTCACGCTGCTGGCCGCGGGCAAGGCCGATTCCGCCGCCCTGGGTGCGGGATTGGCGCGCGCTGCGGCGGTAGTCGAGGGTGTCGCGCTGGCCCGCGAGCTGGCCAATCGGCCGGGCAACCACTGCACACCCACGCTGCTGGCCGCCGAGGCCCGCAAGATGGCCCGTGCGCAGGGCCTGAAGGTCGAGGTGATGGAGCGCAAGCAGCTCGAAAAGCTTGGCATGGGTGCATTCCTGGCCGTCTCTCAGGGCTCCGACGAGCCGCCGCGATTCATCGTCATGCATTACCAGGGCGCGGGCAAGAACGATGCGCCCGTGGTGTTGGTCGGCAAGGGCATCACGTTCGACAGCGGCGGCATTTCGCTGAAGCCGGGCGCCGAGATGGACGAGATGAAGTTCGATATGGGCGGGGCCGCCAGTGTCATCGGAACGATGCGCGCCGTCGCTGAGCTCAAGCCACGGGTGAACGTCGTCGGCGTGGTCGCCGCGTGCGAGAACCTGCCCAGCGGGCGCGCCATCAAGCCGGGCGACGTGGTCACGAGCCTGTCAGGGCAGACCATCGAGATCCTCAACACCGACGCCGAGGGACGGCTGATCCTGTGTGATGCACTGGCGTACGTGGGGCGCTTCAAGCCGGCCGTGGTCGTCGATGTGGCTACGCTCACCGGCGCCTGCGTCATCGCCCTGGGGGCGGTGCGTTCGGGGATGTTCACCGCCGACGATGACCTGGCGCGCGAATTGTCTGCCGCGGGTGAAGCCGCCCTTGATCCCTGCTGGCGCATGCCCCTGGACGATGAATATGACGAGGGCCTCAAGAGCAACTTCGCCGACATGGCCAACGTGGCGGGTCGCCAGGGCGGCGCGATAACGGCTGCGATGTTTCTCAAGCGATTCACCAGCAAGCTGCGCTGGGCCCACCTGGACATCGCGGGAACGGCCTGGAAGTCGGGCGCTGCCAAGGGCGCCACCGGTCGTCCGGTGGGGCTGTTGACGCACTTCGTGCTCTCTCGGGCCGCCCGCTAGCCCTGCCGGGCATGACGGAAGTCGCGTTCCACGCCGGGCTACCCGATACGCTCGGCTATGCATGCCGCCTGCTGCGCAAGGCTTGGCGGCAACGGCTGCGGCTGACCGTGACTGGACCGCCGGAGGCCCTGCGCCGCCTTGACGCACAGCTCTGGGTTTTCGAGCCTGGGTCCTTCATTCCTCACGCGCTCCTGGGACGCGGTCAGTCTGCAACGACCGCGATGGAGCCCACACCCATCTGGCTGACCGAGGAGCCGGGTAGCGCACCCCCCGCCCAGGTGCTGGTGAACCTGGGTACTCCTTTGTTGCCGGCGTTTTCACGGTTCGAGCGGGTCGTCGAACTGGTGGGCGCCGACCCGGAGGACGCAGCGCAAGGCCGGCTGCGCTGGCGCTTGTACCTGGCAGCCGGAATCACGCCGGTGCTGCACCAGGCACCCTTGGGGGCGTGACGCCGGATGACACGCGGCGGCCGGTTGTCGTCCTGATCCGGCCGTCGAGCGTTGAGTCCATCAGCCTGCATGGGTCGCCTGGGGTATACGCCGCCGCCACTCGGCGGCTGCGCCCCGAGGATTCCCGGTGTAGGCGGGTGGTCCAGTTGGGGTATGGTTGCGCCCGTTGAGAAACACCCCTGGGGACACTTCTTTAGTCTCAACACATCCCATTCCGGAGGTTATTCATGCAAAGCAAGCTCAAGCTCATCGTTGCCGCCGCAGCCACCCTGTGCGGCAGCGCCGCGATGGCGCAGGACATGGTTGTCAAGATCGGCCACGTCGGTCCGGTGTCGGGTGCGCAGGCGCACTATGGCAAGGACAACGAGAACGGCGCGCGCATGGCGATCGACGACCTGAACAAGAAGGGCGTGACGATCGGTGGCAAGAAGGTCAAGCTCGAGCTGGTGGCCGAAGACGACGCGGCCGATCCCAAGCAGGGCACGGCTGCGGCGCAGAAGCTGTGCGATGCCAAGGTCAATGGCGTGGTGGGCCACCTGAACTCGGGCACCACGATTCCGGCGTCCACGGTGTACAACCAGTGCGGCATTCCG
>Ga0154020_10010292_pt1 | contig 10708 bp, 7 predicted proteins | sample Klosneuvirus_201_FD_109709 | JGI IMG/M metagenome (GOLD analysis project Ga0154020, IMG submission 109709) | Active sludge microbial communities from wastewater, Klosterneuburg, Austria - Klosneuvirus_20160825_MG | ecosystem: Engineered > WWTP > Aerobic digester > Activated sludge | place...
AAGTCACCAATAAGTTTCAAAGGGAATTTCAATTAAAAATTTAGAGGTCTAATTTAGAAAAGATATGCTGACAATGAATCGTGATTCACTCAAGATATGTATTCCTATGGTTTAGCAAAACGCCAATCCGCTTCCTCGCAAAAAAAATGCACTGTGTACAGTAACTGTTCACAGTGCACAGATTAAAAAGTTGACCTACTAGGGCTCGAACCTAGACTCTTCTGAACCAAAATCAGACGTGTTGCCAGTTACACCATAGGTCATTTTTGGGACGGCAAAGGTAAATAATTCAATCCGGTTTACAATAGTTAGCGCTAAATATGCTTCAAAAAATGGCCGCAATTCATGCCTGGTTTTCGCCAGGAGTTCAGCATAGCATTGATAACACCCTCATTATGAGAATCTTTATTTCCTTGCGATGAGATAGATGTCCCAGCAAGAGTCGAGATTGTCTTTCTGCAGGAAAAAATCTTTGGTGCTTATGGCTGAGGTTTGACTCACATTATCCTTCAGCTTTTTTCGCATCAAGTTGGTTATCAGATTGTACGGTTTCGTTAGCAATCCGGCCGGAAGCCTTTGGTGCAATTTAAAGATGTCCCACTTCAAAATCATCCGCACAAACTTTCCATTCTCCGCATAATACTGATTGACTGCCTCATTACCATTCAATCCCTGAAGCTCAAAATCAGCCGACAAGGATTTTAACTCCGAGTCCATCTCTGCGAAAGTATATTCATGTACATGAAATGGATTTCTTGCCAAAGATTTTACCGCGTTGGGTGTGGTCACCAACAAGGAGCCTCCCGGTTTCAAAACTCTAAGACATTCTTTGAGGAACTCCTTCCGTGATTCAATATGTTCGATAAACTGAAAGGCAGTAATCACATCAAAACTCTCCGCCTCAAAGGGAACAGGAGGGATAAATGCCTGCTTAAAACTGATGTTTGAAATAGATCCGTATGCTTGCTTGTTTTGCTCTACAGTTTCCGCATCGTAATCCAGGCCAACAATTTCAAGGGCTGATTTTGCCATCAAGGCCGTTCCGTATCCATTTCCGCAACCAACGTCAAGCACCCTCTTGCCCTGAATATAGGCCTGTGCAAATTCATAGGCGTACTGGCACCTCTGGTAAGTAACATTATTGGCTTCGTCGTGATGCGCACGCTCATGAGAACTCATAAAATCAGTTTTAATTCATTGTTTAGGGCTACAAATGTACAGGAAATTGCTCAATGGAATTGCTCTTCTTTCCTGCAAAAAAAATGCTCTCCCAACCAAATGGGAAAGCATTCCTTATTCAAAATTGATATGTTCACTCTCGATCTGCCCCTATGTCTTCACATAAAGTTGGGGATCGAAACAAATGTATTCATCAATGACTGATGACCATCCTTGCTGTTCGAACTTCTACATCATCAGCAAATAATTTGTAGAAGTACACTCCGGCAGGCAGATTAGCCGTTTCCATTCTCAACAGTGAAACGCCTGTAGCACCTGATACCCTTTTAACTTCTTTTCCAGTCAGATCAAATAATCTTAATTCGCTTTGTGAAATCCCGGCCGGATTAAATTGTGCAGTGAAAAATGCATTTGCCGGATTTGGGAATATAACGTATTCCTCTTCTTTCTGTGATTTCGAAATGCTTGTGGTGGTTGCATTCGGAATCCATGGACTCAAATCAACAGAATACAATTTTGAACCTGCTCCATTATCTTCATCAGTCATACAAATAACATTGTTCGTATAGAAACTGACAGCCTCTTTCTGCGTCCAACCTCCACTGATACTGATCTTCGTGTATTGTCCGCCGAAGAAATTATCTCCGGTAAAATTTCTGAATAAGTGAAGTCTTGAATTCGACATTACAATCACACTGCTTCCATCCGGACTAATATCGGCCGAGGTAGGACGATCGTTTGTATAAAAACTGTCAACCAAAGTAGCCACATAGGTACCCGCCTGATCAGGGAGTCTGTACATTTTGGTATATCCTACTGCATCAAGGTCAGGCTTTGTAAACAGATAAAGCATTCCGTTAAAATGAATGAAGCTTTCCACATCAAAGTTCATCCATGGAGAAGGGAAACTCGTTTGATCCGGATAACTGAATGAAATCAATTCGGCTGTTACGGTAGAACCTGTCACACCTGAAGGATGAGGAATCTTATATATTCTCAGGTTAGTACGGTCACAATTATTGTTACCGAAATCGCCTATATACATATTGACATGTGCAGCATCCTGAGTGATATCTTCCCAATCATGATTAACAGTGCCAAGTACTTCAACCGTTCTTGTCAAAGCACCGGTATTACTGATCTTGTATAAATTCTCATCACCATACCCGTCATTATGTGTCCAGAAACTTGATCCCCCTGTAAAAGCCAATCCTGAAGATTCGACGATTGAAGAAGGTAAAGTGCCCAACACCGATGGTGTAACTGCAAAAGAATTAAATGCAAATAAAGTCAGGAAAATAATGGAAATGACCTTTGCCCTGCCTGGGTAAATGTTGTTTTTCATGGATGAATTAAATGATTATTAACGATCCCTCCCCTCGAAGGATTCTTAACAGCAAATTAACGCGGGGCAAATATATAATAATCCTAAACACATGATTCTCTTACACTTGTTATGTTCACAATCAGTTCAGATTTAAAAAAAGCATGGAATTCATCTTGAAAACAGCAATTAGTAAAAAAACAGCCCAAAAACGACTCCGAATATTGTGTTCTCCTTCAAAATATTTTTCAACAAATGAAGAATAGGCTCCTAAATGGCAGGCCTTTACCTGAGAATTGCGGAAATCAGCCTAAGCTCAAACGCTTGTCCTGAAAAGACGAAGAACAGTACTCTTCAATGATCCCGGCTCAGCCTCCTGCACCCAATTTCCAAACTCTTTCGAGGCTGCTCTTTTGCATTATTTTCTCATGAAGGAAAAAACGGGATTTGGAACGTAATTTCAATTATTTTATACCTTCGCAGGCATTCCAATTTTTAGATAAAAATGAATTATCAACGTATTAACAACCTCATCGGTTGGATCACTTTCTTCATCGCGTCATATGTCTTTATCAGCACGATAGAACCAACCGGTAGCTTTTGGGATTGTGGTGAGTTTATCGCAACGGCACACAAACTTGAAGTTGGTCACCCGCCGGGTGCTCCTTTATTTTTAATGCTGGCCCGCATATTTATTCTCTTTGCAGGCGATAATGTAGCTCAGTTTCCCATCATGGTGAATATTTTGTCAGCCCTGATGAGTGCTTTCACCGTCTTGTTTTTATTCTGGACCATCACCGCATTGTCTAAGAAAATGATCATTGGAAAAGGCGAAGCAACTATGGATAAAATTCTGGCCATTATGGGTGCAGGATTTGTGGGAGCTGTTGCATACACCTTTACCGATTCATTCTGGTTCTCTGCCGTAGAGGGCGAGGTTTATGCAAGTTCATCTTTCTTTACAGCCATCGTATTCTGGGCAATTTTCAAATGGGAAAATGTTGCGGATCAACCACACAATTTACGTTGGTTGATTCTGATCGCCTATCTCATGGGATTGAGTATCGGAGTTCACTTATTGAACTTGCTTACCATTCCTGCTCTGGCATTCGTGTATTATTTCAGAAAATATCCGATCACCAAAAAAGGAATCTTTTATACCGCCGCTCTTAGTGTCGCCATTCTTGGTTTTATTCAGTACGGAATTATTGTGGGTGTTATCTCTCTTGCAGGATCCTTCGATTTATTATTCGTCAATACTTTCGGTTTACCTTTTGGTTCAGGTATTATTTTTTATGGTGCTCTCATTTTAACTGCTATTATCTGGGGATTACGATACACAAAGAAGCATGGCAAACCGATTCTAAATACTGCCATCTTGTGCTGCACATTTATCCTTATAGGCTACAGCTCCTTTGCGCAAATTGTTATTCGCTCTGCAGCAAACCCTCCTTTGGATGAAAATGATCCTGAAAACGTTTTCAGTTTTATTTCATACCTGAAGCGTGAACAGTATGGTGAACGCCCTCTCTTCTTCGGTCAATATTACAATGCAAAAGTTGTAGCCCAGAACGAAGGCGCAATGAACTATGCCAAGATCAACGGTGAAAAAAAATATGTTGAAGCAGGGAAAAAGATCACTGCAGAATACGAACCAAACAAGACCACCATCTTCCCACGTATGTGGAGCAGTCAGGCAAATCACGTGGCTGAATATAAGAAGTGGGCTGATATCAAAGGTGATCGCACTCCCTCATTCGGAGATAACGTTGGATTTTTCATTCAGTACCAGGTGATAGAAATGTACTGGCGTTATTTTATGTGGAATTTCGCAGGAAGACAAAACGATCTTCAGGGCCCGGGTGGTATTACCAAAGGAAATTGGCTGAGCGGAATTAAATTCATTGATGAGATGCGACTCGGTCCTCAGGATCATTTGCCTCAAAGCATGCTGCAGAATAAAGGAAGAAATTTATTTTTCATGCTCCCCTTTATCCTTGGACTGGTTGGAATGTTTTATCACTACTCAAAAGATAAAAAGGATGCATGGGTTGTTATGCTTCTCTTCTTCTTCACCGGAATCGCCATTGTAATTTACCTCAACGGAACACCGCTGCAGCCTCGTGAAAGGGATTATGCTTACGCAGGTTCATATTATGCTTTTGCCATCTGGATTGGTATTGGTGTGCTAGGACTCTTCGAGTTATTGCGAAAAAAATTACCCGGAACCGCAGCAGCAGTATTATCCATTGTACTTTGTACAGCTGCGGTCCCTGCAGTTTTGGCTAAAGACGGTTGGGATGATCATGATCGTTCCAACACATACACATCAAGAGATTTTGCAACAGATTATCTGAACTCCTGTGCACGAAACGCAGTTCTCTTTACCAATGGAGATAACGACACGTTCCCTCTTTGGTACGCTCAGGAAGTTGAAGGTGTACGAACGGATGTTCGTGTAGTGAATTTAAGTCTCTTGAATACTGACTGGTACATCAATCAGTTGTCAAGAAAATATTACGACTCTGATCCTATAGATATTTCCTGGACTCCTGATAAATATCAACTGGGAAGACGCGACTATATTCCATTTTATGATCGAGGATTGAAAGAACCCGTTGAATTAAAGGATCTGGTGGACTTTATGGGAAGTGATGACCCTCAAGCAAAGGCGCGTACCAATTCAGGTGAGGAAATAAATTATTTCCCTACCAAAAGTTTCCGACTTACTGTTGACTCTGCAGCCGTGATGGCGAATGGTGTTGTTAGTCCGGAGAATGCATCCAAAATTGTTAAGACCATGGACTGGTCAGTCGACGGAAGCTATCTCATGAAAAATGATCTCATGATATTAAACATTCTGGCAAATAACAATTGGAAGCGACCAATTTATTTTGCCACAACTGTGGGCTCTGATAATTACCTCAACCTTGAGCCTTATTTCCAATTGGAAGGTCTAACCTATCGCATAGTTCCTATTCTCAGCAATACAGGAAATGAAATTGTACCGGGACGCGTGGAAACGTCAGTGATGTATGATAACGTGATGAATAAGTTTGTTTTTGGAAACATGAATCTTGGTTCTGTCTACCTCAATGAAAACAACCTTCGTATGACCACCAACTTCCGCATCAACTTCTCCAGACTTGCTGAAGAACTCTTGCGTGAAGGCAAAAAAGATTCCGCTGTGGCAGTTCTCAATAAATGCGTGGAAGTGATGCCTGACTCTACCGTTCCTTATAACTACTTCATGACGAAAATTGCAGAGCTGTACTATCGTGCAGCCGGAGATTTCAATCAGCAGGATACCGTCGGTTTCTCAGACATAGAAAAGGCCAATAACAAAGAACTCATTGGCAAAGCCAACGCCATAGCTTCCCGTATTGCGGATATATACGAAGACAATCTTCGCTATTATTTATCCCTAAAGGGGACTAAGTATTTCAAATATGTAGAGCAGGATATGAGTCAGGGATTATACATCCTTCAGGCTATGTCAAATACTCTCAAGCAAACACGTCAGACTGAATTGTCAGGTAAAATTGAAAAGCAATTCATGGAAGTGGCTCAAAAGGCCGGGATCTGATAATATATAGTCTTGAAAAAAAATCATGTCTTCACAGGCATGATTTTTTTTTGACACAGCTGTCATAATAACCGGGTGCAGCCTTTGTTACGAAAGAAATGGATCTATCTCAACAGGGCTTTGTATCTTTACAGGAATTGATAAAAAAAAGAAATCCCGACGAAATTGCAAGCCCCGGTACTATTACAGAAACTATTTCCTTCCATCAAATGGAGAATTCCGGGATCGGGGAAAAAATTATACCTCAGTTTTGATGATGGACCAATTCCCATTGTCACACCCTGGGTTTTAGATATGCTTGACAAGTATGAAGCGAAGGCAAGCTTCTTTTGTATTGGTCAAAATGTATTGAAACATCCTGAGATTTATCGGGAAATAGTATCCCGTGGTCATCAAACAGGTAATCATACACACACGCATCTGAATGGCTGGAATGTGAGCAACAAGAATTATTTTGCTGATATTGCTGAGTGTTCAAAATATGTAAGCTCTAAACTTTTCCGTCCACCCTATGGGAAAATCAAGCCGTCTCAAATCAGACACTTAAAAAAAAATTATCAGATCTTAATGTGGGATGTCTTGAGTCAGGATTATGACATAAAGAAAACAGCAGAGCAATGCAAAGAGACCGTGATACGGGAATCAAAATCCGGATCAATAATTGTTTTCCACGATAGCATAAAAGCTGAACCAAGACTACGCGGATCGCTTGAGGCTGTGCTTGAGCATTTCAAAAAAGAAGGATTTGAATTTTCGAGATTGGAAGATTAATAAATATGTATCAGGAATAAATTATGCCTAAGAAATCCATCCTTATTCTTATGATTATCATTTCACAACTTTCTGTATTTGCACAGGAACAACGTGGAATGCTTGGATTTGGTTTGAGTGCCGGCGCAAGTAACTACGCCGGCGACCTGGATGACAATTTCACGCTCCCTTTTACCGGGCCCGGATTTGGAGCACATGCCATTTTTCTATTCAGGCCGAGGGTACATCTACGTCTGGCAATTTATCATGGCCGAATTACAGCGAGTGATGGAAGCGGCGTAAATTTAAGCGGTAATCAATATCGAAATTTGAGTTTCTATTCCGATATCAATGAAGGAGGAGTTCATGTCATTTACACTTTGCAAAGCAGAAAAAGAGGATTTACACGGAGAAATTTTCTTGCTCCCTATCTGTTTGCAGGAATTGCATACTTTCATTTCAATCCGAAAAGAAGTGTGAATGGACAGGTATATGAATTGCAGAAGGTCGGTACAGAAGGTCAATATCTTAGTGGTAATTATCCGGCCCCCTACTCGCTTCAACAGTTGTCTATTCCATTCGGAATCGGCTTTACGGTGAAACTCAGTAAAAATTTTGATATAGGTGCTGAAATCGGATTAAGAAAAACTTTTACAGACTATTTAGATGATGTGAGTACACTTTATCCGGACAAACAACAGCTCACAGATGTTCAGGGCCCGGTAGCGGCCTATCTTGCAGATCCTTCAAACAATCCGGATGAGCCACAAGGAAAACCGGACTTCAGTAAAAGAGGAAATCCGAATTTCAAAGACTGGTATGTGTACAGCAACATACACCTTACCTATTATTTTACAACATCGCTTTTCAAGCCATACAAACTAAGGAGTAATTTCAGAAACAACTCATGCAAAGGATTGAACTAAAAGAATCAAAGTAAAATTTGAAGATGTCGGTCTTTGCCGGATAAATTATTTTCTGCCTCAATGCATAATTTTTTCAGTCAACCAATTTCGATAATTCAAAATCTCTGCATCCGAACTTTCTCTTCCGGCATCGTTCAATAATACTTTCTTGATCTTATTCATCAATTGGGCATCTTTCTTCAATGGTTCCGGCTTCATCAATCGTTGAATGATTTGTATAACAAGAGCCTCTCTTACATTTTCATTCTCAGATATATGTTGTGAATAGTCTTTTTGAATTTGCCTGATTTTAATTTCCAGTACGTCAAAATCATTTAACTCATATCGAATCATCAGTTCGGCAACGGCAATTTTAAATTGCAATGAACTATCAGCCCTTTTATAACCTTCTGCGAGAAATAAACTATTCAGATTTCGAACAGATAAATGAAAGTCCTTCTTGTCAAAATACGACACCGCTAAATTCAAGTAAACAAACATCTCATGAAACAAATTTGCCCTGATTTTCTTATTGGCTTTCATCTCCAAAAGAATTTCAATCGCCTTATCCCGATTCAATCTCGAATAATTTATCACCATTGAATTATAATAAAAGAATAGATACTTGTCATGCAATATTCCCTGATGTTCTTCCATGGCATCTTTCAGAACTTCTGCATAGGACAATGATGCCTTCAGTTTATTATTCTTGAAGAGCGAGTTGATGAGATACACCAACATCTGCAATTTTGTATCGTGGTTGTTTCGATGAAATAAATTTTCACTCACGAATAATTTATACGTTACGAGAAGATACTCTTCGAGTGCTGCATAATCTCTTTTTTGCAATAATATTTGCGTTACAGCATGATAAATCTTGAATCGAAGCTTTGGACTATTGATTAACTCAGAATCCTGTGAATAGGAATTGACAATCTCCTGCAGCAACTGAAGAATTGGGTTTTCTGTTGATGAAAAATTTTGGGTAATTTTCATTTTGTATGTCAACACAGCCAATATATCGTCAATAGCTCTCAACTGCACAATATGCTGTTGATTCTCCCTTCGCTTTTGAACATACTCCTCCGGATCAACGGATAAAATTTCATGCGATATGCGAATGAAATCACTGTAAATAATATCAAGAAGCTCAAAATTTTCCGTTCGGATCGCTAAGGCTTCCGCCTTTTTAAGAAAGTATAGTGAAGCTGTTGGGTTTTTACTCAAAAAAAACTTTGAGAGAGACAGCATATGCAGGGTATGATTACCATCATCATCATCAAAATGCTGAAGCAGCAGACTTTTATTCAGCTCAGTAAGCAAACGATTTCTCAACCGGTAAAATGAATTTTTTGAACCCTTACCGTACAACTTGATAAAGATTTTTTCTTCATTGTATTGATCTCCGGACTTCCGCATGTAATCAAACAAAGCCTTATCGAGCCTGTCATCGTGATTGTAAGCTCTCTCCAACCAAAGCTTAAAAAAGCGAACTTCTTCTTTTGAGAGTCCAACCACAATGGAATTTAATGGATTCATGATGTCTTGAATAAGTAAGAAAATTATATAATTTATTAGCAATTTGCAAGCAATTTCATATATTTGATTCTTCAACACATCCGCCGATGAAAGCCTCCCGATTCTCCTTGTTTTTCCTTTTTCTATTGACTTGTCAAAGCCTTTTCGCTCAATCGAGGCTCAGCATCACTTCTATCACGGGTTTTCCGACAAGCGGATCCGATTCCGCATTCTATAATATCCCCTACGACAGCATAGTAATTAGCATAAAAAATACCGGAACTGTAAGTTTCGCAGGTGAGGCAGACGTGCTTATAAGAGGGGGACGAGGACTAACAGACACTCTTTTTACAGACAGCCTGAACGGAACACAACTTGCTCCCAATGACTCAGTAGTTCGATTTCCGCCTTCCTATTTATTCAGTTCAAACTATTACCTGGATGGCGATAACATCGTAGTCGTCTGGCCACAGGCAAGGGTTGGAGGTATTCCGGTGGACTCGCTTATGTTCAATGTGTATTTTCTTACCATTCAATCCATACACGAACTTCAAACGAAGGACTTAATCATCTCACCAAACCCGGGTACTGACTTTATTAAGCTGGGCACAACTGAAATTAATCATATTGAATACGTAAGAATATATAATACTCAAGGCAAGCTTATTTATCAGTCCGAAAGCGCCGATGAGGTGATTCATGTAAAATCATGGACTCCCGGAATTTACTTTATAGAGTTGGGCAGTAAAAGCGGAAAGCATAAGGGAAGATTGCTAATTCAATAAGACGCTCAGTTTTTAAAAGCATGAAGGGGCTTCGCACGATTTGCCATCGTTTATTTAATATCAGGTAAGATTAATGCTGAATTTGTTTTATCCTGAAAATGAATAGGTAAGACTGGCGTATCATACGTGTAATATTTTTTAAGTAAAATAATCTCCGATCATTTTCATCAATTTATGGAATGTCCTTTGGATCAGCATCCAGAAGAAAAATTCCACAGATTATGAAAAATAAAATTCTTTGCCTGCTACTATTGGCAGGTACCCTCGCAGCTCAGCCTGCACACAGCGAAAATGTAAAAACAATAGAAGCAAAAGTCTCCGACGCAACCGTTTTCCTAAGAGGTGCGCAACTAACTTGCATCTCCGATTTTATCGTAGTCCCCGGTATTAATCAATTTATTTTCGAAGGGGTCTCCCCTAACCTTGATCCCAATTCGTTACAGGCATCTGCGAAGGGGAACATTACGATCATGGATGTGAAATTTCAAACACGTTTCAATGAGATCCCTCCAAAAGAAAACCCCAACCAGATTGATAAGACACTTAAAATAGTCAATGATTCTTTGGTTATGCTAAATTTTGAAATCGAAGAGATGAATGAACAGCTTCAATCGTTCACAACCGAAAAAAATATTCTACTAAACAATCGTTTGCTCAAGGG
>Ga0154020_10010293_pt1 | contig 10707 bp, 10 predicted proteins | sample Klosneuvirus_201_FD_109709 | JGI IMG/M metagenome (GOLD analysis project Ga0154020, IMG submission 109709) | Active sludge microbial communities from wastewater, Klosterneuburg, Austria - Klosneuvirus_20160825_MG | ecosystem: Engineered > WWTP > Aerobic digester > Activated sludge | place...
ATGCTCTTCGACGAGCCGACCTCGGCCCTGGATCCCGAGATGATCAACGAGGTGCTGGACGTCATGGTGCAGCTCGCCGCGGAGGGCATGACGATGATGGTCGTCACCCACGAGATGGGCTTCGCGAGGAAGGTCGCGAGCCGCGTCGTCTTCATGGACGAGGGACAGGTCATCGAGGACTGCGCGAAGGACGCGTTCTTCGGCTCACCCCGGTCCGATCGAGCCCAGCTCTTCCTGTCGAAGATCCTCCAGCACTGAACGTCGGGCTGCGGCGACAGGCGCTTTCCCGGCTGACAATTGACGGCTATCCCCCGGAAATCATTGACTAACAGCCTTTTTCGGACGAAACTTCCCCTCCATGAATCGCCTCACGGCCATCGGCCTCGCCTCCCTCGTCGCCTACGGGGTGCTCCTCTTCGCGAAGTGGGACGGTGCCCCGGCAAGCGCTGCCACCGGCAGCTCCGAAGTCCTGGCCGCCGAGCCGGCCGCAAACCAGCACGCTTCGGCGGACGTCCTCGTCCAGGCTCGGCCGGCGCCGCGGCCGCGCCTGGTCTCGCCGGCTTCCTATTCCCATTCCGCAGCCCTGAATCCATCCTCCGTCGAGTCGCAATTTCGATCCAGCCGCGACCTGAAGTCGTTCGCCGATGCCCTGCTCGCGCGCAAGGAGAGCCTGAACCGCGAGGAACGCTACTACCTCGCCAAGGCCTTGGAGACCTGCGGTTTCGCGACTTCGATCAACGACGACCTGGCCACGGCGAGCGACAAGCGCCGTCGCCAGTTCCTCGCGACCATTCCTGCCGCCGACCCCGAAGCCGCACGGCGCATCGCGGCCTACGACGCGGCGGACGACACGCAGCGCTGCCTGCGATTCCAGGGCGTTCGCATCACCCAGAAGCAGATCGAGGATCTCTACCGCCAGGCGAGCGAAGGGGGAGATCCGCGCGCCCAAGCCCGCCTGCTCGTGGCCGAACTGAACCGCAACCTCACGACGCCGAAGACCTCGCCGGAATCGTCGCGAACGGTGGGCAACGAAGACTTCCAGCGCATCATCGGCCTGCTGGAGACGCGTGACGCCGAGGCCATGGTGATGGTCGCGCAATTCCTCGCCCAGCATCGCCTGATCGGCGAGTTGCGCATCGGCACGACGGGCGAGGTCCCCGAGCCGGCCTCGCTGGTCGGCGCGTTCTCCCTCGTCGCCTGCGACTTCCAGCCCACCTGCCCCGCCTTCGACCGCGAGGTCCTGCAAGCCTGCGCCTATGCGGGTTACTGCAGCGCGGGCAGCTACGAGGAGCTGTACGCCAACTTCCTCGCCTCGCCCTGGTCGTACAGCCAGGCCATGCGCTATCGCGGCGTGATCCATACCGCCATCGAAACGCGCAACTGGAGCCTGCTCGGCCTCCAGAAGCTCATCGGCGCCAAGTCCAACGCGGGCTCCTGAACCCGCCGTTCCCCGTGGCAGACTGGTATCGACGCGCCCCGCAATCCGGGGCGTTCGTTCTTTGCATCCACGTTCAGCCGCAGGCCCGCAAGACCGAGGTCGCCGGCATTCACGGCCAGTCGCTCAAGATCCGCGTGGCGGCGCCGGCGCTGGACAATCGCGCCAACGAGGCGCTGGTCGCCTTCGTCGCGCAACGATTCGGCGTCGCGCGCCGCGACGTGATCCTGCTTTCGGGAGAAAAGTCGCGGGAGAAGCGGCTCGAGGTCCGCTCCGCGGGCATCGATCCCGAGGCCGCGATGGCGCCCGGGGGGCCCCGCTAGTTCCCGCTCAGCCCGCGAGCACCCGCAGGTGGCGCACGACGCTCCGGGCGAGCGCCCGGGTGTTGTAGCCGCCTTCGAGCGTGGCGACGATCCGCCCCTCGGCATGGCGCTCGGCCACCTCCGCGATGCGCTGCGTGATCCACTCATAGTCCCCATCGTCGAGTTCCAGGTGGGCGAGCGGATCCTCGCGATGGGCGTCGAATCCCGCCGACACCAGAACCAGCTGCGGCTCGAAGCGCTCGAGCGCGGGCATCCAGGTCCTTTCCACGGCCGAGCGGAAGCCCTCGCTTCCGGTCATTGCCGCGAGCGGCACGTTCACGATGTTCTTCGCCCGCGTGTCCGCCCCGCAGAACGGGTAGTACGGATGCTGGAACGTGGAGCAGAACATCACGCGCGGATCGTCGTGGAACATGGCTTCCGTTCCGTTGCCGTGGTGGACGTCGAAGTCGAGGATCGCCACGCGCTCGAGGCCGTGGTGCTCCAGCGCGTGGGCGGCACCCACGGCGACGTTGTTGAAGATGCAAAACCCCATGGCCCGGTCGGGCGTGGCGTGGTGGCCCGGCGGCCGCACGGCGCAAAAGGCACGGCCGGCGGTCCCGCCCGCGACGAGGTCGATCGCATGCACGACCGCCCCCGCGGCGCGCAGCGAGGCCGACAGCGACTTCGGGTTCATCGACGTGTCCGGATCGAGGAACAGGTAGTCCTCGTCCGGGGAAGCGTCGTGGACCGTCCCGATGTACGGCGTCCCGTGGACCCTCGCCAGTTGCTCCGGCGTCGCCTCCGGCGCCTCGCGCTCGTCGAGCTGCCCGCCGAATCCCGAGTGGTCGAGCGCGTCGAGCACGGCCTTCAGGCGCTCGGGCGACTCCGGGTGGTGCATCCCCATCTCGTGCAGGACGCAATCGGGATGGGTGACCAGCGCGACCGACATCGCCAACCTCCGGCTAGAAGCCCTGCCGCTGGATCGCCTTCGTGCCCGATAGCGCCGGAAGGCCGAAGGCGGGATTGGTCACGGCAAGTCCCGCCGGAGGTGCGATGTTGTAGGTGAAGACACCGTGGCCCGCGTCGGTGAACTCGAACCGGAAAGAGCCGATTTCCTGCATGTTGCGCAGCGACGGGTTCCAGGCCTGCGGGTACGGCGTGGCCGTGAGCACGTACATGAGGCCCGCATAGGTCGTGGGCGTGAGCCAGCTGCCGCCCGGCATCACCAGCCACAGCGGCACGTTGCCGGAGCCCCCGGCCGAGGCCGGATCGGTGGCCCTGGGATCGTACGTGTACCAGACCGCGAACAAGGCATCGATGGTTCCGCCCACGGGCAGCTTCTGGCGGATGCTGATGCCCCACCCGGATTCGGCCGGGTTCCACCACATGTCGGTGTAGTCGATCGCCGGCGTCACTTGGGCGGCGGCCTGGAGGCAGGCCGCGGCAGCAAGCGCGGCCAGCGCGGATTTCAGGAATCTCATGCCAATCTCCACCCTTTCATCGGGTCCGGGCCGGATCGGATACCGGAAACTTTCGAGGGTTTTCGGCCCTCCAAGGCTCATCGTGCCCCATCGGCCGGGGCCGGAGGGTCCAGGTGCCCATGCTATCCTGAAACCGGGCCTTCATCCGACACGCAGACCTCCAGAACCGTTCCCGAAACCCGTCCGCACACCATGCTGATCGATGCCCGCGCCCGACTTGCCCCGAATCCGGTGGAGGACGTGGTCGCCCGTGCCTCGCGCGTGATTCTCGGCAAGGAGCGCCAGATCCGCCTCGCGATGGCCTGCATCCTGGCGCGCGGGCACCTGCTCATCGAGGACGTGCCCGGCGTCGGCAAGACGACGCTCTCCCACGCCCTGTCACGACTCCTCGGCCTCGACTACCAGAGGATCCAGTTCACCTCGGACCTGCTGCCCGCGGACGTGATCGGCGTGTCGATCTTCGACCGCGAGAATTCCACCTTCCGATTCCACCCCGGCCCGATCTTCTCCCAGATCATCCTCGCCGACGAGATCAACCGCGCGAGCCCCAAGGCGCAAAGCGCCCTGCTCGAGGCGATGGAGGAGCACCAGGTCACCGCCGAGGGCGAGACGCGCCCGCTGCCGGAGCCCTTCTTCGTCATCGCGACGCAGAATCCGCTGCACCAGGTGGGCACCTTTCCGCTTCCCGAGTCGCAGCTCGACCGCTTCCTCATGCGCCTTCGGCTCGGCTATCCCGACGCGAAGGCCGAGCGCGAACTCCTGAAAGGCGAGGAGCGCCGCGACCTCATCTCGCACCTCGAGCCCGCGATGACGTCCGCGCAACTTGTCGAGCTGCAGCGCGCGGTGACCGCGACCCAGGTCTCCGAGGCGCTGCTCGACTACGTCCAGGCGCTGGTCGCGCACACGCGCGTTTCGCCCCGGTACGCCCAGGGACTGTCGCCGCGAGCCGCCCTCGCGGTCCTTCGCGCGGCGCAAGCCTGGGCCCTGATGCAGGGCCGGCGGCAGGTGCTCCCCGAGGACGTGCAGGCCGTGCTCCCTTCCGTGGTCGGTCACCGCCTGCACGGGGCCGGCGAGTCGCAGAAGGGCGGCTTCGACGCGGCTACGGACCTGCTCACCGCCGTCGCCATTCCGTAGGCGCCGCGGCGCGATGTTCGCCGACCTGAGGCAATCGATCGCCGACTGGATCTTCCGGGCGCGCCACCCCGAGGTGCCGCCCGTCACCCTGGTCCAGCGTCGCATCTTCATCCTCCCCACGAAGGACGGCTACCTTTTCGCAATCGTGCTGCTGGTCCTGCTTCTCGCCTCCATCCAGTACGCGCTTTCCCTGGGTTTTATCCTCACCTTCCTGCTCGCGGCCATGGGCGCGGTCGCGATGCTGCACACCTGGCGAAACCTCGCGCACCTCAAGTTGCGCCCCGGCCGATGCGACCCCGTGTTCGCCGGCGACACGGCGCACTTCCGCGTCGTGCTCGAATCGCCTTCCCGCGAGCGCTACGCCGTCGCCATACGGCGCCGCGACGAGGACGCGGCCTACATCGACGTGCGCCCGAGCGAGCCGGCGATCGCGAGCCTCGCCGTCACTGCTTCCCGCCGCGGGCGCCTCGCCTGCGGGCGCCTGGAGATCTACACGCGCTATCCCGTCGGGCTCTTTCACGCGTGGTCGTACTTCGATTTCGGTCTTTCCGCGATCGTCTATCCGCGGCCGGACCTCGCGGCGGGGCTGCCACCGCAGCATTCGCTCTCGGGCGACCACGAGGGCATTCCGGTGGCGGGCGACGAGGATTTCGCCTTCCTGCGCGGCTACCGTCCCGGCGATCCGCCGCGGCAGATCGCGTGGAAGGCGCTCGCCCGCGGCGACGACCTGCTGAGCAAGGAATTCCAGGCGACGGCCTCGGCCGAACTCTGGCTCGACTGGATCGACGCGCGGGCCCCGGATCCCGAGGCGCGGCTTTCCGTCCTCGCCCACTGGGTGATCGAGGTCGAGCGGCTCGGGCAGAGCTATGGCCTTCGACTGCCCGGCACGGCCATTTCGCCCGGGCGGGGCGAAGCGCATCGCGCGCGCTGCCTCGAGGCGCTGGCGCTGCACGGCCTGGATCTCGCGCCGTGAGCAGGGCCCTGCCCCAAACGCCGCTCGACGTGCGAAACGTCCTGTGGCTGCTGTCGTCGATGGCCTTCGTCGTCGCGCCACACGCGCTGAGACTGCCGACGTGGACGGGGCTCTTCTTCGCCCTCGTGACGGGATGGCGGGCGTGGATCGCGTGGCGAGCGGCGCGCAACCCCCCGCGCTGGCTCGTCTTCGCGCTCACCGCCGCCGCGATCGCCGCAACCTTCGTGTCCTTCGGCGGCATCACGGGCCGCGATGCCGGCACCTCGCTGCTCGTCGTGATGACCGCGCTGAAGCTGCTCGAGATGAGATCGTCCCGGGAAATCGTGCTCGCGATCCACGTCGGGTTCGTCCTCGTGATGACGAATTTCCTCTACTCGCAATCGATCCCCTTCGGCATTTACATGCTTGCCTGCGTGTGGCTCTTCGTGGCCACGCTCATCGGGCACCAGCGAGGCGTCGGGCGCACGCCGAGCATGCGCGAACGCCTCGTGCCGGCTGGCGTGCTCCTGGCGCAGGCGGTACCGCTCATGCTCGTCTTCTTCATACTGTTCCCGAGGATCCAGGGGCCCCTGTGGGCATTGCCGCAGGACGCGCGCGCGGGCGTCTCCGGGCTGTCGGATTCGATGACACCCGGCAACATCTCCAGGCTGATCCGCTCCGAGGCCACCGCGTTCCGCGTGCAGTTCGACGGCGACATCCCGCCCTACAGCACGCTCTACTGGCGCGGACCGGTGCTCTGGGCCTTCGACGGGCGGACGTGGAAGGTCCCCGAATTCAGCATCACTGGCAGCCTCGCCTACGCGAAGGCCGAGCGGCCCGTGCGCTACACGGTGACGGTGGAGCCCCACGGCAAGCACTGGCTCTTCTCCCTCGACGTGCCCGGAACGCTGCCACCCGGCACGGGCCTGCGCCACGACCTGCAGATCCGCTCCGTGCGCCCGGTGGATTTGCGGCTGCGCTACGAGATGACGTCCTTTCTCGACTATCGCTACGGCGAGCGCCTGCCCGCGATGTTCCGGGCGCTGGCACTTTCCTTCGACGAGCACCGCAACCCGCGCACCGTCGCGCTGGGCCGGCAGTGGGCTGCCGAGTCCTCCTCGCCCACGGAAGTGGTCAATCGCGCCCTGCAGCTCTTCAACGCCCAGTTCACCTACACGCTCGAGCCGCCCCTGCTCGTCTCCGACGATCCCTACGACGAGTTCCTCTTCGAGGCGAAGCGCGGGTTCTGCGAGCACTACGCCGGCAGCTTCGCGCTTCTCATGCGCGCCGCGGGGATCCCCGCGCGCATCGTGACCGGCTACCAGGGCGGCGAAGTGAATCCGCTCAACCGGGAACTCCTCGTTCGCCAGGCCGATGCGCACGCGTGGGTGGAAGTCTGGCTCGAGGATCGCGGCTGGCTGCGCCTCGATCCGACCTCCGTCGTCGCGCCCAGCCGCATCGACGGCGGCATCGACGCGGCGCTCGGTCCCATCGGCATGTTTCCGTCGCTCATCGCGGCCGACCGCCTGCGCGTGCTCGCCGCCCTGCGCTTCGCCTGGGAGGCGCTCGACAGCCAGTGGAACCAGTGGGTCCTCGGCTACAACGTCGACAAGCAGCGGCAGTTTCTCTCGAGCCTCGGGCTCGAGATCGCCAACTGGAAGGACCTCGCGCTGTGGCTCGCCATCGCCTCGCTCGTGGTGGGCGGCATCGTGGGCCTGGGCCTGGTCCTTCGTGACCTCCCCGCGCGCCGCGAACCGGCCGTCGTGGCGTGGGACCGGTTCTGCGCCAAGCTTCGCGACGCGGGCATCGCGCGAGCGCCCCACGAAGGACCCCTGGATTTCCTGGGACGCGTCGAGGCACTGCTGCCGGCAGTGGCCGTGGCGGCCCGCGACATCACGGAACGCTACGTTAGGGCGCGCTACGGAAGCGGCCTTTCGCGGCGGGAGAGCCGCGACCTGCTGGACCGCGTGCGCCGCTTCCGGCCGGCTTGAGCGGCTAGGGGGCGGGAAGCAGCCGCAACGGGTCGACGGGCTTGCCCTGCCGGCGGATCTCGAAGTGGAGCTTCACCTCGTCCGCGTCGGTGGCGCCCATATCGGCGATCTTCTGCCCCCGCTTCACTTCCTGCTGCTCCTTCACCACGATGTTCTCGTTGTGGGCGTAGGCCGAGAGCCAGGTGTTGTTGTGCTTGATGATGACCAGCTTGCCGTAGCCGCGAAGGCCCTGTCCCGCGTAGACCACGCGTCCGCCGGCGGCCGCGACGACGCTCGCGCCCTTCTTGCCGGCGATATCGATTCCCTTGCTCAGGTCGGTGAACGCCGCGAGCACCTTTCCCTTGGCGGGCCAGATCCAGTCGACCGCCTCGCCCTGCGTTCCGGAGACGGGACCGGGCTCCGAAGACGGCCCGGGCGCGGTGGTTCCGGGTCCGGCGGAACCGGGCGTTGCCGCAGGCTCGCCCGCGGTGTCCAGCGCGGAGAGCTGCGCCAGCGCCCGGTCCGAATAGGGCAATCGCTGCCCTCGCGGCTCGACCTTGAGGGTCGGGGTATTGGAAAGCGGGCGCGCCTCGATCACCGACCCGGAACTCGACAGCGGCGTGGCCACGATCGCGGGCGCCGGCGCGGCCGGGGCCGGCGCCAGGCCCGGGGGCGCGGCAAGCACGAGCACCTGGCCCACGCTCACCAGGTTCGCATTGGCGATGCTGTTCCACGCCGCGAGTTCGCGGTAGTCCAGGCCGTACTGCAACGCGATGCTCACCAGCGTCTCGCCGCGCTTGATCGTGTGGGTCGGAACGGGCTTTGCCGCAGGCCTTGCGGGCGCCGCGGCGGACGGTTCGACCCGGGGCGAAGGAGGCGGCGCGCGCTCGATGACCGGCGCGGGCTGGCGTGTGGCACATCCGGCCGCAAGGGCGAGCGCCCCGGCAAGGGCGGCGGTGCGACGGATCAGGGAAAGGCGGAACATGGAATCCTTACACGATGCCCGGCAACAGGGGAACGAAGCGCACGGCGTCGCGCCTCGCGTCGGTGAATCCGTCGGCGGTACGATCGATCACGTGCAGCCACTGCTCGTCCGTGCCCACGGGGATCACCAGGCGTCCGCCGACGGCAAGTTGCTCCTTCAAGGCCGCGGGCACGTGGCTCGCCGTCGCCGCGCAAAGGATCCCGTCGTAGGGACCGCCCTCCGGATAGCCCTTGTGGCCGTCGGCGTGCTTGAAGCGCACATTGTAGACGCGAAGATCGCGCAGGTTGCGGCGCGCCTTGTCCATGAGCGGGGCGATGCGCTCGAGCGTGTAGACCTCTTTCACGAGCTTGGCGAGGATCGCCGCCTGGTAGCCGCAACCGGTGCCGATCTCGAGCACCTTCGCCACCGGGCCCTTCTCGAGCAGCAGCTGCGTCATGAGGGCCACGATGGTGGGGCTCGAGATCGTCTGCCCGTGCCCGATGGGCAGCGGCGTGTCCTCATAGGCCCGCGAGGCGATGCCCGGCTCGACGAAGGGGTGGCGCGGAATCTCCAGCATCGCGGCGAGCACGCGCTCGTCGGTGATGCCGGACTTGCGAAGCACGTCGACCATCCGGCCGCGGGTGCGGTCGGAGGTCATGCCGATGCCCGAGGGCGCGCTCAGGACACCCGCCCCGGGACCACGCGGCCCGCGATCATGCGGCGAGCCAGAGACCGATGGCATCCACCCGGCCGGCATGGGTGAGGTCCACCTGCAGCGGCGTGACCGAGACCGCGCCGCGCTCCAGCGCGTTGAAGTCCGTGCCGGGCCCCGCCTCGCGCGCCGCGCCGGCCGGGCCGACCCAGTAGACGGTGTCGCCCCGCGGGTTGACGCTCTTCACGACCGGCTGCGCCTTGTGCCGGCGCCCGAGGCGCGTGACCTCGAGGCCGGAGAGCTCTTCGTAGGGCAGGTCGGGCACGTTCACGTTGAGCAGGACCGGGTCCGGCGGCGGAGCGCGGCGGATGCGCTCCACGAGTTCTCGCGCGACGCGTGCAGCGGTGTCGTAGTGCTTGAATTCCCGGCTCACGAGGGAGACGGCGATCGCGGGCACGCCGAGCAGGTAGCCCTCCATCGCGGCCGCGACGGTGCCCGAGTACAGCGTGTCGTCGCCCATGTTGGAGCCGGAATTGATGCCAGAGACGACGATGTCGGGCTCGATGTCGAGCAGGCCCGTCACCGCCATGTGGACGCAGTCGGTCGGCGTGCCGTTCACGTAGTAGAAGCCGTTGCCGGCGCGGTGCAGCGACAGGGGGCGGTCGAGCGTGAGGGAGTTCGAGGCGCCGCTGCGATCGCGTTCCGGCGCCACGACGGTGATCGTGCCCAGTGGCGCCAGCGCCTCGGCGAGCATGGCAAGGCCGGGGGCATAGTAGCCGTCGTCGTTCGACAGGAGAATGCGCATCGCGTTGGGCATCGCGCCCGGTGTTTTTGGCACCGAATTATACCCGAACGCACCCGGGCTCCCTCGGGCGCGTGGGCTAGAATGAAGCCTTTCCGACCGACCGCCTTCGCACCCATGAAAGGCTCGCCGATGCGCCTTGCCTTCGCCGCCAATCGTGGCGTGCGCGCGCCCGGCCGATGAGCGCCGACGGCGAAGCGCGCGAGCCCCGGGAGCGGGCGCAGGACTTCCTCGCCGCCGCCTGCGGCGCCGCGCGAGTGACGATCAGGCGCTGGCAGCGGCTCTCCGGCGGCGCCATCCAGGAAAACGTGGCGATCGACGTCGCCGTCGACGGCGGCGCCCTGTCCGGCGAGCATGCCTGGGTGCTGCGAACCGACGCGCCTTCGGCCGTCGCGGTGAGCCATTCCCGTCCCGAGGAATTCGAGATCCTGCGCGTCGCCCGCGCCGCAGGCGTGCGCGTGCCGGAGCCCCTCTTCGTGTGCCGCGACGGCAACGGCCCCGACTTCTTCGTGATGCGCCGCGTGCCGGGCGTGGCGGCCGGCCATCGCCTGGCGAAGGACGACACGCTGGTTCCGGACCGCGTGGCGCTCGCCCGCGACCTCGGCTCGAATCTCGCGCGGCTGCACGCCGTGAAGCCGCCGAACACCGCGCTCGCCTTCCTCGGTCCCGCGCCCGCCGACCACGCGCGCGACACGATCGCCGCCTACCGTGCCAACCTCGATGCGCTCTCCTCGGTGCGTGGCGAGGCCTGGCCCGCCCTCGAATGGGGCCTCGCGTGGTGCTCGCGCCACGCGCCGGCGCCGCTCCCCGCCTGCCTGCTGCACCGCGACTACCGCACCGGCAATTATCTCGTGCACGAAGGGCGGCTCGCCGCGGTGCTCGACTGGGAATTCGCGGGCTGGGGCGATGCACGCGAAGACCTGGGGTGGATGCTCGCGCGATGCTGGCGCTTCGCCCGCCCCGACCGGGAGGCGGGCGGCGTCGGCCGCGCGGAGGATTTCCTCGACGGCTACGC
>Ga0154020_10010294_pt1 | contig 10707 bp, 14 predicted proteins | sample Klosneuvirus_201_FD_109709 | JGI IMG/M metagenome (GOLD analysis project Ga0154020, IMG submission 109709) | Active sludge microbial communities from wastewater, Klosterneuburg, Austria - Klosneuvirus_20160825_MG | ecosystem: Engineered > WWTP > Aerobic digester > Activated sludge | place...
CACAGCATGAACGGAATTGCCGCTTTCAGCCCGGATGAACAGACCTTTCCATGTCAATCCCTCTTCCCTTGGGCTGCCGAAGCGGCTCAGTAGTTCCCCGCGGGCCGGTAACTTCAGTTTGCCTTTGAGTGCCTGAAATGCCTTGCCGGCAAATGAGCTGTCGGCAACACTATCCACCGCCTCTCCTTTGCGCTGGGTACTCTCAGAGCCCTTGCCGGCCTTGCGTTCCTCCCGACTGCGCGCAATCGCTTTTGCCAGTTGATCGACCAGCCTCGCCAGGCGATCTTCGTCACGTTTCAGACGGCCGATCTCCCGTCGCCCCTTTGCGATCTCCGCCTTGATGCTGGAGAAAGTCTTTTGTCGCGCCTGCCGTTCGGCTTGCAAAGCGAGGCGCGCCTTGCGTTGATCATCGGCATTGGCGGCCAGTTCATCCTGCTTTTGGCGCGTCGCGGACTCAATTTCCGCCAATGCGACCATATTTTTCCTCAGTCCGGACACCAGCAACGCCCGGGACTTGGACACATAACCAAAGTAGTGCATCTGCCGCTCAACCTCCGAGACGTCCTTTCCTTCCAGCATCAGTCGCATTGCGTCGGCATTGCCGTGCATATACTGGTGTCGGATCATGCGCTCGAGCAACTCCTGCTGGCGCGCGGTGTCCGCCCGGTTCGCCGTCATCTGTGTGGCCAGATCTGCCAGGCTGTGCGAAATTTGTTGCTGCTCCCGGGTCAGTGAAACCAGAGTGCGATTGACTTCACTGATTGCTTTCTCGGAGATACGCAGGGCATCCGCGGCCTCACCACGCGATTCCTCGCTTTTCGCCAGGTCCCGCTGCAATTTATCGATTCGCTGCCGCAGTTGGCTGAGTTCTTCTTTCTTGTCGGCCGTCGCAGGATGCACCTGGATCGTCAGCAGTGCGAACAGCAGCAGCCGGCAAATTCGGCGTCGTGTTGTGATCATCTGGCGCAAATCACGCCTTGGCGCGCCCCTGTGCGGCAACAGCTGCCTGGGCCTTGGCGATTTCAGCCTGGTCGCCAAGGTAATAGTTGCGGATCGGCCGGAGATCGTCTGTCAATTCGTAGACAAGCGGAACAGCCGTGGGAATGTTCAAGCCAACGATTTCGCTGTCGGAAATCTTGTCCAAATGCTTGATCAGTGCGCGCAGGCTGTTGCCGTGCGCCGCAATAATGACGCTCCTGCCGGCACGCACCTGGGGGGCGATTTCCATCTGCCAATAAGGCACAACGCGCTCCACTGTATCTTTCAGGCATTCGGTCAAGGGTAACTCTTCACTCAGCAGCGACGCATATCGCGGATCACGGGACGGGTGGCGCTCGTCGTCGGACCCCAATGCGGGTGGCGGAACATCATAGCTTCGACGCCAGGCCATAACCTGCTCCTCGCCGAATTTCGCCGCAGTCTCCGCTTTATTGAGACCCTGAAGGGCGCCGTAGTGTCTCTCGTTGAGGCGCCAGTGCTTCACCACCGCAATCCAGCGTCGGTCCAGTTCCTCCTGCGCCAGCCAGAGCGTCCGGATGGCCCGTGTCAGCAATGATGTGTAAGCAAGATCAAAGGCATAGCCCTCGTTCTTCAGCAGGCGTCCAGCGCTTCTTGCCTCGGTCACGCCTTTTTCCGTCAAATCAACATCCACCCAGCCGGTGAACCGGTTTTCCAGGTTCCAGGCGCTTTCGCCATGGCGCATCAATACGAGTTTTTTCATGTTGGATAAGAAGGCACTTGATTTTGGATGATTGGCACCGCATTTAAGTGAATTGCGGGAATCGGGGATTTTGCGACAACTTGTTGGTAAAATGTTGGGTTTTCAGCATTTGCCTTCGGTGGCAATCAAAGTCCATAAATGGTCGACTTCATTTCACAAAATATCATGCTTGTGGCGCTGTTCGTGATTAGCGGTGCCATGGTGCTTTGGCCCACGTTCGCCAAGTTATCGGCTGGGTCCCGTGAAATCGGCACACTTGAGGCCACTCGGCTGATGAATACCGGCACCGCTCTGGTACTGGACATTCGTGATACGGGCGAGTTTGGCGGCGGCAGGATCCCCAAGTCAAAAAACATTCCATTGGCAGAAATCGACAAGCGGATCGACGAAATTTCGCGGTTCAAGGATAAACCGGTCATCGTTACATGCCGTGCCAACAATCGCGCCGGCAATGCGGTCCGGCTCTTGAAACAGCGCGGCTTCAGTGATGTCTACCAGTTGGCCGGAGGCTTCGGCGCATGGCAGCAGGCCAGCCTGCCGGTGGAAAAGTAGCCATGCCCATCGTCACCATGTATTCCACCGGTGTTTGCCCGTATTGCCAAATGGCGGAGCGGCTACTCAAATTGAAGGGCGTCGCCGAAATCAACAAGATTCGGATCGACCTTGACCCGGCACTGCGTGACGAGATGATGGAAAAGACCGGTCGACGCACTGTTCCGCAAATCTACATTGGCGACACGCACGTCGGCGGATTCGACGACCTGTCGGCGCTTGATCGCGCCGGCGGGCTCGACAAACTGCTTGCGGCATGAACCATTTCCAAAGTACCAATCTCACTCACGTAAGGAATCAGCATGACTGACGCAGCCCAACAAGATCAACCCGTCTATTCCATCGAAAAAATCTACGTAAAGGATCTTTCGCTGGAAATCCCCAACGCCCCGCAGATTTTTCTTGAGCGTGAAGCACCGAACGTCGATGTTCAACTGCATCATGTTTCCAGCAAGGTCGATGAGGGTGTCTACCAGACAGAACTTACCCTGACGGTAACGGCCAAGGTCGGTGAAAAGACCATGTTTTTGGTTGAGGCAAACCAGGCGGGTATTTTTGCCATTCGCAATGTTCCCGAAGCGGACCTCGATCCAATTCTTGGCATTGGCAACCCGAATATCCTGTATCCGTACGTTCGCGAAACCGTGTCCGATGCGATCGTGCGCGCTGGTTTCCCGCCCGTGCTGCTCAACCCGGTCAATTTTGAGGCGCTGTACCAGGCGCAACTCCAGCACAATGCGCAACAGGCCGCTGCCGCAGCGCCCCAACCGGCACCGGCTGTTACACACTAGTCGCTTCTGTTGCAGAATATGGTCATGAAGCCCCTCATGACTATTCAATACGCCGCCACATTCCTGGCGGCGTTTTGCTTGGTGCCAGTGCTGGCGGTTGCACAACCCATTCCGACTGGGGTACCTGCAACGCCGGCAGCGGCAGCCGGTATCCCGTTCACAGCGATCGGGGACAAACCCGCCATCCTTTATGACGGGCCGTCAGTCAGGGCGAACAAACTCTTTGTCCTGTCGCGAAATCATCCATTCGAAATGCTCGTCAGGTTGGACAAGTGGACAAAGGTCCGGGACAGCGAGGGAATGATCGGCTGGGTCGAGAATGCATCTCTAGGGGACAAGAAGTTTGTCCAGGTCGTCGCGGCAGTTGCGGAGGTCCGCGCGAGTGCTGCCGCCGGCGCGGCGGTTACTTTCGAGGCGCAACGCGGGGTCGTGCTGGAGGTCCTCATGCCGACCGTGAACGGATGGCTACACGTTCGTCATCGCGACGGGCAGGACGGCTTTATCCGCAGCAGCCAGGTTTGGGGTGGCTGACCAGTGAGAATTGCCGTGCTCGGCGCAGGAGCGTGGGGTACCGCTCTTGCCATCGCATTCAGCGGCAAGCACCAGGTCAGCCTGTGGGCGCGTGATGCCGCCCTGGTCGCTGAGCTTGAACATGAACGCTGCAATCGACGCTATCTTCCGGGCATCACGCTTTCGCCTGCTGTTCGGCCGACGGCTTCGCTCGAGACGGCACAAGACGGTGCGGATTTGCTGCTCATTGCCACCTCTACAGGCGGTCTGGGCGACTGCTTGGCGAGAGTTCACGCTCCGACAGCAGCCATCGTGTGGGTGTGCAAGGGCTTCGACCGGTTGACTGGCAATCTTCCGCACGAAACTGTGAATGGTCTCCGGCCGGAGCTTTCTCGTTTCGGCGCATTGAGCGGCCCGAGTTTTGCAATGGAGGTGGCGCTAGGGCTGCCTTGCGCGTTGACTCTGGCCGCAAACGATTTCGCCTTCGCGCAGGCGCTGGCCGCCCAGATCAACGGGCCCGCGCTGCGAATTTACTCCAGCGATGACTTGGTGGGAGTCGAGCTTGGCGGTGCGCTGAAGAACGTCATGGCTATTGCCGCCGGAATCTGCGATGGTCTGCAGTTGGGAATGAATGCCCGCGCTGCGTTGATCACCAGGGGGCTCGCTGAAATGGTCCGCCTTGGTGTGGCGATGGGTGGCAAGCAGGAGACATTCATGGGCCTTACAGGTCTTGGCGACCTGGTTCTTACGGCAACAGGCGAACTTTCCCGCAACCGTCGCGTTGGTGTGATGCTCGCCCAAGGCGCGAAACTTGAGTCGATCCTTGTACAGTTGGGACATGTCGCGGAAGGCGTGAACTCGGCGCAGACCGCATTGAAAAGAGCGCATTTGCTCAAGGTGGACATGCCGATTACCGAAGCGGTAAACGCCGTCTTGTTCGAGGGCGCCGAGCCGCGTTCGACGGTGCAGCGATTGCTTTCTAGGGAGGCGAGAGCGGAAAGCGGTTAATCGCCGCGATTCGCCTTTCTTGTGCAAATCCGAAATTGATTGTCCGGCAAGCAGGATGCCGTGCAAATACCACACTTAACCGAGATGGAGCCGAATTGTCATGCCCAAGAAAACAGCCACTAAAGTCGCTTCCAAGGTAAAACCGAAAGAATCAAAGCCCCCCGCCGCGCGGCGTGCTGCCGCAGCTGCAGCGGCGGCCCTGACCAGCCCTCGCATTACCGCCGCACAAAAGGCGGAAGTCCTGATCGAGGCGTTGCCATACATTCAGCGCTTCTGGGACAAGAACATTGTCATCAAGTATGGCGGCAATGCGATGACCGATTTCGCATTGCAGGAAGACTTTGCCGAAGATGTGACGCTGCTCAAGCTGATCGGCATGAACCCCGTTGTGGTCCACGGTGGAGGCCCGCAAATCAACAAGACCCTCGAAAAAATTGGCAAGCAGGGCCAGTTCATTCAGGGAATGCGGGTAACCGATGATGAAACCCTCGATGTGGTTGAAATGGTGCTTGGGGGTCTGGTCAACCAGGAAATCGTCACGTTAATCAACAAGGCGGGCGGCAAGGCGGTAGGGCTTACCGGCAAGGACGGCAATTTTATCCACGCCCGGAAAATGACGATCACATCCAAGGACGACAAGCGCAAAAAGATCGACATCGGCCTGGTTGGTGAGGTGGTAAAAATCGATACCAGCATCATCGACCTGCTTGATAGCGAAGACTTCATTCCCGTGATCGCGCCGCTCGGCGTCGATGAAAAAGGCACTGCTTACAATATCAATGCTGACGTGGTGGCAGGAAAGATCGCGATTGCGTTGCAAGCAGAAAAGCTCATCATACTTACCAACACCAAGGGTGTTCTGGACAAGAACGGAGATGTCATTACCGGTCTCACTCCTGCGCGTATCAGCCAGCTGATTGCCGATGGCACGATTTCAGGCGGCATGCTGCCAAAAATTGATTTCGCACTCGATGCCGTCCGCAATGGAGTCAAGACGGCACATATCATTGATGGCCGCGTGCCGCATGCGTTGTTGCTTGAGGTATTGACCAGCGAAGGGGTCGGCACACTGATCCGTGGCGCGAGCGCCAATCGCGGCCGTGTGTGAAATCACGGCAGAAGCAACCGCAAAAGCGAGTATCGGCCCGCGCATGTTGGGGCGCATTGCCCGGCGGAGTCTTCCCGGCCCGACCATTCACCACGAGGCCGGCCTCGACATGACCGGCTGAGCGTGCACATGCTCAGGATGCGTCGGCTGAACAACAGTGCGCTGGATCGTCTTGCTGTTGAGACCGTAATCCTGGCAGCCAGCGACTATAGCTTGCTGGTAGTGGGCCGCATGCCGTCGGCAGCGGAGGACGTTGATGATTTTTTTCTCGGGCTGCCGCCCGGGCGCAGCCTGGAGGACAAGCATCCGCTCGGTTTCTTCGTCGGCGAGCGCCTGGTCGGCGTTGCAGATGTTGTCCGCGGATGGAATTCACCGAACAAAGCCATCATCGGCCTGCTGTTGTTCGTACCGGAATCCCGGTCCGCCGGCAACGGGCGCGACGCCTGCAGCATGATTGAGCAGTACGTCAGGGAATGGCATTGCGTGGACACCATTCGTATCGCGGTAGTCGATTGCAATACTCGGGCACTTTCCTTCTGGCACCGGAATGGTTTTGTCGAAACCGGTGAGCGCCGCTCCAAGGAGTTTCCCTATACGGGTGATAGAGTGGTGCTCGAAAAGCTGCTAAAGCCGGTGGGCGAATGAGGAAATCATGGTCTATAAGTTAGGCGACAAAACCCCGCAACTCGATGGCAACAACTACATCGCGCCCAACGCGACCATTATTGGCGATGTGATACTTGGCCGCGGCGCCAATGTCTGGTGGAACGTTGTCATTCGCGGCGACAACGACCGTATAACATTGGGTGAAAACGTGAACATTCAGGATGGCGCGGTCTTGCATACGGACGATGGCGTGCCGCTTACGCTGGAACGAGACGTCAGCGTTGGCCATATGGCGATGCTTCACGGCTGTACAGTAAAGCAGGGCTCGCTGATCGGCATCAAGGCGGTCGTGCTTAACCGCGCGATCGTCGGTCGTGACTGCCTGGTCGGCGCTAATTCGCTGATTCCGGAAGGCAAGGTCATCCCCGACCGGTCGCTGGTGGTTGGCTCACCCGGTCGCGTGGTGCGTCAGTTGACTGACGACGAAGTGGCGATGGTTCGTGGCATCGCGCAGCATTACCTGGATAACGCGGCGCGATACCTGGAGGAGTTGCGGCCAGTCCCCTGCTGACTTCCTGCGACCGAACAATTCGCCATGAGTTCGCAAGCCAGCGAGTCCGCTGAATTCCGGCAACCTGCATCCCAGCACGCTGCCGGTCGAGTAGGTCGGAGCGCGCTGTTCGTATACGCTGCGGCAATTGTCTATGCGAGCCTGAATCCGTTTTTTGGCTGGCGCGCTGCCGAGTCCCTTTCCCTGTTCAGCTGGCCGCGCTATTTCAGCCTGTTTGATGTAGTCATAAACGTACTCGCCTACGTGCCAATTGGCGGCCTGCTGGTAAACGTCCAGCTTCGCGGCCGCAAGCCCACGGAACAGGAATGGCCTTTAGTGCCGTTCGCCTTGGCCGTCTTTGGCGGCCTTCTGTTGTCATTGACGCTTGAGTCGTTGCAGACATTGCTGCCGTTGCGCGTCGCCTCACCGGTCGACTTGCTTGCCAACACTGGCGGAGCCCTTCTTGGCGCCAGCCTGTTGCTAATGCCGTGGGGTCGCGGCAAGTTGGCCAGCCTGTTCCGCTGGCGCTATCGGCATTTCGCTGCCGGCGAGGCAACGTCCTGGGGGCTGCTGCTGCTGGGGGCGTGGTTTGTCGCGCAGTTGAACCCGGTCATTCCTATTTTTGAAGCTGGCCACATTGCCAGCCCCTTCGATACCGTAACCGCGCAGTCGCCATACGAGCCATTGATTTTGCTGCCGCAAGCGGTCGGCATAACGCTAAACGTTTGCGGCTTCGCATTGTTTGTCTCGCTGTTGATTCGGCCTGGAAAGCGCGCCACTGCCAGCGTCATGGCGGTGCTGGTGCTCGGCTTCATGTTAAAAATCTCAGCCGCGTCACTGATGATGAAGGCGCCACAGCTGGCCGATTGGATGGGGCCGGCAACGGTAATTGGCCTGACTTCGGGTTTGATACTGTTTGCCTACTTTTCACGAATCAATTTTCGCTGGCGGGCTTTTTGCGCCACCCTGTTTATTTTTGCCGGCGGACTGATGGCAAAATTGACCAGCATCTATGGCGCGTTCGACGAGTCGCTGCGACTACTCAATTGGCCGTATGGACATCTGGCGACTTTCGCAGGGCTGACCCGCTGGTTGCACGAGACCTGGCCATTGCTGGCAATAATGTTCGCGGCCTGGCTCTTTGTGCGGCGGCCCGCGCAACATTAGAATAGCCGTATCGAATTTCACTGACTGCCATGGGCTACTACAAACACCACGTGTTTTTTTGCGTCAACGAACGCGACGACGGCCGTGAATTCTGCAATCAACATGGTGCAGAGGATATGCGCGGCTATGCAAAAGGCTGTATCAAGCAGCTCAACCTGAGCGGAGAAGGCAAGGTACGGATCAACAATGCCGGTTGCCTCGATCGGTGCTCGGAAGGTCCGGTCATGGTGGTGTATCCCGACAACGTCTGGTACACCTATGTCGACAAGGCCGACATTGACGAGATCATCTCGGAACATCTGCAGAACGGCCGCATAGTTGAACGCCTGAAAATCTGATTGACCGTGATGGCAGGTCCGCTACAGGAATTCAAAACCACCATTCCCGGTGACGCCGGCGCGATCGAATTGGCGTGCCGGACCGGTGTTTCGCCGCGGGCCGTTGCCGTCATTGGCCATCCGCATCCACTGTTTGGTGGAACGATGGACAACAAAGTGGTGACGACATTGGCGCGCGCCATGGCTGCTGCTGGCGCCTCAGCATACCGTTTCAATTTTCGCGGAGTCGGAAAATCGGAGGGCAGCCACGACGACGGGCGCGGTGAGACTCAGGATATGCTTGCCGTTATCAGCTATGTAAGGGGGCAGCATCCTGGGCTGCCGCTTTGGCTGTCCGGCTTCTCTTTTGGCGGGGCGGTAGCTCTTGCGGCGGGGGCACACGCCGCCGCCAATGAAATGATCCTGGTAGCACCTGCATTCGAACGATTGGCTGGCTGGCACGTGGCTGACGGCAGCGCGGGGGTCCCGGAATCGGCGCTTGTGATCCATGGTGAAAATGATGAAACGGTTCTGCTGGCGAGTTCGTTCGACTGGGCGCGGCCGCGAAACGTGCCGGTTGCCGTTGTGCCAGGCGCGGACCATTTTTTTCATCAGCGCCTGCATCTAATCAGGCAAATTGTCGGACGCTGGTTGTCAGCGGGTGCGATAGCCGGCGAAGAACAATAGCCGCGCCAAAGTGTGACCCACTTAACTGCCGTGACCCATGGCCCGCGATCATACTGATCAATTAAATTTGTCCGGGCAACGGAGGCCAGGTGCTCAAGGCAATTCCACTGTTCAGTAACTTGACGCAGTCGCAGCTTGACAGCATCGGCGGGCACATGGCGATGCGCGCTTACGAGAAGGGTGAGGTCATTCTGCGCGAGGGGGACGCTGCGGATACGCTTTATATTTTGCTAGCCGGTCAGGCCAAGGTATATCTGCGCGACGACGCCAACCGCGAAGTCATTCTCAATACGTTCGGGCCCGGTGATTTCTTCGGTGAAATTCCATTGTTTGACCATGAGCCGCGCAGCGCCAACGTGGCGGCGCTCGATCGTTGCCATGTACAAATGCTGTCTTATCGTACATTTCAGAAAGTCATCGAACACTCGCCGGACATCGCGCGCCTTTTGATGAAAACGCTGGCCGCGCGGCTCCGGCACGCCGACCGGCAGATTGGCACCCTGGCGCTGATGAATATTTCCGGCAGGGTGTCCCGCACGCTGCTTGAACTGGCGATTGTTTCAAACGGACGTCGCGTTGTTGGTGAACCCTTCACCCAGAAAGATCTGGCCGGGATGATCGGTGCATCCCGGGAAATGGTCAACCGAACCCTCAAGGACCTGACCGACCAAGGTTATATCTCGGTGCAGAGAAAGTCGATAACGATTCTGAATGAAAACCTGCCGATGGGCAGTTACTAGTACGGGCTTTACAAAATCGGAGCCGGCTGCCGCCTGACGCTACCTACTTGTACTTGACGCTGCAGCCGTACGGTTGGGTATTCGCCGTTGCCACCGCTTTGCCGCTCCTTGACTCATCCAGCGCGGCGACGAGGTAGTTTGTTGCGATCTTGACATCCTCCAGCCGGGTTGAGCGCTTGTCGTCAATGGCGCCCGCGTAGACAAGAGTCCCAGCTGGATTGATCACATACATATGCGGCGTCGTCTTGGCACCGTATTCAATGCCTGTCGTACCCTCGGGGTCGATCAGGTAGGCGTCCGGCGCAGCTTTCTTTTCCGCCAGATAACCCTTCAGTTTGCCGTTGCTCATGAAATCCTGATGCGCAGGATTGGTGGAATTCACGGACAGCCAGACCGTATCGCGCGCATCGTACTTATTCTGCAGCGCAGGCATGTTGCCGCTGTCATAGTGCTTCACTACGAACGGACAATTCGGATTGTGCCATTCGAGGACAACGTGCTTGCCCTTGAAATCGGCCAGCTTGACCGTCTTGCCATTCAGATCGCTCAAGGTAAAATCTGGCGCCGCCTTGCCTACAGACGCGGCCGCCATCGCCGACCCGGCCACCAAACCCAGCAGCGCCGGAATTAGTCTCTTCATCATCATTCACTCCTGCGTCGATTTTGAACGGAAACAATACTGAACAATAGGTGGCCGTTTGAATGCTGCCCGCGACGAAAGTTGCATTGACGTGAAACAAAAAGCGGCCGCACGGATGTTGTCCGCCAGCCGCCTCGTGCTTGACCGTCGCGCCGGTCAGTGCATGCGATTCTGCATTTCACTATCGACCGCACCGAGAAACTCCTCGGTCGTCAGGTAAGGATGGTCGGGTCTGATCAGTATCGCCAGATCCTTCGTCATGCGGCCCGATTCAACCACATCCACGCAAACCTTTTCCAGCGTTTCGGCGA
>Ga0154020_10010297_pt1 | contig 10705 bp, 11 predicted proteins | sample Klosneuvirus_201_FD_109709 | JGI IMG/M metagenome (GOLD analysis project Ga0154020, IMG submission 109709) | Active sludge microbial communities from wastewater, Klosterneuburg, Austria - Klosneuvirus_20160825_MG | ecosystem: Engineered > WWTP > Aerobic digester > Activated sludge | place...
CCAGAGCACGCGCGGCCTCGCAGCCGACGCGGCGGGACGGTACTACCCATGAAGAACCAGATCTGCGGTGCATCAGAGAAATGTGTTGCCAAACGTCATGGCAGGCGTCTGCCGAGCCTGGTTCCCCAGCTGAATGAACGCGCATTGTTCCTGTTCCCCGTTGACACAAGGGACACCAGAAGCGCAGCGGTCTTTGTCCGGCTCGCACAACAATTTGGTCGAAAGGCTGGCTCGGCAACGCCTCGCCCTCCCCAAACCTTTCTCTTCTTGTGCTCAGTAGTCGCTTCCGGACCCGCCACCGCCACTGTCACCGCCGCCAAAATCAGACCCGCCGCTGGAGCCGGAATCACTGCTGCCCCAGCTGCTGGAACTGGAATCATTGCTGGTCCAGCTGGACGATGAATCCCCGCTGCCGGAAAACCATGACGACGTCACAGCGGCGGCCGCAACCTCCTCCGGCCGCACCAGCCGCGCGGTGGTGCGCTCCTGGACGTAACTGTGCTTGCAGTGTTTGCAGGTGAACGTGGTCTCCATCAGGCCTTCGGCGTCATAATCCGCAGACCGCACCGTCCTGGACCGGCTCTCCACTGTCTTGTTCCTGCACTTGGTGCAGCTGAAATACCCGCTCTGCACGCGGTTGTGGGACACCACGCGGTGTGCCCCGCAACGGTCACAAAACAACACGTCATAGAGGATGCTGCCCAGCTCCTCCTCATGCTGCTGGCCCTTGGTCAGGAACTTGTCCTCCTTGTCCTCCGGAAGAATGCGCGCCTGCGCGCCGCACTTCTGGCACTGCCGGGCCGCCCGCCGTTTGGACCGCACCACCCACACCGCCAGGAACAGCGCCATGAGCGCAACACTTCCGGCAACCGGGACCAGAAACGTGGGTGCACCCCGCGCGGCGGCGCGCGGTTTCACGCCCTGCCGGCGTGAACCTTCCCGAGCCTCCGTTTCATTGGCCAGGATCTGGGTCTGCACCTGCTCCACGCCGGCCACCAGGCCCAGGTCAAACCGGCCGGCCTTGAAGTGCGGCACCATGTGCTGGCTCTGCATCACGCCCAACCAACCGTCCGGAAGCACCGGTTCCAAACCGTAACCCGTCTCCATCTCCAGCCGGCGCTGGCCCAGCACCAGGAGCACCAGCAGCCCGTTGTCCGCCTTCTGTTTTCCAATGCCCCAAGCGCGGAACAACTGCCCGGCAAAGTCTTTGGGCGTCCCATCCACGTTGGGCACCGTGACCACGGCAATCTCCACGCCGGTGCGCGCCTCCACGTTGGTGATGATGGTGTTGAGGCGTTGTTCATCCTCGGGGGAGAGCACGTTGCCTTCATCCGCCACCCAGCTGTTGCGGGCGCGCGGGTTGGGAACCTGTTCCACGGTGAGGGACGGGAGGATGAGCGCCAGAACCAGCGGCAGACCAAGGGACATGGTGCTAGCGTAGCGGGCGTGAGCACCCGTGAGAAGCTGCAGCAGCAGCACCTGAGTCCCAAGAAGGCGGAAGACGTCATTGAACGTGCGGCGTTGCTTCAGGAGCGCGCGCGCAACGTGTCCCCCGGCCAAACGCTCCAGGAACTGAAAACTGTTGGCGCCGAGCTGGACATTGAGGACCGTTTTGTGGACGCCGCGGTGGCGCAGCTCAAAGAGGAAGAGGAGCTTGCCGCGCGCCAGGTGTTGCAGCGTGGAAAGATGCTGCGCAGCGTGGCCATGGCCATTGGCGCGGTGATGGTGTCGGTGTTTGCGTTGGGTGGCGTTGGCTCGCTGGACGTGCGCCGCGCTGCCCAGGAAGCAGACCTGGCGCGCGCCAACCTGGAGACGGTGGTGCAACGCCAGACGTCGCTGGTGCCACAACTGCTGGCGTTGTCCGGTGGGGATGCTTCAGGCCTGACGGAGCTGCAGCGCGCGGTGGAGGACGCCAAAGACGTGGACGCGCGGCTCAAAGCGGCAGACGCACTGCAGTTTGCCATGGCGCAGGCATTGGGGAAGTTGCCTCCTTCCGCCGACGCCAACCAGGGTCAACAGCGTCTGTCCCTGCAGCATGAGCTGGTGGGAGCCACCAACCGGGTGACCACGGAGCGGCGCCGGTACGATCAGGCGATGGTGAAGTGGCGTGGAGAGACCAGCGGCGGTCTTGGCGCGTTGGCCACGGCATTGCGTCTGGCGCCAAGCCCACCCCGTTGATGGGTCACGGTGACGGCGGGGATGCCCGGTACGCACCCGGGGTCACGCCGTACCAGCGCTTGAAGGCACGGTGGAAGTTGGACACATCCCCAAAGCCCAACAGGAACGCCACCTCCTGCAGCGTGAACGCGCTCCCCGCCACGTAGCGGGCGGCACACGTGCGGCGCACCGAATCCAACAGTTGTTGGAATGACGTCTCAAGCGCGTCCAGCCTGCGTTGCAGCGTGCGTGGGCCCATCCCCAGGGTGCGGGCCACGCTTTGAAGCGTGGGTGGCCCATCCTCCAGTGCAACAGAGATGGCATGTTCCACTTGCGCCATGAGGTCATCCTCGCTGGCCAGGCGGTCCACCAGGTCCTTGGCGTACCGCTCCAGCAGGCTGGCCAGGCCGGCGTCCGCCGTGGCCACCGGGGCGTCCCAGGCGCGCGGCTCCAGCACCACCGCGGTTTCCGCACAGCCAAAGTGCGGCTCCACGCCCAGCAGACGCACGTGCTCGGCGGTGCCATGTGCCGGGCGCGCATGACGGAAGTCCACCCGCAGCACCCGGACGTCACCGGCAAGGGCGCGCGCGGTGAGGGCGGTGGAAGCCGCGGAATATTCCGCCACCTGACGGGGGAATTCATGGAGCAGCCCGCGGCATCCCGGGAACACGGTGACCGCCTTGGCGCTGCGCTCCACCTCCACGCGCCCGGCGTCATGCACAAACCGCGAATAGCGGGCAATACGTTCCAGCGCGACACCGAGGGTGGGTGACCGCATGGCCAGATGCATCAACACGTCCCACGCCTGCACATCCGCGTGTTCGGCCAGGTGCAATCCCAGGTCCTGGTCCCCGGTGGCCTGGACCAACGCATCAAACAAGGCGTTGTTGATGGCCTGGGGGATGCGCAGGTCCACGTTGTCCAGCGCGGCCTTGTCAAGACCATGGGCGCGCAACAAGCCGGCGCTGGCCACGCCGCGCGTTTCGCCATACCGCAGCACCGCCGCCACCGCCGAGCTGGACACCGTGAACCGTGGCCCATCCATGTCACTTTCCTCCAAACAGCAGCTCCTGGTTGAGTTCCTGCTGGTCCCAGTATTCGCGAACCTCCGAGATGAGGTTGCCTGAAAATTGAAACACAAAGATGGCGCGCTGGCGAAACGATCTTCCTGTGGGCGGGACGCGCATGCCGCTGCCGGTTTGCAGTGCATGCTTGAACGTGCCCTGGGTGATGAATTCCGCCACCACCAGGGTGTCATTGCCCACCGCGCGCACCAGGTCCAACCGGTAATCCGGGAACGCGTGTTTGAGATGTCCAATGGCGGTCACCATGTCCTGCGCGCTGGTCAGCGGCTCTGCCAGTTCTGGAGAAAAGCGCCGGCAGCCATTGGTGTGCAGGGCACGCCAGCGCTCAAAGTCTCCCTCAGCGGTGAACTGAGCACGCTGGCGGATGATGGCCACCTTGTCCGCCGGCGCACCGGAGACCTCTGCCTGGGGGGGAATCTCTTCCCCGGTGCGGATGCCCGGCTGGCCACACGCCGCAAGGGTCAAGACAAGGACAACGGGGATGCTGTGGATTGGGGTCTTCATGGTCTTCTCCGGTGCGCCATCAGGCGCGGTGTGACCGGAAAGATGCGCCCACAAGCCGCAGAGCACATTGGCCGCGGACGACAATGTCTTGTCCCCGCAGGCCAATGCGTGGATTGACTGTCCACCCAGCCGGGCCTAGTTTCCTTCTTGTCAGAAGGAAATGTATGGCCCGCCCACAAACCATCAGTGACGAACAGATTCACCGGGCTGCCCGGGACGTGTTCGTGGAGCACGGCCCGGGTGCGCCGGTGGCACTCATTGCGGAGAAACTGGGTGTTTCCCACGCCGCGCTTTTTGGGCGCGTGGGCACCAAGGAGCAGTTGCTGCTGGATGCGCTGTGTCCAGGGCGCCCACCGGCCATGGAGCGTCTTGCCGGGCCGCCACCCGACCACCACGCACGGGAAGCGCTCGTTGAGATGCTGGCCGGGTTGATGGTGTTCTTCCGTCAGGTTGTGCCCAACCTGGTGGTGCTGCGGGCCGCCGGGCGCTCCATGGCGGACCTGCCAACGCGTGACGTTGTGCCGCCACCCGTTGCGCTCCGAAGGTCCCTGGCGCGCTGGCTGGAGCGCGCGAGCGAACGCGGTGTGCTTCCTCCCATGCATGCGTGGGCCATTGCCGAAGGACTCCTGGGCGCCATGGAGGCCCGGTGCTTCAACGGCCACCTGGGCGGCAAGCCTTTTGCTCCCGGACGCGACGACACGTTTGTTCGCGATTTGGTGGATGGCCTCTTGGGGAAGACGCCATGAGTGCCATCCTGGTCACCGGCGCCACTGGCAACGTGGGGCAGGAGGTCGTTCGCGCGCTGTTGAAGCGCGGCGCGCGGGTGATTGCCGCCGACCACCGACCGGAGCGCGTCCAAGCGCTCTTTGGCGACGACGTGGTGGCCGTCCAGTTGGATTTTCTCAATCCCCAGACGTGGCCTGCCGCGCTCAAGGGCGCCACGCACATGTTCCTGGTGCGCCCGCCCGCCATTGCTGACGTGGACAAGAACCTCAATCCTTTTGTGGACGCGGCCCGCGCAGCAGGCGTTGACCACGTGGTGTTCCTCTCTGTTGCTGGAGCCGGCAAGAACCGGGTGGTGCCGCACCGCAAGGTTGAAGACCACCTGCGCCTGCGCGGTGACCACCACACCAACCTGCGTCCGGGGTTCTTTGCGCAGAACCTCCAGTCTGCCTACCGGGAGGACATCCTCCAGGATGACCGCATCTACCTCCCCGCGGGCACCACGCCGGTCAACTGGATTGACGTGCGGGACATTGCCCAGGTTGCCGCCTTGGTGCTTGGCGAACCGGAGAAACACCGCGGGCAGAACTACACGCTGGCGGGGCCAGGGCCCGTTGCGTGGTCGGTGGTGACCGACGCGCTGACTGCGGCCGTTGGTCGACCGATTCGCTACGAGGCTGCTTCGGTATTGGGTTACGTGAGGCACCTCTCACGGCGCGGGCTGCCGCGCGGCGCCATCACGGTGCAAACCATCCTGCACTTCCTGTTGCGCTTTGGGCAGGGGGCCACCGTGGATCCCACAATGGAGCGGCTCCTTGGGCGCCCCGGGCGCACCATCCGGGAATACGTCACCGACCACGCCCAGCAATTCATAAGACCCACACGCGCGCCAATGTCTGGGGCCTGAGACGTGGGCCAGCCATTGCGGGACTACGCGTCTGCGCGCAGCCAGGTGCCAAACGTGTCACACCCGCACGGTGGGCGGGCATGCGGTGCTGGTGCAGGGGGCGGTGTGCGGCGCTGGCAGGGGCCCTTGCGGCGCACCTTGGGCGTCTCATCCGGTGCGCGCACGGCCCGAACCACGCTGCGCAGAACACGGGTGATGATGAGCGTGGCCATGGTGGTGTTCCAAACCAGCAACCCAGCGGCACCCAGGGTGGCCACCAGCGCGGTGGCCAGCAGCGCGCCACCCACGCCAAGCGCCACCAGCAACGCGCGGTTGGGTGCCCCAGCCTGAAGCGCCGGCGCTGGCACTCCGGGCAACACGCCGTAGCGGTGCGCCACTGCCACCGTGGTCAACCCGCCCGCGGTGAGCACGCCAATGACCAACAGGCCCGCCGCCAATGCGCCCGCTCCGGCGCCCAGCAGAAGCAGCGTGGGTTGCTGCAGCGTGTTGTCTCCAGCGGATTCTTCTTGCGGCGTGGGAACAGTGGTGGACGTGGTGGCGGCACGGGCTGCTGCGGTGTTGAGGGTCAGGCTCAGCGCCAGCAAGGCGGACAAACGCATGGGAATCCCTCCTGTTGCCGTCACGCTAGCAGACTGTTGCGTGGGTGTGATGGCCACGTCCGCCTGTGCTGATGTGGGTGCAGGTACCAATGGCCCGGCGTGACGGCGCGCTGTTGCAGTTCTGCGGCGGTTTTGTATGAAGGCCTTCATGAGTCCACGGGCCTGGTGGCGGGGGGGATTGGCTGGCCTGGTGCCGGCGCTGTTGTGTGTTGCCCCGGGTTGTGCGCCGCAACCCAACAAGAGCACCACACCGCCGCCTACGCCCAGTGATGACCCCGCGGATTTTGTGGTGGACACCCAGGTCACCTACCGCCACGTCCTAGGGGAGCCGCGCTTTGTGGTGCCTGGAGCGGGGCTGCCGCGTGACACGCCGGTGACTTCTTCCAACAACAATGTGGACATCATCTTTTTTGAAGACCGCTTGTTCATGGCGTGGCGCACCAGTGAGACGCACTGGGCCAGCTCAAACACGCTCATGTACATTGTGTCCTCCGTGGACGGCGGCACCACATGGCTGCGTGAGGCCACCATTGACCTTGGTGCGGATGTGCGGGAGCCCCGGTTCCTGGTCATCAACAGCACGCTGTTCTTCTATTGGTTTGAGGCTGGCGGCAACCCACTGGCTTTTGAGCCCAGGTTCTTCTGGCGCATGGAGCGTCAGGCGTCCGGCCAATGGTCCAACAAGGTCCAGGGTGGCGAGAACGCGGAAGTTCCCTGGTGCATGAAAGTGCGCAACGGCGTGGGCTACATGACCAGCTACCGCGGCATGCACTACCAGTTGGACGGAGCGTCAGCCATTGAAGTGTTCTTCAAGAAATCCACCGACGGGCGTACCTGGCTGCCGGTCAACCCGGACCGCCCCGTGGTCTACCGGGGCGGCGTGAGCGAAGCGACGTTTGAGTTTGCCGAAAACGGAGACCTGTGGGCGGTGACCCGCAACGAAGACGGTGATGACACCGGGTTTGGTTCACACGTGTGCCACGCACCTGCAGCGGACATCTCCCAGTGGGATTGCGGCAGCCGCAGCAATCCGGAGCGGTATGACTCTCCCTGGATGGTGCGCCACGGCCGGGACTTCTACCTGGTGGCCCGCAGGGATGTGGGCGGCCCGTTTGATGAGGGCCGGACAGACCTGTCCTTTGAAGACCAGCGCACGGCGTACCTGGTCAACTACTGGAACCGCCCAAAACGCAGCGCGCTCTACCGTCTCAACACCAGCACCCGCGCTGTGGAGCACCTGGTGGACCTCCCGGGCGTTGGGGACACGTCTTTCCCAAGTGTGCGTCGCACTGGGCCACATTCGTTCCTGCTGGCCAATTACACCAGCCCGCTGGACCAACCGGACATCTCCTGGATTGAGGCGCAAGGCAGCCCAAGGGGCACACAAATCTACCTGATGACATTGGACTTCACGCCGCAGTGATGGGCGTGCGTGGCCTTGATTGATCATCCAGTTCAACCATGGAGTATCCACCTGGTACAGCGTGGCGGCTGACGGCGTGACGTGGGCAACGCTTCAGGAGCTTTTCAGCGCGCCGGAATATGACTCGCAGAACACGGGTATGGTTTTGCCGCCCCAGTGCCACACGTGGCCGGGCCAACATCTACAGCACGGGCCGGACGCGCAGTTTGCGGGGTGCGGTTGCGCCACGTGAACTGACGCTGTTTGGCCTGGCGCGGTGGGACCGCAACTCCGCGGTCCAGGGGTTGACCCGCTGCACCGCGCCATGGCGCGGCAACCCGTCGTCAATCGTTGGGGACGCGTTCAATGCCCAGGCCTTCATGGGCAAAGCGCCACATGCGTTCCAGCACGGCCTTGCGTGCGTCCACGCCGTTGCGTCCGGCAAGGTCCGCGGCGTTTTCCACGCGCGTTCCACATGCCAGGTCCCGGCACAGCCAGGTTCCAATGGAACGTTTGGAAGACTTCTCACACATCAACAACGCCACCTGGTTGGGCTTGCCGGGGCTGTGGCACCACTCACACAGGCTGCTGGTGGTGTCCCCGGTGTCATCACGGAAGGCCAACCCCAGCGCGTTGCCCGTGGTTGGCTCCGGGAACACCACAAACACGCGGCCACCGGCGGGGTCCGGCCAAGCAAGATAATCCCGCACATAGAGGGGATAGGTCACCTTGGCCGGTGGCTGAAAAACGCGCCGGTCACGGGGGCGGAACGTACGCAACAGGTCACTTTCGGAGGAGATACGGAACACGGGACAAGCCCTCCAGAAACCGGGGGCGCAATGCCCACCCAAGCCCATGGTAACGACGTGGCCGCCGCTGGCAACCCTGGACCGGTGGGCTGCGGAACCCCGGCGGTGTGGGGTAAGCGGATCCTGGTCCAAACCGGAGGTCCACCGTGAAACTGTCCACGCCGTTGTCGGCCAAGCTAGGCCTCAAGTACCCGTTTGTGGCCGCGCCCATGTTCCTCATCTCCAACCGCGAAATGGTGGTGGCCTGCGCACATGCGGGCATCCTGGGGTGCATGCCGTCCCTCAACGCCCGCACCCCGGAGAAGTTTGCCGAGGACCTGGCGTGGATACGCGCGCGCACGGACAAACCTTTTGGCATCAACCTGACGTTGGGTCTGACACCGCCAGAGCGCCTGGAGCAGGACATGGCGGCGTGCATAGACGCCAAGGTGCCGGTCCTGCTCACCAGCTACGGCAACCCCACCGAGTTTGTGAAACGCGCCCACCAGCACAATATGGTGGTGTTCCATGACGTCATTGGGTTGCAGCACGGGAAAAAGGCCGTGGCCGCGGGGGTGGACGGCATCATTGCGGTGGCGGCCGGCGCCGGTGGCCATGCGGGACGCATCTCTCCCTATGTGTTGATTCCCTGGCTCAAACAGGAGCTGCGCGTGCCCATCCTGGCGGCGGGTTGCATCTCAGACGGCCGGCAGGTGGTGGCCTCACTCAGTCTGGGGGCCGAGCTTTGTTACCTGGGCACGCGCTTCATTGCGTCCACCGAATGTGGCGCGCAGGACGCGTACAAACAGAAGGTGGTGGACAGCGGCCCGGAGGACATTGTGTACACCGACGCGGTGAGCGGCATCCACGCCAACTTCATCAGGGACACGGTGCCGGTGGATTTTTCCGCGGACCGCACGCCGGACGGCGCCAAACGCTGGAAGGACATCTGGAGCGCGGGGCAGGGCGTGGGGCTCATCCATGCGGTGAAGCCCATTGGGGAGATTGTGGAAGACCTGGCGCGTGAAGCGCATGACTGCTGGGCCGCGCTGGGTTGAACACGTTTCAGAAGCAGAGGCTCTGGCAGGACAGGGAGCCGGAACGGTTGCATGCTTCCCCGCCCGTGGTGGGCCGCACGTTGGTCCAGGTGCCATCCATGAGCGAGAGGGACCAGACGTCATTGACGGCGCCACAATCCGTCTTGCCGGCAAAGATGTACCCCGCGGTGGCGGACTGCGTGTGCACAAACGAATAGCGACGCTCCGGTGCACCGGGTTCAATGGTGGTGAAGTCCGGTGGGAAGTCACACTGCCCATTGGCCTGCCCGGCCAGCGTGTCCCCGGGCCGCGCGTTGCTCCACACGCCGTTGCCCACGTTGAGCACCCATACGTCATTGCGGTTGCCCAGGTTGGTGCCGTCATGGCCACCAAACATGTAGACGCGTCCCTGCACGGCGTCGGCAAAAAGCTCCGCGCCAAACCGTGACTCCGGCCCGGTGGCGCTCACCAGCCGCCAGGTGTCCGTGTCCAGGTTCAGCGCGTAGGTGTCCTCGTGGTAGGGGCCGTCAAAGTTGGGCGTCCCGCCGTAGACCAGCATCTCCCGGTCCAGCACCACCGCTGCGTGGTAGAGGCGCGGCGAGGGAGCACCGGTGGCGGACAGCGCGCTCCAGGTGTTGGTGGCCAGGTCCAGCGCGTAGGCGTCATTGATGCCGGTGAGCGTGAGCCCGCTGGTGGAGCTGTTGCCGCCAAAGATGATCAGGCGGTCCCGCGTGGCGTCGTAAACGGCCGCGGGGCTGGAACGCGCGGGTGGGGCTGTTCCGGAGGTGGTGATCTCGGTCCACGTATCGGTGGCAAGGTCAAACGCCCACACCTCGCGCAGGTTGATGTACGCGTTGTTGCGCCGCTCGCGGCCGCCAAAGATGAGCATGCGGTTGCGCTGGCTGTCATACACGGTGGCAAAACGCGCGCGTGCGCTGGGGCCCACCACGTTGAGCTGTTCCCAATTGTTGCAGTCCAGTTGGAAGGCCCACACCTCGTCTGTGATGTCCGGTTGGGGCACGTTGCACATCATGGCCACGGCGTTGTTACCGCCAAAGACCACCAGGCGGTTCTTGATGGGGTCCAACACGCCGCCCAGCTCCGAGCGGATGGAAGGTGACGCCGAGGGACGCCCGGTGCAGTCCACCGTCATGCCCGCATCCGGGGTGCCTCCCCCGCTGCTGGAGCTTGAGCTGGATGCCTCTCCGCCGCTGCCATTGGTTCCGCAGGCCACAACCGAGCCCAGAACACCACCCGTCACACACGTCATGCCCAACGCCAACACCACGCGCATTCAAGACCTCCAACAAGGTTCACCGGGACAAACATCCCAACGCTGTGTTACACAAACTTTCATGGTTTGTGCAGCCCGCGCGGCGCTTTTGGCCGCATGTTTCTGGTGTGGTGCGGCATGTGGGACCGCCCAGGACTCCACTTCTGCGTCCAGTTCCAGTGGCGGGAGCAGCGGCGTAGGGGGTGGGCAACCCGGGATTGAGATTGGCA
>Ga0154020_10010298_pt1 | contig 10703 bp, 8 predicted proteins | sample Klosneuvirus_201_FD_109709 | JGI IMG/M metagenome (GOLD analysis project Ga0154020, IMG submission 109709) | Active sludge microbial communities from wastewater, Klosterneuburg, Austria - Klosneuvirus_20160825_MG | ecosystem: Engineered > WWTP > Aerobic digester > Activated sludge | place...
CTCTGGGGAATTGAATCCGCATTTGTGACCACGATTCATGCTTATACAGGAGATCAAAATATTCATGACGGTCCGCACAAAGATTTACGCCGTGCAAGAGCAGCAGCAGTATCAATAATACCTACGACAACCGGTGCAGCCAAAGCATTGGGAGATGTACTTCCCCATTTGCAAGGCAAGTTGGGTGGAGCAGGAGTGAGAGTTCCAACACCGGATGGTTCACTCACAGACGTAACCTGCATTTTGAAGGCTCATCCGTCAATGGAAGAAATAAATGCAGCATTTAAAAATGCAAGCGAGACAAGCTTAAAAGGGATTTTAGAATACACGAGTGATCCGATTGTGTCAATTGATATTGTCGGCAATCCGGCCTCCTGCATTTTTGATTCTTTATTAACCACTGTACTTGGTCCAATGGTGAAGATCGTAGGCTGGTATGATAATGAAATGGGATACAGCACTCGTTTGGCTGAGCTTGTTCAAAAGATTGGGTGAAAAACCGACTTTTTGTCAGGTATAGCGTTTCTTCTCAAAAAACATATAAATAACTTATTATAAACATTTTATGATGCACTTTCGGTTTAATTGAAATTTTTTCAATTTTCCATGCCTAAATTTTTTTCACTGTTGAATTGTGATTTTGATAAATTATTTTGGTTGAAAAATGAGTCCGAAGGCTGTAAAAACGTTGATTTTCTATTTTTTTTCAGAATAAAATAAATTTAACGTACATTAACTAATAATATCCGGCTAGAATCGTTTCTTTGATCAGGAAATACGAATGGATATTTCGCAAATTCCATGGTTTTCTGCCAATGCGGCTTTAAAAGAACCATGGTATAGTACTTGAAAACTTCATCTGCGAAACATTTTAGAAGTGTTTCTTGTTGTTTAAAATTGAATTTAATTAATCTAAAGAAAATGGTACGTCGCCCTAAAAGAAAGGCCAAAATTGTAAAACAGCCTGAACATGATGCAGCAACCCGCATCAAAGTTCAGCTCGATCATAAAACCATGATGGTAGTTCACTCGATGGCTGCATTTAAAATGTGGAAGAAGCGTTATCCGCTTGCACGAGTAATAGCCTGATTTGAGGTTTTTAGGATTTTGTCCAAGAATTCATTAGAAGGTTCCTCCTGAGGGGAACCTTTTCTATTTTCCTCAATTTGAAAATATTTTTCGCGAAAATTTGTATTTCCATTCAGCTTTTCTACATTTGCAATCCCTTTTTGGAGGGGTAGTGCAATCGTTGAAATTTGATCAAAAAAGCCGATGTAGCTCAGTTGGCCAGAGCTACTGATTTGTAATCAGTGGGTCGGGGGTTCGAATCCCTCCATCGGCTCGAGTTCTTTGAAAAAAATAATGCTGGTTTGTATAAACCAATGAGAAGGGGAGATACCAGAGTGGCCAAATGGGACGGACTGTAAATCCGTTGCGCGAGCTTCGGAGGTTCGAATCCTCCTCTCCCCACCAACAAACCTCATCCAATGACGGATGGCGTATTTGGGGGTATTCTCAAAGGAAAATCTTCGGTTATCCACACCGATAGACCAGATCCTTGCAAGCGGAAGTAGCTCATTTGGTAGAGCATCAGCCTTCCAAGCTGAGGGTGGCGGGTTCGAGCCCCGTCTTCCGCTCTTGAATTGGGTTTGAAAAACCAAGGTAAAATTGAACAAGTTTTACCTATTGTTTTCAACTTAAACAAGCCAATGTAGCTCAGTTGGTAGAGCACATCCATGGTAAGGATGAGGTCACCAGTTCGATCCTGGTCATTGGCTCAAAGCTGGGATCGGAGTAGATGAAAGGTTGAGCATCCCGGAGGTCCGGGAAGGTCACCAGTTCGATCCTGGTCATTGGCTCTAGAGTTAGGATCGGCAGTTAAAAATTCGCTCTTTCCTTGAAACGGGAATAGAATTTTGATCTTGTACTTTGGCTTACAGTAAAAAAAATTGGGAGAATTTTCATTTGATTTCTGAATGAAAACATTCCCGTCAGGCTCCAAAAGGGCTTTTTATTATGGTTATTATTTGTTTGTCTTGTTCAGACTGATCAGAGCTTCCCTCGCTCAGTTACGAATTGGTCGGACAATAAAACATACAATCACTTAATTCTAAATCATTAACCTCTAATACCTCATTGCGATGGCAAAAGAAAAATTCGATCGTTCCAAACCTCATGTCAATATTGGAACAATTGGTCACGTTGACCACGGTAAAACTACCTTGACTGCAGCCATTACTACTGTTCTGGCTTCTAAAGGTCTTGCTGAATTACGTTCATTCGATTCGATTGATAACGCTCCGGAAGAAAAAGAGCGTGGTATCACGATTAACACTGCACACGTTGAATATGCTACGGCTAATCGCCACTATGCACACGTTGACTGTCCGGGTCACGCTGACTATGTAAAGAACATGGTAACAGGTGCTGCCCAAATGGATGGTGCAATTCTCGTTGTTGCTGCGACCGATGGTCCGATGCCACAAACACGTGAGCACATCCTTCTTGCTCGTCAGGTTGGTGTTCCTAAAATTGTTGTGTTCATGAATAAAGTGGACATGGTTGATGATCCGGAACTTCTTGACCTCGTTGAAATGGAAATCCGCGAACTTCTTAGTTTCTATGAGTTCGATGGTACAAACACTCCGGTTATCCGTGGTTCTGCTCTTGGTGGATTGAACAAAGATCCAAAATGGGTAGATGCAATCATGCAACTCATGGATGCTGTAGATACATTCATTCCGATTCCTCCTCGTGATGTTGATAAGCCTTTCCTTATGCCTGTTGAAGATGTATTCTCGATCACTGGTCGTGGTACAGTTGCAACCGGTCGTATTGAGCGTGGTGTAATCAACTCCGGTGACGATGTTGAAATCATCGGAATGCAGGAAAAATCACTGAAGTCAACTGTAACAGGTGTGGAAATGTTCCGCAAAATCCTGGATCGTGGTGAAGCTGGTGATAACGTAGGATTACTCCTTCGTGGTATTGAAAAGAACGATATCCGTCGTGGTATGGTTGTCGCTAAGCCCGGTTCAATCACTCCACATACTCTCTTCAAAGCTGAGATCTATGTGTTGAAGAAAGAAGAAGGTGGACGTCACACTCCATTCCACAACAAATACCGCCCACAATTCTATCTGCGTACTACAGATGTAACAGGTGAAATCACACTTCCAGAAGGACGTGAAATGGTGATGCCTGGTGACAACGTAACGATCACAGTTGAATTGATTCAACCGGTAGCAATGGACAAAGGTCTTCGTTTCGCGATTCGCGAAGGTGGACGTACCGTTGGTGCAGGTCAGGTAATTGAAATTGTAAAATAAATCAATTGATTCTACGGGCTGACAGCAGGTGATGGTAACATCTCCTGCTGTTTCCTGTGAATACGAGGCGCATAGAAATAGGGTTTATAGACTGAAAAGGGCGATAGAATTTGTACTCTGGCAGAACAAATGAAATTCTCTCACAGCCGGCCATACGGGTGTAGCTCAATTGGTAGAGTAGCGGTCTCCAAAACCGTTGGCTGGGAGTTCGAGTCTCTCCACCCGTGCTAAAGTGTAAAAACAGATTTCTTTCTCTCGATTGATAATCTGATAGTTTTTGTGGTGTTCACCCATAATACAAAACGAATAATCCAACATGAGCAAAATCTCTGCTTATATTAAAGAAAGCTACACCGAATTGGTCGACAAAGTAAGTTGGCCTAGCTGGGAAGAGCTCCAAAGTAGTGTGATCGTAGTCATGGTGGCGACTGCCATCATCGGTCTGCTGATCTTCGTGATGGACTTTGGTTTCCAGGCCGTCATGAACCTGTTCTATAAAATGATTGCCTAATTCACCCAAGAAATGTCCGAAGCACAACAGCAGAAAGAACTGGTGAGAAAATGGTATGTCGTACGTGCCATCAGCGGTAAGGAGAAGAAAGTAAAACAATATATCGAATCAGAAATCAACCGCCTGAAGTTGAATGATTACGTTGCGCAGGTGTTGATTCCGACCGAGAAGTTTTACCAGATTCGGAATGGAAAAAAAGTAAGTAAAGAAAGAAATATTCTCCCCGGTTACGTCCTCATCGAGGCCGCACTCGTAGGGGAAATTCCACATATTATTGAAAATATCTCCGGGGTGATTTCATTTCTCGGAGCGAAAGGCGAAGCTCCTGCTCCTTTGCGTCAGTCTGAAGTAAACCGAATACTCGGCAAGATGGATGAACTGGCCGATAGCGAAGCAGTAATGAATGTACCTTTTGTAGTAGGAGAAACAGTAAAGGTGATTGATGGTCCATTCAACAGTTTCAGTGGAGTGATCGAAGAAATTAATGAAGAAAAGAAAAAGCTCAAAGTGATGGTGAAAATTTTCGGAAGAAAAACACCTCTTGAGTTGAGTTATATGCAAGTTGAAAAAGAGTAAATGAATCAATGGAATGACCGATGCTGCGTGAGCTTCCACTCGCAAGGCGGAAATTCTACTGAATCCAAACAAACAAAGAGCCATGGCAAAAGAGATAAGCACATACATTAAATTACAGGTAAAAGGTGGTGCAGCAAATCCGGCACCTCCAATCGGACCGGCCCTCGGTGCAAAGGGTGTGAACATCATGGAATTCTGCAAGCAGTTCAATGCACGCACGCAGGATCAACCCGGAAAAGTATTGCCCGTAGTTATTACGGTTTATACCGACAAATCTTTTGAATTCATAATCAAAACTCCACCGGCAGCAGTACAGTTGCTGGAGTTGGCGAAACTGAAAAGCGGTTCCAAAGAATCTAACCGTAACAAGGTTGGTTCGGTGAACTGGGATCAGGTGCGTCAGGTTGCTGAAATAAAAATGCCAGATCTTAACTGCTTTACAATTGAATCAGCAATGAGCATGGTAGCAGGAACAGCGCGCAGCATGGGTATCACCGTAGATGGTGATCGTCCTTTCTGAGACGTTTGCATTCATCCTGATACCTATCCGGTTGAAAAGATATCCTGAATCATCAGGTTCTTTATAGTCCAGATATTAACCGAAGGAGGGGGAGATCCCATCAATCCCGTTCGTACTTCAAAACTTAAATACAATGGCAAAAATCAGTAAGAAAAGGAAACAAGTTCTGGGCAAAGTTGACCAGAGCAAGGTTTACAATTTGGCTGATGCTTCCAAAATTGTGAAGGATATTACCACCACAAAATTTGATGCATCTGTCGATCTTAGTATCCGTTTGGGAGTAGATCCCCGGAAAGCGAACCAGATGGTCCGCGGTGTCGTGACGCTTCCTCACGGAACCGGTAAAACCAAAAAGGTACTTGTACTCTGTACACCTGACAAAGAAGCTGAGGCGAAAGAAGCCGGAGCAGACTACGTTGGACTGGATGAGTACATTCAGAAAATCGAGCAGGGCTGGACAGATATCGATGTCGTTATTACAATGCCGAGTGTGATGGGCAAAGTAGGGAAACTCGGTAAAATCCTCGGTCCAAGAAACCTCATGCCAAACCCGAAAACCGGTACTGTTACTACCGATATCGCAAAGGCGGTGAATGAGGTGAAAGCCGGTAAGATCGACTTCAAAGTCGACAAGCAAGGCAGTATTCATGCTTCTATTGGAAAAGTATCTTTTGATGCAACCAAAATTGCGGATAATGCACACGAATTGCTTCACACGATTATCAAGTTGAAGCCTTCTTCTGCTAAAGGTACCTACCTGAAAAGTGTTTATTTGTCTAGTACGATGAGCCCTTCGGTTCAAATCGATACGAAAACCTTATCGTAATCCGGGAGATTTTCCGGTTAAACCTTAAACGTTAATCCATCATGAAAAGAGAAGAAAAGGACGTGATCATTGGCGAGATCGCGGAACTCCTCACCAAATATCCGAATGTCTATATCACCGATACATCGGCACTCACTGTTGGTAAAACCAATCAGTTGCGTCGCTTGTGTTTTGCAAAAGGTGTAAAGATGCTCGTTGCCAAAAATTCATTGATTCAAAAAGCAATGGAGAAAAAAGATGCAGCTGCCTATGAAGGCATATTTTCTGCACTTTCTGGAACCAGCGCTTTGTTGTTCAGTGAAATCGGAAATGAACCGGCTAAACTCATCAAAGCATTCCGCAAGACTGGAAATGAAAAACCACTTTTGAAAGGTGCCTGGATTGATACAGCTGTTTTCCTCGGCGACAATCAACTGGATACCCTTGCTACCATTAAATCCAAAAATGAATTGGTGGCAGACATTATCGCTTTGTTACAATCTCCTGCACGCAATGTTATTTCTGGTCTTCAAGCCAGTGGTGGCAAACTTGCAGGTATCATCAAAACACTTTCGGAACGGGCTGCATAAACAGCTGCTGTACTCAGTTAGTGTCAGTAAAAGAATGCTTCCAAGAACAACATAATTCAATTTTAAATTAACCCTAACAAGAAATCTCTAACAATTAAAACCTCATAAAAAATGGCAGATCTCAAAGCATTCGCTGAGCAGTTGGTCAACCTGACAGTGAAAGAAGTAAATGAACTCGCAAAGATCCTGAAGGATGAATATGGTATCGAGCCTGCAGCTGCTGCTGTAGCTGTAGCCGCTGCTGGCGGTGGTGATGGCGCTGCTGTTGCTGCTGAAAAATCAACTTTCGATGTGATCCTGAAAGCACCAGGTGGTGCAAAATTGAACATCGTTAAATTGGTGAAAGAAATCACTGGTCTCGGTTTGAAAGAAGCGAAAGACCTCGTTGATGGCGCACCAAAAGCAGTAAAAGAAGGCATTTCTAAAGAAGAAGCAAATGCTATTAAATCACAATTGGAAGAAGCAGGAGCTGAGATTGAACTTAAGTAAGGAACCGGCTTCTGTCCGCGAGCAATTATAGACCTTTCCCCGTCAAAAACGGGGATAGGTCTATATCCTTTTTTAACAGGTGAAGGTTTCCGGAAACATTTCATCGTTAAAAATTCTAATTCACTTAATAAACCCCAGCACCGTGTCCACAGCCATAACTCCTACCAAAAGATTCAGCTTCTCGACCAACAAGCATACAATCGACTATCCTGATTTTTTGGATGTCCAACTGAAATCTTTTCAAGATTTTTTCCAGCTTGAAACTACTTCTGACAACCGTCAGAAAGAAGGTCTTTATAAAGTATTTAGTGAGAATTTCCCGATCACGGATTCTCGGAACAATTTCGTTCTTGAGTTTCTGGACTACTTCATCGATCCACCAAGGTATTCGATCGAAGAATGTATCGAACGCGGATTGACTCATAGTGTTCCTCTGAAAGCAAAACTTAAATTGTATTGCACAGATCCGGAACATGAAGATTTCGAAACGATCGTCCAGGATGTTTACCTGGGAACCATTCCATACATGACACCAAAGGGAACTTTCGTGATCAATGGTGCGGAACGTGTTGTCGTTTCTCAATTGCACCGTTCTCCCGGCGTGTTCTTCGGACAAAGCCGACATGCGAATGGTACAAAACTCTATTCTGCCCGAGTGATCCCATTCAAAGGATCCTGGATTGAATTCGCGACTGATATCAACAATGTCATGTATGCTTACATCGATCGGAAAAAGAAATTTCCGGTAACGACTTTGCTGCGTGCCATCGGATATCAGACCGACAAAGAAATCCTGGAAATCTTCGGACTCGCCGATGAATTCAAAGTAACCAAATCAGGTATCAAAAATGCAAACAACCGCAAACTCGCTGCCCGGGTTTTGAAAACATGGGTGGAGGATTTCGTTGATGAGGATACCGGTGAAGTGGTTTCTATCGAGCGTAACGAAGTGATCATCGAGCGTGAAACAATTCTTGAAGAACATCATTTGGATCTGATTGTTGAATCGGGTGTGAAATCCATTATCCTCCACAAAGAGGATATGAACACCAACGATTACGCGATCATTTACAATACACTTCAGAAAGATACATCGAACTCAGAAAAAGAAGCGGTGGAGCATATCTATCGTCAGTTGCGTAATGCTGAACCACCGGATGAAGAAACTGCCCGTGGTATCATCGACAAACTTTTCTTCTCTGATAAACGCTATGACCTTGGAGATGTTGGCCGTTACCGGATCAACAAAAAACTCGGTCTGGAAATCGCTGAAGATACCCGTGTACTTACAAAGCAAGACATCATTGAAATCATCCGTCAGCTCATTCAGCTGATCAACTCCAAAGCTGAGGTGGATGATATCGATCACTTGTCGAACCGACGTGTACGTACTGTTGGCGAACAATTGTATGCTCAATTCGGAGTTGGACTTGCCCGTATGGCTCGTACCATCCGTGAACGTATGAACGTTCGTGACAATGAAGTATTCACGCCTGCAGATTTGATCAATGCCAAGACACTCTCTTCGGTGATCAATTCTTTCTTTGGGACAAATCAATTGTCTCAGTTCATGGATCAAACAAATCCACTCGCGGAAATCACGCACAAGCGCCGTTTATCGGCACTCGGGCCTGGAGGTCTCTCCCGTGAACGCGCAGGATTTGAAGTTCGTGACGTACACTATACACACTACGGTCGTCTCTGTACAATTGAAACACCGGAAGGACCAAACATTGGTTTGATTTCTTCCTTGTGTGTATTTGCAAAAATTAACAATCTCGGATTTATCGAAACTCCATACCGTAGCGTTTCTAATGGTAGAGTAGATGTAGATAAGCCGGTTATTTATCTGACGGCAGAAGAAGAAGACGGAAAAGTAATTGCACAGGCGAATGCAGGTGTCAATGAAAAAGGAGATTTCGAAGAGCTGAAAGTTAAAGCCCGGTACGAAGGTGACTTCCCGATTGTTGATCCTGATAAAATTCACCTGATTGACGTAGGTCCGAATCAGATTGCTTCGATTGCCGCATCCCTGATTCCATTCCTGGAACATGATGACGCCAACCGTGCCCTGATGGGATCGAACATGCAACGTCAGGCAGTTCCATTGCTTCGTCCACAGGCTCCAATCGTTGGAACCGGTCTTGAAGGTTTGGTTGCACGCGATTCCCGAGTGCTGATCAATGCGGAAGGTGATGGAGTTGTTGAATATGTAGATGCGAATGAAATTATCATTCGTTACAACCGCAAAGAACATGAGAAACTCGTGAGCTTTGAAGACGATGTAAAATCGTATAACCTTACCAAGTTCCAAAAGACCAACCAGAGTACATGTATCAATTTGAAACCAATTGTTCTCAAAGGACAAAAAGTGAAAAAGGGTCAGGTACTTTCTGAAGGCTATGCTACTCAAGGTGGAGAACTTGCATTGGGTCGTAACTTGAAAGTGGCTTTCATGCCATGGAAAGGTTACAATTTTGAAGATGCGATTGTAATTTCTGAGAAAGTAATCCGTGAAGATATCTTTACTTCTATACACGTTGATGAATACAGTCTGGAAGTTCGCGATACCAAGCGTGGTATGGAGGAACTCACTGCTGATATTCCAAACGTAAGTGAAGAAGCTACACGGGAGCTTGATGAAAACGGAATCATTCGTGTTGGAGCAGAAGTAGGAGAGGGCGATATTCTCATCGGTAAAATCACACCGAAGGGAGAAACAGATCCTTCACCTGAAGAAAAACTCCTTCGTGCGATCTTCGGTGATAAAGCCGGGGACGTAAAAGATGCTTCCCTGAAAGTTCCACCATCCGTTAAAGGAGTTGTGATTGACAAACGTCTGTTCTCTCGTGTTGTTGCAAAAGACAAAACGCAGAAAAATGACGAGAAAGTTCAACTCGAAAAACTGGATAAGGAATACAATCAGCATGCTGCTGAACTGAAAGAAAAACTGATCGATAAATTATTCTTACTGGTGAGTGGAAAGACTTCTCAGGGTGTTACTGACCTCTTCAAAGAAGTCATCATCCCGAAAGGTGCCAAGTTCACGCAAAAGATGCTCTCTGAAATCAACTACGAAACCGTTAATCCGGATAAGTGGACGACAGACAAAGAGAAAAATGATCAGATCAAGCAATTGTTACACAATTTCAACATCAAATACAACGATGTGACAGGGATCTACAAGCGTAAGAAATTTGCTCTTACTGTTGGAGATGAATTGCCTGCCGGAATTGTACAGCTTGCCAAAGTATATATTGCTAAAAAGCGTAAGCTGAAAGTGGGTGATAAGATGGCGGGTCGTCACGGTAACAAGGGTATCGTTGCGAAAATTGTTCGCGATGAAGATATGCCATTCCTCGAAGATGGAACTCCTGTAGATATCGTATTGAATCCACTGGGTGTACCATCACGGATGAACCTTGGACAGATTTATGAAACGATCCTTGCATGGGCCGGAGAAAAACTGGGGATGAATTTTGCAACCCCGATTTTTGACGGAGCTACCATCGAGCAGATCGATGATTATGTATTGAAAGCAGGTCTTCCAAAATTTGGTTCTACGTATCTCCACGATGGTGGAACAGGTGAGCGCTTTGACCAGCCGGCTACAGTGGGTATTATCTATATGATGAAACTGGGTCACATGGTTGATGATAAGATGCACGCCCGTTCAATCGGACCATACTCACTCATCACGCAACAACCGTTGGGTGGTAAAGCGCAGTTCGGAGGTCAGCGATTCGGAGAAATGGAAGTTTGGGCATTGGAAGCATTCGGTGCTGCCAATATCCTACAGGAAATTCTTACAGTGAAATCAGATGACGTCATCGGTCGTGCGAAAACGTACGAAGCGATTGTTAAAGGCGACAATCTGCCAACA
>Ga0154020_10010300_pt1 | contig 10703 bp, 12 predicted proteins | sample Klosneuvirus_201_FD_109709 | JGI IMG/M metagenome (GOLD analysis project Ga0154020, IMG submission 109709) | Active sludge microbial communities from wastewater, Klosterneuburg, Austria - Klosneuvirus_20160825_MG | ecosystem: Engineered > WWTP > Aerobic digester > Activated sludge | place...
CACTGCGTCGAGGTCGCCAGCGTGGCGATCTGCACGCCGGCGTCGTTGTAATAGAACTCGCGCAGGACCTCGAAGCCCTGCGTCTCGAACAGGTGGCAGAGGCTGTCGCCCAGCGCACCCTGGCGGGCATGGCCGACGTGCAACGGCCCGGTCGGGTTGGCGGAGACGAACTCCACCATCAGCTTCCGGCCATTGGCCGCCCGGCGGCCAAAACCTTCGCCCCCACCCAGCACCTCACCCACCACCGCCTGCTTGGCCGCACTCTGCAGGCGCAGGTTGATGAAGCCGGGGCCGGCGATCTCCAGCGCCGCCACCCAGCGCTGCACCGCCGGCTGGCGTTGCAGGGCCTCGATCAGGGCCTGCGCCAGCTCGCGCGGGTTCTTCTTCAACGGGCGGGCGAGCTGCATCGCCAGGGTGCAGGCGAGGTCGCCATGGCTCGCCTGTTTGGGGGTTTCAAAGGCCGGCAGCAGCGTGGTGCCGGGGGCCAGCTCACCCAGGGCCTGGCTCAGGGCGATCAGCAGTTCTTCTTTCGCGCGAATCATTCGGGCATTCTACGGTTGGGGGTGGCCGGGTCGATTCCACATGCCCCGGGCGGTAGGCCGGCACGAAACCAGCGACCGGGCGACGGCCTTCAGGCACCACCCGGCGATTCCCGGCAGCATGGCCGCTACGATGGCGTCATGTTCGACTCCACCGTTCCCGTGCTGCCCGAGCGCATCGGCAAGTACCGCATCGTGCGCCGCCTGGGTGAGGGCACCACCGCCGAGGTCTTCCTCGGCCATGACGAATTCCACGACCGCCCGGTGGCCGTCAAGCGGGTGCGTGCCGCCGCGCTGGCCGACAGCGTGGATGGCCACGTCTTCGCGCGCTTCTTTGCGTCCGAAGCCGCACTGGCCGGGCGACTGCACCACCCCAACGTGGTTCAGATCTACGACGCGGTACCCGACCCGATCGCACCCTACGTGGTGATGGAGTACGTGCCCGGCACCACCCTGCGAGCCTGGTGCCAACCGGGACACCAACTGGGGCTGGAGCAGATCGTCGAAGTGGGCTTCAAGTGTGCGATGGCGCTCGGATACTGCTACCGCCAGGGGTTGGTGCACCGCGACGTCAAGCCGGCCAACATCCTGACCATCGACACCAGCGGCACCGTCACCGACGTCAAGGTCACCGACTTCGGCAGCGCCCTCAATCTCACGTCCGATGCCACCCAGGTGCACCGGGTGGGCTCGCTGGCCTACATGTCGCCAGAGCAGCTCGACGGCAGCGAGCTGGACGCGCGGGCCGACATCTACTCCCTGGGCGCGGTGCTGTACCACCTGATTGCCGGGCGGGCCCCTTTCGAGGCGTCCAACCAGGCCAGCCTGATGCACCAGATCTGCCACACCGACGCGCCCAGCCTGGTCGGCCAGCGCAGCGGCGTCACCGAGGCGCTGGACCGGGTGGTGCAACGCTGCCTGGCCAAGCGCGCCGACCACCGCTACCCGAGCTGGGAAGCGCTGGGCGAAGCGCTGTCGCAGCTGATCGCGCTGCACCACGTCCCTCGCGGCGCGCTGCAGGGCGTGCTGGACTCGGAGCGCTTCACGCTGCTGCGGCAGTTGGAGTTCTTCACCCAGTTCGGCGACGTGGCGCTGTGGGAGGTGGTGCACCGGGCACGCTGGCAGCGCTTTCCGGTGGGGCATAAGCTCTACACCCGCGGCGACGAGGGGCGCAGCTTCCACATCATTGCCGCCGGTGCGGTGGAGGTGTACCGGGACGGGCGACGGGTGGCGCAGCTGGGCTCCGGCACCTCGGTCGGCGAGATGGCCTACCTGGCCCCAAGCCCGGAACTGCGCCAGCACAGCACCGACGTGGTGGTGACCGAAAAGGCCACCACCATCTCCTTCACCCCCGAGGCGCTCGCCCGACTGAGCCCGAGCTGCCGCCACCTCTTCGATGAGGCCTTCATCCGCGTGCTGGTGCGCCGTCTGCACGCGGCACATGAAGCGCTGGCGCATCCCCGTCGCATCCTCTGACTCGGCCTGTCGTGCGGCATCAGCAGGCTGCCGGCAGGAAGGCCTGCGGCGTGTACACCACATGCCGGGCCGCCGCGTTGAGTCTGGGCGATGTTCGATTGCAGCGGTGCGCACCGCGCGGTTGAATGCGTGCGGCGGGAGAACGGGAACTCAGACCCGCCGCGCCCCGACATCCCCGTCATCCTTCCCACCGGAGTCCAACATGAAGTCACTGCTCGCCGCCGTTGCCCTGGCCCTGTTCGGCCTGACCTCCACCGCCCACGCCGCGGACGCTGCCGCCTGTGAAGCCAAGGCGCTGGACAAGAACGGCAAGGCCCTGGCCGGCGCCGCCAAGTCCAGCTTCATGAAGAAGTGCCAGGCCGAAGCCGGCGGCTCCAGCTGCGAAGCCAAGGCGGTGGACAAAAACGGCAAGGCCCTGGCGGGCGCCGCCAAGAACAGCTTCATGAAGAAGTGCCAGGCCGAGGCCAAGGCCCAGTAAGCCGGCGCCCCCCCCGCCCGACCCCTGGTCCGACGGGCTGCATCACTTCCAGGGCGCTGCGGCCTATCATTCCGTCATGAGTGCTTCCTACCTCTGGATCAAGGCCCTGCACATCGTCTTCGTGGCGAGCTGGTTTGCAGGGCTGTTCTACCTGCCGCGCATCTTTGTCAACCTGGCCATGGTGCCGGCCGACAGCGTGGCGGAACGCGACCGCCTGCTGCTGATGGGCCGCAAGCTGGCCCGCTTTGCCACCGGCCTGATGCTGATCGCCCTGGCCAGCGGGCTGTGGCTCTGGCTGGGAGTGGGCATCGGCCTGGGGCCCGGCAACGGCTGGATGCACGCCAAACTGACACTGGTGCTGGGCGTACTGGCTTCCCACCACGTCAATGGGCGGATGCTGAGCCGCTTCGAGCGAGGCGAGAACCGCCGCAGCCACACCTGGTTCCGGGTCTACAACGAGGTGTCCGTGCTGCTGTTTGCCGGCATCGTGGTGCTGGTGACGGTCAAACCCTTCTGAGCGACCGTCCATCGGCCGAGCCGTACCGCCGACAGGTCGCATGCCCTCGCACCGCCTTGCCCATTCACGCTCCTCCGCCGCGCCGCTGGCGTGGATCTGGGTGGGCCTGATCGTTTATGCCAGCCTGCACCCCTTCAGCGGCTGGCGCTGGATGGCACTCGGGTCGGCCACGCAGGTCCTGCAACTGCTCTGGCTGCCCACCCCCCACTCCTCGCGCTTCGACCTCTGGTCGAACTTCCTGGGCTACCTGCCACTGGGGCTGCTGATCTCGATCGCCGCGCAGCGCAACGGCCGCACGGCCACCTCGGCGCTGGTCCGGGCTCTGACCGCCGGGGTGATTCTGTCCCTGCTGATGGAGTTGCTGCAGCACCTGTTGCCGATGCGGGCCCCGTCGCGCATCGACTGGGCCCTCAACAGCGCGGGCACGGCCGTCGGTGCGCTGGCGGCCGCGGGCATGTCGCGCCTGGGGTGGCTGGTCGCCTGGCAGAGCCTGCGCGATCGCTGGCTGGTGCCGCATGGCGCCGCGGGGCTGCTGCTGCTGCTGTCCTGGCCGGTGGGCCTGCTGTTCCCGCCGCCGCTGCCCTTTGCCCAGGGGCAGATCCTGCTGCGCCTGGCCCAGTGGCTCGACGAACTGCTGGCGGACACCGCCTTCCAGGGCTGGGGGCTGTGGCCGGATGCACAGGGACGGCTGGCACCGGGGCTGGAGCTGCTGACCATTGCGCTGGGCCTGCTTGCCCCCTGCCTGGTGGGGTACGTGATGACCCGCCGCCTCTGGCAGCGGTTGGTGCTGCTGGTGGGGGCCCTGCTCATCGGCCTGAGTGCCACCACCTTGTCGACGGCGCTGAATTTCGGCCCGGAACATGCGCTCACCTGGGTGACCCCGGTGCTGCAACCCGCCATCTGGGTGGCCCTGGTGCTGGGCAGCGTGCTGGCGCTGCTGCCCCATCGTCTGGTGGCTGCACTGGGGCTGGTGGCGTTGACCTCCTTGATCGCCCTGGTGAACCAGATCGGCACCGACCCGTACTTCGCCCAGAGCCTGCAGGGCTGGGAACAGGGCCGATTCATCCGCTTCCACGGACTGGCCCAGTGGGTGGGCTGGTTCTGGCCACTGGGCGCGCTGGCCTTCCTGACGGCGCGCAGCATCGCCCCCCCGACCGGCGATGGGCCACGGGGCAGCAGCTCCCCCCAGTGGCGCTGATCCTGTGGCGCTGATCCTGGCCCCGACTTCTACAATCCCTCCATGAGCTATTTCGAGCGGCACATCTTTTTCTGCCTGAACCAGCGCGACAACGGTCAGGCCTGCTGCGCCGACCATGCCGCGCAGGAGGCCTTCGATCACTGCAAGGCCCAGGTCAAGGCGGCCGGACTGGCCGGGGGCGCCGGCAAGGTGCGGGTCAACAAGGCCGGCTGTCTGGACCGCTGCACCGGCGGTCCGGTGGCGGTGGTCTACCCGGAGGCGGTCTGGTACACCTTCGTGGACCGTTCGGACATCGACGAAATCGTCGAGTCGCACTTGAAGCAGGGCCGCCCGGTCGAGCGCCTGATGCTGGCGCCGGACGTGGGCCGTTGAACTCCATCGCCTTGGCATCCCGATGAATGCACACACCCAGCGGCTGATCCTCAACGGGCCAGCCGGACCGATCGAATGCGCCCTGGATCTGCCCCCCAGCGGGGTCGGCCCCGCAGGTCTGGCGGTGCTGTCGCACCCGCACCCGCTGTTTGGCGGCACGATGGACAACAAGGTGGTGCAGACCATGGTGCGGGCCCTGCTGCAACTGGGCTTCCGGGTGCTGCGGCACAACTTCCGCGGTGTGGGCGGCACGGCCGGCAGCCACGACGAAGGTCGCGGCGAGACCGAGGACCTGCTGGCGGTGATCGCGGCCCAACGCCAGGTGGGTGAGCGTCTGGTGCTGGGAGGCTTCTCCTTCGGTGCCTACGTCACCACGCTGGCCGCCGCCGCCCTGGCAGAAGGTGAAAAGGCCGAGCGTCTGCTGCTGGTGGGCCCCTCCACCCAGCGCGCCACGCCCGCGCCGGTGCCGGCCGACACCCTGATCATCCACGGCGAGGCCGACGACGTCGTGCCCCTGTCGGCGGTGCTGGACTGGGCCCGCCCGCAGCACCTGCCGGTGGTGGTGATGCCAGGCGTCGGTCACTTTTTCCATGGCCAGCTGACCCAGTTGCGGAACCACATCGTGCGTTTCTGGCACTGAGGAGGGCTGACCCTCCCCAGTCCGGGGCCCATTTCCCGCATTGCAGCGGTGGGCCTCCCCCGTCTGCGGCGCAGACCCCCTGAGCCGGCCCGGCGAGCATCGCGGCCGGCCCGCACGGGTTTCCCGTTCCTTCTTCTTCTCCGAGCTGCTCCCCTACCCGATGTCCCTGCACTCACCGGCCCTCCCCCTCCCGCTGTTCCAGGACCTGCAACAACGCCTGCAGCGTCTCGCGTTCGGCCTGCTCGCCGGCGCAAGCCTGCTGCTGCCGGGCGTCGCCAGCGCCCAGATCGCCCCACCGGAGGTGGCAGCGCGCGCCTACCTGCTGCTCGACGCCAGTGCCGACCAGGTGCTGGCGGCCCGCGACGCGGACGCCCCCGTCGAACCGGCGTCTCTGACCAAGCTCATGACGGCCTACCTGGTGTTCCAGGCGCTGCACGAGAAGAAGCTTTCGCTGGACCAGACCCTCACCGTGTCCGAGCGCGCCTGGCGCACCGGCATGACCGATGCCTCGCGCATGTACATCCAGGTGGGCACCCCGGTGAAGGTCGAGGACCTGATCAAGGGCATGATCGTGCAGAGCGGCAACGACGCCACCGTGCAGCTGGCCGAAGCGGTGGGCGGCTCGCTGGAGAACTTCGTGGCGATGATGAACCGCCAGGCCCAGGCCTTCGGCCTGAAGGTCACGCAGTTCCGCAACCCGGAGGGGCTGCCGGCCCCGGGCCATGTCAGCACCGCCCGTGAGCTGTCGGTGATCGCCTCCCGCCTGCTGCGGGACTTTCCGGGTGAAGCGAAGTACTACACGATCAAGGAATTCAGCTTCGGCAAGATCACCCAGCCCAACCGCAACCTGCTGCTGTGGCGCGACCCGACGGTCGATGGACTGAAGACCGGCTACACCGACGCGGCCGGCTACTGCCTGATCGCCACCGCCAAGCGCGACCTGCCCGCCGGCCAGCGGCGCTTGATCGCGGTGGTGCTGGGCGCGGCCTCCAAAGAGGCCCGGGCGGTGGAAGCCCAGAAGCTGCTGAACTGGGGCTACAGCGCCTGGGATGCGGTGAAGCTGTTCGACGCCCGCCAGCCCATCGCCAAGGCAGACGTCTGGAAGGGCACGAAAAACGTGATCGAGCTGACCACGCTGGCGCCGGTGGTGGTGACGGTGCCGCGGGGCGAAGGCGCCCAGCTCAAGACCCAGCTCACCCGCAGCGACCCACTGCTGGCGCCGCTGGCGGTGGGCCAGAAACTCGGCACACTCAAGGTCATCTCGGGGCAGAAGGTGGTGGCCGAGGTGCCGGTGACGGTGGCCGAGGCGGTGCCGCAGGCCGGACTGATCGGCCGACTGTGGGACGGCCTGCGTCTGACCATCAAGTGAGTCGCGCAGCGACCAGCACCCGCCCAGCCGGAGAACCTGCCATGGCCGACATCCCGCCCGAACAGTCGCTGATCGAATACCCCTGCGCCTTCCCGATCAAGGTGATGGGCCGCCATGTCCAGGGCTTTTCCGAGGCCATCGTCGCGGTGGCGCAGCAGTTCGACCCCGGTTTTGATGCCGACAGCGTCGAGCATCGGCCCAGCTCCAGCGGCAACTACCTGGGCCTGACGATCACCGTCACCGCCACCAGCCGCGAGCAGCTCGACGAGCTCTACCGAACCCTGAGCAGCCACCCGATGGTCAAGGTGGTGCTCTGACGACCCTGCCTCACCGCTTGGCAGATCAAGGCTCGGGCGGGCGATCGTCGTCCAGGTACAGCCGGTCGGAGTAGGTGGCCAGCCACTGCGGGCGGAACGCCACGAAGATCGCCACCAGCATGCCGGCCAGGAAGGCGTCGCCCCAGGCGGCCAGCCAACGGGCGATGGCCAGCTCCGAGTCGTCCACCCCGGGCGGGCTGCCGTGCAGCCAGCCGGACAGCCAGCCCGCTGCGGCGGTGCACAGAGCGGTGCCGATGAAGCCCCGCCCCAGGATGTAGATGAACAGGTGATGCGGCAGCCAGCGCCGCAGCAGCCCACCCCAGGCCAGCGCCAGGGTGGCCGGCACCAGGCCCAGCCAGACGAAGCGCTGCAACACCTGTACCCACTCCAGCCCGGCCAGCACACCGGTGACCAGCGCCACCGGGATCAGGCTGAGTACCGTCAGCGGCCAACCCGCCAGCAGCATCAGCAGGACCGCACCGGACAAGGGCTGAACCACCGCCAGGCCAACGTACCGGTCCACGCCCCACACCAGCGGCAGGCAGGCCCACAGTGCCATCCAGGGCCAGGGGGGACCTGCGGAGCCCACCACCCGCCAGGGACGCAGCGACAGGGCAATGGCGAGCGCCACCGCGGCCAACAGCAGGTCCAGCATCTTGGAGACGTCCCGATGGGATCGATCAGCCCGGCTGTGCACCCGGCCGGCCCGCCTCGACCACGAAGGCCGCAGCGGTACGGATACCGCTGTCCGGGTCGTTGGGCACCAGTACGCTCTGGACCTGCACCCGCAGCAGGCCCGGTTCGGCACGGAAGCTCAGGTAACCCCGCTCATCCGCCCGGCCGTAGCGCAGGTGCGGATGCATCTCCAGCAGGGCATCGGTGCGCTTTTGCTCCCAGCCGTGGCTGGAGATCGAGGTCCCGCAGAACTCGGTGGCCACCCGCGGCGAGCCCGGAGCCATCGGATCCACCTTCAGATCGGCCACATACGTGGCGTGCACGTCGCCACCGAGCACGACGCAGCCGGGAATGCGCCGCTGCGACACGGTCTGCAGCAGGCGCTGCCGCGCTGGCGCGTAACCGTCCCAGCCGTCGGTCCAGACCAGGGCCCGGGACGGGTCGAAGCGGTCGCCGCCCACGGCCTGTGCCATCAGGGTGGACTGGGCCAGCAGGTTCCAGCGCCGCTCAGTGCTCCAGGTGTCGGCCAGCCAGCCCTCCTGCGCTGACCCGAGCAGGCTGCGCCGCGGGTCCGCCAGCGTGGGGCATTCGGCCATGCGCACCACGTTGGAACCTCCGCGGCCCGACTTGGGGCAGGCCTGTGGATCGCGGTACTGGCGGGTGTCCAGGCAGATCAACCGGGCCAGCCGCCCCCAGTCGAAGTGGGTGTACAGCCGCACCTGCCCACCCTGCGGGCGCATCGACTGCGGCACCGGCATGTGTTCCCACCAGGCCTGGTAGGCCGCAGCGCGCTGATCGGCAAAGTCCGGCTGCAGCCGCTGGCCCTGCAGGCCGGCATAGTCGTTCTCCACCTCATGGTCGTCCCAGATCGCCACCCAGGGCGCCACGGCGTGGGCGGCCTGCAGCGCCGGGTCGGACTTGTAGAGCGCGTGTCGGCTGCGGTAGTCGGCCAGGCTGCGACAGCCACCACCGTGCGCAAAGGGGTCGTGCGATCGCACCCGGCCGGGCACTGCCGCACTTTCATAGATGTAGTCGCCCAGGAAGACCACCAGGTCCGGCGCCTCCCGCACCACATGCCGCCAGGCCGCATAGTGGCCATGGTCCCAGCGCTGGCAGGAGGCGGTGACGAAGTGCAGCGGCGCCCCGTCGTCGGCCGCCGGTGCGCTGCGGGTGCGCCCCATCTCGCTGCGCTGTCCCAGCGCGGTGAAGCGATACCAGTACCAGCGCCCGGGCTCCAGTCCCTGCGGCTCGGCGTGAATGCTGTGGGCCCAGTCCACTTCGGCGGTTTCGGTCCCGCGGGCCACGATCCGGACAAAACCCTCGTCGACCGCCAGCTCCCACTGCACCTCCACCCGCTGCGGCAGCCCGGTGCCGGTCAAGCGGGTCCAGAGCACCACCGAATGCGGCCGCGGGGCCCCGGAGGCCACCCCCAGCGCAAAGCGCGGCTGTCCGGAGTCCGGCTGCACAGGCTGGACGGGTTGCGGGGCACAACCGCTGGCCAGCGCGCCCAGGCCCAGCCCCAGGCCCAGCAGCCGGCGGCGTTGCAGATCGGAGCGATGGCCTGGACGGGAGGGGGCGCAGGTGGCGTCGGACATGAATCAAGGTCAGGTCAAGTGCAACCAGTTTGCCCCACTCTGACGCTCCCCCTGAGGGTCTGAATTGATCCCGGTGAAGTTTGAGCCCTCGGGTCACGTTGCATTTGCTGGCAAACCCGCTGCCGGCCCTGCGATCGCCGGTGTACTTTCACCGATGCGGCCGGAACGCCCGGCAGGATGAGGCGAGCCGCGGGAGACGAAGCATGCTGCAGGACACACGGTTGAGCGATCTGACGGCGATCGAAACCCGGCTCTGGGAGGAGCTGGCCCGCTGCGCCCGGGACGCCGGCCACGGCTGGCACCGCGCCGTGCTGGCCACGGCCGGGGAGGACGGCGCAGACGCCCGCGTGGTGGTGCTGCGCGAGGCCCGACCCGCGCTGCATGAGCTGGTGATTTACACCGACACCCGTTCCCCCAAAGCCCGGCAGATCGAACACGACCCGCGCGCCACCCTGGTCTGCTGGTGCCCGGACATGGGCTGGCAGTTGCGGCTGCGCTGTCACCTCGAATTGGCCGATGACGGGCTGGAAGTCACCTCCCGCTGGGCCGGCATTCGCCACCGGCCCGCGGCACAAGACTACCTGTCTCCCCTGGCACCGGGCAGTGTGGTCCGCGACCCCAGGGCGGGTGGGGCCACCAGCTCGGACGATGCGCGTTCGGCCTGCGTGCAGCGCGGCCATTTCGGGGTGCTGACGGCCCGCGTGCAGTCGATCGACTGGCTGGAGGTGCACGCCCAGGGCCACCGCCGCGCCAGCTTCGACACACAAGGGCGGCGCTGGCTGGTGCCCTGAACCCGATCGCGCTGCGGGGCGGACGCGGCACGGCGACAATCGCGCATCGCCGCGACCGACTGCCCCACCGTGTCCTCCCAGCCTCTGCCCAATTCCTCCTCGCCCGATCCCCTGCACGGCGGCAGCGACCGCACCCGGCCCGGCTCACGCCTGCCCGCCACCGCACCGAACCCGGTGGCGGTGAAGCTGGGTTACCTCGGCCTGCTGCCCTTCGTGTTCGGCGCCTTCCTGTCGCTGGTGGTGCGCGACGATGCCCACCCCTATGTGGTGCTGGCGCTGGCGGGCTATGCCGCGGTGGTGATCTCCTTCCTCGGCGGCATCCACTGGGGCCTGGGCATGCGCTCGCAGCTGCCCTCGCCGGCCCCCTTTGCCTGGAGTGTCGTGCCCTCGCTGGTGGCCTGGATCGCGGTGGTGATGCCCGCCTACGCCGGGCTGGTGATCGACGCCCTGATGCTGATCGGCTGCTACCTCTGGGACCGCCGCAGCTACCCGGCCCACGGGCTGTCGGGCTGGCTGACGCTGCGTTTTCGCCTGACGGTGTTTGCCGTGCTGGCCTGTTTCCTGGGCGCTGCACGCACCTGAGCCTCCCGACAGACGCACCGGACACCGCGCGATGACAGCCCCCGCCGTTCCAGCGGTGCAGTTACGGGTCGACGTCGGTCGCCTGGACGACCACCACTTCGATATCGCCATGAAGCTGGCCGATGCGCCGCCACGACTCACCGTCAGCCTGCCG
>Ga0154020_10010301_pt1 | contig 10702 bp, 8 predicted proteins | sample Klosneuvirus_201_FD_109709 | JGI IMG/M metagenome (GOLD analysis project Ga0154020, IMG submission 109709) | Active sludge microbial communities from wastewater, Klosterneuburg, Austria - Klosneuvirus_20160825_MG | ecosystem: Engineered > WWTP > Aerobic digester > Activated sludge | place...
AGCTCCTGCCACGGGCCATCTCCGTCGCGAAATACGACGACCGGTGCATCGCGTGCTTCGATCTGGAGGCTGAAGCCATCGTCGATCGTCGCGCAGCCAGTCGCTGCGAGGAGACACCAGGCGATCTTCATGTCGGCAGCGTAGGGCGGGGACCTGGACAGCGCTCGGATCGCGCACTTACATCCGCGTGACCTGCGATGTCAGCTCGCCTCCGGTGCGACGGGCAGGGTACCAGTCGGGTACGAATGTGTGCTGTTCCTCGTCGAGAAATGCGCCCTCGCGCATAAGATGACGCCGTGCGCAGTGCCCTCGTACTCGCCCTCGCAGCAGGGTGTGGATTCCACATCTCCGGTGGAAGCTCGACCGGCGACGGTGGTCCCGGCGGCGATGCGGACGGGATGATCGGTACGGATGTCCCGCTCGACACGCCCGTCGACATGCCGAGCGATATGGCTCCGCCGAGTGCAGACCAAGACGGCGACACGATCCTCGACGTGCAGGACAATTGCGTCGCGGTCGCGAACACCGATCAGCGCAACCACGATGGCGATGCGTTCGGTGACGTGTGCGACCTGTGCCCGCACCTCTCGTCGGTCATGGATCTCGACGGCGATGGGGATGGCGTCGGCGACGCGTGCGACCCGCGACCCGCGAACAACGCCGATCGCCGCAAGCTGTGGGTCGGCTTCTACGACGCGAACGACATCGTCGGATGGGGCGGGCAAGGCACGTACACGATCGCGACCGTGGGTGGCAACGGCTACCTCAAGCAGGCGACCGCGAACATCAGCGGATGGGCGCCGCCGGGCAACGTGAACGTTCCGTTCGTGATGACCGAGTTCGTCATCGACGATTTGATCAACACGAACGGCAGCGTGGGAGTCGCGGTGAACACCCCGACCAACGGGCAATACGAGTGCGCCATCTCGAAGGGCGGCTCGAACATCAACGTGCGCGCGCGCGAGCAAGGCGCTCAGTCGCAGAGCACCAGCTGGCCGGGCACGTTCGTCGTGAACTCGCGCATCTCGCTCCGCCTCGACCTCGCGAGCGACGTCGACTGCCGCGCGATCCAGGGTGCGACGAACGTCCAGCAGGTTGCGTCCACGAACGGTGATCCGACCGGCCAGACGTACCTCGGCACCGAGGGGTTCGCGGTGCGGTTCGACTACCTGTTCGTCGTCGAACAAGCTCCCTGAACACGACGTGTCACATCGACATCGCGTTCGTCGTCGAGCGGGACCGGGCAGATCGGCGTGGTGCGCGGCATCGGCGGTGGCACGTTTACGACGCCGGCGATGATCGATGTCGCACAGCGCGGTAATACGATCACGATCGCCGACGTGATGGCGACGGTCGCGGCGATGTTCTCGCCGGCGATCAGTCGTCGACTTCCGACGCCTTCTTCTCGAACCGCTTGCGCACGTTGTGGTCGAGGACCATCTTGCGCAGGCGAATCGTGGCGGGCGTGACCTCGACGAGCTCGTCGTCGTTGATGAACTCGAGCGCGTACTCGAGCGTGAGCTGACGCGGCGGCGCGAGGATCAGCTTCTCGTCGGCCGCGGTGGTGCGGATGTTGGTCAGCTTCTTCGCTTTGTTCGGGTTCACGACGAGATCGTTGTCTCGCTGGTGGATGCCGATGATCATGCCCGAGTAGTTAGACACGCTCGCCCCGATGAACATCTGCCCGCGCTCTTGCAGGTAGAACAAGCCGTACGCGTTCGACACGCCGGTCTCGCTGGAGATCAACACGCCGTTCTGCCGCGTGCGGATGTCCGGACCCTGCGGGCCGTAGTCGGCGAACTGCGTGTACAGCACGCCGGTGCCGCGCGTGTCCGTCATGAACTGCGAGCGGTAGCCGATGAGTCCGCGCGCCGGAATCTTGTACTCGAGGCGCGTGCGGCCCGGGGCCGATGGACGCATCTCCGTCATCTGACCGAGGCGCCGGTTGAGCTCGGCGACGACCGGGCCGACGTAGTTCTCGTCGAGATCGATGACCGCATCTTCGTACGGCTCGAGCGTCTTGCCCGTGGCCTCGTCGGTCTTGAGGATGACCTGCGGCTGCGACACGCACAGCTCGTAGCCCTCGCGGCGCATCGTCTCGATGAGCACGGTCAGGTGGAGCTCGCCGCGACCCGACACGCGGAACACGCCGGCATCGGCGGTGTCCTCGACGCGCAGCGCGACGTTGGACTTCAGCTCGCGCTGCAGTCGCTCGGACAGGTTGCGCGAGGTGACGTACTTGCCTTCCTTGCCGGCGAACGGTCCGTCGTTCACGCGGAAGTTCATCGTGATCGTCGGCGCGTCGATCTTGAGGAGCGGGAGGATCGTCGGGTTCTGGATCGACGTGATCGTCTCGCCGACGTTGAGGTTCGACATGCCCGTGAACGCGACGATGTCGCCGGCCACGGCTTCGGCGAGCTCGAACCGCTTGAGGCCCTGGAAGCCGAGGACCTTCTGGACGCGGAACTCTTCCTTGCTGCCATCGCGGTGCGCGAGGAGCACGCGATCGCCGACCTTGCTGCGACCGGCGCGCATGCGGCCGATCGCCATGTAGCCGAGGTAGTCGTCGTAATCGAGCGTCGCGACCTGCATGAGCAGCGGCGCCTCCGGATCGCCCGCCGCGGGCGGCACCTTCTCGACGATGAGATCGAGGATCGGGCCCAGATCCTTCGGCGTGTCGCCGAGCTCGCGGATCGCGTAGCCCTGGCGCCCCGACGCGTAGATCACCGGGAAGTCGAGCTGCTTGTCGTTCGCGCCGAGCGAATCGAACAGCGCGAACACCTGGTCCATCACCTCGTGCGGGTCGACGCCCGGGCGATCGATCTTGTTGACGACGACGATCGGGTTGAGACCCATCTCGAACGCCTTCTGGGTCACGAACCGCGTCTGCGGCATCGCGCCTTCATACGCGTCGACGAGCAGGAGCACCGAGTCGACCATGCCGAGCACGCGCTCGACCTCGCCGCCGAAGTCGGCGTGGCCCGGCGTATCGACGATGTTGATGCGCACGCCCTTCCACGTGACGGCGGTGCACTTGCTGAGGATCGTGATGCCGCGCTCGCGCTCGAGATCGTTCGAGTCCATCGCGCGCTCCGCGACGACCTCGCCCGTTCGGAACGTGCCGGCTTGTTTGAGAAGGCCGTCGACGAGCGTGGTCTTGCCGTGATCGACGTGCGCGATGATCGCGACGTTGCGAATGTTGGGGGAGGACATCTAGATCGCGGCTTTCTGCGGGGGCAACAGGCGGTGACACGCAGCGAGCGCGCGCACCTCGGTGCTCACCTCGGTCGCGGAGAGGACCGCGGCGAGGAGAAGGTCTTGCGTGCCGGTGACATGAACGTCACCGGACGGCGTCTTGATCGTGATGCCCGCGGTGGTGCGGTGCAGCTCGCGCACGGGCGACTGTCCGGGATCCCGGACAGTGGCGCTGTCGCCGGTGGCGGTCACGCGGAGCAGCGCGACGCCTTCGCGATCGAAGAGTTGGAGCTCGTCGTCCTTCACGTCGGACGGATAGATCCGCGCGTAGCTCTCGCCATCGCGCGAGAGGACCGTGGAACCCTCGATGTCATCGCCGCCCCAGCGCGTCTCGCCGAGCATCATCACGAGCGGACGCCCGCCGATGATCAGCTCTTCGTCCTCGATGGTCACGCGGCAGGGCCGGCCTTCGGTCACACGCGCGAGTACCACGCCCTTCGCGTCGCGCAGCTCGATTGCTTTGCGTGAAGCGGGTTTCTCGCTTTCGGGCGCGGTGGTGCCTTGGCACGCAGCGACCGTCAGCAAGAGGAGCGGGAGTGCAGACACGGGCGGCGGTTTGTAACAGGATGCCCCTGTGTCGGCAATGGTGCCTGGCCGAGCGATCATCCTCGCCTTCGTCGTCGTCGCGGCGTGCGGTAAGGGCACGTCATCACCCACGAAACACGACGCCGCGCCGGCACCCTCGGATGCCGCGAATCGCCCCGTCGAGCTGGCGGAGCGTCCGCTCGGCCTTCCCGATCTCGCCGCGCACCAATGGCGTGATCGCGCAGGGCACGCAAAGTTCCGCGAAGCACGCGCTGCGGAGGCGCGCGAGGACTGGCCCGCGGTCATCGCTGCGTGTCGCGCAGCGCTGGCCACGGACCCCACGCACCTCGAGGCATCGTGGCTGCTCGCGGCCGCGCTGGGACGCGCGGGCAACACCACGGACCTCGTCGAGCCGCTCCAAGCGGCGGTGGCGGGCGACTTCGCGAAGTGGGGCACGGCCTCGCTCGAGCTGCCCGCGCTCGCTGCGTTTCGGGAGACGCCGACGGGCAAGGCGTGGATCCGCCGCGTCGAGCTCGATCGCGCGGCGTTCGCGGCGGCGATCGGTCGCTCGACGATCGTGACCGCAGCGGGCGATCTGTTCGCGATCGATCCGCAATCGCAGCGCTGGTTCCGGCTGACGCGCACGGGCGGTACGGTGATCGCGGGCCTGTACGTTCCGTCGGCGCGCAAGCTCGCGTACGTGGGCCGCGTGGTTCCGCGCTATGGCAAAGCGACGAAGAAACGCGATCTCGCCGTCGGTGTCGTCGATCTCGAGCGCGGCACGATCACGCGGCCCGTCGAGCTCGGCACACAGAAGGGCATCACCGTCGCGTACTCGGCGAAGGCGCCGATCGGCTTCTACGTCCACGGTGGAGCGAAGCCCGCGTGGCGGCGCCTCGAAGACGACTACAAGCTGGTCGCCTTGCCGCCGAAGACCACGCGTCCTCTCGGGCCGTACCTCGAGGTGAAGACGCGCAACGGTGCGCTGACGGTGTTGCCGATCAAAGGCATCGTCGCCGACTGGGACGACAAAGGACTGGCGAGCGCGATCCGTCTCGCGGCCTCGAACCGCGTGTTGACCGTGCCGAGCCCCGGCTTGATCGACGGCAACACCGCGACGTTCTCGCCGCAGAAGACGCACCTCGCGTTCGTCGCACAGCTCGACGAGACCTGCGCTCCGGGCACCGTCAGTGCGGCGGCGGTGGTCGCCGATGTCACGACGGGCAAGACCACTGAGCTCGTGCGCGCCACGAAAGGCCTGGCGATCGAGTGGATCTCGGATCGCCAGCTCGCCGTCGCCGCCGACGATGGTGTCGTCGTCTACGATCTCGATGGCGCGCCACCGCGTGCGATCGACGGTGCGCAGAAGTTGGCGACGCCGAAGAAGCGTACGAGATGTACGGAGGAGCCCGAGGTCGAGACCGACGATCCCGCTCCGGACCCCGATGAAGCTGCTCCCGAGGTCGTCGAACGTCCTGACGCTGGTGTGGTCGAACCAATGCCAAGTGGTAAGAATTCGACACCCGAAAAGCGGTAGATACGCGGAAGCCTTAGCAGCTTTGGCGTGGCATAAGGGGTGCTCTACCTCGTGGTCGTGACGAAGAAAACCCGCGAGCTCGTGACTGCCGGATTTGGCGGCGTCGCGGCGACCATCGTCGACGTGTCCGTCCTCGTCCTTCTGGTCGAGGTCATCGGACTGTCGATTCCGGTCTCCGCGTTTCTCGCGAGCGGAGCGGGTGCGGTGATGAACTTCGTGTTGAACAAGTACATCGCCTTCCGTGATCGCTCGCCGATCACGGTCCAGCAGGTCGTGCGCTTCGGTGCTGTTGCCGTGGCGACCGCGCTCCTGATGGCCCTCGCGATGAAGCTCGTCGCGGTGGAGCTCGGCGTCCCCTACGTGGTGGCGAAGCTCCTGTGTGCCGTGACGGTCTTCATGCTCTGGACGTATCCCGCGCAGCGCAAGCTCGTGTTCTCGCGAGTGCGCGTGCATGCGGATACGTCGCCGGCGTCGTCGATCGCTCGAGCGTGATCATCGCGTGAACCCACGGTGACTGCCGGCTCGGGCAGCACCACATTGATCTCGGTTTGAAGCGTGCCCCGGCACGCAAGGAGACTCGTATGTCCACTCTCGTCTCGTTCGTCGACCTCTCTGTGATCGTGCCCGCATACAACGAAGAGCTTCGCCTTCCGCCGACGCTCGATCGCTTGCACGCGTTTCTCTCGGCGCAGCCACTGCGCTACGAGATCGTGATCGTCGACGACGGCTCGAAGGACAAGACGTGCGACGTGGTCGAAGCAGCGATGACGCGCATCCCTCACCTGCGCCTCGTGCGCCAGCTGCCGAACGCCGGCAAGGGCGCTGCGGTTCGTCGCGGCATGCTCGCGGCGCGCGGTCAGATCCGCGTGATGTGCGACGCGGACTGCTCGATGCCACCCGAACAACTGCCGCGCCTCCTCGCGCCGATCATCGCGTGCAAAGCGGAGATCGCGATCGGCTCGCGCTATGCCGATGGTGCGAAGACCGACGTGAAGCAGCCGTTCTATCGCGTGCTGTGGTCGCGCCTCGCGAACAAGGTGATCCAGCGCTCGCTCGTGCCGGGCATCAAGGACACGCAGTGCGGCTTCAAGGCGTTCACCGCGGAAGCAGCGCGCGATCTGTTCAAGCGCGGCAAGATCGACGGCTGGGCCTTCGACCTCGAGATCCTCGCGCTCGCGCGCCGTCGCGGCTTCGCGATCGAGGAGGTCGGCGTCGAGTGGAAGGACGACAATCGCTCGCGCATCAACCCACTGAAGGATCTGTGGAAGGTGATCAAGGAAGCGCTGACGATCCGGCGGAACCTCAAGACCGGCGTCTACAACCAAGCGTCGGCGGAGCTTCCGGCCGCGGCCTAGTTCGGCGCACGCGTTGCGCGAGCCGCGCGGTAAGCACGCAAGCCGTTCGTTCACTCCGACGGGTCGTCGCACGTGCGGCGCCGGCGCGCGTGACTTCCCGCGCCGAGACACAGGAGGCCGAACAAGAAGCCGGCGTCGTACCAACTGCCCGTGTTGAGGCGCTCGTAGATCTCGATGTCTCCGTCGAACAGACCGATGACGAACGTGATCGGTGCAATCACGCCGTGCCAGATGCCGATCCAGAACCCCGCAGGTTCTGCGGTGGTGAACCTCGGATCGCCGGCCGCACACGCGGCGAGCAGCAGGCAACCCAGCGTGATCGCGACCAGCGTCGAAGGAAGTTTGCGCATGACCGTCGCTACAGCAACGGTCGTGCCGGCTAGAACAGCATCCCGTTCGAGCGCTTGCCGGGCGAGTACGCACCGACGGCGCCGGTCACCGTGTCGTGGTTCACGAACGTGGCACCGGTGATGTCCGGCGAGCGGTTCGACGACACGTTCATCGTCTGGCCCGGGTAGGTGAGCGTGACCAGCGTGTCACCGCCGCCGGTCTTGACGGTGATCGTGTCGCCGAGATCGTTGAGGCGGAGACCCTGCGATGCATTCGCGCCGTCGCCGTTCGCGATGACGCCATTCACGTCGAGACACATCGAGGCACCGCCGGCGTAAACGACGATCGACTTGCCGGGCTGCAGCAGCGTGTTCGCGGCGAAGATGTGCGTCACGCCGACGATGTCCGCGATCGACACGCCCTGGAGATCGAGCACCTTCGACGAGACGTTCACGAACTCGATGAACTCGTCGTTCGTGTTGACCGTAGCGCCGTCGCAGTTCGCATCGGACACGTTGTCCGCGGCGAGGAACTCGTTGATCACGATGTCGCCCGCGATCGGAGCGACCGGGCCCGACGACGAGATCTTGAAGTCGACGATGTAGTACGGGGCGGCGTCGCCGAAGTAGTCCTGCACCTTGATGACGTACGTGCCGGGCTGCAGCACGCCTTCGGTGGCGAGCGTCATGCCGAAGTCGCTGCCGTCGTGCGGGCCGAGGTAGCTGCACGAGCCATCGCCGTCCTGGTCGTCGTACGACAACGCCATCGCGTCCATCGTCACGTCGGCGGTCGATGCGTACAGGCGGACTTCACTGTCGAAGCCCACGCAGTCGAGCTGCGTCTGCGTGCCGACGCCGGTGTACAAGGACGACGCGTCGATCGCGTTGTACAGCTCGATCTCGACGGTGGCGGGCGAGGTCAGCGTGAACTGATAGAGGTCGACGTCGTCCGCGAGGAACGATCCGCGGATCTGATGGTTCGTCGCGGTGATTATTTGCGGCGTCGTGTTGTTCGGCTCGGCCGCTTCCATCACGTCGAACTCGAGCGTGCAGGTCGCGGAGCAGCGATCGCCGCCGACGGTGTTGTCGTCGTCGCACTCTTCGCCCTCTTCGAGGGTGCCGCTGCCGCACGCGCTCGTGCACACGCTCGGCGTCGCGTCGTCGCACACGTAGCCGGCTTCGACGCTGCACGTGCTATCGCAGCCATCGCTCGGCGTGACGTTGCCGTCGTCGCACTCTTCGGTGCCGTCGGGCATGCCGTTGCCGCACACCGACTCCGCGGCGGTGACGTAGAACTTGTACGTGCCCATCTCCTGATCGTCGTAGCCGTCGACGACGACGTAGTACGTGCCGGCGGGAAGGCCGGTGTAATGCAGCTCTTCCTCGGTGCCGAAGTCGTCGGCGCAGCCGTCCTCGCCGGGATGCTCGGGGATCTCGCTCGTGACATCGCACGACATCGACAGGAGGCGAATGGCGGAGTCGAACGCGGTCGCGCCGTCCATGCGGATGACGACATCGCGGCGATCCGGAATCGTGAACCGCCAGATGTGGTCCTTGCCCGAGCCGCTGTCGCCGAAATCGCACGGCGCTTCCATCACCTGATCCATCCCCATCGACGTATCGCCGGTGCCTTCACCGACGAGTGCACCGTTGCCGTTGTTCGTCAGCGCGACGAGGAACGGATCCGCGCACGCGCCGGTCGGCTCGATGCACTCGCTCGGCTCGCCCGCGCACGTGAAGCCGGGCTCGACGAGGCAGCGGAGGTCGCAGCCATCGCCGGCGATCAGGTTGCCATCGTCGCAGCGCTCGTCGCCATCGACCGAGCCATCGCCGCACTCGTTGTGGCAGGTCGCGGAGCAGCCATCGCCACCGACCGCGTTGCCGTCATCGCAGTCCTCGGTCGCGATATCGACGTCACCGTTGCCGCAGAGCGACGGAGGCATGTTGCATGCGGGGCCAACGCACTCGTCGTCGCCCGTGTTCCCACCACCATCGCTGCACGCTGCGATCAGCGCGCATACGACTGTTCCCAGGACCAAGCCAAGCTTCATAGGGGCGGCGCCATAACATGCGAGCCGCCGCCGACGACAGCAGAAAAAACATGACGGTCCGCAACTCAACTCGTGGTAATCATTTGGCGCTCGTATCGACGGAGAGGTCGAGGTGATCGCTGGCGAACGGCGCGAGTCGTTCGCGGGAGGAAAGTCCGAGCTTCGCAGGGCAGGGTGCTGGTTAACGACCAGTCGAGGTGACTCGCAGGACAGTGCAACAGAAAACAAACCGCCGGCCGCAAGGCAGGTAAGGGTGAAACGGTGCGGTAAGAGCGCACCGCTCCACTGGTGACAGTGGAGGCACGGTAAACCCCACCCGAAGCAAGACCAGACAGGAGTCGTGCTGCCCGCACGATGACTCCGGGTTGGTCGCTGGAGCCCACTAGCAATGGTGGGCCTAGATGAATGATCGCCGTGACACAGAACTCGGCTTATTGACCTCTCCGTCGAGCCGGGCCTTTTTCAAACCGTTCGTACCCGGGCTTCCACCCCGGCACGACGCTTTGGCTTTTACCCGGGCACGACCCGATCCGAAAACCTCGTGTGATAGGTTCGATCGGTGGGGGATCAGCGCTCGCCTGTTCACGAGATCGTGAATGCGCTCTGGCGCGCCTTGCACGACCTCCGGTCGCCCGCCGACATGGCGGACATCGAGCGCTGGGGCTTCTCGATCCACGCCGCGCTCTCCGCGCCCGGTCGCGAGTTCCACAACCACGATCACGTCGCGTCGCTGCTGCGCGAAGGTGACCCGCTCGAGATCATCGCGGCGCTCTACCACGACGCGGTCTACATCCAGGTCGACCAAGGCTCGCCGCGCTCGATGCGCGCAGAGCTCTCGCCCGTGCTCGAGAGCAGCTCGTTCGGCTGGCGCGTGTTGCCGCACGCGGCGGCGCCCGGAACCAGCGACGTGCTCGCGGTGTTCGAGCGCCAGGTCGGCGATGTCGTCACGCCCACGACCGGCCTCAACGAGTTCGCGAGCGCGCTCGTCTGCTCGGTGCAGCTCGCCAAAGCGCTGACGCGCGAGCAACACATCGGCGTCGCCGCCTGCATCGAGCAAACGATTCCGTTCCGCGAAGACCCGGTTCCGCCGCTGCGCACCCGCCTCGAGCAGCTCGGTCTCTCCGGCGAGACCCTGGACGAATCCGTTCGGCGCGCGGTCCGCGTCGGCAACCGCGACGTCGAGAACTTCGCCGAGAACGATGCGGCGCGCTTCCTCGACAACACGTGGAAGCTGCTGCCCGAGTCCAACCCGGCGCTCCACTCCCCGATGGTCTACACCGTCCGCGACTACCGCATCGCGCTGCAGAAGATGGAGAGCTTCCTCGCGCAGCTGCCCGCCGAACGCGTGTTCCACGCCTGGGGCGGCGAGCCGAAAGCCGAGATCCACGCGCGCCGCGTCGCGCGCACGACCGGCAACCTCGAGCTCGCGGTGCGCTACCTGCGCGCGAAGCTGTACTCGATCGCGCTCGTCGAAGCGATCGCCGACTCCACCGGCGGTGACGTGCCGCTCGACTACTTCATGGGCGGCGTGAAGCGCCAGCAGCAACCGCTCGCGAACGATCACGCGTTCAAGCGCATCGAGCACTTCTTGCCGACGATGGAGAACGCACGCGATCTCGATCCGCCGCTGCACCGGCTGCTCGCCGAAGG
>Ga0154020_10010302_pt1 | contig 10701 bp, 8 predicted proteins | sample Klosneuvirus_201_FD_109709 | JGI IMG/M metagenome (GOLD analysis project Ga0154020, IMG submission 109709) | Active sludge microbial communities from wastewater, Klosterneuburg, Austria - Klosneuvirus_20160825_MG | ecosystem: Engineered > WWTP > Aerobic digester > Activated sludge | place...
CATGAACGGTGGCTGAGGCCCAGTCGTCGAGAAAGCGGTTTCCGAATCAACGGGTTGCATGAAAGATCCCGGTAAGGGTAGCGACGAAAACCGCCCAAAGCAGCAGCGTCCGCACAATCGGCCATTTTTCTATCCGCTCGAGGGTCTCACCGGCCGCCTCACTGATCGGCCCGAGGTCAATTTCGCGCGGCACCATACTCGAGACCGCCAGATCCGGACCCGCTTGCAGAGAACTCTCCTGCATCGCCCGCGAGAACTCCGGAGGAATCGATCTCATGTCGAGAAAGGCGTAAGGCCACTTCTGCGGTCCATCAGAAAGCAGCAGAGCCACCCTGCCTGCCACGGCGATCCGGTCGTGAGGAAGATCCTTTTCCCCCAGCAACTCGGAGAACCATTCGTCCATGGCGGCCGCTGCCTCCTCGGCTGCCAGCGTGGTCGGATCCAACGCCGGATTCGCCTGATGGCGCTGGGCGGCACGCTCCAAGAGTGTCTGGATTAACCGGCTTTGATGCAGTCGATTATGGATACGGTGGGCTCGGAGGTAGTCTTCGACGCGCACATACGCCGCGTTCCATGCCTCCATCGATCCGGTTCGGGGTCGAAACGGCGTCAGCGGTCCGTCGATCAGCGAGGGCGATTCAGGTTCCAAACTCATCGTCGATCAGTCCATCCTGCGATCTGCCGCTCGAGCAGCCAACCGCCCGAGTCCCTTCCCTGGTTCCACGAACAATCGTCTCGGAGGAATTTCACGGCTGCCAAAGATAACTCCACGTTTCGGTCAACACGTCCGATTGTCGTCGCAAGAAACAACGGAGTTCCACCGGACGACCCGATCCATCCGGACGGAGCGCCAGGGCCACCCGCCACGTTTGATTGAAAGGATTCCGCTGAAGCCCTTGATGCACCCGCTCGGCACCCGGCCCAACGTCAAGCACCACCTCCAAACCTTCCACGTACGACGCTTGGGGCAGGTCGGCACCTTCAAAATCGATCACGAATCGTTGTAAATCGGGCTGGTGAGTACGACTTCGACCCAGGCGAGTCGCGATCGCCCGCCCAGCAGGTGGCTGGATCGCCCCTTCACCGGTTTCCGCGAACCAGTGGAGCCGATAGGAATAACTCAGCGCCTCGCCTGGTCGCGGCGATCGCTCCGGCACCCAGAATGCCACGATGTTGTCGTTGGTTTCATCGGCGGTCGGTATCTCGATCAGCCGAATCTGGCCGCTTCCCCATTTACCCAACGGTTCCACCCACGCGCTTGGTCGGAGGTGATAACATGCCTCCAAATCCTCATAGCTGGCGAATCGCCGATCCCGCTGGACGAGCCCAAAACCCTTGGGGTCCTCATCACCAAAGGCCACCGCACGGGTCCTTAGGGGGTTGGAAAGCGGGCGCCAGACCCATTCTCCATTGCCACGATGGACCATCAATCCATCCGAGTCGTGCACTTCGGGCCGGTAATCATTGTTGACCGTGCCGGACGACTCGCCATGCCAAAACATACTTGTCAGCGGAGCGACTCCGAGTGTCCGACCCTCGCTCCCGGCACGGAGAAAGACGCTCGCCTGAACGTCCATCGTCGTTGAAGAGCCGGGACGAATGAGAAACTGAAAGGCACCGGTCGCGGAGGGGCTGTCCAGCAAGGCGTGCACGATCACGTGCCCGGCTCCCAGGGCAGGCCGTTCCACCCAAAACTCTTCGAAAAGCGGGAACTCCTCTCCGTGGGGTTCCGCCGTGTCGATCGCCAAACCACGGGCCGACAATCCATAGCGTTGGCCCAGACCAATGGCTCGAAAATAGCTGCCTCCTTGAAAGACCGCAACTTCACCGAAGGGTAAGGCCGGATTCGACGGATAGTGAACCCGAAATCCTGAAAAGCCCATATCCACAGGCAGGACAGGCAATTTCAAACCACCTTCGTAACGGAACAACGCTGGATCAAAGGCAATGGGCGTCGCCCTCCCGTCATTCAGTTCGAAAATCTGCACCGACCGGTCGTGGACAAAGCCCGGATGGAAAAACTGCAAAAGGAAAGGTAGCTTTTCCCCGCCCCACCAACTGCGAGCATTGTCGAACTGAATCATTCGGTAGGCATCGTAACTGAGGTCTGTCAGCGAAGCCGGAACCTTGGAGTTACGTGGCTGATAGGGCCGTCCAGCCAGCACCTTGGCACGTTCCAGGAGATCATCGCGCGAGAAACGGGTGGATGCCTGGATGGAAACCGCCGCAGCCGCGGCAATCAGTAGTACGGCCACCGTCCACAAGGTTCGGCGGGGGAAACGGAAGCTTCGAATCATTTTCGGTCGAGGAAGTACCCGCGCTGCTTGTCGGAAATCGACAAACCAATGCGCTCCATCACAAGGAGCAAATCCTCCCAGATAGCGCGTTTGGAACGGTTCGACCCGTTACGCAGAATGTAGCTTGGGTGGTAGGTCACCATGACCGGCTTTTCCGCGAAGAGTTTCCACCGGCCGCGAATTTCTCCGAGCGCCTTGAAACTTCCCGATCCAAAGAATCCCTGTGCGGCGGTGGAACCCAAGGCCACGATTACCTCCGGATTGACGATCTCCAACTGTGCCCGAAGGAAGGGAAGGCAATACTCCAGCTCCTCGGTGGTTGGAGGCCGGTTTCCCACCTGATCTTGGCCGAGCGGTGTCGGCGTCTCCGGCCGCCAGTTCATGATGTTCCCGATATAAACATCATCCCGCGTAAGGCCCATGGCTTGAATCATCCGGGTCAGCAACTGTCCCGCGGGACCAACGAAGGGCTCGCCGACGAGCTCTTCCTCCGCCCCCGGCGCCTCTCCACAGAAAAAAACCTTCGCGTCGAGATTCCCCACGCCCACCACCAACTTCCTTCCCGGCCGAAGGTGAGATTGGCAAACCTCGTCACCCAACACGCGCTGGCGCAGCCACTCCATTCGCAGTCGCTTTTCGCCCGGCGGAAGCACAAAGGCCTTCGCCAAAGGCAAGACCCCGGCCCGCGGCGGATCCGATCTTGTCGGGGCTACCATCGGTGCCGGACCTGGGGACGCCTTGGCGGCCATTTCCGTCACCCGGTCGGATCCTCGCTCGACCGGAGGGATCGCCGGCAGGGCGGCGGGCACTGCTCGCCGGCGTCCAGCCAATGCGATCCGCAATCCCGCCACGGTCTCAGGCGAAACATTCACCGTTTTGACTCCTGCGGCCTTAAGTCGGCGCAGTTCCTCGGTAAGGGAGTGCAGGATCGCTTGCATGGGTCGGACGTCAACCCACCAAGGACGCCCCGCGGCCCCCCAACAGCTTCTCCACGTATTTGCCTAGAAGATCGAACTCCAGATTGACCTGCTGCCCCACCGACCGATCACGCAAATTCGTCACGGCGAGCGTATGCGGAATCAGCCAGACAGCGAGCGAGTTCCCCCCACACTCTGCTACCGTCAGCGAGATGCCGTCGATTGCGATGCTGCCCTTGTGAATCACGTATCGATCGTATCCGTCGGGTACCGACACTCGGAGGAAATGGTCAGCCCCACGGCGCTCGAACTCCAGGATTTCTCCCGGACCATCAATGTGACCGGTGACAAAGTGCCCGCCCAGCTTGCCGCCAAATGCGAGACTGCGCTCCAAATTGACCAGACTCCCGGGAGCCAGCGCACCCAGGTTGGTCAGCCGCCGGGTCTCAGCGAGCACGTCAAACATCAGAATGTCTCCCGACAGCTCCACCATCGTGAGACAGCACCCGTTGACCGCCACGCTGTCGCCTTGTGCCAGCCCTCCGAGGATAACACTCGCCGCCACGCGCAAGCGCGATGACCGATCGCCCTCGACGAAATCAATCACCCGGCCCGTTTCTTCGACAAGTCCTGTGAACATAAGTGGTCGGAGCCTCGAAGCTCCCTACTTCAATTTGATACGCAAAACCTGAGTCTCTCCGCCGCGGCGGATCAACAGCACCGCCTCCACGCGAACGAGATCTTTTTCAATCGCCGCCAACTGCGCCGCTGCGTCCGCGTAGGTCACGATCGGAATCCCGTCGATCTCTTTGATCCAATCGTCCATCCCGAGCCCAGCCGTCGCGGCAGGGGAATTCGCTTTGACGAAATGCGCTACGACACCGGTATGTTCAGCGACTGGCGCACGTCTGCCAACGCCGTCGGCAAAAACAAACTCGCGGGCGGTGAAGCCGAGGCGCTCGAAGTAGGACCGCGACGCTTCCCGGGCCATTTTCGGTTCCTCGGTCAAGGTGACTTGAAAGTCCAGCCGTTCACTCCCGCGCTGGACCGCCAAGGCCATCACTTCGCCCGGGCGGCGACGATTGATCTCGCGCTGAACATAAGCGACGACCACCCGGTCCGGTTTCAAACGCGGCAAAGGCTTCCCGTCCATGGCGACAATCATATCGCGATCCTTCATCCCCACCTTTTCCGCCGGGCTGCCTGCAAGCACCTCGCTGACCACGCAACCGCTGTCCAACTTGAGAAAGGTCAGTACTTCGGGATCAATGGGTTGAAGGCCGTGAGCCCCCAGCCAAGCGACGGGGCGCCCAAAAATGTCGGCGGGGATTCGACCAAGGTAAGGCAACACTTCCGCCGCCAGGTGGAAGGCACTGGTCTCGCCGATGTTCACCATGACAACAGCGGCACCCCCGCGATCTCTTTGAGAGAACTGCATGTAGGTCTGCCCAAATCCGGCCACTCCGAGACCGACAAAGGCGCCTTTCTCGTCGAAGACAGGCAACCCTGGAGCCGTGATGTCATCGAGACAGATTGCGCTTCGCTGGGGCAGCGTCTGGATCATGCCGATCGGAGCCTCGAGAAAATAAGGCATAAAGTCCTCATCCTTGCCTCGCAGACCGATGCCCCAGACCCGTTGGGCAATCTGGACGGAGTCCGATTCTCCGGACCGGTCGGCGACGAACCGCGTGATGGGTGCCAAAGAGGGACGCATGGCCTCCGCTACCCTCAGGAAATGCCAGCCGGTCAAAACGTCCTGCCCCAGGTAGACCGCGCTCCAAAAACGTTGGGGCGGCTCGCCGGGGAGATATACGCGAAAGTCCTTAAACTGATCCGGCGCAAATCGCGGGTTCATCGCGCCCGCTTGAACGATGATCAAGCCTTGGTCGTCGGCCACGACACCATTCGTCACCGTCGGTCTCCGATCCAACTCGGACTCGGTGAAGAACTCGACCGCGACGACGGATTTAAGCCGATCCTTCCAGAGTTCGCGGAGATCGGCGGCACCCGCCGCGCTGAGCAACATGGCGAAAATCCCAAGGCACGCGAACGCGCGCCAAAGGCTTCGAAGTCCTGACAACGTGGTGTCAGCTGAGCATGGTAGACCTGCGAGAGGGAGGTGGACACGCGTCATGGCTTGAGAACGTACAGGGACATGCGGAAATTGCGTTGGGCCTCCACGAGGATCGGACCTGGACTGACTTCGTACGAGGCGTGCGCCTCCTTTGCGAGGTCGAGCGAGGTGATCTTGACCTGGTTGATCGTGGTAATGATGTCGCCGCGGCTCAAGCCGGCGACCGCCGCAGGGAATCCGGGTTGTACTCCGAGCACGATGACACCGGTTGCATCCGAAAGTTGATTCGCCCGAGCATACGCCCGGGAGACTTTACGGACGGTCAGCCCCCACTTTTCAAACGCCCATTCCTCCCCTACCTGACTCTCGAGTCTTTCCGTGATCATCGAGTAATCCTTGGTTTCGCTGCCGCGTTTGATCTTCAGCGTGACGGTTGATCCGACAGCGAGACTCGCGATCGCGTTTTCGATCGGTGGCAATTGCTCAGGAAAGCGCCCATCAACCTTCTGACCATCAATTTCCAAGAGGATATCGCCACCTCGCAATCCCGCCGCTGCCGCCGGCGACCCCGGATCGACCGAATTGATCAGCATGCCCGTGTTCAACGCGAGGGAGTAGAAGCCCTCGAAGTCCCGGAGCGCACCAGGCACCACGCCGATATAGCTGCGGATGATGACTCCATCGCGCGACAGTCCATCGAGCACCCGCCGGGCGGTGTTGGCTGGAATGGCAAATCCAAGGTTGTTGGCGCCGAGATATCCTCGTGAACTGATGCCCACCACCGAGCCGTTCTCGGTCACCAAGGGCCCGCCGGAGTTCCCCGGGTTGATCGCCGCATCGGTCTGGAGCCAGGTGTTGAAGGCGCCCGTTTCGTATCCCCGAACACCCGTATTGTCCTGAAAATACCGCCGGTTGTTGGAGATGATTCCGCGGGTAACGGTACGCGTGAGTCCATGGGGAGTGCCGACCGCAAAAACAATCTGTCCAGGAAACAGGCGATCGGAGTCGGCAAACTTCGCGTGGGTGAACGCCAAACGACGACGCTTGGTCTCCTCGAGATCAAGCCGAAGGAGGGCCAGATCGGTCCAATGATCCCAACCCACCAACGTCGCCCCCACACGTTCGAGACTGGCAAGGGTGACACTGATTTCCACCGCCTTGGGACTCGCCACATGGGCGTTGGTCAAAACCAGACCATCGGCGGACATGATCACGCCCGAGCCGACGCCGGCGGAAAAGAGCTTCACTCCGGAGTCGTAAGAAACCTCGCGAACATCGATCCTTACGACCGCATCGAGCAGCCGATTGAAGTCCCGATGCATCGCCGCCCTCCCGGACGCCGTCAGACCGATGCAGATCAGGACGATGCCCGGGAGCAGCAGGATCGTTGACGCGCATCGCGAAAGATTCAACCTGACTGGTTTTTCCAAATGGCCACGCATTGCAAAGACTACGACTTTCTCCAGATCGAACCCCATTGGCAAACCTTCTGGGATCAAAACCAGTCGTTTCGCGCCAAGCTCGATCCTTCGAAGCCCAAATATTATGTGCTCGATATGTTTCCCTACCCATCGGGTTCGGGTCTGCATATCGGTCACCCGGAGGGATATACGGCCACGGACATCATCGCACGGTACAAGCGTGCCCAAGGTTACGAGGTGCTACACCCGATCGGGTGGGATGCGTTCGGCCTCCCGGCAGAACAGCATGCCGTCAAAACCGGCACCCATCCGGCAAGCAATACGCAGAACAACATCACTAACTTCAGACGGCAGATCAAGGCACTCGGATTCAGCTACGACTGGGAACGCGAAATCGACACCACCGACCCCAAATACCTGCGCTGGACTCAGTGGATCTTTCTCAAACTCTTTCAACGGGGCCTCGCGTACGTTGACGAACGACCCGTTTGGTGGTGCCCCGAACTTCGCACGGTCTTGGCCAACGAAGAGATCGTCGACGGAAAGTCAGAGGTCGGCGGTTTTCCGGTGGAACGCCGCAGCTTGCGCCAATGGGTCCTGCGGATCACCGCCTATGCGGACCGATTGCTCTCCGACCTTAAGGACGTCGACTGGCCGGACTCTACCAAGCGCATGCAGGAGGCTTGGATTGGCAAAAGCGAGGGCGCGGAATTGTTGTTCGCGCTGGAAAACTCGTCGCTGGGCGATCTCAAAGTATTCACCACGCGACCGGACACACTTTTCGGGGTTACCTACATGGTCATCGCTCCGGAACATCCCCTGGTTCCAAATCTGACGACCCCGGATCAACGCCAGGCAGTGGACGACTACAAACGGAAAGCCTCGGGAAAGAGTGACTTGGAACGCACGGACCTGGCCAAGGACAAGTCAGGGGTTTTCACGGGATCTTTCGCGATTAATCCGGCTACTGGAAAACGCGTGCCTATCTGGGTCGCGGACTACGTACTCATGGGCTACGGCACCGGAGCGATCATGGCGGTTCCCGCCCATGACGAGAGAGATCACGAATTTGCCCTGCGTTACGAGTTGCCGATTGTTCGGGTGATCGAGCCCCTTGAACCCTCGCCCCATGGCTCCGAACCGCCGAAATTGCCCTTTACGGGCGACGGACGGCTGGTCCAATCGGAAGGCTATACCGGGCTGCACTGGGAAGAGGCCAAGCGCAAGATCACGGTCGAACTGGGAACCAAGGGTCGAGGCCGTGCGACCACCAACTACAAGTTGCGTGACTGGCTGTTCTCGAGGCAGCGTTACTGGGGCGAGCCTTTCCCGATCTTGTGGGTGACCGAAGAGGGTTATCGCAAGGCAGAGACCGCCGGGCTGAGCTCGTTGCCTCCCGCGCCAGTGACATATCGAGAAAGCGCCGGTCAAACCGAGTGGTTTGCGCTGCCCTTGCCCGATTCGGCGCTGCCTCTGACCCTGCCCGATGTCCAGAGCTACCTGCCGAGCGGCACGGGTGAAAGTCCACTCGCCAATGTCCCGGACTGGTTGGAAATCTGGTACGACGTCAGTACTGGGAAATCGATACCGGCTTCACAGGTTCAGCCCCTTGGTCAAACCTGGATCCGGGCGCGACGGGAAACGAACACCATGCCACAATGGGCCGGCTCCTGTTGGTATTACCTGAGATTTGTCGACCCGCGAAACGATCAAGCCTTCGCCGCCCCGGAAGCCCTGAACTACTGGGGCGTGCCTGATCTTTATGTAGGCGGCGCCGAACACGCGGTCCTGCATCTGCTTTACGCACGATTCTGGCACAAAGCTTTGTTTGACATTGGGGTCGTTCCCCAATCGGAACCCTTCCGGAAGTTGTTTCACCAGGGCATCATCCTCGGCGAAGACGGAGAGAAGATGTCAAAAAGCCGAGGGAATGTGGTCAACCCGGACACACTCATTGCCAGCCACGGGACGGACTCTCTGCGCCTTTACCTGATGTTCCTTGGCCCCCTTGAGGCGATGAAACCATGGAATCCCCGCGGAATTGAAGGCGTGCATCGATTCCTTCATCGGGTCTGGCGACTCGCCATCACTTCCGAGGGTGGCGTCACGCCCAAGCTGAACTCGGCCGCCGAAGAGAGTGCCGCGCTCATGAAGCTCTTCCATGAAACCGTCAAAAAGGTCGGTGAAGATATCGAAGGCCTTCGGTTTAACACCGCAATCTCGCAGATGATGGTGTTTAACAATGCGATGCACGACGCACCCACGGTAAAAATTTCGACCGTGCTCGCCTTCGTGCAACTGCTTGCACCCTTCGCGCCACATCTCTGCGAAGAGCTCTGGGCGCGCCTCGGGGGAACCGGATCACTCGCTCGAGCCCCTTGGCCCCGGTACGACGCCGCCAAGTTGGTGGCCACCGATCAGAAAATAATCGTCCAGGTGAACGGCAAACATCGCGGCGAACTCAGGGCTCCGCTCGGGGCGACTCAGGACGAGGTGTTCGCGATGGCCAAGGAACAGCCCAAGCTCGCGGCGATTCTTGAGGTAAACGCAGTTCGCCGGGTCATCTTCGTGCCTGGAAAAATCCTCAACGTGGTCGTCGACTAAACATTGACGCTCAACTCCGACTAGGGGTTATTACCTAAACCGTGACGGAGAGGTGCGTAGTAGCCCTCACCGTTTGCAGATTGCTGAGCTTCTCCCTGAAGAGCCTAATCCACCTCATGAGAGCGCCGCCCCGACCCTGCTCGCTTGACGCGTTCGCGACGGTGATCGCGCTCACGTTGCTGGGCTGCGTCTTGGTTTCGCCTGCAGAGGCAAAGACCAAGGCGCCGTCGAGTAAGCTCTACGTGGCCGAACTCGCCGGCAGGGCAGAAATCGATACGGGCGATCGAATTGAGGAACTTGCACTCGGCGAGGTCTACGAGGCCTCTGATTCGATCATCTACACCAAGGTTGATTCCAGCCACGCGATCGTCTTTTCCAACGGCACCGGCGTGCATTTCGATTCCGATACGACTTTGCGCGTCGAACAGTTCGTGCAGGAGCCGTTTCTCCCCAACCGCACTGATCTGGATGTCGAACCTTCGGTGTCCCGAATGATCCTGGTGCTCACCACGGGGCGCGCCGGGTTTTGTACCAGTCGCCTTGTCGCCGGAAGCAGCATGGAAGTCAAAACGTCGCATGCCTCGATCAACATCCGCGGCAGACGCTTGGTGGTGGAGACCAACGAACGGGAAACAGTCGTTTCATTGATCGATGGCAATGTCACCCTGCGTGCCGGCCCGACGGACAGCGGCGGCCGAACGCTCTCCGCATGGCAAAGGGCAATCGTCCGCCCAGTCATGGGACGGAGTGACTTCGACGTGTTGATCGAAGAGATCGCTGAATCGGAACGCGAAGCCATTGAGGACAAGGCGGCACTCGCCTGCATGGCTCGACAACGGGTATATTTTGATGTCGAGGACCCCGAGTCCGAGACATCCCGCGGCGGCCGGATCGGGACCAGCGTCTTCGATACGACGGACGAACCGGAAGTCATCCGCCCCGTACCCATCGTGCCCACGATTCCCGACGTTCCCACGTTCATCAGCCCGGCGGAGATCACGCAGCCCGGCAGCAGCACGGACTGATTTCCCGCTCCGTCCGAAGATGACCTTGAACTCCGCGCTTACAAAGCTGATGGCAGCGACGGTTTTCCTGGGACTGATGGCAACTCGGGGTTACTCGCTCTGGAGTTCCAGCCCCGGCGGCGATGAACTGCATGTGGACCTGAAGGCGCACTTCGGATGGGATTCGAACCTCTATTCCAGCGCCGACGGACCCAGCGACACCCTCCTGACCACCAGCGTGAGCGCTGACTACGCGAGGAGAGCCAGGCTGATCGGGGTGGACGCAACGATCAGTGTCGAAGCCGGGCACCTCGTCAAAATTAGCTCCGACGACTATATCAATCCCCGCGCATTCCTTGAATTCACCAAGGGAACGGGGCGCAC
>Ga0154020_10010303_pt1 | contig 10701 bp, 8 predicted proteins | sample Klosneuvirus_201_FD_109709 | JGI IMG/M metagenome (GOLD analysis project Ga0154020, IMG submission 109709) | Active sludge microbial communities from wastewater, Klosterneuburg, Austria - Klosneuvirus_20160825_MG | ecosystem: Engineered > WWTP > Aerobic digester > Activated sludge | place...
ACCAGGCGAAACCACTTTGACATTGTATTTCGCATTGATACCGCTTCGACCCCACAATCCTGAATTTTCAAGACTATCTACAGGTTTAAAATTAAAATCTTCCGTTAACACATTCTGAGAAAAACTGGTTAGGGTAGAAGACAAGGTTATAAATAAGCACAAGTAAATGATTTTCATAAATAAGATTTTTTTAATAAGTTTAAAGGACCTTAATGGAAGGCATGCAATAATTAGAAATACTGAAGCATAAGCCATTCAAATAAAATCTGGTGCGAATTTAAGTATTCATATATATTTTTCAAAATTATTCTTTTCAAATACCGATTCATGATAAACTTGTAAAATCACATTTATTAACAACAACTGGCCGTCAAATAATTGAATCAGAGCATATTTACATTAAATTTGAATATTGTTCCTGAAAGCTTTGACATGCCCAAATTTATTAATTGTTTAGAATTACTCTAGGGCTTTACTTCAATCATTTTTCTAGTGAGTCTTTTCATGAATCACTATTTTGAGCTTTGCCTAAAGCACATTTTTGATTCACAAGAGAAGATGTTAACCAAGTTTAATTATGAACTTAATTCAAACGATTGCTAAAGTTGCATACGCACCTTTAGTGAAATACGAAGTTTCAAAACATATAAGAGATCCTTAATTCAGGTTTGGCATTAACTTTTCGCATCAAGTTCTTTATTTCGTAATTAATTCCTATGCGACCGTACATTTGAAGTCCAAATTCCACTTGAACTGGAATTCTTCTGAAGTGACAACTAATAGATAGTCCCGATAATAAATAAGCATATGTCGCAGTGTTCTCGACATAGGAATGAACGAGATTTCCATTTATTGCATAATAATCAGTACTAGAACTAAGTAGCCACCAGGGAATAAAATAATTCGAAAACTGACCACCTGTGGAAAATGAATTTATAGAACCGATAAATTCACGCTTATATCGCAAATATTTAATCTGACCCAATTGTATACCTGAAAGGATATTAACTTTCCAAAATCCAGATCCAAAAATAAATTTATGAATAAACTCACAGTTTACGTTTTGCTTAAGATAAAGTTTTTCGATAACATAGTCAGAAGATCTTGGTACTTTAGAAGTTGATTTAAAAAAGATTAAAAACAAATCTGTATCAACACATACGGTATCATGGATGACTTGGTCATTGCTTCTAATCAGCTTGGACGTAGTGTTATTTCTATCCACATTAAGATTTGCAAGAATAACATGATTCTTTTTGATTCTTCTTTCATAAAATATAGATACGTTTTTTCTGGATGAAGTTTTAATATCATCAGGTAGATAAGCCATTTTTTGGAAATGTAAAAATTTTGCATAGGGTGTAAATTGAAAGCCAAGGGCACTCCTTTTGAATTCGTTTGGAGTACTTATTGAACTAAAATTGCTTTGAGCATTATCTAAAGATTGGAATATTAAAAACATGAAAAATAAAAGGTAACCATTTTTTGGGCTAATCATTTTTAAAGATTTCATAGTTATAGTTTTATGTTAAAGATATGTAATTACTGTTTTAGATTTTGCCCGTGGGGTATTATAAGATCTTGTAACCGTACTTAAAATGTTCTAGGTAAATTTCTCTTTCAAAAAAGTAACAAAAACTTATCAAAATGCTGATTAATTCTCTTTATTTAAAAAACCCTATTGTTATTAGAACAATACCACAAAAATAGATGCACTAAATAGTTGGAATTTATCTATTTCTGAGAATAACACATATTGTTTTATATAATATGTATAATAATTAGCAAAGGTTGAATTCAATCTTACATAATATGAGAAAAAGCTGGAAATAATTAGTTTTAAGGTTTTACTCAAATTAAAAAACGAAACCCTTACCAATTTTAACAAATAGATGATTCGAATTTATATATAAATCATTGGTCAAATGAGGCGATGTTTAGTGGCATATTAAGTTTTGTTTTTTGAAAATATCTCTTCTTGATTTGTAGAAAAAGGGGATTTAACCTTAGTAAAATAGGGATATTTCCTGAGAGTATTTGAAATCAATAAATAGATATTTGCCTGATATTTATAAACAAGGAGTTATCCGAAAATCCTAAAAAGAGTAAGACAGGAATGCTGAAAACTGAATAGAGTAAGCAAAAAAAAAAAATTAACGGTATGCCAGATTTAAAAGTATTTGAAGCAGCGCTAATGAAACATCTTAGTCATGGTGAAGTTGACAAAACACTATTAAAAAATGTTTCATCTGCAATTGTGAATCTCAAAAAGAATGGATTGGAAATTGATCAAGTGCACATCAGAGGAAAAGTACGACCTGATAAGGTTCTGATTAATGGAATTGTTGATCCTGAATTTTGGGGAAGATTTCGTGATTTAGGAAGAAACTTTAGACGTTTTGAAGTATTTCCTTACGGAATTATTAATCCTGAAGGATTTAGATTTCGAGGAACAATGGGTCTATAATGGAAACATGCGCATCAAATGAAAGGGTCGAGCTTAGGTCCGACCCTTTTCGTACCATCCAAATTCACCCAACCCGAAAGTGCAATTTATCATGTCTACATTGTTATTCAAGTTCCGCACCGCATCTTAAAGGAATGCTTGATATTAATGCTTTAAAAAAATTCTTACCTTATGCTTTTGCTCATGGTTATAATAATATTTCAATTTCAGGTGGAGAGCCTTTCATGTATACTGAGTTAGCAGAATTATTGATATATTCAAAATCATTAGGATTTCAAAACACAGTAGCATCTAATGGAATGCTCCTTCTTTCCGAGAGAAATAAAAGAATTCTAAATTATATTGACCTCATCGCTATTAGTGTTGATGGGCCTAGAGAATTGCATGATCATATTAGAGGTCAAATAGGAGCATTTGATAAAATGTTGAATGGCATTGAACTTTTGAAAAAACTAGAAAAGCCATTTGGATTTATTCATACAGTTACTCCTCAAAGTTGGACCTCTTTGATATGGTTGGGAGAATTTGCTCATGACCATGGTGCCAAATTACTTCAACTACATCCATTAGAAATGTATGGCCGGGCTTTAGAAGAACTTACCAACATGGCTATTGATGATACCTTGGCACATCAAACCTTTATTCTTGCCAATTATCTTCGTAGTAAATATGCAGAAACGATGGTAGTTCAATTAGATTTATTACATCGAGACTATATAGAAAGTTTTCCTCAAATCGTAAATACATTTGTTGGAAAATGTTCTTCTAGAAAGAAAATTTCAGATATATTTGACACTATAATCATTGAAGAAACTGGTAAATTATTACCTTTCGCTTACGGTTTTGAATCTTCCTTGGCCATTGGAAATATAAATAACTTTTCAAATTCATTATTTGAAGAATACTTACATGAAAAAATTCCAGTTATTGAATCCTTATTTAATCATACTTATCAAAATATTATAAAAAATAAAGAAGTTGATATTGCTAATTGGAATGAATTGATAGTTAACAATAGCAAGAAAATTGTGTTTGAAGGGTCTTTAATAGATTGACCACAGTTAATTGATAAGAATGACATTGATAATTTAGATTGATTTGGGTATAAACAAAATCATTTTATTGTTATGCAAAATGAATTGATTTCATTTGAGAATACCATTTATCATTTTCAAGGCATCTAACAAAAGTTATATTTCAAACGGTCAGAATGCTCCCAACTTTGTGTTCCAGAAACGGTCAAAATTAAAATGTATCAAATAATCATTTTTTATTACAAAATCATTATTTTTACAAATCCCACCGATGTACTAATCAATTGTAAACCTTTTAAACAGAAGTTTTATGCACTTTCCAGTTATTTTTGATGTAGCGATAGGGATCGTTGTTATTTATTTTATATCTTCCCTGATACTTTCCTTTGTGATGGAGTTTGTCATTGTCAGACGCAATTGGCGGGGCGACTTTTTGTATAACAAACTGTCCAACATGTTCTACAGCAGTCAAGGAGGTTTTTATAATATCATAGAAAAGGTATACCGTCATCCACTGATTTCAAAGATGCAACAGTATGCTTTTAGGCGACCAGAGCAAATAGATTCTGCCATCTTTTCGAAGGCATTTGTTCAGGTATTGAAAGAAGTAGGCGAGGAATATATAAAATGCAAGCCTAAAGAAGAATTTGAAAAAGAAGATCAAAAAAGCAAAGTAGAAAATGAACCAAAAGAACAAAAAAAAGAAATTATTATTCCTATAACTGAATCGTTACATTTAGCTTTAGAAAATGAAAAATACCTCGATGGGGATGGAAAACGTCTAGTGGAGTCCTTTCTGATAGGTCATGAAACGGATCCTGAAAAAATCAATACTAATATCCAGGAATGGTTTATCGGATTTCAGTCCCGACTGGATTATTTATTCAAAAGAGAAGTGAAATGGTATTTGTTTTTCTATTCATTGGCCTTTTGTGTTCTAGCAAATATAGATACCATAAAGATATATCAAAAACTTACCGTGGATGAAAAAGCCAGAGGAAATATGATTGTCATGGCGGAGGGATTTACATCTGTACCTTATGATTCTATTAAAAACAGAATCTTTAACGACTTGCAGGTTTCTCTGAATAAAATGGTCGTTTTGAAGGATAGTTTGAAAAATAGCAACGGAGTAAATGTACCACCAGCAGATACTTCAGGAAATCAACTAAGCCAGGTCAATGACACCACTATAATTAAAATCATTCAGGAACTGGAAGCCTCAATCCAAAAAACATATGGCGATGGCTACGAATTAATTGGTTGGACTAAAAAAGAAATAAATGAATTATTTAAAGGCAAGGATATAAAAGTTGGTGATAAAGCTGTATTTTCCAATATCATGTATGAATTGTTTTTTAAATTAATTGGAATCCTGATTTCTGCATTTGCATTGATGTACGGAGCACCATTCTGGTATGAATACATGAAGTCTATGTTAGCCATTCGGAAAGTCATTAATCCCAATCAAATGACGACTAAGAGTTAAACAAGTAAAAGGATAGTAGTATGAAAACGTATTACAATAGTCATGTTCACATTTTTAGTAAAAAGTGTATCCCTGTTTATATTCTTGGAAACAATTTGTCCTATTTGATTAAAGCCTTAGACTGGCTTCAAATGAATCGATTCGTAATATTTCTGCTAAGTGTTTTTAAGGTATTACCAATAACCAGGGAAGCGATACCAAGGCTTAAAATGTTTTTTCGGTCTTTTGCTCAAGGGTCACAACATGAAGTTATCGAACACCTATTGTACCAAGAGTATGATCGATTCAGTGAATCCGGATCTTTCAAAATAGTTTTGCTTTCTATTGATTTTGATTCTCAAAATGCCGGATTAGCACCTTTAAATTATTTAAATCAAATCAATGAAATCGCGGAGTACAAAAGATTAAAACCCTATCGCGATAGAATTTTACCATTCATAGGAATTAATCCATACCACACTATTTTTATAAATCTACCTATTGAAGATTTTGTAAAAGAGTACATAGAAGTTCATCAATTTGTTGGAGTGAAATTGTATCCTGCCACCGGTTATTATCCAGATGATTCCAGAATGGAAAAACTGTGGGTATATTGTGAAAAAAATGATATTCCTATTATGAGTCATTGCACTTGTGGTCGGATACACTATCAGGGAGATGCAAGTGAACGATTAAGAACACCGAGTTTGTTTCCGAATATGACAGAAGACGATCAACAGGTTAATTTTACCGATACAGAAAATTTTAAAGCCTTACTTGTTAAGTACCCCAAACTAAAAATTTGTTTTGCACATTGTGGTGGGATCGTTTTTTCTAAATACAATCAAAACGAGTTGGAACAAAAACTAATCTCCAAAAATTTTGATTCTCCACGAGTCATTGAATACAAGTGGTATAAACAAGTATTAGCATGGTGTCAAAGTACTGACTATCCAAATATATATTTAGACATTTCATGGATTAACCATGACAGAAAGACTTTAGAAGATCTAAGAGATGAAGTTATAAAACATAACATTATGCATAAAGTACTCTATGGTACAGATTTTTTTGTCAATATAGATAAGACCACTGAGGAAGACGCTTACTTATTGTCTAAACAAATATTTAATATGGATATCATTGCATCGGAAAATCCTCAAAAATATTTACGGAGTTTAATTCATGGTGATTTGTAAATAAACTCCTATGGCATACGATCAAATTTTTAATAATTACCAATCTAAAAAAGGCGTATCCTGGTTTTCTGCAGGCGTTCTCATCCAAACCATAATTGATTTATACACTTCCAGCAAGGCAACAGATCACAGAGAGGAGGATGCACCGTATGAGGCCTTATTTTTAGATCATCTGGATGATCACTATGATGATGGTACTTTCTGGATGGATTACATCTCTGATACGGGAGATGGATTCAATGAAACGATTTCGGTATTATACAAATGTCTTCAGGATCAAAGTATTATGAACCATAATTTAAAAAAAGGCAATATCGTCTTTTTTGGCGGTGATGAAGTTTATCCCATAGCATCTTCAGAAAATTATGCGAATAAATTATTTGGCCCATTATTAACTGCACAAGGACTTCATTATGTCAATAGAATGAAGAATAAAAACAAAGATTCTAATCCGTGTAGCAATTCAGATCGAGATTATTACATCCACGCCATACCGGGCAACCATGATTGGTATGATGGACTCTATGCTTTCAGGGAATATTTTTGTACCAATAGACAATATGGATCCTATTTATCTTGCCAATCAAGATCATATGGTGCCGTTAGACTAACAGAAGATGTTTGGTTATGGAAACTTGATATTCAATTGTCAGGAAATTTTAATAAAGATCAAATTGAATATTTTAAGAAATTTTGCAATACAAAAAAAACATTTAATAAACATAAAGATGAGGAAAAATGGAATGTTATATTGGGAATTGCACAACCTTACTGGTTTCAAAAATCGGTAGATAAAGAAGATAAATTGTTTACTATTGTTGACCATTTTATTAGTGAACTATTTATAAATAATAATCCATACGAAATTACTAAAGAAAAACCTGGAAAAAACGGTACTAAAATAAAATACCAATTTAATAGGTTTATTAAACTCAAATTAATACTTACCGGAGATATACATCATTATACACGTTTCAAATTAAATTTGAATAAAAAATTAAATACCTACGATTCTGATAAGAAATTTCAAATAACCAAGGATACACCCATAGATCGAGACCTAAACATGATCACATCCGGAGGTGGTGGAGCCTATACTTACCCAACACACTATCTCGAAAACAAAGTCAATAACCATGCATTTCAAAGTAAGGTCAATAATCAGACCATCAATTTAGTTAATTATTACCCCACAGCTTATGAATCTCACCAAGAGATGCCGAAGGCTGGATATTCCATCATAATCAAAAATTTCTCCTTTATCGTTTTTCCTTTAATTATGAATGCATTATGTTGGCTGTTCTTCTATAATTACATTCCTCTATTTATTGATTTACCTGAAACGTTGGCTATCAACAATGTTCCATTAATGATCTTATTTCATGTATTTGGATATTTTAGTTTCAGTTACTTGTTAGCCAGTAAGTTGGATAAGTATTTCAATTATATGCCAATCTATCATAAGTATTCATGGTTCTTAATGGTTATTGGTTTTGCATTAGTGAATATGGGAATATTCTGCTTAGGAGGTTATTTCTTTAAAGCATTTGTAAAAACTTGGGTGATTGGATATCTTGGAATTATTCCAAAATTAGAGGCAGGCTTCATTTTTTGTTTGATCTTATTCACCTGTGCTTTGATCAATACCATATTATTTGGCATATATTTATATGCTTGCAATTCGCTGTTTAGACTTCATGATAATGAAGTTTTTTCCATTTCGAAAGTCAATAAATATAAAAATTACCTTAAGATTAAAATTGATAAAGATAATATTACAGTCTTCCCAATAGGTATAGATCACATTAATAACTCATTAAAAAAATCATTTGATAATAAAATTTATGATCAATTGCATAAAGACCTTGATCAAACGAAAACAAAAATGATTGAGGAACCTATAGTGATTTCATTGAGATAGTTCAATCAATAGAACTAAAAAATATAAATTTTTAAAATGTCATTAACAAACTTAAAATACCTATACCGTTTAACTAATAAATTCAAATGTAATAATAAAATAGATGAAACTAGAATTTACTTATCTTTAATATTTATTGTTTCAATACTAAATATGGTCTGACTCCTCATTTCTTGATTAACAAATGCTCGCCAAATTGAATTGAATATAATATCATAGACATTAGTCAAATTATCTATTTCATTAGTTAAAAGGTAAGTTAAATAAAATTCGTGCCCTTCTAAATTTAGTCTTTTTCGATTAATGCCTTTTCGTTCTAAATAATCGCCAATTAATTCAACTTGTATTTGAGACATAATTGAGTCTCCTTCAAATTTGGGACTATATTCCCAACGTTCTATTTTTAGTCCAATAGATCTGTTCTTATTTAAAAAAAATGCCATTGAATCAAGCAACTTAAAAGATTCAGGCAAAATATAACCACAGACTGAGTCGAACAGAATTTCCTTTGTTTGAATATATTGATCTGCACGAAAAATGCTATCTTCAAAAGTTATCCTGTCAGGCAAATCTATATTATTTATATAAAGGTAATCATCAACTTGAATGGTATGTTGATCCATAATAAAGAGGGTATCCCTTTCCAGTTTACTAGAATCCGTTCTATAAACATCTAAATCACCATCAATAAACTCATAATAACCGGGATAATAATTAATTATAATGCTGTCTTTTTTAATACAATAATTTCCTATATTCAATGTCTTTCCTGTACAGCCAGCAGTCCCAAATTTAACAATACCTAAACTATCAAAATTATAGTAATAAAACAACCCTAAACCCTTACCAGATGACCATGAACCAATTATATTAGCTTTCTGTCCAAATGCCTGAACAGTTAATGCAATTAAAGTAATGACAAATAGAATGGCTTTCATTTAAAAATTGGTGTTATATAAAACAAAGAAAATAAAAAATATTCTCATTATTTCAAAAATATAATATTATAATCTAAGAATGCAGAATGCATCGGTATTCACCCTATTGATCTTAAGTTTGGTGTAACCTTCATTTAAGTTATCACCATTTTAGTCTTTAAAATTTATTGTTTCAATTCTAAATCTGGTCTGACGCTTCATAAATTGATTATCAAGCTCCCGTCTAATTGAATAGAATATTTCGTTGAATACTTTCGCCAATCCAATGCTTTCATCATTTAACTTATCATATCTATGCAATTCATCTCCAAATAAATTCAGTCTCTCTTGATTAATGCCTTTTCGTTCTAAATAATCACCAATCAAATCAACTTGTATTTGAGACAGAATTGGATCTCCTTCTCTTTTGGGACTATCTGCCCAGCGCTCTATTTTTAGAGCAATAGAACTGTTCTTATTTAAAAAATATGCTACTGAATCGAGCAGTAGATAAGATTCGGATAAAATATTACCATTGATTTTATCAAATTGAATTTCTTCTGTTTCAATAATTTGATCTGCACAAAAAATACTATCTTTAAAAGTTATCCTGCTAGGCAAATCTATATTATTAATATATAGGTATTCATGAACTTGAATGGTATGCTGATCCAAAATAAATAGGGTATCCCATTCAAGTTTACTAGAATCCGTTCTATAAATTTCTACATCACCATTAATATACTCATAATAACCAGGATAATAATTAATTATAATACTGTCCTCTTTAATACAATAATTTCCTATACTTAAAGTCCTTCCAGTACAACCTGAAACACTGAATTTAACAATGCCAAGGCTATCAAAATTGTATGAATAATACAGGCTAAATCCTTTACCAAATTTCCATTCACCAATTATATTAGCTTTCTGTCCAAATGTCTGAACTGATAATGCAATTAAAGTTATGGCAAATAGAATGCTTTTCATCTGAATATTGAGATATCTTAAACAAAGTAAAAACGATTTCTTTCAATGAATTCTTGAATTACATTTAACATGTTCAGATACCCATAAATCATGGTTGAAATACGGTAAATGTAAAACCAGCATCTGTTGGTTCACCTAGGTGATTGAAAGCACTAACTATCATAACAGCACCTCCGAGGGTACTCGTCCATGACAAAGCAATAGACTCATCACTGGTACTGGTTAAATTTACTATACCTGTGGAATAATAAGTATTCACTGTATTGTCCCAACTCACTTCGTACTTTCCAGTTCTAACTTTTGTAACCGAAAAATTATTCGAACCTGCTGACCTGTTGCCTTGGCTATCTATGTTTCCATAAGCCACTACACCATTTGCAGCTCTTTTAGCATATAATGCATAAGGCACACTCAATAATTCACTAGTACCTGTAATGGTGTAATTCGAACCTCCATTGATATCCGTTTGCGTTCTTAAAAAATAAGGACCATTGGCCCAATCGATGGTATTAAAACTTCCATTCACTACTGTACCCTTTCCAATTTCTAATGTGACTAAACCGTTTTCATTGGTTATAGGCTGATGTGTTTCACTATAGATCGGTACACCTGTGATGCTGGATTTCAAAATGGAGATTTGCATTCCTACAAGTTTATTTTGAAGAAGTTCGTTGTTTGCGTTTCTCATTATGGCTTGATAGCTTA
>Ga0154020_10010307_pt1 | contig 10699 bp, 7 predicted proteins | sample Klosneuvirus_201_FD_109709 | JGI IMG/M metagenome (GOLD analysis project Ga0154020, IMG submission 109709) | Active sludge microbial communities from wastewater, Klosterneuburg, Austria - Klosneuvirus_20160825_MG | ecosystem: Engineered > WWTP > Aerobic digester > Activated sludge | place...
GATATCGGCTCGCTCACGCCCGAGGCTAAGCAGGCCCTGGCGGACCCGGCGCGCTTTGAGCACCTGATGGACGTGGAGGCGGCGGGGCAGTCGCGGGCGATCTATCGGTGCCGGTGAGGGGTCGGCGACCGCGGAGGAGCAGCTCAAGACGGGCAGGGCCAACGCCGAGCACAAGCAACCGGCGTAATCACAGCGCGTGGATCATTGCGTTCGGGAGCCCACTGGACCTGCGTGCGCTGCGGAAAGAACTTCGGAAACGCACTCAACTTCCTGCTTGACGGCTCGGGGCGCCCCTCCCGTGCGCGCAGTTCGTCCGAAACCACGCCGATGACTCGCGCGGTCATCTGCCTTGGTCGAAGCCCCTGAAAGGGCTCCTATTGCGGCTGGCGATGCGTGGGATAGTAGCCTCGGAGGCCTGCGTTTTCGCGCAGAAAATAGCCCATGCTATGAACTCCCATGCACGCCGCGCACGATACTATCTGGCAAACCATCGACCAGACCCTCTTGGGGCTGGCCGCCCGAGCAGGAGACCTCGACGCTGAGATCGGTCGCTGGCTCGTCGCCGCCGCACACGAGGGCGTCCACCGCCACTTAGGCTTCGCCTCCTTCGCGGAGTACGTTGAGCGCCGGCTCGGCTTCGACGCCCGCACCACGCGTGAGCGGCTCCGCGTCGCCCGCGCGCTTGAGTCACTCCCCGAGGTCCGCCGGTCGCTCGCGTCCGGAGAGCGCTCCTGGTCGGCGGTCCGGGAGATCACCCGCGTGGCCACGCCCGAAAACGAGGCGGCGTGGGTGGCGCGAACGGAGCGCATGACCGTCCGTCAGATCGAGCACCTGGTCGCCGGCCGAAAGCCTGGAGACGATCCCACCGACGCCAAGGACCCGCTCCTCATGACCCGGCGGGTCGCCTTCGAGCTCGAGGCCGAGGCTTACGCCGAGTGGCGCGAGGCCTGCGAAGCCGTGCGCCGCGCCATCGGCCCAGGTGTTTCGGACAAGGAGGTGTTCCGCGCTATGTGCGAGATCGCGCTGGGCCGGCGGGACGAGGCCAAGCCGGGCTACCAGGTGTCGTTGACCGTGTGCATGCGCTGTGAGCGCACCTGGCGTCAGTCCGGCCCGGACGCCATCGAGGTACCGCCCTCGGTGGGGGAGCGCGCGGCCTGCGACGCCGAGGTCGTCGGCTTCACCAGCATTGACGAAGGCGTCGCTGCGCCCTCCGATGCGGCCCACCTGGGACCAGATGACAACGGCGTCGCTGCGCCCTCCGATGCGGCCCACCTGGACCCGGTAGGCGAGGGCGTCGCCGAGTCCCCCGCGAACACGGCCCACGTGGGCCCAGTCCCCGAGGCCATCGCCGAGCTCCTCCGGACGCAGGGCGCCCGCGGGCTCGTGCGCGCGGTGTCGGCCTACTGCGGTCTCGAGCTCCGCGCGCTGACCAAGGCCACCCGCCAGCGCATCGCGTTGCGCGATCACCACCGCTGCAGCGTCCCCGGCTGCCGGAACTTCCGCTTCATCGACGTGCACCATCTCCGCGCGCAATCCCTGGGAGGGAAGCATGACGATGACCAACTCACCTCACTGTGCACGCAGCACCACGACGCGATCCACGACGGACGGCTGGCGATCGAAGGGAAGCCGAGCACGGGGCTGAGGTTCGTCGACGCGCGGGGGGAGCTCTATGGGGCGCGACCCACGTGGGTCAGCTGAAGCGGCGCGGAATCGCCGAGTCACGGCGCCGCCACTGGCCTCGGCCCGCCCCCCTGGTCTCGACGTTCTCCAACTGGACCTGGCTCCTCCGCCACTCGGTCCTCGACGGGCGCCGGCTGGTTCGTCCTCAGGGACAATATTGCCACGTGAGCTCCGTGCACCGTCCCGCGGAGCAAACGAGGTGCTGGAGACACTGTCCAGCCCCGGTGCACGAGGCCCCAGCGCCGCCGACCGGACGGCAGTTCGCTCCATCACAGTAGCTCTTCCAGGCACAGCTCCCGTCCGACGCGCACGGCTGTCCGCTCACGGGGAGAGCCTGGCAGACGCGCGCCGTGGCGTCGCAGTAGCCGTTGCCGTTGCAGCCTGTGACTGACCCGCACGGCCCGCCTGGCGGGGACCACGAGACCTCCGTGCAGATGCCGCCAACGCAGGAGTCGCTGGCGCTCAGATCACAGTCCCGCTCGGTCATGCTGCCTTGGGCACACGCTTGGCCACGTCCCGCGGCCCGACTGCATAGGCCGCCGATGCAGTGAAGCTGGCCCTGACAGACGCCCAGCGCAGCGGTCCCGCACGTCTCGCTCTCGATGCGCTGCGCGACACAGGTCGGGGGGCCGTATTCTCGCGTACACGTCGACCCTTCGACACAGGCCATGCTCGCGCAGCTCTGGCCGATTCCCGCCCGGGCCACGCACCGCCCGCATTGGTTCACCCCCCTCGCGCAGGCATATCCCGTGCTGCACTCGGTGGTCGTCGCACAGGGCTCCGAGAGCGTTTGGTGCCCGGTGAACGCGTCCTGACAATAGAAGTCCGCGATGTCTGTCTGGCAGCCGACCCAGGCGATCTTCGCTACACAGCGATCGAACACTGCTTGGGAAAAGGAGGCGCGTCCGACGGCGATGGCTTGCTCCGCGGCGCCATACAACGCCGCGCCGATGAGCCCAATGTCCGCCTCGCACTCGGCCGGAGTGCGCGGATAGACCTCGTTCAAGGCGGGCTGACAGCGATACTCGTATCCACATATTTCGGTGGCGATGCGTCGGGTGATCTCGACGGCGTCGAAGGGGTCGCTCGGCGGCACGGCTGCGTCCGGGGCCGCTGCGTCTGGGGCCGCTGCGTCTGGGGCCGCTGCGTCTGGGGCCAGCCGCTCTAGTCCCGTACCCGACGCATCGAGATCCCCGAACGCCCCCGAGTCCGGCTCGGGGGTTCCTGAGTCCTCGGCGAACACGACATCGGAGCCCGCTGCTCCGTCCTGACCCACGATCGAAGCGTCGGGTTGCCGCGACGACGGGGTTCTCCCCGCCGCTGGAGGCCGCCTCGCTTCCTCACAGGCCAGTAACGAGAATGCGAGTATGAGCGCGAGCCCCTTTTTCACGTGCGAATGTACGGGGCCGCCTTTGCGCTCACCCCTTGCAGCGCCCTTGCAAGCTTGGCCGGGCCCTTGGAATCAAGTAGCGAGCCTTACGGCGCGACCTCCACCCAGACCGGCGCCGACCACAACTTGGCCCCATCCTCCTGCACGATCCGCGCATAGTAGAACCACGTCCCCGGCTCCGGCGTCACCGTCACCGAGGCTTCGTGTCCGATGACCTCGACCTTTCCCCCCACGCGCCCGCGGACAATATCGAGGCGCTTGATCGCGGCCCCCGCGGTGCTCGAATACTCGACCTCGAGCTCGAGCGGCCCTTGATGCTTGAAGCGCTCGCCCATCAGGTGCTCGCCGGCGCGGAAGATGATCTGGCTCCGCTTGTCCGCGGTAGCGAAGACGCGCCTGGCCTTGAGGGCCTCGAGGAAGCTGGTGGGGCTGAGCGGGACGCCCGCCGGGATGAGCACGGCGGTGCGGTTCTTGGCGCTCGAGCCCCAGTTGGAGCAGTGGTTGTCTTGGTTGCTGGCCGGGGCCAGGTGGTAGCCTTTGAGGAGGAGCTGATCGCAGTGACTCGAGAAGTCGCTGAGCTCGGTGTCGGCCTCGGTCAGACTGTTCGAGAACGCGCTGGCGTTGGCCACTTCGCAGAGGACCATCACCTCGTCGCCCTCGGCCGTATACGCCAGGGGCTCATCGTTGACCCGAAATTGGCTGGCGGCGGGGTGGTTGAACTGGCCGAGATAGTTGTGCGCCTTCATCGCGGCGTAGAGCCCGGCATAGTCGAACTTATCCACGAAGACATCACCTAGGAGCTCGCCCGCTTCATTCTTCTCCCAGGTGAACAGGCGGTCGGCGTTGATGAGGTTGATGTGGCCGCCGTTCTTGATCACCCCGAACTCGGTGCCGTAGAGGGCCAAGAAGGCGGGGTGGGTCTGCCGATATTGCTGCGCGATGATGAGCCCGGCGTGGAAGAGGCCCAAGGCGGCGTCCGGGGTGGCGGACTTGCTCGTGCCGTTGGTCTGGCCGTCGTACATATGGTTGTGCTCGGACGTCAGGAGGAAATCGAGGTGCGCGCGCTGGTCGGCGTAGGCGTAGGCCGCGGCCGGGCCGTCGGCGCCCTGCTGCGGCTTCTCGGCGTGCTCGCAGCGGTCTGCGGGCTGTCCTCCGTCGGAGTGATTGGTCTGACTATGGAGATTTCCGAGGAGGACCCGAAATTGGACCGCGCTTCGCTGGTGCTGGCGGGTGCGGGAGGGAGTCGCGGTCGCGCAGGCGGCGGCACAGAGGAGGCTCAGGGCGGCGAGGGTGGCGCGCGCATTCATGGCCCCCCTTTAGCACGAAGCGCGTCCTCCTTCTCGCGGGCCAACCGCTTCCAGATCGACTCGAAGAGCGGCTTCTCGCCCGCGGCGACGGCGGCAGCGGCGTGGGCGATGGCCTCGTAGGTCGGATCGGGCGGGTGCTCCCCCGCGCAGGTGTCCTTGGGCTCGGTCCCAGGGAGGAAGGACGCTGGGACCGCGTGACAGTGCGGGCCGGCCAGGCGCCCCGTGATCGAGCACAGGCCGCGGCGGCTCAGCTTGGGGCGATCGGAGAAGGTCGGCGGTGGCCCATCGGGCTGGGTCATCCGATTCATCCACCAGCCCCACAGCGGCGCGGCCAAGTCGGAGGCCGAGGCGCCGATGCTGGCCGGGCGATCATAGCCGAGCCAGACCACCCCGGCGTAGCGGGGCGTCGCGCCCACGAACCACAGATCTTTTTCTTCATCGGTGGTGCCGGTCTTGCCGAGGAGCTGTCCCGCATAGCCGAGCTCGCCCGCGCCTCGCACCGCCCCCCCGGTGCCGAAGTCCACCACGCCCCGCAGCAACTCTCGGGTGAGCGCGGCGGTCTCGGGGCTCATCACGGTCTCGGGCGGGCGAGGCTCGGGCCAGCGCTGCGCTCCGCGGGCGTCGACCACCGAGAGCACCACGCGCGTTGGGAGTCGGCGCCCTCCGCGCGCGATCGTCGCGGCGAAGTCGGCCATTTCGAGGGGAGTGACCTCGGCCTGACCGAGCGCCAGGCCCATCTCTTCGGGGAAGTGGCGAGTATCAAAGCCGCAGCGCTCGGCGAAGCGGATCAGGGGCTTCGGTCCCCCGAGCTCTTCGAGCAATGAGGCGGTCACGATATTCATGGACCAGGCCAGCGCGTTGGCGAGACAGGCGGTCTCCGAATACTCCCCCGTCACGTTGCGCGGGCGCCAATCGCCTTGAGGTGTATGAAAGACCCGCGGCACATTGGGTTCGGTGCTGGCGGCGGTATAGCGCGGCTTGCCGTCCGCGCCCCTGGTGCTGAGCGCGAGGGCGTAGACCAGCGGCTTGAAGGCGCTGCCACCCTGGCGGCGGGACTGGGTCGCCCGGTTCCAGTCGGTGGAGATCTGGGTGTCCCCGCCGTAGATGGCGCGGATGTGCCCGGTCTCCACGTCGATGAGCACCGCGGCGGAGGACAGCGGCTCACCACCCTTCTTGGCGGGCACCAGGCTCTCGAGATAGTGCGTCTTGGCCAAGAGGAGCTTCTCGGACTCCTCCTGCATGTATAGATCGACGGCGGCAGTGACCCGCAGACCCGCCCCTTGCACGACCGCCGGAGATAGTTGCTCGAGCAGCGCGGCCCGCACCGCGGATAAGTACGCGGGAAATCGCTCCTCCAATACTCCTGGAGGCACGGTGCGAATGGGCGCCTTCAGCGCCGCTTGGATGTCGTAGCCCATCCCCTCCATCGCCCGGAGGACTCGGTCGCGCTTCTCCTTGGCCAAGGCCGGGGCCCGATCGGGCGCCAGTGTGCCGGGAGAAGGTAGGATCGCCGCTAAGGTCGCCGCCTCGGCCAGATCGAGGTCCTTGGCGTCCTTGCCATAGTAGTGGCGGGCCGCCGCCTGAAAGCCGCAGATGGAGAGGGCGCGGCGCTGTCCGAGGTAGGGCGCGTCCAAATAAGCCTGGAGCACCCCGTCTTTGCCGAGGTGGTGGTCGACCGCCAGGGCCATCACCATCTCGCGGAGCTTGCGTAGCACCGTGCGATCGCGCTGCTGATTCCAGGCTCGAACGACCTGCATCGTCAGGGTGCTGGCGCCTTGAGCGTAGCCACCTTCCCGGGCATTGCGCAGCGTGGCCCGCAGCATTCCGCTCAGGCTCACCCCGCGGTGCTCACGAAACTCCCGGTCTTCGGCGGCGATGATCGCGTCCGTGAGGTGCCTCGGCGCCTCGTGGAGCGGTAGATGCTCGCGCAGCTCCGCGTCGGGTCCGAGGAGCCAGCCGAGGGTCAAAGGCTCGAGCTGGTTCCCTTGGCGGGGCGTCACCCGCTTGGTCTTCGAGCAGCGCTCGCCGGGGCCTGGCGGGCAGTGCTCGCGGTAGCCGAGCAAGGCCGCGACCTCGAGCTGGACTTCGGCCGGCGCGCTGGTCGGCAGCGGCGCGCTGTCCACCCGAGCCGGGAAGCTCCACCCCGGATGGGCCACGAGGAGCGCGGTGTGCCGGTCGGCCAGCGCGATCGCCTCATTCCACCAGGGACGAACCGCCGCGCCGAGCGCGAGGAGGGCGCCGAGCCCGCTCCCCAGCGCGACGAGCAGGAGCAAGCGGGGAAGGCCGGGGCGACGACGGGGGCGAGCGGTGGAAGGAGCGGCGATCCGGAGGGGCCACAGGCGGCGACCCCGGATGGAACGCAGAGTCGTCGGCGTCAGCTCGTCCGCGCCGAAGTCTTCCTCGCTCGAGCCCATCGGGAGGGTCTAGGGATCGTCGGGGGGGCTCGCCTGGTCAAGGGACGAGTGGCCTCCGCAGATCCCCCGCCACCGATGGCTACCGCTTGGAGAGGGCCACCACGATCGCCTGGGCGCGCCGATGAATGGGGGCGTCTTCGGCCTTCGCCGGGGTCTGGAAGAGGTGCTTGAAGGTGGCCAGCGCCTCCTCCACCTGTCCGAGCGCCAAGAGCGCTTCGGCTTTGCCGGCCAGGCTGGCGGCATGGGTCTCATCGTGGCCGAGGGCCCGCTCGTACCAGGTCAGCGCGCCCTGGGGGTGCTTCTGGTGGAGGAGGCTCGCCCCCACTCCACACAGCGCATAGACGTTGTCTGGCTCGAGCAAGGCCAGGGCTTCGAAGAGGCCCCGGGCATGCGCGAAGCGACCCCGCTCGAGGTGACCATAGGCCACGGTCGCGATCGCGCGAAGCTGCTCGGGCGTAAAGGACCACAGCTCCGCCAGCGTCTTGTGCCCAGCCACCAGGGCCCGCTCCGCCTCGCTGAGCTCGGTCTCGGGCAGCGCCTGCAAGGTCTCCTTGAGCTGGGTGACCCCGGCGGCCACGCTCTCTCGGGCGAAGAGCCCGCCCTGCCCGTCGTGGAACTCTAGGCTGCGCGTGCGACCCACCGCGTCGAGGCTCTTCTGCATCGAGGCGGTGGGGTGGCCATCGCGCTCGATGCTGATCCCGATCCGCTGGTCCTGCGCGTCGTAGCGATAGACGAAGGCGTGTCGCTCTCGGCCGCTCGGATCATGCCAGGCGCGCCGGGAGATATTCCCCCGCGCGTCGTAGGCGAAGCTGAAATGCCCCTCGAGCAGGTGGCCCTCCTTCCCTCCGTAGAGCGTGTCCTTCACTTGCCGGCCAGCCGCGTCGTTCTCGTACACGTGCCGTGCCTTGAGCCGCTGGCGCTTGTCGAACTGGCGCTCCTCGACCAGGCGGCCCTGGTCGTCGCAGCGCACCTCGAAGCGAAAGCGCTGGGCGCCGCTGGGGTCGAGCTCGTAGCGCTGGCTCAGAAATCCCCGGCGATCGTACTCATAGCAGTTGCGCCCCCGAAAGCCGTCGATCGGATCGACATAGTCGGAGTAACTCAGGCGCTTGGCCTCGAACACGGGGTGGCGCTCCAGCGGCGCCGGGTGACCTTCGAACCACTCGCGGATGGCGATCAAGAGGCCGCTGGCGTCGTGCTCGAGCTCGACATAGTAGCTCGGCGTCTGACCCTCCGGGATGGGGAGCATCCCCGTGATCTGGCCGTTCCCCTGGAGTCGCCAGTATTGGTAGCGCTTCTTGGTGGTAGCTTCGCTCATATTAGAAGATGAACTCCGGTTGGTTCGTCGCGGCCTGGTTCGATCGGGGAAACTGAAAGCGCTGGACGTAGTCTCGGCCGTGCCGCGCCAGGTACAGGTGGAGCGCCTCCCGGGAGCGCAGCGCCATCCATAGCGGGTCGCCATAGGCCTCGCGGCAGAGGTGCGCGCAGCGGGCGACCATCTCACTCAGCGCTTCGCCTTGCAGCCCGACGCTGGCCTGATAGGAGATCTCCGTGGCCCAGCTCTGGTCGTCCTCGACAACACGCAGGACGCCATAGGCCTCGGGATCGTGCATCAGCGGGCTGTGGCGACCCAGGCTGAACACGCTGCGGCCATAGGCGTGGATGATGTCGGTGTGGTCGCGGATCAGGTCGATGGTCGACATGGCCTCGGCCTCGGTCTCGGTCGGGAAGCCGAAGAACACGTAGGCGAAGTTGAAGAGCCCGGCGTCAGAGGCGTCCTTGAGGATCTGCAGACGCCCGCTGGGAGAGACGCCCTTCTTCATCAGCTTGAGGAGGCGGGCGCTGCCCGATTCGATGCCCCACATCACCATCGTCACCCCGGCGCGCTTCATCCGACCCAGTAGCTCAGGCGTAAAGCCGGGCTCGGTGCGGGCGTTCATGAACCAGCGTACGTCGAGCCCGGCCTCTAGGATCGCGTCGCACATTTGGGAGACGTAGCCCGGGGCGATGCACTGGTCCACGAACTCGAAGTGCCGGATCCCGTGGGTCTCGTGGAGGTGGCGCATCTCGGCGATCAGTCGCGAGATGTTCATCTGGTCGCTCTGAAGGCCGTGGTAGCTATCGCAGAACGCGCAGGCGCCATAGTAGCAACCCTTGCTGGCGCGAATACAGATCACCCGCTCAGGGGATAAGTACCGGTCGAGCGGGAGCCCCTCCAGCGACTGAGCTGCGAGGTCGTTCATGGGATAGTTCCTAGCCTCGGGCGTCTCTCGGATCTCCCCACTGTCGGGCGCCCGGTAGAGGAGGCAGGGAACCGCGGAGAGGTCACCGCTAGGTCCCTCGAGCGCGGTGGCCAGGGCGCTGAAGGGCCGCTCGCCTTCGCCGATCACCACGCTGTCGGCGAAGTGGGTGAAGAAGGCCGGGCTCGAGACCAGCGCGTCCCGCAGTCGGGAGAAGAAGTTGCCTCCGATGCTCAGGTGGGGTCGCCCGGGGCGCTCGCCCCAAGCCTCCCGCAACATCATCGCCAGGGTGAGGCCGGGCAGGACCTGGGAGTAGGCGCTGATCGAGATGCCGACCAGCCCCGAAGCGATCGCGCCCGCATCCTCCAGGATCTTTGGCAGCCAGGGCTCAAAGAGCGCGCGGAAAGGATTGTCGGTGGAGCTCTGGGCGAAGGCGATGACGGCGTCTGGGTTCAGCGGGACGTGGGGGTGAAGGAGCCCGTTCCACAGGAGCCGGGAGGGATAGTACGGCAGGGAGTAGAGCTCGATGGCGCGGTCCAAGATTCCGTGGGCCGCGACGTAGGAGGCCGGGCTATAGTACGTCGCTCCTCGCCGCAGGTCCTCCCGCGCTCCCTCGACCTGGGCGCTGAGCTCCCGTACCTGCTCGGCACCTCCGGCCAGCCAGCGTTCGATCACCCCGAGCTTCTCGGCCGCGGCGTCGAGGCCGCCCAGCTCCGCGTTGCGGCGTAGCACCAGCTCCAGCGGGAGCAGCTCGGCCGCCGAGAGCGTGCGCCGCAGGGAGAGGGCGACGCTGGAGGAGCTGAGCAGCTGTTCGACGACCGCCAAATTCAGGTCGTGGAGACGCACCTCGTGCCCCGCCCGGCGGAGCTCTCCGTTGAGCGTCGCCATCCCGAGGTGTGGCTGGGCGGCGGTCCACTGGGGCGGAAAGATCAGCGTTACCCGCATCGACCCTCTCTTTCGCGGCTCAGCCGCGCGTCAGGCAGACTTGGCTTTGGCCTCCGCGACGAACGCGGCCAACTCGGAGAGGACCGGCAGGACGCGCTCGCTGCGGATGAGCTCAATGGCCCCCAGCAGCTCCTTTTGACGTCGATACGCCCGGTCCACCTCGCCCGCTCGGGAGACGCCAAAGTCGAGCTGCAGCAGCTGGGCCTTGAGCTCCTCCTCCTCCTTCATCGCTTGGAGCACGCGGAGCATCCGCTCCTGAACTTCCGCTTTGGTCACGGCGCCTCCTCAGTTGGCAAATTGATAGGCCTGGAGCATCAGGAGCAGCGCGTAGGAGTAAGAGCCCCCTCCCATCTGACCTTCCTGTCGTACGCCCAGCATCCCCGCGGCTTCCCGGAAGCTCCGCTCGGCGACGTTGGGGTCCGCTAAGCCTCCCGAGAGCATTTGGGCGTAGACCGGCTTCATGTCTTCGGGCAGCTGCTGAAACCCAGGGAGACCCTCGAGGGTCTTGATGAAGTCTCGTTGACGGGTCGCGCCATCCCGCATGGCCTGATCGACCTTCTCGAGGCCGGCGTCGTCGAGCCCATAGCGCTCCTTGATGTCGTCGATGGCACCTTTGAAGTTGTAGTCGCCGGTGTCCAACTTACCGTCGCCCGCGCCGTCGCAGAATACCTGGCCATTTTGGAACTTGAGGGCCTTGAGCTCGTCGCCCTCCTTGCTCTTGAC
>Ga0154020_10010309_pt1 | contig 10698 bp, 8 predicted proteins | sample Klosneuvirus_201_FD_109709 | JGI IMG/M metagenome (GOLD analysis project Ga0154020, IMG submission 109709) | Active sludge microbial communities from wastewater, Klosterneuburg, Austria - Klosneuvirus_20160825_MG | ecosystem: Engineered > WWTP > Aerobic digester > Activated sludge | place...
CTGGAACATGCCAACCAGCGGCGAGTAGGTGAGCTGGTTGGCGACCGCATTCACCTCGGAGAACTTCTGGCTCTTCCTGAAGACGTCGAGGAAGCGCCTCGATTCCCGAGCCGCCCGGGCCAGCGTGGTCCACTTGTTGATGATGATCCCGAAGGAAACGAACGAGAAGACCATGAGGAGCACGATCACGGCGATAGCGGTGGGACCTGAGTGTTTCAGGAACCCGAGGGGCCCCCCGCCGAAGGCGTCGGAGGTGGCACTTTGAGCCAGCAGGTAGTGGATCATCATCTGTATGGTGTTGTCGACCTCTCAGAATCGCACAATATGTTGTGTACGTCAATGAAGGGACCTGGCCGGGCCCGGGTTCCATGCTACCCTCACGCGCCCTCTTATGCTTCGCGTTCTGCGCATCGAAAACCTCGCGGTGGTGGCCTCCGCCGAGATCGAATTCGGACCGGGGCTGAACCTCCTGACCGGCGAGACCGGTGCGGGGAAGTCCATCGTGGTCGACGCCCTCGGCCTGGTCTGCGGAGAGCGCGCTGACGGCGATCTCATTCGGACCGGGGAGGAAAAGGGCACCATCGAGGCGATCTTCGACGTGCCGAAGGGGTTCGGATTCGAATCGCTCGGCCTCGGGATCGAGGAGGCCGATGGGGAGGTCGCGATTCGGCGGGAGATTCTCGCGTCCGGCCGCAGCCGAGCCATGATCAACGGGGTCACCGTGTCCCTGGCCGGTCTCAAGAGCGTCGGCCAGCAGCTGGTGCAGATTCATGGCCAGCACCAGCATCATGCGCTGCTGAACGCCGACTTCCACCTCTCCTTTCTGGACCGGTTTGCCGGTCTCGAGGCCAGGGCGGAAAGGGCCAGAGTCCTCTTTGCCGAGGCCCAGGGGTCCGATGCGGCGCTTCGCGAATTCCTTGAAAAGGCGCGGCAGTTCGGCCGCGAGCGGGAGGCGCTTCGATTTCAGGTGGACGAGATCCGGAAGGCGGACCTCCGGTCCGGTGAGGAGCAGGAACTCCGCGAGGAACGTTTCCGCCTTCGCAACTCCGAACGCCTGGGCGAACTGACCTCGGAGGCCGGGGCGCTCCTCGACGGCAGCGAAGACGATTCTGAGAATTCGCTTTTGTCGAAGATGCGATCGCTGGGGAAGCGGCTCGACGAGATCACTCGCCTGGATCCTTCCGCGGTCCGGGAGTCCTTCAGCCGCCACGGTGAAGTCCTCGGGCTTCTCAACGACTGGTCGGCGGATCTTGCCGACTACGTTTCGTCGCTCGACGCACAGCCGGGTCGAATCGATGAAGTGGAGTCGCGCCTGTCGACGTTAGAGCGACTTAAGAAGAAATATGGTTCAAGTGTTGATGAAATAATGGCTTTCTTTGTCGAGTCAGAGACCCGACTCGGCGCCATAGACGACCCGGAAGCCGAGGAGCGGCGACTCGCAAAGCTCTCGAGTGCGGCATGGAGTGCGTATGCGGCGCTCGCAGGGGCCCTCGCGAAGGATCGCAGGGCGCTCGCGGCGAAGCTCCAGAAGGCGATTTCGAGGGAACTCGGTGATCTGGCGATGGCGCAGTGCCGCTTCGAAGTCCGCTTCGAGCCGGCGGCGGTTACCCCGGACTTCGACTGGAGTCCGCATGGTCTCGAGACGGGCGAGTTCTTCCTTTCGGCGAATCCCGGGGAGGAGTTGAAGCCTCTCAAGTCAGTGGCTTCAGGGGGGGAGCTTTCGCGTGCACTGCTCGCCCTCCAGTCTCTCCTCAACGCGCACCCGTCGGGTGCCGTCGTCTTCGATGAGGTGGATGCCGGGATTGGCGGCGCCGTGGCCGAAGCGGTCGGCCGCCGCCTGGCCCGGGTGGCCCGCGACCGGCAGGTGTTGTGCGTGACACACCTCGCCCAGGTCTCGGCATTCGCGGACCGCCACTACGTCGTTGAAAAGCGGGTCGTCCGCGGGCGCACCATTACCGAGGTCCGCGAAGTGGAGGGTCGCGATCGTGTCCGGGAGGTCGCCCGAATGCTCGCCGGGGAAGTGGTCACCGGATCCGCGGAAAAGAACGCCGAAGAACTGATCGGCCGGGTCCGGCGCATCGACGCCGATCCCAGGGCCTGAGAGCTTGGTTTCCAGGGTGGCGAAGAGCAAGTACTTCATCGAGACGTTCGGTTGTCAGATGAACGTCAACGACTCCGAGAAGGCAGCGGGCTTGCTCGAAGGCGAGGGCATGGAGCGGGTCGAGTCGGCGGCGGGTGCCGACGTGATCTTCGTGAACACCTGCGCGGTGCGCGAGCGCGCCGCGGAGAAGCTCTTTCACGCGGTCGGCCGCTACAGGACCTTGAAGGCCCAGAATCCGGGGCTGAAGATCGCAGTCGGCGGGTGCGTGGCTCAGTTGCAGGGCAAAGAGATCATGGAGCGGGCTCCCACCGTCGATGTCCTCGTGGGCACCCATAACCTGCGCGACCTGCCCCGCCTCCTCGCCGAGTCCACGGAATCGGGACTGAGCCAATCGGCCCTCGACCGGGAGGCGGACGCCTTTTCGATTCCCGCGGACACCGTCTCGCACTCCAGTCGAACTCGCGCCTACGTGACGGTGGTCGAGGGATGCAACCACGTCTGCAGCTTTTGTGTGGTCCCAAGGACCCGAGGCAAGGAAGTCTGCCGGTCGCCCGAGAGCATCCTCCAGGAGGTTCGAAGTCTCCTCGATCGCGGATACAACGAGATCATGCTCCTCGGTCAGACCGTGAACGCCTACCGCTTTGGCGACGTCGACTTTCCGGATCTCCTCCGCCGGGTCCACGACTTGGATGAGAGACTCTGGCGCCTCAGGTTCACAACGTCCCACCCCGAGCACGTCGACGAGAAGTTCGCGCGGTGCTTCGCCGAACTGCCGAGACTCGCCCCCTACCTGCACCTTCCGGTTCAGTCCGGCGCTGACGCCATCCTGGCCGACATGCGCCGCGGCTACACGGCCCGCGAGTACCTGCAGCGGCTCGGCCTGCTGCGAGCGTATCGGGGCGACCTGGCGCTGACCGCCGACGTGATCGTGGGCTATCCCGGCGAGACGGAGGAGGATTTCGAGGCGACCTGTCGTCTGGTGCGCGAGGCCAGCTACGACGGCCTCTTCGTCTTCTTGTATTCTCCCCGGCCGGGTACCACCGCGATTCGCAGGCCCGACGATATTCCGGAGGCTGAGAAGAAGCGTCGGTTCAAGGTGCTCAACGAGCAGCAGCAGCGGCAGCAAAGGCTCCGCCACCAGAGCTACATCGGTCGAGTCGAAGAGGTGCTGGTGGAGGAAGTGAAGGACGGTGACTGCAAGGGCCGCACGCCCCACTTCCGCCTTGTTCACTTCGACGCGCCGACTTCCTTCGACGTAGCGCCCGGGACCCGGCTCGACGTGAAGATCACGACCGCATTCCCGAATTCCCTGCGCGGTCGGGTTGAAGGCGGCGCCAACGCACGCGACCCCCGTCGATAAAAGCTGAAAGCGGAGCCCTGCTCCACTGCATGCTGGCCCCGGCGGCGAGATCCATCACGTGCGACGGTTTCTTTCATTGACCCCACGCGGAATCGTTCCTAAGATCGGCGGTCAACCATGATCGTTCTCGCGATTACGAACCAAAAGGGCGGGGTCGGAAAGACCACGACCGCCATCAATCTCGCGGCGGCCCTGGCGATGCGTGGCAAGCGGACATTGTTGATCGACCTCGATCCGCAGGCGAACTCATCGATGAGTTATCTGGACCTCAGCACGGTCGACCGGACAACCTATGACCTGTTGATGGGGGAGAAGAAGCTCGAGGAGATCGTTCGGCCCACTGCGGTCAGGAACCTGGAGATCGCGCCCGCTCGCATCTCGCTCGCGAAGGCCGAGAACAAGCTCATCGGCGAGTTGGAGGGGCATTTCAAGCTCCGCGATGCTCTCGAATCCCACAAGAAGCAATACGACTTCATCGTGGTGGACACGCCCCCGACTCTCGGCATCATCACCGCTAACGCCTTGGTGGCATCGAGCCACGTGCTCGTCCCGGTTCAGTCCAGCTACTTCGCCCTGGAGGGCACCGAAGATCTCCTCGAGACCGTCGAGAAGATCCGCGGCCGACCGAATCCCGAACTGAAGCTCCTCGGCGCGGTGATCACGATGCACGACAAGAGAACGACCCTGGCCCGCGATGTACAGAAGGCCATCGTTCAACTCTTCGGCAACAAGGTCTTCAAGACGACGATCACGAAGAGCATCCGTCTTGAGGAGAGTCCCGCTCATCGGGAGTCGATCTTCACGTTCGCGCCGCAGTCGAGCGGCGCGCTTGAGTACTACAAGCTTTGCGAAGAGGTGATCGAACGTGTCTAACGTCAAGAGAGCCGGACTCCCCTCGTCCCTTCGAATGCGTCACGATAGCCACTTCATCGACCAGCTGGGCCGGGCCGCCGGCTCACCGATCGGCCAGTCGATCCCGATCGAAGACATCGACCCCAATCCGAATCAGCCCCGCCAGAATGTCGGTGATCTATCCGAGTTGATCGCCTCCGTCCGTGAGAGGGGCGTGCTCGAACCTATCCTCGTTCGTCGCCGGGAGTCCCGATTCCAGATCGTGGCGGGGGAGCGCCGCTATCGAGCGGCGATCGAGGCCGGGCTGCCGGAGATCCCGGCAGTGGTGAAGGAGTTGACCGATCCTGAGGTCATGGAGGTCGCCCTCATCGAGAACCTTCAGCGAAAGGACTTGACCGCTTTTGAAGAGGCAGACGGTCTCAAGGTTCTAGCTGAAGCCCACGGTTATACCCACGAGATGATGGCTGAGAAGCTTGGAAAGAGCCGCACCACAGTCACCGAGACCCTCACCCTCTCCTCGATGCCGGATCGGGTCCGCGAGCTATGTCGGCTGGCCGACATTTCGTCTAAGTCCGTTCTAATCCAGGTAGTTCGGCAGCAGACCCCTGAGAAAATGGTTGCCTTCATCGACACACTGCAGAAGACGGGTGTCGGACCGACCCGAGCGGAGGCTCGGCGGCTGATCAAGGCCGTTCCCGATCGAAAGGGCCGACCGAAGAACTTTGTCTTCATCTACAAGACCGGCCGTGATCGAGGGTTGGCGCTGTCCCTCAAGTTTGGCCGGGCCGACGTCTCGAAGAGTGACATCGTCGCTGCCCTGGAAGAACTCACTGGCGAGATCAAGTCAAAGGACCCGAAGGCGATCGGCACGCGTTCGTAGACGCGAGAGTAGCGGCCTAGAGGCCGGCCAGCCTCAAGAGGCGAGCATTCCACTCCGCCGCGAACATGATCGCCGCGAAGGCGGCCCACGCGGCCGTTAGTGCCACTGCCGCAGCCGGACGTCGTTCCCACACGCGCACCGTGCCCACGCCCATCGCGAGCCCCGCAAGGGGAGTGACGAACTCCAGGTCCTTCAGGTGCTGGAATCCGTTGGGTGAGGGCAGACCGGCAGCGAGAAGACTGATCCACACCGCCACTCCCGCCCAGGCCAAAATGATGTTCCGGCTGGGCGTCTCGGCCTCACGCAGCAGCAGCCAGCCGCCGATCCCGAGCAAGAGGACGAAGGGACCGTCGAACCTCCAGAGCCGAGAGGCGAGCCTGGCTAGGCCGCGAAGCGGATTCAAGGTCGAACCCGCGTAGGGGTCATTGACGTCGTTGGCATCCGGGATCTCGGCGTCCATCGCCTGCCGTTCGCGCAAATCCTCCAGTCGATCCAGGACGCGCGACTCAGGCTGTGCCCGGTGGCTCTCCACGTTCTCCCAGACTGGAAGGTATCGCCAGTAGAACGCTCCCGCCGACGCCACGAGCGCCAGCGTGCCAGCGGCTGCGACCCGAAGCGCTCCCGCCCTGCCACCCGGGCTTTGGCGCGCCGTCTCGACCGCGAGGAGGCCCGCGATGAGAAGGCCGAAGTTGGCTATGGACTGGGTGTACACGAGGAACGCCGCCAGGAGGGCTGCGGTCAGCCATGCCCCGGCGAGCGGGCGTCTGGCGCGCCGCAGGACCGCCAGGAGAAACAGCACTGCCAAGGCGTCGAGAAACTGGCCGGCGAGGCCGGGGAAGTATCCAAGGGCCATTCGTCGGACCAGCAGGGGCTGGACAGAGACGAAGAACGCGCCCGAAAGCCCCACGAGCGGTCCCAGGCCCAGGGCCATGCCGATGGCCAGGGTCAGCAGGGGAATCAACGCCGCGAAGGTCACCGCCGTGACCATGGCCGCGTCGAGCGAATCCAGTCCGAACAGTCTCCCCACACCACCGGCCAGCAAATAGGCGCCGGGGGGGTAGGGGAACGGGTACCATCTCCCCTCGATCTGCTGGAGTCCAAGGCTCCGTGCGTATTGAACCTCGAAGAGCTGATCCAGAAACGCGGAGAGACCAGCCCGATTGAGTGTCTGCTGGACGAGGGCGTGGACCCGGTAGTCGGGATAGAAGGCCTGCGTATGAAGGAAGGCGCCGCGAGAGAGCAGAGTGACAAGCGTGATTGCCACCAGCGCCGTTCGGTAGCGAGTCGGCAGGTCCGCAATCCGGACCGCCCTGGCGAGCACTACCCCGAGGATCAGGGTCAGCGAGAGCGCCACCAGGCCACCCCGGAGCGCGCGCTCGGCCGCGATCGGCGCTGCAGCAAAGGCGAATCCCAGGATCACGGCAAGCGTCCCATTCGCCGTGAGTGCCACCGCAATGCCGCTCCCGGAGGCAAGAAATGCCAGTGAGGCCAGGCAGACCAGGAAGGCTCCACGAAGGACTGCCTCGGCAGGAGCGCGGAACCCGCCGGGGGCGCGAATCTCGATCCAGTCCACAGCGACGCCGAGGGGCCGGTCGCTTTCGACATTAGACTCAAGTAATACTGAAGCATTCGAGCTACAAGTAACCTGTGAAGCTTGGAATTCGATCACTTCATAGGGGTGGTCCTCCCTTGCTCGAATGCTGCGCTGGCCGAGAACTACCCCGGACAGCGAGACCGAGAGAAGCGCTGGATCCACGAAGTGCCGGCGCACCCGGAGGCGCACCTGGCCGGGGCCGCAGAAGCGCAAGGGGAGCGACACGATTGACGATGGGACCGAACTCCACCGGAAGTAGACGGGTCCGTCCCTCTCTATGTCCCGGAAGTCGGTTGCGTAGTGATTGTCCGTCGGCCCAAGATCGACGACGGCCGAATGGGCGAAGCGGTGCCCGAGGAGCACGGCGATGGCGCCAGTGGCCGAGAGCGCAGCGAGCACGGCCAAGGCCTCCAGGAGGGGACGCCGCCCGCGTTGGACGCGGGGGCCTTCGGGCCTCGTGGTTTCCGTCGTCTCGGGCGTCACCGGTGGACGTTATGCTCCACGCCGAGCGGGGGTCAAGAAGGGATCACGATGAGCGAACGGCTGGCAATGGTGACCGGGGCCTCGTCCGGGATCGGCGAGGCGTTCGCCCGCGAACTGGTCCGGCGGGGGTTCCCGGTGATCCTGGTTGCGCGGCGGACGGACCGTCTCGCCGCGATTCAAGCCGAATTGGGCCCTTCGGTGGACGTGTTGACGGCAGACCTCGCGACCGAGGAGGGGATTGCCGCAGTAGGCCGGCGCCTTCAAATGGGTGGCATCTCAATTTTCGTGAACAACGCGGGCCTCGGTTATCGCGGCCGCGTGGCGGATCAGCCAGACGCCAACATCGCCCGCCTGGTGCGGGTGAATCTCGAAGCGCCGATGCGGCTCAGTCGGGCCGCGTTGGGCCCCATGACGGCGAGCGGACGGGGGATCCTCATCAATGTGGTCTCCATGGGAGCTTTTCAGCCCGTGCCATATCTGAATGTCTATGCCGCCACCAAGGCGGGACTGCTCTCGTTCACCGAAGCGCTGGCCGACGAAGTCGAGGGCTCGGGCGTGCGGATCCAGGCCCTTTGCCCCGGGAACATCCCCACGGGATTCCAGGACGTGGCGGGGACCAGGGGAAGCCGGTTCGACCGGACGCCGTCGATGAGCGCATCGGATGTGGCGCGAAGTTCGATCGACTCCGCGCTCGGTGGCGGGGCGACGCTCCATTTGCCCGCCCGGATGGACCGCGTTTCCCTGTTCGCACAACGGTTCCTCCCCAGGTTCGTGGCGAGAAGGATCGCCGGGAGCCTCCTCAAATCCGACTGATTCCGCGCGAGCTTCGCGGGGCCGCCTTCAGACGAACTCAAGGCCAGTGCTGATATTATTGGGTTCCACCGCCGAACTTCTTCGACGAGGACTCTACCCAATGGCCCCAGAATCCAGCCCTGCCTCCAATTTCGCGGAATACGACTATTCCAACTTCTATTACGGGGCCGGCGATGACCCGATGAACCTGCTCGGGCCGTTTTCCGAGTGGTATCGCGAGGCGCTTCCCAACGGGTATTACCTTTACTCTGAGCCGCTTCAGGGTGCGCCGGAAACGCGGGTGCATGTCCGGAACGGCAAGACCGGCCGGATTCAAGACCTCATCAACATGGCGTCGTACAACTATCTGGGCATTTCGTACCGCCCGGAGGTCAAGGAAGCGGCGATCAAGGCGGTGGAGAAGTACGGCCTTGGGGCGTCCGGTTCGCCGATCCTCTCCGGAACGTTCGACATCCATGAAGAGTTCAACGCCGAACTTGCCCGTTTCAAGGGGAAGGAAGCGGTGGTCGTGTTTCCGACCGGCTACAGCGCCAACGTCGGCTTCATTTCCGGCCTGATGCGCGCCGGCGACTCGATCATCCTCGATCAGTATTCCCACGCCTCCGTCGTCGACGGCGCCATCCTGGCCAAGTCCAACACCGTCTTCTTCCGCCACAACAACCCTCTCGATCTCGAGCGCAAGCTGGGAAAGACCAAGGGCAAGAAGCTGGTGGTCGTCGAGGGCGTCTACTCGATGGACGGCGACATCTGCACCCTGCCCGAGCTTCTGGAAGTGGCGAAGCGCCACGGCGCCCGCGTCCTGATCGACGAAGCTCACTCGACCTTCCTCTTCGGCCAGAACGGCCGGGGTGTGGCCGAGCATTTTGGCCTCGACGACGAGGTCGACTTCCACCTCGGGACCTTCTCGAAGAGCCTCGGCGGCCAGGGCGGTTTCGTCGCGGGCAGCCGCAAACTCGTCGATTACATCAACGCGTTTGGCCGTTCGCGATTCTTCTCCTGCAACCTGTCGCCTGTCCTCGTGGCCGGCCTGCTCGCGGGAATCAGGATCGTTCAAAGGGAACCGGAACTGCGGCAGAGGCTGTGGTCGAACGTGGCGTTCCTTCGCCGGCGCTTTGCCGAAGAGGGAGTCGACATCGGCAAGTCCAACTCTCAGGTCATGCCGGTCATGGTGAACAACGATGCCCGCGTGTTCGCGGTGGCCGAAAAGATCCAGGACCGTGGCCTGTTCCTCCAGCCCGTCACGTACCCGGCGGTGCCGAAGCACAAGTCCCGCCTGCGCATCTCCGTCTCAGCCGCGCACACCGAGGCGGATCTCGAGACCGCGGTTCGAGTGATCGCGTCCGTCCTGCGCGAAGAGGGTCTATGCCAGTAACCATCTACGGGTATCGGGATGCGATGAGCGCGTTCTTCGAGTTTCCAACCGAGAACGCGCGCGAGATCCTGCCCGATCACCTGGAGCCGGTGGAGGTTCACCACGGCACGAGCATCTTCGCCATGACCGCGTTCGACTTCAACGAGAGCTCGGTGGGCGAGTATGGCGAACTCGTGATGGCGGTCATCGTTTCGCCGCTGGTCAAGCCGGGCGAGCGCCTGCCGAAGTCGGCGATGTATCCCTACCTCGTGGCCACCACCACGAAGGCCGCGCGGGACCACGCGATCGAACGCTGGCACCTGCCGCATTTCATGGAGGACATCAAGATCGAGTTCGACCGAGGAACGCCGAACGTCGGCGTGGCCCGGGTCAAGGACCTGGCCGGAGCGCCGATCGCCGATCTGACCGTGGCCGCTCACACTTTCGCCCCCGTGAATCACCTCTATCAGTCCTTCATGGCCGATGACTCCGGGAAATACCTCGCGAGCATCGTGATGGAAGGCGAGCAGAGCGAGCACGAGGACGAGAAGGGCTCTCTCGTCCTGCACGACCATGAGTTCAACAAGGCGCTCAGCATTGAAGACGTCTATCCCACTCCGTTCCGGGAGTTGTGGATGCGGAACGGGCGCCAGACCTTCGATCCGCTGAAGACGCTCTAGTCCCTTCCCTCCGCCCACGGCGACGCGGGACATCGAAAAAACTGCACCGGTCCCCATGTCCCGAACCTACGTCATTCTCAATCCGCACTCGGGCAAGGGTCGTGGCCGGAAGATCGAACCCCGGATCCGTGAGGTCTTCCGCGCGCACGGCGCCGAGTTTGGCCTGACCACGCGGGCCGGGGACGAGGAACGGCTCACCGCCTCGGCCATCGCGGACGGTTTCGATCGCATCGTCGCGGTCGGAGGCGACGGAACGACCTCGAATATCGGCCACGCGATCATGCAGTCTGGCAAGCCGGTCTCCCTTGGCCTCGTTCCGGGCGGGACGGGCTGCGATCTGGCCCGCAGCCTGGACATCCCGCAGAATGACCTGGTCAGGTGCGCGGAGATCATCGCGGCAGGCAAGGTCCGCCCGATCGACGTCGGAAAGGTCGAAGACCGGCACTTCCTCAACGTGGCGGGCTTCGGGTTCGACATCGCGGTGCTCGAGCGCTCGTTCCGGGTTCGCTGGCTTCGCGGGGAACTGCTCTATCTCTACTGCGCCCTGCTGGAGATGAAGGCCTATCCCGGCTTCGCCCTCCGGA
>Ga0154020_10010310_pt1 | contig 10698 bp, 9 predicted proteins | sample Klosneuvirus_201_FD_109709 | JGI IMG/M metagenome (GOLD analysis project Ga0154020, IMG submission 109709) | Active sludge microbial communities from wastewater, Klosterneuburg, Austria - Klosneuvirus_20160825_MG | ecosystem: Engineered > WWTP > Aerobic digester > Activated sludge | place...
GCATGCCTTGGAGTGCCAGTATCCTCACGAGTTCCGGGAATTCGCAATCATAGCAGATCACCACACCCACCCTTCCGCAGTCGGTATCGAACACGCGCACTTGCTTTCCGCCTTGTATGCCCCACGCATTGCGCTCATTGGGGGTGATGTGGATCTTCTCATAACGCTCATAGGTGCCATCGCGACGGCACAGGTAACCGATGTTGTACAGCTTGCCATCCTCCAACAACGGCATGCTTCCGCAGACCACGTTCACATTGTACTTCACCGCTGCGGCCAACAAATAATCCCGGATCGGTTTGGTGTGTTCCGAGAGCAATCGGATCGCCTCTGCCTCATTCGAATCCACATATTCCGCCATCAGTGGCGCGTTGAACAGCTCTGGCAACACGGCGAAATCGGAACCGTATCCGCTCACCACGTCCATGAAATAATCCAACTGGCTGAAGAGTTCGTCGAGGTTCTTGTACGAGCGCATTTGCCATTGGATCAGGCCCAATCGTACGTTCCGCGTCCAACTGCGACCCAATTGTCCTTCGTTGTGGTAGATGTTGTCCCACTCCATCAACGTAGCGTATTCCATGGAACTCTTGTCGTCAGGCATGTAGCCCTTCAGCAGTTTCACCACATGGAAATCGTTGGATAATTGGAAGGAAAGGACCGGATCATGGATCTGCTTCTCCTTCACCATCTTGATGTATTCCTTCGGCGTTAGCTTCTCGGAATGCTCACGGTAGTTGGGGATGCGACCGCCGAACATGACAGAGCGCAAGTTGAGCTGCTCGCAAAGTTCCTTACGTGCTTCGTACAGGCGACGACCCAAACGCATGCCGCGGAATTCGGGATGCACAAAGACTTCGATGCCGTACAGGACGTTCCCTTCCGGGTCGTGTGTCTTGAAGGAATAGTTGCCAGTTACCTTGATGTAGTCGTGGTCCAACCCGATCTTATCGATGTCCACGATGATCGTCAATGCGCACCCTGCGATCTTTCCGTTCACGAAAACACCAAGCTGTCCTGCGGGGAACAGATCGATCAACCGTTGAATGGTTCCCTTTCGCCAGAGCATGCCGCTCCAAGCGGGGTAAGCTGCCTTCATCGCCTCCGAGAAATCCTCGAACGTACCGGAGTCCAATGGCCGGATCTCCACTTGGGCTTGCTTCTTCTTCACTGTTCCTGTCTTCTTCATGCTCCTCGTTGTTGCGTGGACAAAGGTACCCATGTGGTTCGGGGATCACCGTTTCCGACCTTTCTGCGGGTGTGCCACTTGCTGCGGCTATTCGGATGTAACTGCGAGTTTATACCGTTGTCCATTCAATTTTATCCGGAGCCAACGATCAAGGCTCGCCAATTTCGAAGTGTCCGGTGATGTGCTGTAATGGGCGGTCACCACCCGCTGCAGACTATCACTTCCAGTTGCTTCCTGTGGCATATCCGTGATCACCAACCATTGCAAGTTCGGATCCACAGCACGTGCTTCGGCCATGATCCGCCCGCGTTGCCATTTGTCGGCAGAGAGGCTATCGTTCAACGATGCAAGGCGCGCCAAGACAGCACGTTGCTCATCCAGTTTCTGTTGAAGGCCCTCGTTCGCGTTGCGCTCCTCGTTCCCCAACTCCCTCAAGGAAAGGCCTGTGGTGATCTGCAGTTCGCACTCCTTGATCCCATAGCTGTCCAAGCGCCTTTGCATCTCGTTCTCCGCGACGGTATCGACCCCATTGCCCATGTACACCAAACGTATGCTGCGTTTCGAGGGATCGATCGAATGGTCCACCAGGAAATTGTTCGGAACTGCGGTCTCTTCCTTAACAAAACGCCCCGCATTCTTGGCGAAGGTGTTCTGTTGCACTAGGCGCCACGCCAAGAAAACGCTGGGTACCGCAGTAGCGATCACGATGATCGTTGTGTAGTTCTTGATCTTGCGTTTCATGCTGGGACTCTCCCACTGCACCGTTGGGTAGCCCAACCAATTAACCGTTGCAAACGCTGCGATGCTGATGAATACCGAGTTGATCAAGAACAAGTACATGGCACCAAAGAAGAAGGACCATTCGGCATGCGCCAGTCCATAACCTGCTGTACATAACGGTGGCATCAACGCTGTGGCAATAGCAACACCAGGCACCACGTTGCCTCGGTCCTTGCTCGCGGTGGCGATGATACCCGCGAAGCCGCCCGACAATGCGATCAGCACATCCCAGATCCCCGGACTAGTGCGTGCCAAGATCTCCGAAGCCGCATCTTCCAAGGGGCTCAACAGAAAGTAGAGGTACGACGTGAGCAAGCTGGCACCAACGGCAAATCCCAAATTCTTCAAGGCACGTCGCACCAGCTTCAGGTCCAAGACCCCGAGCCCTGCACCTATCCCGACAATAGGTCCCATCAACGGAGAGATCAACATGGCACCGATCACCACCGCCGCGGAATTCACGTTAAGACCCACCGAGGCGATAAGGATCGCGAACACGAGGATCATCAGGTTGGTGCCCCGGAAGACCACCGCGCGCTCGATCGACTCCATGGCGACTTTCGGATCTTCGGCATTGGAACCAAGCCGGAAATAATGCAGCAATTTGTCGATCGTCATTTGCAATCCATCTGGATGGCACGAAGTTGATGATCATAATGGATCAGTGGATACAACGCTGCGATCGTGCATGAACACTGGACTGTTGGACTTGGAACAAGCGGATCAACACCATCGAAGTCGCACAACTTATTCGTGTTCGAAGTCACCGACACGTTGAAACTCCGTTCCTTCGTGGCACCCACTGCTTCGATCGATCATCCCATTCGAACTACGCGATGTCCACAGTATCAACAGTGAACCAGTCCCATAAACCCAAGAAGCTCGGCCAACTCGCGGCCACTGCGATCTGCGGCAACGACATCACCAGCAGTTGCTTGTATGTGAGTGCGCTCACCATCGGCTACGCAGGACCATGGGCATTCGTAGCACTTGCCATGGTGGCCTTTGTGCTGTTCCTTTTCCGGAAGATCTACGGCGAAGTGGTTGGTGCACTTCCGCTGAACGGTGGAGCTTACAACGTGCTGCTCAACACCACCAACAAGACCAATGCGAGTGTTGCTGCTTGCTTGACCATCCTTAGTTACATGGCCACTGCTGTGCTCAGTGGCAACGAAGCCATGCACTACCTGCACAGCTTGTGGCATTCCTTGCCCATCATGATCGCGACCGTGGTCGTTCTCACGATCTTCCTGTTCCTCACCATCGGCGGCATCGGAGAATCTTCCATCGTTGCGATCATCATCTTCATCATCCACCTCTCCAGTATGGCCCTTTTGATCGGTGGTGGCATCTGGTACGTAGCGATGAACGGTCTCGAGATCGGCACGGTGAATTTCAAGTCCGAGCTTCCAATGGGCAGCATGGCGGCCGCACTTTTCTTCGGCTTCAGCACCGCGATGTTGGGGGTGAGCGGCTTCGAGAGCTCCGCGAACTTTGTGGAAGAACAGGGACCGGGTGTGTTCCGCCTTACCCTCCGCAACATGTGGATAGCGGTCACTGTGATCAACCCGCTCATGGCCCTGCTGGCGATCATGGTGTTGCCCATCATCCAAGTGAACGAACATCAGAACGCATTGCTCTCCTTTATGGGCATGGAGATCGGCGGCAGTTGGTTGGCCACGCTCATCTCGATCGATGCCGTGCTGGTGCTCTGCGGGGCGGTCTTGACCAGCTTCGTCGGGGTAAGCGGACTGATGAAACGCATGACCTTGGACCGGATCCTCCCTCAATTCCTGTTGAAGGAGAACAAGCGGGGCAGTTCGCCAAGGATCTTGATCGTGTTCTTTCTTCTTTGCCTCTCTGTGCTGTTCATCACCAATGGGGAATTAGGTGCATTGGCCGGCGTTTACACCATCTCATTCCTGATCGTGATGGCCTTTTTCGCTTTCGGCAATTTCCTATTGAAGATCAAACGATCACGGCTGCCACGGCCTGAGACGGCAACGGCATTCGTCGTTTTCATCGCATTGATGGCCGTGGTCACCGCGCTCTATGGGAATATCCGACTACATCCCGAAAACCTGGTGGTCTTCCTGCAGTACTTCGTCCCCGCGATGCTCATTCTCTTTATCTTCCTCAAGAGGAACATCATTTTGGAATACATGGTGGTGGTGGTCAGCAGCTTCCTTGATTCGATGCAACGTTTGGCGACCTTGAGCCGGTTGAAGCTTTCAAAGACCATTCGGGAACTCACCCAACAGGAATTCGTGTATTTCACCAAAGGCGATGATGTGGCGGTACTGAACCAAGTGATGATGTACGTGGAAGAGAATGAGATCACCAAAAAGTTGCGCATCGTAACCGTTCTGAAAGAAGATCAGCACATGCCGGAAACCTTCGTGAGCGACCTGAACGTACTGGACCGTGCCTATCCGGATATCCATGTGGAATTCGTTCAGATCACAGGACAATTCGGACCCGAGCTGGTACAACGCTTGAGCGAGGAGTGGAAGATCCCAACAAACTTCATGTTCATCGGTTCTCCCGGCGACCGTTTCCCGTATCGCGTTTCGGAGCTCGGTGGTGTGCGTCTGATCATTTGACGCGCCTTCCCATGTGCCGGTTACTTCCATAAAGTGGCTTCCTTTGTGGCATGCCGGAAAAATACCCGCACCGATCTCCTGTGCGTTCACGCGTGTTCCGCATCATCTTCGGGACCGACACCCGCAACGGGAAGCGTTTCGATGTGATCCTGCTCTGGGCCATTCTCATCAGTGTGCTGCTGGTGATGTTGGAAAGTGTGCCGGATATCCGCGCGCGACATGGCTACTACCTTCACGTTGCGGAGTATTTCTTCACCTTCCTCTTCACCCTTGAATATGCCGCCCGTATCTGGAGCACGCGCTGGCCCAAGAAGTACATCTTCAGCTTCTTCGGCATCGTGGACCTGCTCGCGATCCTGCCCACCTACATCGGCCTGGTCTTCGTAGGCGCGCACTCGCTCATGGTGATCCGTGCCCTGCGGCTGCTCCGGATCTTCCGCGTACTGAAATTGGCCCGCTTCGTCTCCGTGGCCAACGTTATGGTGAAGGCCTTTCAAGCAAGCCGACGCAAGATCACCGTGTTCGTGTTCGCCATCCTCACCATCACCATCATTTTCGGCACCTTGATGTACATGGTGGAAACACCGGAATCCGGGTTCACCAGCATTCCGCGAAGCATCTATTGGGCCATCGTGACCCTTACCACCGTGGGCTTTGGCGACATCACCCCTCAAAGTGCGTTGGGCCAAGCGATCGCCTCCGTCGTCATGATCCTCGGCTACGGCACCATTGCCGTGCCCACCGCCATAATGAGCGCGGAGATCATGCGCGCAGGCAGCGACATCGGCAAGGAATGCGCGAATTGCCACGCCACCGACCACCTGTCCGATGCCAATTTTTGCAGGCGTTGCGGAGCGGAAATGCCGAAGGTGCCGAAGGATCAGTAGATCGGTATCCAGCGACCAAGCCTGTGATCACTCATTACAATAACGCGCATGCAGAGTGCTGAGGTCCTGTATCAATAACTCCCTTCCCAACGTGATCCGTTCACGAACCAAAAATGTGCTGCGCGCCTTGCTTGATGCCGGAACGTTCGAGAGTTGTACAACGACCAGCGTCGAACGTGCGACTGGAGATCGATAGCTTGAAGGAATGGAACATTGATGATGAGGATCCCTGCCTTCACTGAAATGGTGGCTGCAAGACACAACCATGCAGCAGGACTGAAGCTTCTACCTGATCGCGAACGAACGACAGGATGTACGGATCAGGTATTTGAACAAAGCGCGAAGTACATCCGTCCCTTAGCGAATGGAAATCAGTTCTAGGATCTGACCGAACCCGGCAAGCGATCATGTCGTCGTGCTCACCCTACCCGGTGAACGGCTGGAGGTCATTCATGCACTCGGCCCCATCGTTCTGACCACAGTACCGCAGCTTATGAACATCAGATCGACCCGCCGAGCCTATCCAATGGAACGGACCTACTTCGGTCCGCAATTGGAATAGCACGCTTCATCATTCCGTGCTCGAGTGATCCTAAACCATTTGGCAGAACCGTGACCGGTGGAAGTCCTGTTCAAATTTGGTTGATACGAGCGCGCCAATGCAACCGTTAGGGACATTCGCGCTGATGAGATCGCCCGGAACATGGTGTGCTTTGCATCCGGATCGGTACATTTATCATCATGAAGATCCAGGTCCCTGGTACCTACTGCTTGGTCCTTCTGCTATTTGCTGCGGTCTTGTTCCATTCATGCAACAAAGGACCATCCATTCCGATGCCGTGCAATGACCTGATCACGCATCTCTTCAACCCAACTCGGATAATCTCTGTACCCTGCGCCAATATGTTCGTCGATTCGGTGGCCATTGATACGATCGATGTGGATGACGACGGACTTGGTGATCTTCGGATCACCTACTCGGCCCATGTTGTGTTCCCTGGCGGAGGCGGTTCATATTGGACGTGCTGGGGAAATGGCTTTGTGTCCGGACTCGATTCGACCGATATCATCCAGCATCAGCCCTGTTCCGGATCTTGCAATGGGCCATTCAACGTCAATGATACACTCGCCCCAACGGATGCGACCGCTCTGTTCGCTGAACTGCACTCCATCAATGTATTGTCTTGCAATTGCTACCATATACCCGGCCATATCGGATTCATCAAACACGTGAACGGTCACCCTCATTGTGGGTACGTGGAACTCACCGATACGGGATCCGAGATCAACGTGGGCCGTACGGTTTTCGCCACCTGCGCGGATAGACCTCTCGTTATCGAGCAATAGCGGTGCATTGTGTATGCAATAGCGGCGGCGTTCTCGAAGCGACACTGATCGTATCTGACCAAGATCACACCCCAACCATCCGCACCATTGGTCCGCACACAATGACCGCCGGTTGGAACAACAAGGTATTTTTGCGCCATGCGCAGTCTATCGTTCGTCCTCCTTCTTACCGCTCTGCATGTGCAAGCGCAGACCTCCGTCCTCTTCATCGGGAACAGCTACACCTATGTGAACGACCTGCCGAACACCGTGAAGCAGCTTGCACTCTCCTTGGGGGAGGACATGACCGTTGCGAGCTCGGCACCCGGCGGTTACACGCTGTTCCAGCACGCTACGTATGCACCAACGACAACAGCGATCGAGTCGCGCCAATGGGATTATGTTGTGATGCAGGAACAAAGCCAGTTGGGCGCATTGCCCGTGGATGTGACCACCACGGAGAACGGGGCCCTCCAGTTACTGGCCGAAATTGAAGCGAACTATGAATGCACGTACCCCGTCTTCTACATGACCTGGGGACGACAGAATGGCGATGCGGGCAACTGCGCCAGCTTCCCCTTCATGTGCACCTACGATGGTATGCAGCAAGGTCTGCGAAATACCTACCTGTACTTGGCCACGATGAACGATGCTTATGTCTCACCCGTCGGCGTTGCGTGGAAGACGGTACGCGATACGCATCCGGAGATCAACCTTTACAACCCGGACGAAAGCCATCCATCGGTGGAAGGAACCTACCTCGCCGCATGCGTGTTCTATTGCACGCTCTTCCAACAGAGCTGCGTCAATGCAACGTTCAATTCATCGCTCCCACCCGAGACCGCAACGATACTCCGCACCATCGCCAGTGCTACTGTGTTGGACGAGATCGAGACTTGGAACCTCGATGTGCCCAACGGCACCGATGCCCTCCTCGATGACTACATCTTGGGAACGGACTACGTCACCTTGGTCCACAACGGACAAGGCACTCACCTGTGGACCTGTAGCAACGGACAATCCTTCACTACAGCAACGGTCACCTTCAACTTCGCAATTGCTGGCAGCTACACCGTAACACATACTTACAACGACCCCTGCGGCAATACTGACACTAGGAACTTCACCTTCGATATGTCCGTCGGTTTGGAAGAACAGGAAACGGGACCGCATTACAGCGTGTTAGCAGGACAACCTGGAATGGTGGAGGTCCGTGGCGTGCAAGGCGGAGCCACCCTCACCTTGTTCGATGCACAAGGACGCATGCTTTCCAAGGAGCGGATCGGCAGTTCAAGAGCGCAAGTTGCTTGCCCATCCGGTCTCGTCCTCTGGACCCTTAGCGATGAAGATGGAACTGTGGTGAAGGGGAAGGTGGTGGTGCGCTGATCGCGGAGAACGCGACGGCGTGCATTCAACGGGCAGTGGATCTCGGCAACGGCTTCTGTTTACCGTGCCGTACCGGATAGACAACAATATCCGATCCCTCCACCGCATACCACAGAACGTATGGAAACTTCTCCAGCAACACGGCGCGGTACGGATCCTTCCTCACACCATAGCCGGGTGGGTTCTCCGCTACGAATTTCAAGCTGTTGCGAAGATCACTACGGAAGTGTTCGCCCAGCCCCGGCTTCTGTCTTCATACCACAACTGCGCTTGATGGATCTCCTGGAGCGCCTCTTCTTTGAAGACCAACATCGCGCTCAGCGCTTCAGGTCGTTCTTCAGGGTCTCCTCCACTTGATCCCAACTATAGGAGCGGCTCTCGCCTTTCAAATGACGCTCACGACGTTCATCGCGCAGGGCGAGTTCCGCATCGGATAGTTCCAAGTCACCCGGCTCATGACGCAAGGATCCTTGGCCTGCACGGTCCTCTTCCAAGATGCGCTGCACTTCTTCCCAATTGTAGGTACGCGCTGCACCGCTTTCGTACGCTTCTTCACCTTCCTTCACCACGCTCGGGTTCTCATTCGGGCTACCGACGTTGCGCGGGCTGTCGAGCAAGCGTTCCAATGCGAGCAACCGCGCTTCATCATCCAAGTTGGCGATGCGTTCGATCAATTCGAGCTTCAGCGTTTTGAGGTCCATCGTGCAATGTGCTTCTCAAAAGTAAATCGGTGACGGTCAAGGTCCGAACACCGGATCCACATCACGGCTCATATGTATCACTTGGTAGACATAGATCCTATCGCCCTCCACCACGTAAGCCGCTCTGTATGGGAACCTGTGCAGATAGCCATGCCGGTATTCCATTCTGCGCTTCTGGAAACCGGACGGGAACAGTTCGATGTACTGATACAATTCTTCCAACGCATTCAGGAAGCGATGTCCAAGACCCGGTGTGATCTCTTCCAAATGATCGAAGATCACAGATACATCCGCCTCCGCCTCCGGCTGCACAACGAGGGTGTACCTCATTCTCGCCCCCGTGCACGCAACCGGTCCATGGACTCCTTCAGCGGAAGTCCTTTGCTCTGTCCGCTAAGCCGCGCCGCGTGCCGGCGATCCAGTTCTGCGAGTTCTGCATCGCTTATAGCATCCGTCTGTGGGGAATTGGGATAACCGTTTCTCACCACTTCAGACAACAACGTGCGCACTTCAGCAGCGGTGTAGTTACGGTCCTCGATGTTGAAGTACGAGGAATCCCCTTCCTTCACCACGCTCAAATGCTCATTGGGGCTACCGTAGTTGCGCGGGCTGTCGAGCAAGCGTTCCAATGCGAGCAACCGCGCTTCATCATCCAAGTTAGCGATGCGTTCGATCAATTCGAGCTTCAGCGTTCTGAGGTCCATGGATCAAAGTTATAGCCCTCCTTCCTTGCTCATACCTTGGAACGCCTTCTCGCGTTGACCAGTGCGTACCGCCTATCCCGCCAACACCACCAAGCCCATCAACTCCTCCAACGCTTCGGTGCGGCCTTGTACCTTATTCGAAATGGCTTTGGCGTAGGCTGGCATCACGACTTTACACAAGGCGGTCGCCTCGTAGGCATTCAGGTTCATTTCCTCCCGAACGCGTTCATTGAAACGCTGGTCCATGACGAGCTGAAGCGCGGTGCCTTTCTCCGTATTGGGTACGCTGGAGTATAGAATGCGCAGGTGTTGGGCACAGGTGCCGATGTGGCGAACTACCAACTCACGCGTTACTGTACCCGCCACTTCTATGCACTTATTGAGTTCCTTGGTCCCAAGGCCCATCTTTTCGATGGCAGCCTTGTCCATGCGCTTCAATACGTCCTTGTTCAGCTCTTTCATCATAGGTTCCGATTTGCGTGAGAACAGAACGATGTTAAATGGTCCTGGTCATACCTGTTCATTCCGAAAGCGAGCGCAAATTTAAGGCACTTGGATGAATTCGTCGGAAAGCGTTGTTTGCGTAGGGAAAGATGCAATTAAACGCAAGTAACGCGGAGGAATACGATCCGCAGATGACGCAGATGGCGCAGATGTAAAGCAAATTCGCGAGTATGCCGAGCCACAACCTCCGCGTTCCTCCACGCCCTCAGCGCCTCTGCGTTGAACCTCCCCCGCTTTCTACCTTAGCACCGCATGCAACTACACAACTACATCGCCGGCCAATGGGGCCGCTGCGCGGAAGACACAAGAAACAAGACACAAGTTTCAAGGGTCAGGTTGATCCAACGTTGAGCACTAAACATTCGAACTTCGCTATATGCAACTTGAAAACTACATCGCCGGCAACTGGGTGAAAGGCACCGGCAAACAATCCAACCTCCACGACGCTTCCACCGGCGAACCTGCCTGCCGGCAGGCAGGCTCATCGCAACAACTTCCTCCGGCGGCCCTGCCTACCGGCAGGCAGGCTCGACTACATTCACTTATTCAACTACTTTCTGAATGTTGCAACTGCAGAACTACGCCCACGGCCAATGGATCAAGGGATCCGGCAAACAA
>Ga0154020_10010312_pt1 | contig 10697 bp, 7 predicted proteins | sample Klosneuvirus_201_FD_109709 | JGI IMG/M metagenome (GOLD analysis project Ga0154020, IMG submission 109709) | Active sludge microbial communities from wastewater, Klosterneuburg, Austria - Klosneuvirus_20160825_MG | ecosystem: Engineered > WWTP > Aerobic digester > Activated sludge | place...
ACTCCGCCGAGCGCTTCCAGCTCACGGGGCATCGCGACGGCCTCCTCGGCGTGGAGTGGGCCGACGTGCCGGGCCACCTCGTCATCGATGGTGCGCTGTGGCTCGGCTACGCCAACGATCCGGTCAACCTCTATCAGATGAGCGACGGCGAGCGCGTCGGATCACTCGTCGCCAATCGCGTCGGCGGCGAGCTGTCGATCGCGGTGCAGCTCGCGCACCGCCTCGAGATCGGCATCGGAGCGCCGGTCATCGTCTCGCAGTCGAACGACCTGTCCACCGTGATGCCGGGCGCACAGGACCTCTCGGGGTTTGGCCTCGGCGATCTGCGTGTGAGCCCGAAGCTCACGCTGTTTCGCACCAAAACGCTCGCGACGGCGGTGTTCGCGTCGATCTCGCTACCGACCAGCACCACGGACAACTACGGCGGTGACGATGGCGTGAGCGCGGGCATGGGCCTCGCCGTGTCGGTCGGCGGCGCGCTCGGCGGTCGCTTCGCGATCAACGGCGGCTACCGGATCCGGCCGGACGCCGTCGCGCTCGATCTCGTCGTCGATGACGAAGTGTTCGCCGCGGTCGGTCTCGGCTATCGGTTCGCGAGCTCGCTCGAGCTTGATGCGAGCTTCGATCTCGCCACCGCCGCCGACGATCTGTTCGGCGCGTTCAATCGCAACGCCGCCGAAGTGCGCGCCGGCATCGGCTACGACGTCGCTCGCATGGTGCGGCTGTTCGGTGCGGGCGGCATCGGCGTCGCCGAAGGCTTTGCAACGCCCGACTGGCGCGTGCTCGCCGGCGTGCGCCTGCACACCCTCGAGCCCGAGCGAACGAGTCGCGTCCCACGTCCCGTCGAGGATCTCGATCCGGATCGCGATGGCATCGTCGGTGCCGCGGATCGCTGTCCCACGGACGCCGAAGACGTCGACGCATTCTCCGACGACGATGGCTGTCCCGATCCCGACAACGATAACGACAAGGTCCTCGATGTCGCCGATCGCTGTCGCGACGTGCCCGGCATCGTCGAGCTCGAAGGCTGCCCGGACCCCGACACCGACGGCGACACCGTCGTCGATCGTCTCGACGCCTGTCCGCAGACACCGGGCGTTCCAGCGCTGCAGGGTTGCCCCGATCGCGACGCGGACACGGTCACCGACGCGGTCGACAACTGCCCCGACGAGCCGGGCCCCGTCGAGAATCAGGGCTGCAAGACCAAGCAGCTCGTGAAGATCACGGGCGGCAAGCTCGAGATCCTCGACATCGTGTACTTCGCGCTCAACAAGGCGCTGATCCAGAAGCGGAGCAATCGCCTCCTCGATGACGTCGCGGCGGTGCTCGTCGCGCATCCCGAGATCACGAAGGTGCAGATCGAAGGTCACACCGACAGCCAGGGCAACGACGCGTACAACAAGAAGCTGTCGCAGCAGCGCGCCGATGCGGTGATGGCGTACCTCGTGAAGAAGGGCGTGTCGCGCGATCGACTCGAAGCGATGGGTTATGGCGAGGAGAAGCCGAAGGACACGAACGACACCAAAGAGGGGCGTGCGGTGAATCGCCGCGTCGAGTTCACGATCATCGGTGGCGTCGGTGTCGACGTGAAAGCGACCGGACCCGGCGCTGACACGATGGAGAAGTGATCACTTCGTGGGATCGCGTTCGCAGTCGTCGAACGGATTCTTCACGTTGTCGATGCAGATCTTGATGCGCGTCAGCACGCACAGGGCGACCTCGGTCTTGCCGTCGAACACGAGCGAGACCTTGCCCTCCTTGTAGCCCTTCTGCGTGCAGCGCACGTCGAGCTTCTGACCGAACGACTCTTCGAGCGTCGCTCCACCCGGACCGCGATACGACGTGCCCACGTAGAGCGTCGCGCCTTCGGGCTTTGTCAGCACCTGGATCATGATCGTGCCGCGCTGGTTCGGCGTATCGGGGATCACCGACACGTTCGTGCCGACGCCCGCATCCGTTCGACGACGAACACCTGCATCGGGCGTGACCACGACGATGTCATCCTTCGGCGCATCGATCGGCGCATCGACACTCGCGTCGACCACAGCGACGACCTCGGCATCGGGCGTCACCGGCACGACGATCGTCGCGTCCGGCGTTGCCGGCACGTTCACCATGCCCGCATCGCGTGCCTCGAGCGGCTTCTCGCCCTCGTTGCGCTTCACGTAGAGCAGCCCGAATGCGGTCGCACCACCGCCGACGATCAGGAGGAGCAGCAACACGAGCGGCCACTTCTTGCGCGCCTTCGGGAGATCCGATTCGGTCCAGACGTGCTCGAACGTGCGCGGCTTGTCGCCGGCCGTGAACTGCGGCTCGTGCGGTGCGGTGCGCGACTTCGGGCGGCGCGTCGTCGGTGACGCGGGCTTCGACGTCGGCGTGGTGCTCGACGCGGTCGGCATCGCGTACGGTGTGGCGCGCCCCGAGACGTTCGCATCCGCGCCCGGCGGCAACGGCGCGAGCGCATAGATCGGCGAGCCGGTCACGCTCTGTCCGACGAGCGTCAGCACCTTCTCGAGAGCGGCGAGCAGCTCGCCCATCGTTTGATAGCGAGCTTCGCGCTTCTTCGCGAGCGCGGTCAGGATCACGTGTTCGAGCTCGGGTGGGATCGGGAGATCCGGGCGCACCTTCGACGGCGGCTCGACCGGATCGAGCATCTGCATCGCGAGGGTGCGGACCATGCTGTCGCCGCGATGCGGGACGCGACCCGTCACCATCTCGTACAGGATGATCCCGAGCGCGTAGATGTCGACGCGACCATCGCTGTCGCCTCGACCCGCGGCTTGCTCGGGAGCCATGTACTCGGGCGTGCCGAACACGGAGCCGGCGCGCGTCAGTCGCGGTTCGGCGGCGCTGCCCTGCGGCGGCGCGACCTTCGCGATGCCGAAGTCGACGATCTTCACGAAGTCCGTGCGCCCGTCGCGATTGACGAGGAACACGTTCTCGGGCTTCAGATCGCGATGGATGATGCCCTTGTCGTGTGCGGCACCGAGCGCACGCGCGATCTGCGCCGCGATCTTCACCGCACGATGTGCGGGGAACGGCGCCGCGGCGCGCAGCGCACCGCCGAGCGTATCGCCGTCGACGTACTCCATCACCGAGTACGTCATGCCGTCGGGCGTCGTGCCGAAGTCGGTGACGTCGACGATGTTCGGATGGCCGATGCGCGATGCCGCCTTCGCTTCGCGCACGAACCGCTGGATCGTCGCGGTGTCGCGCATCACCTCGCGCTTGAGGACCTTGATCGCGAGCGGGCGCTCGATCACAGCGTGGCGCGCACTGAACACCACGCCCATGCCGCCTTCGCCGATCTTCTTCTCGACGTAATAGCGTCCGTCGAGCGTCTGCCCGACGAGCTTGTCGTACTCCGTCTCGCGGGTCACGCGCATCGCTTCGAGCGCGTCCTGCTCGCTGTCCGTGGCCGACACCGCGCGGAACTTCGGCTGCTCGGACGGCGTGTGGATGCGCGGCCGTGCGGCCGTCACCTCGTTCGTCGACGCCTTCGGGCTGGGCGTCATCGGGAACGTCTCGCGACGCACTTCGTACGTCGGCGGGTTCGTCGGCTGCGGTCCGGGCTGCGCGCTGATCGCCGCCGACAGGATCGTCTGCTTGTCCGACGGTGTGAGCGGAACGATCGTCCCCGCTAGTGCCGCGCGAGGATCATGCAGCTGCGTACGATCGAAGGGACAGAACCCTGCCTCCTCGAACGTGCGCTTGCAGTTAGGGCACTGGAACGTGCTCACTTGCCTTGGCGCGTCTCTCCGTAAAGTGCCGTGCGGAAGTAGAAGAACACTTCGTTGTCCGCAGCGACTGCGATCACCGGCGTGCCGTTGTACTCCGTCACCGCGATCGCGCGACCGAACTGCTGCTCGCTCTCCGGCGACGCGTCGTGCAGCGTCAGCACCGACTCGGCGTTCAATCCATCCGTCGTGGTGAACGGATAGACCTGCACGCGTCCGGCCTTCACGCCGTCGAACGTCTCGTTCGGATACCCCGCGACGATGTACTTGTCGTTACCGTTCTCGAGGATCGCCGCCGTGCGCAAACCGGGCACCGAGATCGTCGAGCCGACCTGCACCGGAGCGCCGGTCGCGCCGCCGATGTCCCAGATCGCGAGATAGCTATCCGTGTTCGTCAGGTCCTTGTGACCGACGAGGATCGCGTACCGGTCCTGGTACATGATGATCTGCGAGCCACGACCCGGCGAAAACCCGGTGGACGCGGATGGCTTCGCGACGAGCGGGACCGCACTGCCTTCCATCGTCGAGCCCGGGCACGCCGTTCCGTTCTGCGCGGCGAACACGAGACCGTCGTAGACGAGCAGATCACCATCGGCCGACCACGCGACAACGTCGTGATACGTCGTCGACGTCACGAACGCCGCACCGAGGCCGCGGATGTTGACCGCGTCGCCGTTGTCCTTCTTCAGATTGCACTTCGGCGGCGGGTTCGGATACGCGACGTACGGACCCGGGAACAGCGCGCTCGCCGTCTCGTCGAGCCCGGCGGCCACGATCGGGAACGACGGCGTTACCATGCCGGGCATGCCGGCGACCGGCGCGATCATGTACGTCGCCGCGAATGCCTGACGCGGTCCGAACAGCTGGCGATCGACGAGGTTCTCGTTGCCGTGCAGCACGGTGACCTGATCACCACCGGTCGTGGCGACGAGCCCGACTTCGTCGCTCGCGGGATCCGCGATCAACACGGGCTGCAGATCGAGGTTGCCCACGCCGAACTGCGCGTTGAGCTCGAGCGCGTTGCGCACTTGAACCGAGCCGGTGCCCGAGTACTCGAGCCGCATGTACTGCGCTTGGCCCGTACCGATGACAACGATCGAGCCACCGGAGCCGGCGGTCGTATCGCGCGCACCGCGCGAGAGCGCGACACCGAAGTCCGTCGAGTCATCGTTGGGCTGACCCTGGACGCTGATCCACGTGTCCCCTTCGAGGTCATCGAACTCGGTCCAGTTGCAGCCGACGAGGCCGACGGCGAGGAGCCAAAACTTCGTGCGCATCACCAGTGCACCTCCATGCCGATACCCGCGTATTCGGAGCTGATCTGCGGCGTCAACGCGATCGAGTTGACCTCGATCAGCGCCGTCGACGGTGCGCCCTTGTCGCGGAACGTGTAGTAGACGGCGGTCAGCGCCGTGATGCCCGCGATCACGAACGTCGCGTCGGCGGCGATCGCGAAGATCTTGCCCTTCGTGAACCTCGGGTCTTCCGGATCCGGTGGCGGATTGCCGGCGGCGATCTCGCTCTTCAGCTCGTCGCGATACTTGTTCGCCTGCAGTCCGAGGAAGATGCCGCCACCCGTGAAGGCGCCGGCGAGCACGTACGCGATCACCGCGTCGCTACGGCTCGGCTTGCGGGCGAGCACGACCTTTACCTTCATCTCCGTCTTCGGCTGGATCGTGATCCGGCGGACGTACGGCTTGTAGCCCTCGCGCACCACGGTCAGCGTGTGATCCCCCTGCGGGACGTTCTTCACGCACATGCCGCGCTCGCACAGGATCTGACCATCGACGTAGATCGCCGCGTCCTCGATGCCGGGACCGCTGACGTTCAAGCGACCGACCGGCGCGCCCTTCAGCGGCGCTTTGATCGTGTGCGTCTCGCCAGCGATGACCTCGACCTCTTCCTTGTACTCGTCGTAGCCCTCGGCGCTGATCCAGAACGTGTGCTTGCCGGGCTTGATGTTCTGCGACAGCGGCGTCTTGCCGACGGCGCCGATCGACTTGTCGTCGATGAAGATCTCCGCACCCGGAACGTTCGACGAGATCTCGACCCATCCGAGGTAGTCTTCTTGCGCCATCACCGCCGAGAGCACGAACAGCTTGCTCGGATCCGCGGAGACGACCTTCTCGGCCACCTTGTAGCCGCGCTTCTCGATGATGATCTTGTGCTCGCCCTCGAGCGTGCCGGACCACGGAGTCTTCGCGAACTCCTTGTCCTTCTTGTCGATGTAGATCGACGCGTTGCTCGGCTCGCTCTCGACGACGATCAGGCCGCGAACCTTCACGTCACCGAGCTGCTGGACCTCGGCGGATGGCGCCGCCGATCCGGCGTTCGACCCCACGTTCTGCGGATTCGCTTTGAGCCGCTTGATCTCGGCCTCGAGGACTCCGATCGCCTTCTCGACCTTCGCCTTGTCTCCGGCTTGCGGATCCTTGTCGAGGTACTTCTTGTAGTAGTCGACGGCGCTCTCGTACGCGACCGGGTCCGACGTCTTCTTCCCCTTCATGTGGAAGGCGGCGCCGGTGTTGTAAAGGAACTGCGGGAAGTCGCGTGCCGCGAATGCTTCCTGGAATCCTTTCGCAGCGTCGTCGTACTTGCCTTGCAGGTAGTCGATCTGCGCCTGATCGAAGGCAGCTTGTGCCTTCTTCAAGGCATCTGGCGACTGTGCTTCTGCGGTTGGCGCACGCCAAACCGCAAGCACTGCCGCGCAGATCCCGACCCACATGACGAACAGGACGCGTGATCTCATTAGTCTCTCCCGGAGGCCGAAAATCGTAGCACGGGTGGTACGGCCTTCGCCTGCCCGCTACCCCTTCTCCGACGGTGGATCCCGCTTCAACCGCTGATAAAGGTGACGTTTGTCGCGGTCGGTTCTCGGGTCGTCCGAGTTGCATTCGCGGGCGCTTCAGCGTCGGCATGACCCAGCACCAGCCCGAACAGGACCGTCTCGGTCTCGCCGACGGGCAGCATCGCCCGGAGCACCTCGGGGTACGCGGCCACGCTCGCCATCGGGCACGTATCCACGCCCATGAGCGCCGCCGCCGTCAACACGTACCCGAGCCACACACCGACATCGACGAACGGATACGGACCGAGCCGCCGATCACAGCTCACGATCGCCACGTGCGGCGCATCGAACAGCGCGTAGTTGCGCAGCCACGCATCGTATCGCCCGGCCTTGTCCTCGCGCGCGATTCCCATCGCCGTGTACAGCGCCGCACCGCACTTGATCCGCTGCTCTTTGTACGGGCTCGGATAATCGAGCGGGAACGGCACCTCGGCGTGCGGCAACCCTGTCTTCGCCGCGGTCTGCAACGCCGCGGCGAGCTGACCTGTCATCGGCGGCTGCGTGACCACCACGCGCCACGGCTGCACGTTGCACCAGCTCGGTGCCCGCTGCGCGGCCCCGAGAATTCTCTCGAGCGCTTCTCGGGGCAGCGGCTCCGGCCGAAACGCGCGAATGCTCTTTCGTTCGAGCCACGCGCGCTCGACCTCGTCGAGCACCTCTCCCGCGAAGTTGATCGCCGGCCCGCTCATCGCCGCCTCGCGAGCTCGCGAAATCGAAAGATGCCCGTCGTGTGTCCGTCGGAGAAGTGGATACCGACGCCGTAGTTTCCGACGAGGTGCATGTCCGCGATGCTGAGATCTTCGGACACCGTCGCGGGATCGAGCAGCCGCTCACCCGTCGCTTCCGACTGGCAGTGTGCGCACGTGCACTTGATCCGTAGCTCTCGCGCGCCCCACACATCCTCGACGCCCTCGTCCCACACGAAGCGGACCTCGCGTTTTCCGAGGCCGATGATCTCGAGCGGCATGGGCATGCCGCGAGTCTTAGCACTCGCTAGAACGATCCGGCGAGGGCGCCGCACGACGGATCGCGAGTGCGAGTCGTCGCGACCCTACCCGGGAGCGAGAAGCGCTAGCACCTCGTCGAGCGAAGCGGCGGTGAGTGTTCTTTCGATGATCGCTCGATGCCGTGCTGCATCGCATTCGCGAAGTCGTGCCTCGACGCTCTCGGGGAGCGGGCCGAACTTCGCCGCGAGCAGGTCACGGAGCACGGCGACACGCCCTTCCTCGCGTCCTTCCTCGCGTCCTTCCTCGCGCCCTTCCTCGCGCCCTTCCTCACGCCCTTCCTCACGCCCTTGAGAGATGTACTTCCTCGCGAAGTCGCTTTGGTACTCGTAGTTCTTCATGTCCATGAGCAACTCCTGAAGTGCCTCGGGCAACGAGAGCTGAAGCTTGTCCAAGTATACCTTCGACACTTCTTCGTGCAGCGAACGGATCGCCTCGTAGGCAGCTAACACCAACCGCTCGCTCGGGTGAGCGATGGCCGCGAGCAGTAGCAGCTCCGGGATCCTGCGCGCGGTGTCCTCGTCGACGACATCAGGAACGTCGTCGAGGGTCAACACGTTGGGCGTGAAGTTGAATCCGCCCCCGAGGTAGGTCGGTCTTCGAGCCCACTGTGCAACGGCCAGCTCGGTCGCGATCACCAACAACGTCACAGGGCACCGGAGGTTCGCGCGCGCGACGGTGAGGTACACCGGCCACGTGTACTCCTTGCGACGATCGATCGTTGTCTGGACCTCGACCACGATCGCGTAGGTGGCGGTGCCGCTCGCAGAGCGAAGAACGATCATCGCGTCGGCGCGGTACTCGATCGGAGCGACCTGTGACAGGTCGATCGAGGCGAGCTCCGCATGCTCGCCCGGAATCGAATGTCCGATCCGGCGCAGCAGCTCCGTCGCGAGCTGGGGCCGTTCGCGAAACAGATAGACGAAGAAGTCATGGTCGAGGGTCGCCGACACGTGCCCTCCTCCACGGCAGATCTTCGCGCCTGCGCGGGCGCGAAGGTCGTTCATTCTCGACGACCATGGTCGACCATCGAGCCTTCGACGACGCGGCGACGGGCGCGCATCCATACGGCTGACGGAGACCGGCCATACGGCCGTGCTCAGCAAACGGCGCGCCGTCGGTATGCGATCGTGATTTCAATCGCCTCGACGGCGGGTTGTCCGCCGGCCGGACTCGGTGTCCGAATCTCGGCCGGACACCGGACACCGGACACCGGACATCGAACATCGAGCGCCCACGTGGGCGCCGACGCAAGCGCCCACGTGGGCGCGAGATCGGTTCGATCATGCGTTGCCGTGCTATGAGGGCGCGTGCCCGCTGGCCGTCCACCACGTTCGCGTCCGATGCATCCATCGAACCCGAATCGTCCCTCGCGCATGCCGAAACGCGAGCGGATCGCCGCCGAGCGCGCTGCCGCCGACACGGCCCGCGCGACGGGGCCGCGCCGCAAGTGGAGCGAGCGCACCGCGCCGACCACCGATGCACCCACCGACGCTCCGCGCGCCGAACAGCGTAGCAACGGCCCGCGCGCTCCACGCCGCGATGACGCACGCACCGACGGTCCGCGCGCTCCACGCCGCGACGACGCACGCACCGACGGTCCGCGCGCCCCACGCCGCGATGACGCACGAACCGACGGTCCGCGTGCACCCCGCCGCGATGATGCGCGCACTGGACCGCCCGCGCCGCGCACGCGCGATCGACGCTCGCTGTCGATGCCGCGCGCGCAGGGCCGCATCTTCGCCGACGGCGATCGCGAGCTTGCCGATGGCCTCGTCGCCGCGTTGCGCGCACCCGCGATCGACCACGAAGTCGCCGAGTCGCTGACGCACCCGTTCCACACGTACCCCGCGCGTCTCCACCCGGCGACCGCGCGCGTGCTCGTCGATATCGTCGCCTCGCGCGTGCGGCCCGGTGCGCTCCTCGTCGATCCGTTCTGCGGCTCGGGCACCACGCTCGTCGAAGCACGCGCAGCCGGCCTTCGCGCCGTCGGCACCGATCTGAACCCGCTCGCGATCCTCGTCGCGCGCGCGAAGACCTGGACCGTCCCCGCGCGCCGCCGCAATCGCCTCCGCGATCTCGGCCACGAGATCTCCGGCGCCGTCCTCGCCGCGGGCAAAGCCGCGCGCCGCTCCAACGCCGAAGCCGCGCCGCTGCGCAAACCCAAGGGCTTCGATCCCAACGCCCGCGATCGCCGGCTCGCCGCGTGGTTCGCACCGCACGTGCGCCGCGAGCTCGAGCTCCTCGCCACCATGCTCGACGAGCTCCGCGGCGACGGCTCCGATCCCGAGTCCGCCGAATACGCCGACGTCCTCACCGCCTGCCTGTCCGCGATCCTCTACAAGGTCTCCTCGCGCACCTCGGACACCGACGGCACCTGGGTCGACAAACAAGTCGGCCGCGGCGCCGCCGCTCGCCACTTCGTCTCTCGCGTCGAGCTCCTCGTCGCCGGCCTCGCCGACCTCGCGCGCTCGGGTGGCCCACCCGACGTGCTCCTCGCCGACGCTCGAAATCTCAGCGAAATCATCCCCGACGGCACCGCCTCGGCGGTCGTCACCTCGCCCCCGTACGCCGGCACCTACGACTACGCCGAGCACCAGCGCCTCCGCTTCGACTTCCTCGGTCTTCGCCATCGCGACTTCGACGCCGGCGAGATCGGCTCGCGCCGATCCTTTCTCGCTTCCGCCGTCGACGCCGACCGTCGCTGGCGCAAGGATCTCGGCGACTCCCTCGAGACCATCGCTCGCGCGCTCGAGCCCACCGGTGTCGCCGCGATCGTCATCGGCGACTCGTGGGCCGGCGGTCGCGCCGTCTACGCCCTCGACGACATTCGCGCCTCCCTCACCGATGACCTCGCCGTCATCGCGTGGGCTTCGCAGGAGCGTCCGGCCCTCGGCGGCGAGCGCAAAGCCTTCGGCGATCGTCCGAAGGCCGAGCACATCGTCCTCCTCGAGCGTCGGTAGCGGTGCGCCCACGCGGGCGGCACGTCTTATCGTGCAAATAGTCACCGACCCAGGCGCCGAATCTGGTGTACGAACCGACGCATGGGGCAGCTTCGATTGGTCGCGGTTTCGCTACTCGTTCTCACCGCCTGCGGCGACGACGGCG
>Ga0154020_10010313_pt1 | contig 10697 bp, 14 predicted proteins | sample Klosneuvirus_201_FD_109709 | JGI IMG/M metagenome (GOLD analysis project Ga0154020, IMG submission 109709) | Active sludge microbial communities from wastewater, Klosterneuburg, Austria - Klosneuvirus_20160825_MG | ecosystem: Engineered > WWTP > Aerobic digester > Activated sludge | place...
GGACTAGACATACTAGTTAATGATGAAGAATCTGATGTACGTAAAGAAGTTGCAAAACAAGGATACAGACTGGACACACTAGTCAAAGACAAGTATTGGATGGTACGTTACGAAGTTGCAAAAAGCGGATTTGGTCTGGAAACATTAGTTAATGATGAAGATTCCGATGTACGTGAAGAAGTTGCAAAACACGGATTTGGATTGGAAACATTAGTCAACGATCACAACTGGGTAGTACGTGCAGAAGTCGCAAGGAAAGGATATGATCTGGACATACTAGTCAACGACGAAATTCCCGGTGTCCGTTTCGAAGTTGCAAAACAAGGATTTGGACTAGGGACATTAGTCCAAGATCCAATTTGGACAGTCCGTAGAGAAGTCGTACGACAAGGATTCCAATTGGAAACACTAGTTAACGACAAGCACTGGATGGTCAGAAGAGAAGTCGCAATACACGGGTTTGGACTGGAAACACTAGTTAACGACGAAGATTCCGATGTACGCTTCGAAGCTGAAAAACAACGTAAAATGTTAACCAACATTTAACCCAGAACATTATGTAACCTAGTACAATAGTGTTATATTTGTGTATAATTAAAAAGAAAAGAAATGACATTAACTATTAACACGGGTAGACGGTTCAGTCAACTAAACGAACAGGATTTTATATCCGATTCGGACGTTACTGTAACAAGTAAAACGCCAAAATTAGTAACTATTAAATGTGGTGATACTACATACGCGCTTAAGGAATCTATATATGCCAATGCGCGCGCAGTACAAAAACTGATAGTAGTTGACTTAGAAACACAAGTCCGGACACTGGTACCTTCAGACAGTATGTTTGACCATGTTAGTACTGCATTGGACGAAAAGAAAAATAGTTCAGGTGTTACTATACTTGATGATTCACAGTTGCCGACTGTACATGGGACTAAACTAAAAGATATCCAATTCGATCCAAAACTATTTGTACCTATTGAAACTAATACGTATTTGGATACTTTTTGGAGTTTTAAGGGAGGTATAATACCAGGTACAAACACTATGGTGATAGGTGATCCAGGCGTTGGTAAAAGTTCCAATTTAATGGATATATTGTGTAATATCCACATGAATAGCAAGAACACTAGAGTATTGTATATCTCGGCAGAAATGAACGATGTAGACGTTAAGGAATTCGAACAATACTATCCAACTATATCTGACATCGAGTTCTTTTATATTTCAGAGTATGTTACGGATGATAGTATAGGAATTCCTGCTAACATTGCGTTGCGTTCTATTCTTAATCAGGGATGGGATGTAGTTGTAATGGACAGTTTTATTGAAATTCAAAGTATTATTCAAGAGGAATTGCAATTGCCGTATAAAAAGGCTGAGAAATGGATACTGGACTTACTAAAAAAGCATAATGCTGGATTCAATGTTAACAAGTGTTATACTGCATTCTTGGCCATTCAACAAATGTCGAAGTCGGGAACGTATGTTGGTAGTAAAAGACTAGAACACATGACGACAGCGTTTTTAAAATTGTGTTGGGAAGGTACGTCTAGAAGGTACATGGTGTTCGATAAGAACCGTAAAGGAAAAGAGAAAGTTAGGTTGTATTATGGTTTTAAACCAGACGGTGGTATTGAATATGACGAAGCGAAACATGCATCAGAATTACTAATAGCACGAAACTTAGGTACGTCGACTGACGAGTCAATTGCTAATGAATTTGAGTCATTCTTTGAATCTTTCAAATCAGGTGACGCTAGTGAACAAATAAAATCTTTTTAATTATACTAATTATATGTGAAGGGGACCCTGATGGGGTCCTCTTTTAACAAATATTTAACATATTATATGTTGGATAGTCCAAATTGTTGTTGTATATTGCAGTATAATTAGTTAACAAATAAAAAAACAAACAAATGAGTAACAGTAGTATTTTTGAAAATGACATAGATTCAGTTCTATCTCGTTCTGTGGCAGTGCCCGCTAAAGATTTGAAGTTAAAATCTCGTAGGATGATGACCATTAATGGGCGTAATATAAGTTTATCTTCGAGTGCGTGTGCTGACTTAGTTAAATTACTAGGATTGACCGACAAAGTAGCCACATCATTGGACATTATAATGACTGATGGTAACGTTGTTGACGGACTGATGAACTTACTAATACAAGCACTCGGAAAAACAAGTACGGAATTCATGTTAGTATTCGATGAAAATAAATGTGTACAGAGAATTTGCTCACATGCAGAATTCACCAAGTTGACTTCTAGAGTTGCGCAAGGGACTATGAAATCAATAATGGAGGGGTTGATGAATGAATATCCAGATCTGGAACTAGTTGACGTGCATACTACTAACGGTGGTACAACAACGACGTTTAATATAATTGACAGTAAGTCAATGGAAATTGGAATACGTGGGGAGGATATTAATTTCGGAAAGCAAATAGTATGGGACTTCATAGATCCTACTACATGCAGCGACTATGTTAATAGGATGGTCTGCATGAACGGTATGACTAGATTCCTTGTACAAGGCCCGACTAAGTATTTAACTAATCAAACTGATCCACAAACCTGGTTCAAGGAAATATACGGTAGCCTAGTAGGTGGAACCGAGTCCAAACTTGATACATACAAGCGCAATGTACTGAATTCAATGACGAACAATTTATCAGTTAGAGAATGGGAGACTATTCACGAGATAGCTAGTAGCAGATTTAAAACAGAGTCTGCGTCTAAAAAGATTATTGCTGCATTGGGTGACGCTTCATGGAAAACTGATTACTTGAATACGGGTTTAAATCTAGACACATTGACAGCCGCTAAAAAGGCAAACTGCCCAACACCTATTAATAGTTGGGACGGAGTTAATCTTCTTACTAATTTGGCCACGCACGAAACTACATATGGACCTGACAAAAATAAGACCATGGCGTATGCAGGTAAGTTGCTAACAAGTGCATGGGACGCAGCTGGACATATCTTCAATACACCACGTTACACACAAAAGGCCTTGGTACTTTCATAACTCATTACCAATGGAATTGGAACTTAAAGGGGGGGTGACTCCCCTTTTAAAAAACTTAAACTATAAAATATGCGTAACTTAAAAAATATAAAATCTACAATCGACTTTATTAAACAGCATCCGCAATTGTTTTACCAACGGATATATTGGTCTAAAAGACGTCCTAGTGGACAAATAGTATACTGCTTCGGAGGTGTTGCATTTGAATTAGCGACACGTGCTAAGGAAGTTGACTTTTCTACACTACATCGGCCTGGGCATAAACAGCGCACTGTTATGAATTTCTTGGGTCTAACAGATAAAGAATTTACATATTGCTTTAAGTCTCACCGAACATTAAAAGAGATTAAATCATATCTGCATGTTGATTAATGCAAACGTTGACCGACATATCACATTTAAACAAATAAAAAACTAACATTATGCTATCATTAACACTAGTTGCAGTTGTACTATTAATAGTATTAACAAAATACAGCACTCCGTTCATGCCAATATTCTCTGAATTAATACTATCACAGCGTATCGATGCTGCATCCACACGTGACGAGTTAGAACAACTATTCGGCGAAGTATTGGAAAATAGTGAACTACCGTCGGATGTTAAGATTGATTATACTAATAGAATCAGTGCCAAATTAAGATAATAGTAATGAAAGAAATTAAAAACGTATTCAACAAACAATCTGCATTCATTGTAGGTGAACTAATTGTTTGTGGATGTCAGATACTTCCTACAGTCGAATTGGACAAAGCTGCAGAGGAATTCGGAGTCACCAAGTACAAACTTAATATTATTAAAGCTGCACTAAATTCAGAAACCAACTGGGACGAAGCAATAACACATGAATCATGGAGAGTACGAATTGCATGCGCAATGCAACGACGTAAACTGGAAACATTAGTCGAAGATCGTGACTGGATAGTCAGAAGAGAAGTTGCAAGACAAGGATTTGGACTAGACATACTAATCAACGACAAGGTCTGGCCAGTCCGTAAAGAAGTTGCAAGACAAGGATACAGACTAGACATACTAGTCCAAGACGAAGACCCAGATGTACGTAGAGAAGTTGCAAAACGCGGATTTGGACTAGGGACATTAGTCCAAGATCCAATTTGGACAGTCCGTAGAGAAGTTGCAAAACACGGTTTCGGACTAGACATACTAGTTAATGATGAAGATTCCGATGTCCGCCTCGAAGTTGCAAAACACGGTTTCGGACTGGAAACACTAGTTAACGACGAAGATCGTACTGTACGCGAAGAAGCCAAAGAACAACTTGAAAAATTAAAAAAAATGTAAGACTAAAATAAACTTGGCATAATTTTAATTGAAATTAGTTTAATTAACTATATATTAGTATATACTTAATTCGTACACACAACGAAAGAAATAAAAAAATGAAACTATCAACAATAATTGAACAAGAATTAAAACGAGCGGGTGCCCTTAACGAGGAAACCCCAATCGTTGCAACAAACGAAAATATCAAGAGTGTAGTAAAGTCAGAAGTCAGACGGCTAGGAAAGATGGCCGACTTAAACCATATCGATGTTTCTGGAGTGACTAATATGCAACGTGTATTTAGCAGTACACACTTTAATGGTGATATAAGTAATTGGGATGTTAGTAATGTAACCGACATGAGTTACATGTTTAATGATTCTAAGTTCAACCGTAACATAAGTAATTGGGATGTTAGTAATGTGAAGACCATGTATGGTATGTTCCTTGTATCTAACTTTAACGGTGACATTAGTAAATGGGATGTTAGTAATGTAACCGACATGAGTTATATGTTTATGCGTACTAATTTCAATAGAGATATTAGTAAATGGGATGTTGGAAACGTAACTAACATGAGTTTTATGTTTTATCAATGTAGGATGGATGGGGACATTAGTAAATGGGATGTTGGTAATGTAACTAATATGAAATCCATGTTTCAGGGTGCTGATTTCGATGGAGACATTAGTAGATGGGATGTATCCAATGTGAAGAATATGAACCACATGTTTGATAACTCAAAACTCGAGCAAACTCCACCTTATTGGTACCAAGAATTTTAACATAATATTAACATTATCTATTTGGTTATATTGAATTTTTAACGTATATTATATAAACAAAAGGAAAAAAACATGACAATTTTATTACTAATTATATCTGTGTACTTGTATATGTGTGGTTACGCGCTATTAATACCGAATGCATACATGCCCAGTAAATTTAATATATTTAAGATACTGTATGGTAATGGTAATGGTATTGATAATATTCTATAACACTTACATTTTTATGCTCGTTAACTAATAATCTAAATCGCAGGGTGGACTGGAGATGGTCACCAGCTCTGGCTCATAACCAGAATGACGCGGGTTCGAGTCCCGCCCCTGCTACTAACTAAACTTTTTTTAAAATGTATTTAACAATTGATGACACCGTACCATTTGTAGTAACTTTACGAAACAGTAAAGGTAAATCTATACTATCGAGTAATAGATATACAAATAAACAAAATGCTGTAAGAGGTGCAAAGCGCATTATGACACTCAGTCCAACTAACTTGGTAGTTAAGCAAGACGACGACGGTGTAATTAACCTTAACTTGGTATCTGATGTGGGTAGAGTACTAGCTAGTACTTCATATGCCAACAAACAGAATGCCAATCGGGCACGCAAAACTATTGCATGTAACATGCCAGTACTTGAATGTATCGATAATACAAATTAATTCGATCGTTTCGGTTTTATTACAAGAAAAGGAAGAGTATGTTTACATACTCTTTTTTTGTATTTTAACGAACATTTAACCTAACTTGTTATGTAAATAGTAGTAATATCCTTATATTTGTTTATAACAAAAAACAAAAATAACATGACAAGTACAGAAATCAACAACATGGCCAATTACATACTTGGTATTATACGTGGTTCAGGTGGTATATTCTATTCATGGGGACCTAGGGGATTTAGAGCTACCAAGTTTAATGGAAATCCTGCACTAGAATTTAGAGTGCAAGGTATAGTACACAGGGGACGAGTTATTATTGAATACAACCAAGGAGCCGATTTATTCAATGTGTCGACTACTAATCTGAAATACGTGGTTAGGGATTCGGTAAGTGATGTATATGTTGAAGACTTGTCTCGTGTAGTTGATTCACTAGTTGAAAGACCTAATGATTGGTCAGCTGATAAATATGAAACATATGCCAACAAGGCAATTGCAGCCGCTCTTAGTAAAATATGAACAACTCAGTAGACGATAATAAATATGAATTGGCAATTAATGAGCTATGCGACGAGTACAATATAACTATATTGCACCCTAAGTACAAGCATATGTCGGGTCGTGCATGGCTATCAATACGATCTATATCGATTCCAGTATACATGACAACTCCGTACTCATTCATGGTGGCATTGCATGAAATTAATCATGTTATATTAAATGATATTATTCCAATTGCCGATTACAAGTACACATATTTACTGGAATATGAGGTCGAGCGAATGACAATTCTACTAGCGAGATCATACGAGTTTCTGTCAGATGCAGATATATATAATTATACACAGCATGCACATCAATACATTGTTGATATTTTTAATAGGGAAAATAGTAATGATGAACTTATTATGGATTTCAACGTAGCGATGTGGGCAGGACAGACACGTTACACAGCACAATAATTTTTTTTAATTTTTAATGATAGAACTAATACAAGTCGATACACTGCCAGTTGAAGGGTGCAATAAACAACAATCTGATACAATGTGCATGCCATGCTATACAGTTATGCATACATCAGAAGGTACTAGTACATTATTAGCAATGTCACATCAGTTTTCTAATAAGTACAATTGTACTAAATCGATGAACACATTGGCCAAGTTATTTAAAGATAATAACATTGAGGATTTAATAGAAATATACCACAAAGGTAGGTCTTTTGGTATTACATCCAGGAACGGTGCAATTATCGCGTCTAACACATTTAAAACCGTTGAGGAGTGTAAACATGCCGTCGATGTGTTAAAATCAAGTAACGGCGAGGAAATCAACGTAATTTTAATATAATCTTAACCATTTATGACGAGAATTAACGTGGGTGTTAATCCATCCTTTTTAAGTGACCAACATTTAGTTGCTGAATCAGCCGAAATTACTATGATTTTCGGTCAATTAGTGTATACTAACTGGAAAGTTAAAGGAATTATTCCTAAAAAATTCACATTAGGTACAGGTCATATGAACTTTTTTAAAAATAAATTAAACTATTTACGCGGCCGATTGGCTTCAGTTAACGTTGAAATGATAAATAGGGAGTTTGTACCTGGTACAAATGTCGATAAATATATGGAAATAGCGCCAATTGGGTTATGTAATGACTGGTCACCCGACCTACAGGACAGTTTAATTGTAAGAAATAGAATTGTTGACCGATTATTAACCCGTAGTAATGGTAAACTAGGTGAGGGGTATTATAAGTATCGGCGTTCTGTAATTGATAATATAGATCAGTTTTCGAATGCATTATACACATCAGAAATAAATATTGTTTAAATTTAAAATTAAAAAAATGAATGAAATTAACAATGACCAACTGGTCAAAATAGCAAAAGTTGAAAGTATATTACCTTTATATAAGGACGGCGTACTTGCAAAAAACATTGAGCTAGTTCAATTAGAAGAACTCGGTTTCGATATTGTAGTAGGAAAGGACTTATTTCACATCGGCGACATGGTAGTGTATATAATGCCAGATGCATGTATCAGTGATACTCTATTATTTGAATCATATATTAGACCAGGTGGCGATGAAAATAAATCAATGCTAGGTAAGGTCGATGGTAAGCCGCGTAGGATACGTGCAAAGAAATTCAATTTCACAAAAGGTGACTCAGCTGACTCAGTATATAGTAATGGGATTATTATACATTCCCACAATGCAGTATTACTGCGCGCACTATTCGAAGGTTGGAAAGATGTAATAACTGAATCTGAATATGACCAGATATTAAACTCACTTGCCGATAAGCAAGTAAGCGGCATTGACGTCTCAAACGCACTGTGCCAAATATTGGGAGTATCTAAATACACTCAGACTGAGTCTCAGTCTGCAGGTGGTAGTCAATACCTTAACCAGCAAGATAACTTCCCAAGTGATGTATATAAGACAGATGAAACTAATATTAACCTCGTATGGGGTCACATAGAAAAAAACATTAAATATCCAGTTCATTTAATTGGTACCGAGAAGATTGATGGCAGTTCAATATCTATAGGACATAGTCCATCTATGCCTAATGGGTTCATAGCGTCACGAAATAAAACAATACCAATACGTATCAAAAGACCTGTCGGTGTACGCCGAAAAACATTCATTGAAAAATTGCTATTTTGGAAAAATGTCGATTTACACGTATATCAAGAGTTTAATAATAATGATAAATTTGTTATGCACGGTAAACCATACTTAGATATACTTAACATTATACATGAGAATACTGGTCAATATATAGTACTACGAGGAGAACTGCACGGTAGAACGTGCAAGGGATCTGGAAATAAGAATAACCCTGCCAGTAAATTCGAAGATGGTATAAAATTCTTTGGTATTGACATATTCGATAGTAACGGTAGAATTGTTAAGCAACCGTTTTCCGTGCTTCAGGACTTTGCAGAAGTTCATAAGATCCAAACAGTTAGTATGTTTATAAACCAGTCTTTTTCTAGTAAAGATGAAATTCAAAAAGTATGCAATGACGTTCTCGAGCAGTATAAGCCAATTGAAGGTATTGTACTATCAACCCTGGATGGTAAATTCTCCTGCAAGTACATGGATAATAACTACGATAGTACGAAATAATTAACGTACATTTAACCCTGATGAATTGGTAGTGTAGAATATTAGTATTATATTGTATAGACATGAAACAATTGTACCTCTATTCTGTAGAGAGATACGTATTAGAACATTTGAATAAAACAATAAAAAATGATTTCGGGAAAAGAATTAATTAGACTAGGATTTGCACCTAGCAAATTATTTTCATTGGCAATTGCAGAATTCGCCAATAGAGATAACGTAACGGACGATTCGATTGTATCGTTCATGAATACACACGTGACTAAAGTGTATGAATTACAACCTCCAGTACCGTTTCATAAAAACATTTTGGTCGAAACAGACGAGGAAGTACAGAATCTAAACTTGGTAATTGCAGATATGGAATCGATTATGGTGACTCCACATATTGTGGATGGTTGCATTATGCCAGATAGTATGCCAACATCAAATGGGCACATTCCAGTAGGTGGAGTCATTGTAACTAATGGAACTATCCATCCTTCGTGGCACTCTGCAGATATTTGTTGTTCTGTAATGATGACAAATTTTGGTAAAGTTGACCCAAAGGAAGTTCTCGACGCAGCTAATAATGTCACGCATTTTGGACCTGGTGGAAGACCCGAGTACTCAGAACTTACTGCTGAGTTATACAATGAATTCCTAACTAATAAATACTTAAGCTCAGCTAGGTCGATGGAATTAGCGGCAAGTCACTTAGGTACACAGGGGGATGGTAATCATTTTCTTTTCGTTGGTGTATCCAAATCAACTGGAGACACTATGTTAGTTACCCATCATGGTAGTAGAGGGGTAGGTGCTGCGCTATATAAAAAGGGTATTATGACTGCCGAGTCATTTCGTAAGGAAATTTCCCCTATGACCAATAAAAAAAATGCATGGATTCCATATGATTCTGACGAAGGTAGAGAATACTGGTCGGCACTACAAATTGTACGTAAGTGGACAAAATTAAATCATAATACTATTCATACCGCTGTATCTGATACTATTAATATTAAACCTATTAATAATATCTGGAATGAACACAATTTCGTTTTTAAAGACGGTGATTTATTCTACCATGCAAAGGGAGCTACGCCACTAGACGCCAAATTTGTGCCAGATAGTGCAGACGGGTTACGGTTAATTCCATTGAATATGTCAGAACCTATTTTAGTCGTTAAGGGCGATACAACGTCCAGTAACCTAGGGTTTGCACCACACGGTGCAGGTAGAAATATCGGAAGGTCACAACACAAACGAAACAACTCAGATAGGACAATCGATGAAATTTTCAAAGAGGAGACTGCTAAACTGGATGTGAGGTTTTTTTCAAACAGAGTTGACATTTCGGAACTACCGTCTGCATATAAAAATGCTAGTGAAATCAGAAAGCAAATGGATGAATTCAATTTAGGTACGGTTGTTGATGAAATTATGCCGTACGGTTGTATCATGGCGGGAGAATTTGACAGAACATATCGGCCTAAACAGTTAAATAGGAAAAAACAACGGTAAACTATTATCCGTATATATATATACTATAAGGGAGTAACCAGTGTACGATATATATATAGATAAAAATGAAATATTTGAGGCCTCATTCAAAATTGAAGGTATTGATTCAAATGTTAAACCTAAGTGTAGGTTAGTTTTAGAACATAGCAAGTATAACATTTTATTCGAGGGTACTATATCTGGAGATAAATGCAGTATACCAATCAAAAAACTAAAATACATACTCGAATCGGGTGATAAGGGTAAGTTGAAATTGGAAATTATTGCGGATGATGTATATTTTACACC
>Ga0154020_10010316_pt1 | contig 10694 bp, 11 predicted proteins | sample Klosneuvirus_201_FD_109709 | JGI IMG/M metagenome (GOLD analysis project Ga0154020, IMG submission 109709) | Active sludge microbial communities from wastewater, Klosterneuburg, Austria - Klosneuvirus_20160825_MG | ecosystem: Engineered > WWTP > Aerobic digester > Activated sludge | place...
CGGCGCCCAGCGCGCGCGGTTGGTCCGCAGGAGCCGCGCGGCCCGGCTGACGAGCGCGTCGCTCTCGGCGGTGTCGCCGCTGGCGGCGAGCGTGCAGCGCAGCGCGGCGATGCTCGCGGTGATGTGCTCGGCGAGCGCAGGGTCGTGCGGCCGCACCGCCGCGGCCCAGGTCAGGCGCGGCGCGGTCGCCAGCGGCGCCTGGCGCACCGCGTCCGGCAGCTCGATGGTCACACCGCCGCCGGCGCTAGCACGAGCTCGATCGGCAGGTGGCGTGTGTCGAGCTTGAGCGCCAGCCCGCGCTGCACCGCGGCCTGCAGGGGCGCGAGCAGGCCGAGGCACATCAAGCCGTCGGCGCTGGTGCGCAGCGGGCCGCGGAGCAAGTAGCGGTGGCCGTCGAGGCTCGCGTCGAGCGCCGCCTGCGCGGCGGCGGCGTCGCCGATGTGGACCGCGTGGTGGAGGGCGGTGAGTGGCTGCGCGACGCGCTTGGCGAACGGCTCCTTCCAGCGCCGCGCCGCGAGCGCGCCGAGCTCCGCCGTGATCGGCGCGCCGCCGTCGCCCGCGAGCAGCAGGTCGATCACCTCGCGCAGGCCCGGCGCCGTCGCGGCGTCATCGGCCCAGCGGTCGCCCGGCACCTGACGCAGCGGCGCCGCGCACCCGGCCCAGGTGCACACGCTGTGGAAGCGCCAGAACTCGTACGGGGCGAGCATGCCCGGCGCGACGGCGCCCGTGGTCGCGGCCTCGGCGAACGCACGGGCCCCGGCCTCGAGGCGCGTCCGGACCTCCGCCAGGGGACGTCCCAGCGCGAAGGCGGTCTGCGCAGCGTTGAGCCACGCGATCGCGGCCTCCACGTGCCGACCGGTCGGCACCGCGACCGCGCCGCGACCCTTGCGCTTGGCGGCCGCGGCCGGCTGCTGCGCCGGACTCGTGAGCCATGCCGCGGCGGCGAGCTCTTCCCGCTCGAACACGAGCGCGTCATCGCGCGTCATCTTCAGCTGCGCGACATCGACCCGCGGGGCCGGGACCGCGACCTGCGCTGGGGTGTCGGTCGTCGGACGCGGCGGCGGGGTGGCCACGACGCCCGAGCCCGGGGCGAGCAGCTCGAGCGGCAGGTACGGCGTGTCGAGCTCGAACGCGAGGCCGCGCTGCACGGCGACCTGCAGCGAACCGAGCAGCCCGAGGCACATCAGCCCGTCTGTGTCATGCCGCATCTCACCCCGGACCATGTAGAGGTGACCGTCGACGACCCCGCGCAACCCAGCCTGGAACGCGGCGGCGTCGCCGACGCGGAGCGCGTGGTGGAGGGCGGCGAGCGGCTGCGCGACGCGCGTGGCGAACGGCTCCTTCCAGCGCCGCGCGGCGAGCGCGCCGAGCTCGGCCGTGATCGTCGCGCCGCCATCCTCGGCGAGGAGCAGGTCGATGACCTCGCGCAGCCCCGGCACCGCCGACCCGTCCTCGTCGGACCACGCCTCGCGAGGCAGCTGGCGCAAGGGGGCGACGCACCCGGCCCAGGTGCACAGGCTGTGGAAGCGCCAGAACCCGTACGGCACGCTCTCGATCGCGCCGGCCGCGGCGGCGTCGGCGAAGGCGTGGGCGGCGGTCTCGAGGCGCGCGCGGACGTCGGCGAGGGGGCGCCCGAGCGCGTGGCCGACCTGCGCGGCCGCGAGCCAGACCTCCGCGGCCGTCTCGAGGCGGCCCTCGCCCACCAGCCACGCGGCATCGGCGAGGTCGCGACGCTCGATCGTCTCGAGGCGCGCGACCGGGATCGAGTTGAGGCGTGGGCGCGGGGGAGTCCTCATCGGCGGCCGGCTGGGCGCGGCGGCGGGGCGGCGTGGCATGCCCACCTCTTCGCACGCGCGCGGCGCGGCGACGACTCGCGCCGCGTCCCCAAGATTATCCCTGAGGCTACGGCAGCTTGGCCCGTCCGCGCCAGGCGTTGCTCGCGGGCGCGCGGTGAACCTGGCTGCCGCCGATCGGCTTCGAAGGACGCGTCAGGGACCGTCGCCGGCGGGCGGCGCGCGATCCGGGGGAGGCGGTGGCGGCTTGGCGCGTTCGTCGGCGCAGCGCTCGGCGTTGGTGAACCCATAGCTCGCTGCCGCGCCAAAGCCCACGGCGATCGCGACGCCGCCGAGCAGCAGCCCGACCCCGACGAGCAGGTAGTCGCCTTGGCTGGCGGGCACGGGCGGCCTGGCGCCGAAGATCGCGGGCAATCCGGCGATCGCCGGGACGACGCCCAGCACCGTGAGACCGACGACGTCGAACACCGGGGCGACGAGGCTCGTCGAGCACGTGCGGGCCACGTCCCGGTTCCGGACGCGGCCGGTGGTGCTCACCCGCGGCACCGTCAGCGGCGAACACGCTACGAGCGCGAGCGACGCGATGGCGGCGTGGAGGCGCACGCCACGAGTGTCGCATGCCGGCGCGGAAGCCGGGGCGGCCGGTTCGCAGCCAAGCGGATCAGGGGGATCGGCCTGCGCCGCTGAGCCAGCGAGTCGGTTGGCTGCCGAGCGGATCCGCCGCAGAACGCGGCATCAGGTCAGCTGGCCATCCGGCTGCAGCGTGAGGCCGGTCAGCAGGTCCTGCACCAGCTCGAAGAACCAGAAGAGGCAGACCGGCGCGTCGGCGGCATCGACGCCCCAGAACGCAGGGTACGCGCCGAGCGAGCCTGACTTCGAGACGGCGAGCGCGAACGCGGCCTCGCCGTCGGGCGCGTAGATCTCGGGCGCGGCGCGCTTGCGACGCAGCGCGGGCCCGAGCACGCGCTCGCGCAGGTTGCCCACGCGGAGGGCGGCGGTCTGGGCACGGCCCCACGCGAGGTACGAGGTCCAGCTGGTGGCGTCGCCGATCGCCGGCCACTCACACCACGCGACCGCGTGGTGCGCGGCCGAAGGCTGGTCGGCCAGGTCGATGGCGCGCTGCGCGGCGTTGACGGCGTGGCGCCATCGCGTCGGCGCCACGTCCGCTTGCACCAGCAACCCGAGGCACGCGCCCAGCTTCGCCTTGGGCGGGGCCACGAGCTTCGCGCGCGCCAGGTCCCAGCTCGCCACTGCGGTCATGGCCTCGATGACGTCGTAGCGACCCGGCGGGATCCGCTGCACCAGCGATGGCACGTCGCGGTCGAGCAGCCCGCCCAGCCCGAGCTCGCCGGTCGGGCACGGCAACGCCCCGACCTCGCGGACCGCGCTCGTCCCGCGCGCGGCGCGGACCTGCCGCTCGAACTGCGTGAGGAAGGCGGCCAGCGACGCGTTCATCGCCCGACGATACTCCAGCGGCGACGATCCGGCTGGCCGCGCGGAGTGGGGGCTCGAGGGCTCACCGTGTTCGGCGGTCACCGCTCGTGCTCGAGCCAGAACGCGTCGGGGTAGCGGGTGGTGCGCCCGGCGCCGGTGCTCTCGTTGCGCAAGACGATGATCGGAGTGCGCGTCTGGTAGTAGTGCATCGCGAAGCGTTCGAGGTGCGCGATCACGTAGACCCGCGCGACGTCGTCGTCATCGAGCGCGGGATCGAGGATGCGGTAGGTGAACGTCAGGGTGTCGCCGTCGACTCGGTCGGTGCCGGTGATCGCGTCGCGGCCATCGGCACGCGTGCTCAGGAACACCGGGGTGCGGCCATCGTCCCCGACGTCGCCGCTGGCGGCCTCGTACAGGCGGTTGATCACGGGGCGCGGCGCGCGGGCGATGCTTCCCATGGGCGACACTACCGCGCGGACCGAGCGGACGGGCCCAGCCCATCGGTTCACGTCGCCCGCGTTGGGCGCAGCTGCCTCTCGATCGATCGGCGCATGGGGCGATCCGTCGGCCTGGCTACGGGTACACGGCAGACAGCAGGTCGAGCCAGTGCCGCGTGTAGACGGCATTGAACTCCTACCCGGTGAGTCCCGACGTCGCCCGCCGGCTGATGATCGGGCGCCCGTAGCCTGGTGCGGAACACGCGCCGCCGCTCGGGCGTTGGAAATGGACGCCCATGTGGGAGACTGCATCGATGACTCGCCTTGCGCTGGCCCTGGTGCTGGGGGCGGTCGCCTGCGGCGGCGGCCAGCGTGGCCCCGTCGTCGATGTCGACCGCGACGCCCCACCGCACGCCGAGGCGGCGGCGCCGTCGCAGGTCCCAGCCGCCGAGTCGCCGGCCGCTCCTGACGGCGCCGTGGCGACGCCCGCGGTCGCGCCCGTCGCGCCGCCGACCCCGCCAGCGCCACCGCCGCCGCCGTCGCCGAACGCGGCCACGCTCGCGAAGCTCGAGTGGCCGGCGACCACGCGGTCGTTCGCGTTGCGCCGCGACGCCCATGCGTACGCCGGGCCAGATCTGAAGGCGGACGTGCTGGGCAAGATCGTCGCGGGCACGCGCCTGCCGGTCGCCGACGCGGTCGATGGCGACAAGCGCTGCGAGATGTGGCTGGCGGCCGCGCCGCGCGGCTGGGTGTGCGCCCGCCACGCCAAGCCGAGCGCTGAGGAGCCGAAGGCCACCGCCTTGCCGGCCGTGCCCCCTGGGCGCCTCGTGCCGCAGGACTACTACAGCATCGACAAGGGCGCGCTGCGCTACGAGGACGCGGAGGCCGTGCGCGCCGGCACGCCGCTGCCCGAGCCCAAGCACAAGTCGAGCTACATGGTCACGCGGGACGAGGAACCGGTCGAGATCGACGGCACCGACTACGTGAAGACCAGCGTCGGATGGGTGGCGGCGACCGACGTGACGAAGTTCCGTCCGTCGACGTTCGCGGGCATCGATCTCGTCGCCACGCCGCCCCCGGCGTGGCCCTTCGCGTGGGTGTACGCCGCCGACCGCAAGAAGGTCGTCGCGCGCACCGCCGCGGAGAAGAAGGCGCCGAAGGGCGCGACGTTCGAGCATCGCGCCCTCGTGCCTGTGCTCGAAGAGCGCGACGGCTTCGTCCGTGTCGCCGACGGCCAGTGGATCGATCGGAAGAGCCTGCGCGTCGCGCGCACCCGCGGGCGACCCACCATCGCCGACGCGCACACCAAGTGGATCGATCTCGACCGCGACGAGCAGGTGATGATCGCCTACGACGGCGACACCCCGGTCTTCGCGACGCTGTTCTCGTCGGGCCGGCGCAAGAATGACACGCCGCCCGCGATCTACCGGATCCGCTCCAAGTCGTCGCTGACCAAGATGTCGGCCGAGGAGCAGGAGAGCGCCTTCTACGAGGTGTCGGAGGTGCCGTGGGCGACGCGCTTCCGTTCGGGCCTCTACTTCCACGCCGCGTACTGGCACGATCGCTTCGGCCACGTGAACAGCCACGGGTGCGTGAACCTGTCGGCGCTCGACGCGAAGTGGGTCTACGACTGGACCGACCCCGTGATGCCCGCCGGCTGGAGCGAGCTCGAGGTGCCGGTCGAGGGCGCGATGGTCGTGCGCGTCTACGACGCCCGGCACGTCGATCCGCCGGTCTTCGACTACGTCAAAGAAGCCGAGGAGCGCGTCAAGATTCGCAAGCGCGAGGAGCGGCTGAAGCGGAAGCGCCTGGCTGCCGAGGCCGAGGCCGCCGCCGTCGCGCCCCCCGCGGCGCCCTCACCCTGACGAACGGCGACCGTCACCGCGTCCAGCCGACCAGCAGGTTGGCGCCGACGATGATCCGGTGCGCCGGTCGTGTCACGCGGGTCAACCGGGTCCGGGCGTCAGGCACGGCGCCAGCGTCGGCTCGGACAGGACCTCGACTTGATAGTAGTGGCGATCGCGCCGCCGCAGCTCGGCGGTCACGGTGACGACCGTCGCGCAGTCGCCCGCGGCGGCGGCGTCGAGGGCGCGCAGCAGCAGCGCCTCGAGCTCGCGCTGGAGCGTGGCCTCGGGGCGCGGCGCCGGCTGGGCGGTCTCGTCGGCGAGCGGGCCGGGCCCGCGAAGCAGGCCGATCGCGCCAGTGACTGTCAGGGTCGTGCCGACGACCACCGCGACGAGCGCCAGCTTCGCTTGCGGTGCCAGCTCCGGGCCGTCGCTGTCGGCGGTCGCGCCCAGCGCGATCGAGCTGGTCAGGAAGGCCAGCCCGGTGCCCAGCGCGACCTTGTTCGCGCGCGGCGTGGCGCACGCGCAGGGCACGATCAGCGCGAGGGCGACGAGGCGGCGCACCATGGCCGGGCGATGCTAACCCAACCAGCGCGCACGGACGGCCGAACCGACGTTACGCCGTCGACTTGAAGACGAGGTGGGTGTCAGCTACGCGACGCGCGCGGTGATCACGCGGCGGCGGTCACGGCGCGGCGGTCTCCACCAGCGCCGCGAGCTGCCGCAGCGAGTCTTGCCAGCCGAGCACGCACAGCTCGGGCGGGATGACCTCGGGGATGTTGGCCTGGGTCACGTGCAGGTCGGTGCCACACGACACAGCCCGCAGGCGCACGGTGACGATCAGCTCGCCAGGGAGGTTGGGGTCGTCGAAGCGGTCGCTGTAGCGCAGCAGCTCGCCTTCGCGCAGCTCGAGGTACTCACCGCCGAAGCTGTGTTGGTGCTGGGTGGCGAAGTTGGTGAACGACATGCGGAAGCGCCCGCCCACCTGCGGATCGAGCGCGTGCACGGTGGCGGTGAAGCCGTCCGGCGGGAGCCACTTGGCCAGCGCCGGGCCATCGAGGAACGCGCGGTAGACCCGCGCAGGAGGCGCCTTGACGACGCGGTGAAACTCGAGCGTGTTGCCCATCGCGCGAGTGTGCCCGAACGGCCGGGTGCGGTGGGCTACCCAGCGGTCATCATCGAGCACGTGATCGTGGACCAGTCGGGGGCCTTCTTCTTGGCCTGCGCGGTCGGCAAGGTGCAGGTGAAGACGACCGCGGACTCGGACTCGCCCGACGGTGTCTCGAACGCGAGCGTGTACTCGGTCTGGTCGCCGCTGCGCGTGACGGCGGTGCGGACCTTCGGGAAGTCGGTCGAGACGAAGTTGACCATCTGCACCATCGCGGCGCGGTCGGCGGTGACCGCGAGCTCGATGCCAGCCGGGATCTTCTTCTGCTTCTTGCGCAGCTTCTGCTCCTGCGTGGTGAGCGCGCGGATGCACGTCCGGTCCGCGGTCGAGAGCGCGGGATCCTTCTTCGTGGTCGGCGCGTACCAGTCGCCGTCCAGGCTGAACACGCGCGTGAGCTCGGGCGCCTTGAAGATCTTGCCACCGAGGGCGTAGGGCACGTTGCGCAGCACGCGGGCCGCGAGCGGCGAGCCCACCTTCGACACGTCGCAGCCGTTGTCGCGAAGGTTGGCGTACGCGCTGCGCAGGTCACCCAGGTCGTCGCCGTCTCCGGCGCGGGCGGCGCGGGCGCTGGCCGCGAGCGTGAGGGTGGAGACCAGTGCGAGGACGACGCGGGGAGAGGCCATCTTCGGAGCGTATCCGAGGCGCGGCGGCGTGTCTGCGTTCTGCTGGCTGGCGGGGCGCGTGCGGTTACCCGCCCGCGTACACGCCGCCCGGCGTGTTGTCGCAGGCCTGCTTGGACGACGCGGGCGTGCCCGGCGGGTACGTCGACGCCTTGTTGATGACGCCGCCGGCCTCGGTCTTGGTGCACGTCCCGACGGCGCCGGCCCGGCACGGCCCGTCGCTCCACGTGCCGACGCCATCGCAGGCCGACTTGATGGGCGTCACGTCGCCCGAACCGTAGTAGTCGGAACACGCGATGTCGGCGATGGCGCAGCTGCCGAGCAGCTTGGCCGCTGCGGCCGGCGCTGCGGATGGGGTCGGCGCGGCTGCGCCGGTGCCGGCGGTCCCAGCGGTGGCCGACGTGGGCGGTGGCGCCGCCGGCTTCGACTCGCCCTTGCCGCACGCCGCCAGACCGAGCACCACAACGACAAAGCACGATGACGTACGCATGGCGTCGACTCCTGATGCGGTGGACCCGCGATCGTCACCATGCGTCGCGGCCGCGCCCGTGTCACTCGTCGCGCGCCCGGCGCGCCGCGACACGTCGCCGCGCCGCGTGCGGCCGTGCCCGGCGAGCCCGTGCCGTCGCGCGATCTGGGCGCGCCCGCTGGGAGCGCGGAACTGGGACCAGCGCCAGACAGCGGTGGCGGCGCCTGGCTATGATGGGCGAGCGTGGTCGCACGACGACTGCGCGAACCTCACAGGGAGCAAGCATGCGCGATCGGATGACGGTGTTCGGGATCTTGGTGTTCGCCGCGGCGATCGCGGCAGGCTGCGCGTCGTCGTCGGCGCCAGCGCCGGCAGGGCCCGCAAACGCGGGCGGTGAAGAGGCCGCGCCCGCCGGCGACGCCCCGAAGGTGACCTGCCACCTGTCGTGCTCGGGGACCGAGGCGAAGGGCTACGGCGCGACCGAGGAGGAGGCGCGCGAGGACGTCTCGCAGTACATCGACCAGAACTGCAAGCCCGAGGACGGGCAGTACTTCGTCTTCTGCGACCCGCCGCAGTAGGGCGCGGACGTCGGTGGCGCCTGCACCGGGAGCGCGATCGGCCAGGGTACGCGACCGTTCGCGGTCGTGGCCGTCGTCGGCCAGCCGCGGGAGCGATCTAGTTCGCGCACCGCGCCGTCGCGGCGATCGAGCGCGTACAACCGCGGGTCGGGATCGGGGTGGAACACCACGTCGCCCGCCGCGAACGGCTCGACGGTCGTGTCGACCAGCAGCGCGCCGCTCGCGCTGACGCCGAGCGCCGACAGCGCCCGATCAGGATCGAGGCCGCGGCGCCAGCGGTCGACGCCGGCGCGGTCGATCGCGATCACCGTCGCGCCGAGCGTCGCGTAGGTGACGCCCGCGCGATCGATCAACGGTGGTCCGACGGTGCCGTCGCCGCCGGCATCGGCCGCGAAGCCACGCAGCGCATGGCCGCACGCCGCCACGACCGAGCCGTCGTAGCCGACCCCGACCGCGACCCGGGGGCCGCAGCCCCCGAGCGCGCGCCGCCACCGCGCCGCGCCGACGCCGGGCCCGCCACCTCGCACGGCGCGTCCGTCGGGTGCGGTCGCGGCTGAGCCGCGGCGCAGCCTCCCCCGCCGATGACCATCACTGCGCGGAGCCACCGTCGCATGCCACCACGACACCGCGCCGTCCCGGCGGTTGCGTCGACGCCGATGGACCGCCTTCGGTGGTCCGGGCGATCAGAAGATCGCGAGGCGTGCGCTCGGGTACCAGCCGGCGAGCTTGGCGCGAACCTCGGCGGTGAAGCCGTACGGCTTCGCCGGGTCGCGCGACTGGCTGGCGTGGAGCTCGACGATCGGCAGGTCGCGCGCGGCGTCGGGCAGGTCGCGGATCGCGGTGGCGGCGACGCGCAGCGTGCGCAGGTTGGTGAGCGCGCCCAGCGAGACCGGCAGCCCGTCGGCCTGGTTGGTGTTGGTGAGGTCCAACTCCTCGAGCCGAGGAAACAACCCGAGCGCTTCGGGGACCGGCAGCCGCTGCTGGCCGGCGTGGTAGAGGGGCCAGTTCGGGGCCACGCGGAGGCGGCGCACCGAAGCGAGCCGGGCCACCGACGCCGGCCAGCGCGCTGCCATCGGCAGGGTCAGCGTGTGCAGGTTGGGCAGCTCGGCGACGAGGTCGATGGCCTGGTCGAGGTCGAGACTGCCGACGCCGAGGTCGAGCGTCGCGAGCGATCGCAGCCGCGCGAACGAAGCGGGCAGCGACTGCAGCTTGGTGGCCCCGAGGGTCAGGACCTGCAGCGCCGCCAGGTCGCCGAACGACGCCGGCAGCGCGGTGAGCGCGGTGTCGTTGAGCGTGAGGTGCTCGAGCGTCGTCAGGTCGCCGAACGCTTCAGGCAGCGTCGCCAGCCGCGCGCAGTGCGACACCAGCAGCTTGCGCAGCCGCGGCAGCCGGGCGATCGCGGCCGGCAGGGCCTCGACCGTCGAGCCGTAGAAGATCGACAGCTCGACGAGCTGGTCGAGCTGGGCGAGTTCGTCGGGCAGGTCGGTCCAGTCGTTGTAGTTGAACCGCAGCTTGCGCAGCGCGCGGAGCGTGCCGATCGCGGCCGGCAGCGCGGTGATCCCGGTCATCGACAGGTCGAGCGTGCGCAACTCGCGCAGCGCGAGGATCTCGGGCGGGAACTCGGCCAGTTCGGTCCGCGACAGCACCAGCTTCTTCAGGTGCGGGTTGGCCAGCGCGTCGGGCGGGAGCGCGACCATGTCGCTGCAGCCGTCGCACGAGTACGAGGCCGACACCGCGGCGGGGCGCGGCGGGCAGCTGCCCGGGCGCAGCGCATCGAGCTGCGCGTCGACGGCGTCGCCCATCCACGCGAGGAACGCCTGGGGGCGGTCGCCGTCGAGGACCGGGATCACCTGCGCGTCGTCAACGAACCAGACCGTGCCGGCGAGCTCGCCGCGCGCGACCAGCGCGTAGAAGCCGCCGCAGCCGTACTCGCACAGGAACAGCAGGCCTGGGCACGGCTCGGGCCGCGGCGGATAGACGATCTCGTCGTCGTCGCCTTCGTCGAGGCACGCGCGCCGGTGCGCGACGAACGCGGCCAGCCCGGCCGCGTCGACCGGGAACGGGGCCAGCGGGTCGTCGACCTCGCCAGCGTAGGCGGCGCCCTCGGCGGCCGCGGTCGCCAGGTCGTACAGGCCGTAGAACGGGCCGGCGCCGCCGTCGGCGACGCGCGCGAGGTAGGCGCGATAGTCGGCGGGCAGCCGTAGCCCGTGGGTGCGCTCGAACGCGGCGAGCGCCGCCTCGTCCGCTGGCGGGTTCTGTGCGTGGCCGTGGCGCTCGGCGCCGAACTGCGCGCGGTCGGGATCGAGCAGCCCGATCTCGACGATGCGCGCGGCGATCGATTCGACGGTGAC
>Ga0154020_10010317_pt1 | contig 10694 bp, 12 predicted proteins | sample Klosneuvirus_201_FD_109709 | JGI IMG/M metagenome (GOLD analysis project Ga0154020, IMG submission 109709) | Active sludge microbial communities from wastewater, Klosterneuburg, Austria - Klosneuvirus_20160825_MG | ecosystem: Engineered > WWTP > Aerobic digester > Activated sludge | place...
CGCCAGACGCTCGTTGTCTGATGACGATGTGGGCGTCATTCCAGTACAACTCGATCAGACCCGACCCGCTAGCGACATGAGGAGAGAAGAAAGTGATCAAGTCGGTGAGTCGGTGAGTCGGTGACCCCCGTGACGGTGACCGTGGAGCCTTTGAACGACGTCACGATAATACGACCCCTTCATGAAGCTCGACAACCGCTCGTGACGACCGCTCGGGCGGGCGCGCTGCCTCGCGGCGAGTACTCAGTTATTTCGCGTTGTTGATCGTTTCTGCGCACGCTATTGAATACTCTCGGTAATTAGTGCGGCACCGCTCGCATATCTACGCCGCGCTACCTGATCATCTCGCCCCTCCGTTTCTCGCCCTCGCGCAGTCCCCCCGTCGCCTGCCCCACCTCCTTTGCCCGTAGCATTTTTTATGAATTAAAAGTGGTTTTATCATATTTAGAGTAGCGCTCGGGAATTCTAGGGCGCACGCAAGACGACCTCGATGTCGTCGCCACCATTCGCGAGTCTCGACGAGCTCGTCGCCGCCGACTTTCTACGACCGTCGTCGACGTTCGCATTCAATGCGCTGCCCTTCGCTCGCGTTGAATTACCGCTCAATCTAAAGTTCGATGACGCCACCAGATCGCATGTCTTCGAGTGCTGCCCGTCACAGGCCAAGTGCTTCACCTTTAAGGATGTCGCCGATTGCGTTGCCGAGGTTCGAGCTTCGTCTTGTCTTCGTCGTCCCCGTCTTGCTTCGCTCGGTATTTGTATCCCTATCCTTTTATTTAAGCCGTTTTTTTTCAAGCTCTTGGCTATGAACGTGTTGCCCGCGGCCTCCCCGTCGCGCCCCTTCGATTCAAACAACATTACTGTGGTCGACGCCAAGAATGACGACGATTGGGCGACATTGGAGGACCTCCAGTATCTATATTTGACGGAGACGCAGTTAAAGTACAGGAATTCGCTCATTTTTTGGTGAATCGATGCTAATGTTAGCTTCAAACCCTGGTAACTTGGTCGATGCTGGATGACTGAAAGTGTGGTCTTTTAGGGAGTGGAAGATCCGCGAGATCTCCTTCACAAAAGGCGTACTGCAGCTTTCGTACTTCCCAGTCGACGGCGATCCCGGAAGGGAAATGCTGGAGAAAAGGCTTATCGAAATTGGGTTTAAGTTTGAAATCGGAATCGCGAAGACAGCTTCGTTCAAGGGCGTTCTCCAGGCGGTCTGATTTACTCTTTATCCGGCAGATACTTTTTCGAAAAGCATACTTCTCTTTCATGTTGATGCACCCCACAATCTTTTCTCGTTTTCTTTTTTTTTCATTGCGCGAGAGTTTTGTTTGTAATGACCTCGATTTCACCCAATTTGGTTGATCCAAGACAAACAGTGTGGTATCTGCCCGCTGCCCGAAGGATTGCAGGTGAGCCTTCCTTTGCTTCTCTTTCGACTCAGCATGTCATGCACACCTCTATCGTCACCAAAAATAAAAATATCTCCCTTTTCTTTCTAGCCAACGCCAGCCCTTGGAGATATCACGGGATATAAGGCGGCTCGGTAACGCGAATGTCAATCAATTTATTGCCCTCTTCTCACTAGTAAGGTTCCAAAGAGAACATTGCTCGATAGAACAAGGTGTCACCAATGAGGGTCTTCATCATGTCGCGATTAAGAACAAATCCGACAAGGCGGTTGTCGAGAGGAGTGTAAGAAATGTTTGGAGCAAGGCGTAAAGGAACAGCCGTTGTCCCATCCATTACCAAAGGCATTTCGACGAGACTCTTCGTGGCATTGCTTCGCATAGCCAAGAACATCACGTAGACCTTGTGGTAATCGATCGGTGAATACTCACCACTCCTACCCTCAAGGGCACGAGCGCAATAGGCCATTCTTTCGTTGACTTCCATGGTTAGGAGCTGTTCATCTTCGGTCTTGATGTCACTGAACTTGACTTCGACCAAGATAAGGATATCCTTGCCTGAACAAAAGAACAAGAATTAGGATCAACCAAGCGAACTGCAACAGAAAGAGGTGCACCATCAGTTGTGCGTTCACGATAAAAGTAGTCGAACCCGGGATTCGATTTTCCAACATAGTAAAGGTGACCCAACGAATACCGATCGGTGCACAAGTCTTCTGTGATCGGGTCGCCAATGTAGGTGATTTCCTTCCCACCAAATTGGACCAAGCTATTGACGTCTCGGAGTGACCGCGTCAGTTTGGTGGCTGGGGTACGAAGATATCTGCCAAGTATTGATGTTGCACACGTGTGTTGGAACACTGGACGCTGAGTCAAGCATTCCCACTGAAGCATGAAATATTCGAACGAGTAGCCGTCAAATTTGGTGGAATTCGCGTCCACCTCCAGCAACATCCTCAACGCTCGCTGATGGTCCGTCTCTAGCTTAGACTCAGCAGGGGTCAGCCATTTCCACAATTGTATGGCGGATAATCGGGGAACCGCCATGGGATTTTGGGCGTCAATCTCTTCAAACGAGTTCACAAACACGCCATCGCATACCAAAGCGTCGAACGTTCGGGGGTCGTCGCTGTCAGGAAGAGACTCCTTTACAGCGATCGCGTCGGCCTTGATCGCCGCTCTTACGGCATCCGAGCCAGGTCGCAAAAACTGCTGAAGCTTCAAAAGCTGCGCCAATACAGAAGAGTACGATCGCGGTGTTGTTTTCGTCCAGAACGCCACGGCAAATCTCGCAGTCCGCGGATGACCGCAGCAATCTGCAATCAGCTTGACAAAGTCAGACTTGGCAAGCGGATCAGCAAGAAGGTCCTGATGTTTGGGGAGGGCCAGCAGCGATGTGATGAGCTCATCCCAATTCAGTCGTCTGAGAGGAATAAAATCAATGGACCTGCCGGATTTGATTTGCTTTTCTACCAAGTACTCGATCGATAGTGCAGTTATCACCACATCGACAACCATTTCATCCCAATCAATGATATCACAAATCTCATGAAGTAACTCATTGTTGATAAGACCAGGCCCTACTTTCATTATCTCGTCGATAAGCAGCAAAGGGCGCCGGCGCTCTGGATTACTACGCGCAGCGGTTTCACAGACAAACTTCAAAATCTCGGTGCAAAGGCTGACTAGTCCAATGCGTCGAAATGTTGGCGTCGCCCACTCGGCAAACTTGTTGAATTGCAAAGCGTCAATAACCGGCGCGTCGAACAGAAAGCTGTACAGCAATCGAAGTGCGAATCCAATAATGACTTCTGCGTCATATGTTGCCGGTGAGAATGAAGTGGTTTGATTGTAAGATATCGGAATAGGAATCCACTGCTTGATAAAGTTCGCTGCGTCTGGGTAGTGTTCCGGTGATAGAGTAGACAACTTCCACAAGAGATAGGACTTTCCGGTTCCAGGACCACCCTGCGTCGCAATGTAGCGATTGAGTTCGCGCACTTCAACTGATCCATCGGCTTGACTCCGACTTTCTGAGCGCTCAGATAATAATTCAATAACTGCCGCGATTTCACGATCGCGCGAAATATCGGGCAACTTGTGTCGAGAATGGAACCGAGGCAAACGGTTGACGTCGATATCGTTGCGCAAATCGCGAAGAAATTTCCAGCTATTCGCAGAGAGAGAAGCCACCAACGCCGCGATAGAATTAAACGCGACAGGTTCGATTGCTTCAACAGAAGAGCCGAGTTAGAAAAAGATATAGGAAAGGAGAGAAGAAGACAAGAAGAAGAATATCACTATGTAATGTCTTAGAATAAAAAGAAGAAGAAGGAAAATAACAATTAAGAAGGATTATTGTGTTATATGAACGGAGCGGAGAGACTCCGCAAAACTATGGTCCTTAATAGACAGTGGATCCCGAGATCGCATGACGTTGCCATGGGTTCAAGATGAAGAAGCGGACCTGGAGCGTCAGCAATAGGGGTTGAAGGAAAGAGGTCCGGTAAGTGATTCATGATGTCAACTGCTGCAGCGGCAGAGATCCCACAGAGCTTCACCATCATCTCTGCAGTCAGATCAGGAAGATGCGCGCCATCGATCTCTTGCTCTCGAAGCTTATTAGCATTCTTGCGAGAAACGCCCACATACTCCACGGCCCATTTGACCACATCGTCAACACTCCACTCGAAAGGATCGCTAAGATGAAGAATAAATCCATAATAATGACTCGATTGCTCGACAAATCGTGAAGGCGCACCAATCCTCGTCGACGACCATCGCATCCTCTCCCATCGGTGCCACCTCTTCTGGAACTTGTGGTTCTTTTGTCGAGAGTGCAGCGGTTTTGTGTTTCTTTTCGGGTCGCTCGGACCTAATCCCAATAAGTGAGCGCCCGTTATTACAATGAAGGGATTTGATAGACCAGCGTACTTCGCTTCGGTGCTTTCTGCGCCTCTTTCTCTCTTCGGTGTCGGTGTCGCTTGTGCGGACGCGATGTTTTGCAACTCTTTTTCGCATTTGTCATAGAGCTCGCGGGCCGCTTCTTCATCGCCATTCTTCTTCTCGTGCTCGGGATCAAAGGCTGAAGGGAGCGCTGCTTTCAAAGCCTCCATGGCCACACGAAGGAGACCAGCTCGCCGGCGAGGTCGCGAGCGGAATTCGTCGAGGGCTTCCCTCAGCATCTGCACCGCCTGAGCCATCGCACAAGATTCTACACAACTTCAATTTAGAAAATGAAAATATTCGTTGTAAACGGCAACACTGCCGTAGTAACACTGCCAAGAAAAGAGCAGGGAGAGGGGAGGGCGAGGGGCGCGGGCAAGGAAAGGCGGCAAGACGGCCAAGACCACGTTCGGGGGCCAATGAGCGTCGATCGGTGCCGTACAAACTTGATGCTCTAACGAATCGAATGTTTTCGATAGGAGCCAAGGAGGAGTCAAAAGGGAATGCCATAATCCCCCTTGAGGCCTTGACTCAGAACAACGCGTCTTTCCAGAAGGGAGCGGGAAACCGTTGAGCGACGGTCCTGGGGACAGGATTTATGAACTCCATTTTCTCTCTATGATTGATGCAAGAATAATATGTATATATATGAAACTTCTGGTCGACGTCTGAAGTGGACACGACTCGTCTCGTCGAACGGACCTCGCTCGTACCTGCAGCGCCAACCGCTGCGCCTCCCGATGATCATCCTTTTCCGCGGCGCCCTCATCATTGTTTTCTCGCGAAATTCGATTCCTATGTCTAATTCCTCAAAGAAACGGTTAGAAACCGCTTTTTCAAATTCAAGACGAGTATTCCTTGAGAACCTCGGTGAACTACAAGGACATCAACATTGTGGCGACCGGCAAGATCGCTGGCAAGAAGCTGAAGCTCCTCCAGGCCATCAACGCCTTCAAATACCGGTAACATCGAACAGTGCCTCGGACGATGATTTGAGTGTTTTGTTGTGTTATATACAAGAAAATAAATTATCTCTACGAAAGCTCATTCAAGACAGCCGTATAATATGAGATTTCGCTTTGTTGAAAGGGAATGAGCTTTGTTGAAAGTCTGTGCTATTAATAGACCATGGAGAAAGGGTTTGATAATACCATATCGCTCAGTACTTCACATCTCTAACCGTCTAGTAGTCCGTCCGTCCGAGAATAAGCAATCTCAGATGAATTGAGAGATTATTAGGAATCACTCTGGTCAAGTGGTCATCTTGATGCTCATACACTACCCGAGGAGAAGACCAACAGCTTAAGGCAACGAAAAGCAGTCCTCACTTCTTTTTGTCCTTCTTCTCCTTCTTCTCTTTCTCTTTCTCCTCCTTCTTCTCTTTCTTCTCTTTCTTCTCCTTCTTCTTAGGGTCCGCGATGATCTCCTCCTCCTCCGAGTCCTCCAGCTCAATAAACCCGCCGCCTTGATCTTTCTCCTTCTTGTCCTTCTTCTCTTTCTTCTCCTTCTTGTCATCTTTAGGCGATATATGGCCCTTGTCTTTCTCCTTATGATCCTTGTCTTTCTTATCTGACGCAGCGGTTATTTTTGGTTTCTCTGAAGCGGCCGGAGCGGGTGAATTCGCCGGAACAGCTGCGGGCAGGGCGCTAGGATTTGCTTCCCTGAGAGAAACAACATCAGGATAAAGGGCACCAGATCAATTTCAAGGAGGACGTACGACAAGGAGAGAGCGATAGCCATGCGAAGGTCCTCGTCGTCGTCGTCGTTGAGCGCACCACCACCGCCTGATGGTCCTCCTCTTCCTCCATTTCCAGCTCCTTGGCCTGGCTGGGCTGGTCGAGTGGAAGGAGAAGCAACCGAGGGAGAAGAAGGAGAGGCAGGCGACTTGTTGGCCTCAGCCTCCATTAGTGAGAGCTGGATCGCCAACTCCATATCATCGTCAAACTTGGCACTAGAAATCAATATCATCATAAGAACGAAGATAGAAAGATTGTCCGAAAAAACTTCAATGAATTTCTCAAAAAAGAAAAGGAAACTTATGAGAAGGCTTTTAAGTATTTCTAAATCGTCTCTCGAATTGAAAACGTACTCGGGACCAGGGCTATATCGGTAGACAAAGTTGGCTCGGCCGCGGGAGGCGGAAAGAGGGAGTCTGTCCTCGCCATAGGACCTGTCCTCATTCACCACTTGCTCCTCCACCATTGGATTCTCCGCATCTAACACAACATATCAACTTGAGGTCGATATTTCAAATTTGAGTGATGAACAGCATCACCAACTGAGAAACCATAGGGCGGAGTTTGAATTTGAGTGTCATCGAGGAAGAGTTACCTTTGAAGTCAGAGTCGATAACGAGGTAGTTTTGGAAGAAGATGCCCACGGAGGTCAGGAAGAACTCAGGCCGCTGCGAGTTATGGTCGCCGTCGATGAGCTTCAAATCATGATCTCCCGCGTACACTTCCGCGATCTATCCACCAAAAACAACAATTAGAATTTTAATGACTTAATTTCTGTTTCTTAGAAGCAAGGTGATACCTCTTTCGAATGCGAAGGATTGATAAAGTCGTCCTCCTCGCCATGGGCGAACATGGCGGGGATGAAACACTTGGGCGCATTCTTGATGGGCTGAAGCTTCTCGATGTCGAACTTGGCCTTCTTCTGCACTGTCGACTTAATCATCTTGAAGGCCATTGTCACCACCATCTTGGGAAGATTCATCTGAAGGCAAAATAACCGTCAGTTACAGTGAATAAAGGGAATAACAGGATATCAACGGACCTCTGATTTTTCGACGAGCTCCGTCGCGAGGGTCTTAAGGGACGAGAAAGGCGAGTCGAGGACCATACAAGCGATTGATGGATCGCTCTCGCCAAACATTAGCGCAGTCGCCTAACAGTAACATATGAAATGAAGGAGAGGAGAAACAGATGTAACCGTCAACGTACCGCACCCATGGAGCGGCCCCACAGGCCAATCCTCGTAGTCGAGTCGTTGGACCGAAGATGATTCACAACCGCTTCAAGATCTTCCTTCTCAAAGTATCCCAACGAAACATACTAAAGAATATAAGACTTAAAAACAACAATAATAGGGCGAAAGACAAGAAAGGACGAACATCGCCCTCGCTGATTCCACTGCCGGCAAAGTCGAAGGAGACCACGGAGACGTTCATTGGCAAGAGCAAGCGAATCACCTCACCAGCGGCATCCATTCGACTTCCCGCATTGCCATGACAGTAAATCTACATATATATTAAGATGAATAATGTCATCTGCTCATCCGAAGGAAAAGTGAAGGTTCAATGGTACCACGACGGGCATTTTCTTGCGATGTTTGACGCCAAAGTATTGGCTGCACTTAATGGTGTGGCCACGTGGATTTTTTAACTGCGATAACATTCAAAGACAATGTCAAAAAATGTCACCATGGCTAAAAAAGAAGCAGAAGGGGAAAAGTTACGTCAAAGTCGACACGTTTATATCTCTTGCCGTCCCTCAGCTGGAATACCGCAGGGCCAAGGTCCTCCACGGAATATTCGTCCCTATCAGAAATCAAATTTAAAAATGACCAAATGGAAGAGAGATGACTTGGTCGGAAGCATTTCAAATAAAACGTTAAGAGATATCATCGACCTCGAGACGACCGAGAAGAATCACAAACAATTGCAAACTAAGGGAAATAGAGGCGCGGATTGGGATAACATCATAATATGAATATTTTCGAATTTCTCCCATCGTCAACATGGGCAGAAGGACGGAGGGGACCTAGAAGGAAGAGAAGCGCGACCTCGACGAATGTCCAATGGCATGAATGAAAGCAACCCAACCACAAACCCTCGCCAAACCACCAAAAAAATACGGCCATAACTATTTTCAATCAGGATAAGGAAAGGAAGTCTCCTGTGCGACAGAACCGAGACCAAGAGAAACGAGAAAGACCGGCCCAACCGAACAGACCGACATGCGCTTCATCCTCGCCCAATATCCCAAATCAAGAATAATATTCAAAGATGTGAATTTTAATTTCTTTTTGGCGATCATAGAAAGACGGGAAGGGCGTACCGAGGCGGGCGGATGATGGCATCAACCATCAGGTCGTACATCTGATTGACCTTATCCATCTTAGAACACTTTCAAACAAAAAATAGAAAAATAAATTATGATCAATATAGCGTATATTGTCAAAGTGCATGGAAGTTATTGCACGCACGAACACGGAAAAGACTCAAATACAGCTTCAGCGAAGCACTCCATGTGTGCGACGGTTACCGGAACGCGGAAGGGACTCCAAGACCGATTATTAATACTATCATACCACTTTTTTAATATTTTTTACAATCGAGCAATATGTTGTTGAGATGCAAGGGTTCTCACTTCTTCTCCTTGGGCTTGTCCTCTTTCTCTTTCTCTTTCTCTTTCTCATCCTTCTCCTCCTGCTTGTCCTCGCCGTCCTTGTCGTCATCGCCAGCGTACCATAAGAAACCGTGAGCCTGGCTCTGGGAGGTCAGGTTCCGTAAGTACTCGGCCTGAGACATGGCCTTGTCCGTCGGTTCGATGAAACCGACTGCATTAGAGGACAGAATTTGCCTCACCGAGTCGGAAAGCGGCCTCGCCACTCCCTGTCAACACCATCAGCAAAGCCCCAAATACCAAAATCTAACAAAACATGATAATATTATAAACGAGGTGTACTTGAGCATGGGAGGTCAGGTTGCGGAGGTTATCGAGCTTCTCGGCGGCTTCTAACGTCGGCGCAATGAAGCCCTTCGCGTTGGACGTGTTCGCCCTCGTTAGCTTCGCCTTCTCGACTCGAACCTGTAATTATATCAGAATGAGAAGGAGACCGAAAAGGCTAAGGCAATAAGGAGGGACCTGGGGGTCGCTGATGTCATTCGTATAACCCAAGAAACCGACGGCGCCCTGAATGGTCTCACGAATCGACGAGGCCCTCTCGACCCGCTCGCCGCCCACTACTCCTCCTACTCCTACTCCATTGCTCTTCGATGGCGAAGAAATCGAATTGTTAACTTGAGTAGAAACCCCAGAGGAACCAATCGAGGACCGCCGAGAAGAAGGGGAATTGGGGGTTATGATAACCGAGTCCTCTTCGTCCGAGTTGGTCTTGTCGCCTTTCTTTTTCTTCTCCTTCTCTTTGGTTTTCTCTTTGTCTTTTCCTTTCTCTTTCTCTTTCTCTTTGTCAAACTTAAGGAGCTTCATCTGATTTTGCGAGGATGAGCGCCGCATTTGGATTGAACCGCTTTTCTTCATGGGAGAGGTATGTTCTTCCACCTCCTTCTCCCTATCCTTCTCCTTCTCCTTTTCCTTGTCCTTATCTTTGTCCTTATGTGACCTTCGAAAGAAGTGAACGGATCGAGCAGTAGAGTCACCTTCCGATTTGGGGGATAAAGGAGAAACCGCCGAACTATCGGACTTGGGGGTCAAGGGATTTTCGCTAGAGTTGGTGCTAGCGTAGTGATCTCCTTCCTTCTCCCTCTCTTTTCCTTTCTCTTCTTCATCCGTCTCGACACTGTCCATGAAACCCATCGCTGAAGGGGACTGCGATTTCAACAAAGCGCGGATGCTTGTCGCCGCTGCTGGAGACTTCCCACTATCGAATCGGACACGAGGCTCGTCTTTCTCTTTCTCTTTTCTTTCGACTTTCTCTTTTTCGAGCGAGTCGCTTAGCGCAAGGTCACCAGCGCTCGAGAAGGACTTGAGTGTGTGGGAATGGTCTCCAAGGACCTTGGCTTTCGCGATATTATCCGTCGTCTTCGATTCCGATTTCGCATCATCTCCATCATCATCAGGCAAGTTACTACTCATAGGATTGGTATCGGAATTATCAGTCGTATTTCGTTTTTGGGAGGAGCTCGACGTCAGTTGTTTAGAAGCGGGGGGTAAGCTCTGTGCCCTCGTCAGCTCCAGAGAGGCGGAGAGCTTCTCATATGTCGATGGCGGCGCAATTCGAAGCGCAGGAGAAACATGACTCGAAGATTCTAAGGATGATAGAGATATATGAGATCAGCTAAAGTAACCTGAACACAAAAGAGATGGATAGGAAATGGTTGTAAGATCAGAGTGGAGATATCAAGATCTGGTCAAGCAGGAGAGCAAGAGTGTACTTCGAAGGCTAGTTTTTTGGAGGTCCTTTAGAAAAGCCTCGGTGCGAGAGATGACGGCAAGCAAGGCCGCTTCTGCCGCCTCTGCCCTCGCTTTATAGTGCCCTCCTTCGCCTCTTTCTTCAGTCTAAATAAACACGAGGAGGAGGAGGAGGAGGAGGAGGAGGAGGAGGAGGAGGAAGCGTACAGCTGCTGATTGGACCCGTGATGCGATGAGGGAA
>Ga0154020_10010318_pt1 | contig 10693 bp, 6 predicted proteins | sample Klosneuvirus_201_FD_109709 | JGI IMG/M metagenome (GOLD analysis project Ga0154020, IMG submission 109709) | Active sludge microbial communities from wastewater, Klosterneuburg, Austria - Klosneuvirus_20160825_MG | ecosystem: Engineered > WWTP > Aerobic digester > Activated sludge | place...
GATAGCTCTCGATGACCACACTTTGCCAGCCCGCAAGAGGCTCAGTGCGTCGAGGCTGGCGAGCTCATCAGCTTAAAGCGAACACATCCTTTGTCCACCTACGCTCGATCGCGAAGAGCCAGATCTTCTGGCTACCAGGCCGTCACGACCGATCGCCTGTTAGCGCGCGCGAACCGACTGCTTAATCTGCCCGAGGTCGCTTAGCTCCACGCCGACCCCCACGAAGAATCCCACCCTTACGACAACCAGGAGCGGCCACAGAAGTGGTTCCGGAATCGAAAGGAGTCCGCTCGAGCGCTGTCGCGCCGTCCCACCGTCCCACACAGCCACCTGCGCCGCGCCCGGTCGCAGCAAGGACGCACCCAGCCACGCGCGCTCATCATCGCCTCTTTTTGCCGGCAGATTGATTCGGTCGCAGTCCACGCAGGAGGGCGCTACGAGGAGTCTCATCATGCAAGGATTTCGAGAACCTCATGGCGTCGGCGCGATGGTTGCCATAAGTGACGAGGAGACGCGTTGCGAAGGGGACAGCGGCGACGGCTTGAGGACTACTCCTACGCCTCAATCAGGGTGTTGTCGATGCGCGTCGCGTCGTGCGTGTGATAAGCGCCGAGAGCATCTAGGAAGTCATCCGCTCCAACGGGCATCGGCTTCCCTTTGTATTTCTTCTGGAGCTTCTCCCACGACGCCTTGTGGCTGTCATTGATGAACTTCGCGTCGACCTCGGCCCCTTTGCTAAGCCATATCGCGACTTGCTCTCGCCACTGCTTGTTCATCCGCTCGACGTCTTTCTTCATCTCGTCAGGCTTGGCTTTCAAGTCCGTGTCGCAGCGGTCACCCGTGAGCTGCTGCATGGCGAATGCGTTGCCGGGGTCTGCCGGCGCCCAGGACTCGGCCCGTCCGAGGTGGATGTGGCTCGGCTGGCGGAGGTTCGCAATCATGAACGTGGTGCAACCGAAGCACGAGGCCAGCTTGATCGTCTTGCCCACCGCAAGCTCGATCACCTTGGCCTTGGCGATGGAGTTGTAGTGGGCCGCGACGTAGCACGCCTGGATCATGCCATGGACGTATCCGTTGGTCCCACTGCCGTTGGCCTCCCGTTGCATCGCCGAGTTCCCGACGGGCAGCGCCTTGCCGAACTTGCGCCCCTTCACCGTGTACTCGAAGGTGGAACCCCAGTACTTGATCTTGTTATCGAGGAGAACCATGCCCGTATAGGCGCCCGGCCCGGTGTACTGTTTCTTCACCATCTCACCCTCGGTGTAGTCCAAGAACGTCTCCGTATTGATGACGGTCTTGAGTCCACCGGTGATGTATTTCCCAGGCTTGTGATCCGGCGCCTTGATTGCTTTCACGTCGGTGTGCTTCGGGTTGATCGACTTGAGTGCGGCGTTCACCCGGGCCATGGTCTTTTCGAGAGCCGGCAGCTTGTCGCCTGCTTCGGTTGGGTCGACGCTGACCTGGAGCCCCTTGCCCGACTGCAAAGCGAGGCCGAGAAACACCGCAGTGACAATACAGTCCGAATCCGCATTCAGGTTATCAGTGAGAATTCCCTTCACGATCTTCCTCCAATTTTTATTTACAGGCCCTAGTAATTATCGCCCTGCGCGTCTTCGGATCAAGAGAGTAGTCTCGACGCTGACGCTGCTGTGGAAAATTCTCTCCATATTGAAGACCGCCAAGTGTCGTTAAGTAGAAGCTTCACTTATGGATTTTGACGTTACGTCACATGTTTATCTCTTTCCGGGCCACAAACTCGCCCCTATTGCTTTGAAATCATTCGCTTTTAAGCCAGTCTGGCTTCTCCTGCGGCATCTAGCGCAAGCGAAGATCTCCGCCCAGATCGCAGACCTGCGTCCGATCCCTTGACCGATTTATCGAGTCGCCATAATAATGACCATGGTCGAAAATGGAGTTTGGTCATAAATCGCGGCGAACGAGCACCGGTTCGGGCGCCACAAGGGGTAGCTGATGACGGAAAGTGAGAAGCTGACGCGCGTCCAGCGTCGGCAGCGAGAGACGCGAGAGCAGATTTTCCGCGTCGCGATGAAGTTGTTTGACGAGCAGGGGTTCAATGCGACGACGGTCGCCCAGATCACCGAGGCGGCGGACATCGGCAAAGGGACCTTCTTCTCGTACTTTCCGACGAAGGAGGCGGTCCTCGGCTATCTCGGCGAGAGGCTGACCGAGGCGATGACCGAGGTCGTCGAGGCGGCGCTCGGCGCGGGCGTCCCGGTCGCTGACATCGTCGAGCGCTTGTTCGACGTCTCGGCCAGCTGGCATGAAAGCAACCGGTCGCTCTCCGAGCTGATCGTAAAGGTGGGGCTGGGCGCGGGCCTCATGGAGGCCGACGCGCCGAACCAGCAAAAGCTCGTCGCCCTTCTCGCTCGAATCGTCGAGACGGGCCAGTCGCGTGGCGAGCTGCGCACCAGTGTCCGCTCCCCTGATGGCGCCACCGTGCTGTCGGGCGTCTATTTTGCAACGATCATCGCGTGGCACTCCGACGGCGATGTGCGCTCACTCGGCGAACGCCTGCGCGCCTCGCTCCGGATTGTGCTCGAGGGGATGCACGCAAAGGAGAAGTCATGAGCATATTTTGGTTTCACGAAGTCGGAGCGGGGGATATCGAGCGCGTCGGGGGCAAGGGCGCGAACCTCGGTGAAATGACCCGTGCCGGGTTCCCCGTGCCGAGGGGCTTCTGCATCAACGCCGACACCTACCGGCGGGTGATCGACGAGGCTGGGCTCTGGCCGGCGATCCAGCGACGGCTGGGTGCTGCGTCGAACAACCAGGCGAGCATCGAGGAGGCCGCCGCCGAGATCCGTGCGCTCATCGAAGCGGCACCGGTTCCACCCGACGTGGTCGAGCGCGTTCGGCGGGCCTACGCCGAGCTAGACGGCGGTGGGCGTGCGGTCGCGGTGCGCTCGTCGGCGACTGCCGAAGATCTGCCCGAGGCGAGCTTCGCCGGGCAGCAAGAAACGTACCTCGGCGTGAAGGGAGAGCCGGCGCTGCTCCACGCGATCCGGTGCTGCTGGGCGTCGCTCTGGACGGGCCGGGCGGTCTCCTACCGCGAGCGGAACGGTTTCCCCCACGAGCAGGTCAGCTTGTCGGTCGTCGTGCAGCGAATGGTCGAGCCCGAGACGGCGGGCGTGCTCTTCACCGTCAACCCCGTCAAGCGAAGCGCCGGCGAGCTGGTCGTCAACGCCGCGTATGGGCTCGGAGAGAGCGTGGTATCGGGGCGCGTCACCCCCGACTCATTCTGCCTGGGCAGAGCACTCCCACTCGAAGTCCGAGAGCGGACATGTGGCACGAAGGCGATTCGGATCCGCTCGGTAGAACAGGGGGGCACCATCACCGAGGAGGTCCCGGCTGGCGAGCAGGCGCGTTTCTGCCTCGACGACCACGCGCTCGTCGCACTTGTCTCACTTGGGATGAAGGTCGAGGCGCACTACGGTCACCCGCAGGACATCGAGTGGGCGATCGCGGGTGGCGAGCTGTTCCTTCTCCAGACGAGGCCGGTCACGACCCTCGGGAGCGCCGCCGACCCACCGCCACGCCGGCCCCTCAGCCGCATGGCTCGCCGCGTCCTCGATGACATCCTCGAGCACTACCCCGATCCGCCGTATCCCCTCGACCACGAGGCTGTTGCGCGTGGCTACGAGCAGCTCCAGCTCGCGCTGCGTCAGGGAGGAATGACGGCGGCCAGCGGCGAAGCGATCATCCAGCTCGACGAGCGCGGCCTGCCGACGATCGACCCGGTCGTGCCTCGCCCGACCTTCCGAATGCTGTGGGCGCTGCCGAGCTTCCTATGGCGACAGCTACGCCTCGATCCGGAGAGCTGGCGCGCCAAGCAGGAGCCGCGTTTCGTCACGCTCGCGAAGGAGCTGCGTGCCATCGACGTCGCGTCGCTGGATGGTCCGGCCCTCGCTGCCTACATCTCGCGTGCGGTCGATGCTGCGACCGAGGTGGGCCGCCTCCGCTTCAGTGACTACATCGTGCCGATGATGGTGCGAGGGGCCCTCCTCAAGCTGCTCTCGCGGCTCGTCGGGGGCGGGCGCATCGAGTGGGCGGATCTCCTCGGTGAACTCGATTACCGGACGGTTGCGATCGACCGCGCGCTCGAGAACCTCGCAGCCGATGCCCTCACGTCGCCAGCGGTCTGCGAGCTCCTCCGCGACAGGCCGGTGGTGGATGTCCTCGGGGCGCTCAACAATACCAACGAGGGACGCCGCTTCCACGCGCGGCTCGATAAGTTCCTCGACGAGCACGGCGCGCGCACGATGAAGGTCTACCTGCCGTTCTCCAACCTCTCGTGGCGCGAGGACCCGGTCTCGCTCCTCGCCACTCTGGCGGTCGTCGTGCGCGCCGGACACACGGGTGGGTCAGCGACGCGGGCTGCGGCTGCGGATCGCTTTCGGCGCCTGCGCGACAAGGTCTCCCATCGGCTGGGGCCGCTCGGCCGAGGGTTCCTCGGCGTACTCACGCGCTTTCGCGAGGGACATGTCGCGCGCGAGGGGACACTCTACCTCATCGAGGAGCTGTTCGCGGTGGCGCGGATCGGCATGCGCGAGGCACAGCAGCGGCTCGTCGATAGCGGCGCACTCCCGACGGCAGACAGCGTGCGTTTCCTGACCGTGGAGGAGCTGCGCGAGGCGCTGCAGAGCGAGCGTCCGGCGGCGGAGCTGCGTAGCCTCATCGGGCGCCGCAGGGCTGCACGGGCTGGCGCGGTGGCCTCCTGGCGCGGCGCGGAGCCGGCGATGGTCGCCACCGACGGCGATCTGAATGGGCAGCCTGGTAGCCCAGGGCAGGCGACCGGGCGAGCGTGCCTCATCAGCGGCCCCGAGGAGTTCAGCAAGCTCCAGTCCGGCGACGTGCTCGTGTGCTCGTTCACCGATCCCGCCTGGACGCCCCTCTTCTCACTGGCATCGGCTGTGGTTGCCGACACGGGCGGCCCGCTGTCGCATGCAGCGATCGTCGCCCGCGAGTACGGCATTCCCGCTGTCCTCGGGACACAGGTCGCGACGAGCCGGCTCAAGGATGGCGATTCTCTTCGCGTCGACGGCTCGCGCGGCATCGTCCAGGTCGTTCCGTCGGATTGAGGCACACGCTGTCCGATTGGACAGACAAGCCTGTTTGTGTGGCTGCTCGGCGGGGTGGGAAATACTCCGCCCAGATTGTATCCACGAGGATAGCTGTCTGGCAAGAGGCGTACAATTAAGCTGTTTTGCAATTCGGCAATGCTATTCTCAAATCGGACGTGATAATTTTGGAATGACTGGGAGCCCCGCCATTCATCTCAGCTGTGGTGAGGAGCTAAGCTCTCACATAGCCAGGAATGCAGCCGCTGGCGAGCGACGCCTGGTAGTGTCCCGTCCGCTCACCGCGGTTCGCGTTCGAGCAGAAAGAGAAGCCGCCGCGGCTGTCGGTTGACAAAGCAGTGGATGGCGATGTGCAGCCACAACACCAGTCTGCGCTTCAGTAGCCTCGCGAAACCGAAATGTATTTTTGTGGGCGAGACCTTGCGGTTTACTGGATCGTACGATGAAGCCCCAGGCTCTTGACCGTGAAACCACCACCCCCAAGGAGTCGCCTGTAGAGCTGCGCAGTCTGGTTGGCAAGGCCGCCAGCGCCGCCCAGGTCGTTCGATCGTCCGCTGGTGCAGCGACGATGGCCGCAGGTTCTGATGCCGCTCCCTCCTCGCAGGCGTCCGCACTCGCTCTACCTCTTGACGAAGAGCGCTACGCCATGCAGCGACGACTCGGCGAAGGAGCGATGGGCGAGGTCTATGCCGCCAAAGACTCATTTCTGCGCCGACGGGTGGCCTTTAAGCGGATGAATCAAGCCGTCGCCAAGAGTCCGGCCTTGGCGGCTCGTTTTCTGAAAGAAGCACAGATCACGGCGCAGCTCGAGCACCCGAACATTATTCCGATTTATGGCCTGGAATCGACGGCAGATGGGTCGGTCGGGTACGCGATGAAGTTCATCGAAGGCCAGACGCTGACTGAGCTGATTGAGACGGCTCGCGCCGAGATCGCAAAAGTCTCCGCCGCTGATGAGCTCGCGAATATGGCGAATCGGCTGCGCATCTTTACCCGCATCTGCGACGCCATCGCCTACGCCCACGCCAAGAGCGTGCTGCATCGCGACTTAAAGCCGGACAACATCATGATTGGTCGGTTCAATCAGGTGTACGTTGTCGATTGGGGAATCTGCCGCATCATGCACGCCGCAGAGGAAGCCAGCGAAGCCGGCGGCCCCGTCGAGGTACAGGTTCAGCAGAGCACGCAGTACGGTTCCGTCATTGGAACACCCGCATACATGTCTCCCGAACAAGCGGCGGGACGGAACACGGAGCTGGACGGTCGCAGTGACATGTACTCCTTGGGGCTGATCTTGTTTGAGATCGTAAGCTTGCGTCAGGCCGTGACCGGAGAATCCGTTCAAGACGTGCTGGTCAAGGCAGTACAAGGGCAGAAGCACCCACTCGTTCACATCGATCCTCGCGTCAAGATTCCGCTCGAGCTGCGTGCAATCATCTTCAAGGCGACTGCCCTGCTCCCCAAGGACCGCTACGCCAGCATGAGCGAGTTCACGGCGGACCTCCGGCGATATCGCAACGGAGAGGCTGTCGCTGCGCTTCCGGATACCTTGCTGCTGCAAGTCATGCGCTGGATGAGCCGACACAGAGGCGCGACGTTGGCAGCGCTTGTCTTCCTATTGCTGGTGGGAATCGGAGGAATCCTCACGCTCCAACTTCGACATGCTTCACAAGTGGCAAAGGAACGACGCCACCGTCAGCGGATGCAGGCGCTCATGCTCTCTGTTTCTCAGCACGGACATAAGATCGACAATCAGCTTCACGACTATGAGGCACTCCTGCATGAGCTGGCTGGGCGCACCGTGGAAGCTCTTTTACGCGGCGAGAAATCATCCAAAGGGGATGACGTTGGCGGACTCACTCCCAAGCCGGGCTCTCGCAGCAAGGCGACAAAGCCAGCCAAGAAAGTACGTCGCGGATCGCGCGAGGAGGAGACTCCCAAAACGGCAACAGAGACCAAAGGAATCTTCTTGAGTGAGGACTTTGGGTCTCCATCCCGAGGGCCATCGGACCTTGCGAACAGTGATCGATACGGACAGAAGATCAGTCTCGAGTATCCAGTCTTCAAGCTGCCGATGAACGTAATGTCTGACAGCGTTCGCAGCGAACTCAATACGTTGTCGAGTCTGCGTAAGAGCTACCGGACGATCTACGAACGCAGTCACATGGGACTCTTTCGCTTGTTCGTTACCCTGACGAGCGGAGTACACCTAGCGTACCCTGGGAGAGGCGGTTTTCCTGCCGCCTACGATGGTCGGGACCGACCCAAATACAAGCTGGCGCAAAACCAGCGGGAGTTACGTTGGGGAAACGTGTACCTAGACATTTTCGACGAGCCGCTCATCGCTGGCTCGTTTCCGCTTTACAGTGATTCCGACAAGTTCCTGGGTGTGACAGGCGTTGATCTGCTGTTGCCAGAGCTTGCAGAGAGCCTGCTCGCGCTCCCTAACATGCCAGCGGTACGCAAGGTGATGCTCGTCGATCCGAAAGGCCGGATTGGAGTCTCTTGGCCGGATGGCACTGGTGTTTCCCGCCGAGAAGGAAGCGTTGGGACTCTGCATCGCAATCGAACACTGGATCTGAAGACTCTGTCCTATCCCGATGTGATCACCGCACTGCAAGATGAGCCCTCTGGGGGTCTACGGGAGCTTGGCCGGGAGGTCGTCGTCCACTATCCGATCTCTTCCCTCGGCTGGTTTCTGGTGGTCGTTGCAGACAGAACCGCCGTCGTTCAGTCCAGGCCGCGATAGCCACAAGCCGTCAATTCCACACGTAAGATCGGCGGTGACTCAACCAGCCCGGCGCGGCACCGACTCGACAATCGCGGGCCCAGCGTCAGGATGACAGGAAGCATGCAGTGTTTCATACTGCATGGAACATGCCCCACGAAGCGATGCAGGTTGCCAAGGGACTGACGACGGAAGAGGCGAAGCGACGGCTGGCGGAGCACGGTTTGAATGCCCTGCCCGAAGCTGACGGCACTCCGCTGTGGCTGCGTTTTCTACGCCAGTTCAAGAGCCCGCTCATCTATATCTTGCTCTTCGCGGTCGCGTTCGACGTTGTGGTTTTCATCTACGAAGCGGGGCGCGGCTGGCCGGTCGAAGGCCTGGTCATCGCTTGCGTCCTCCTGCTCAACGCGGGTCTTGGGACATTTCAGGAATACCGTTCCGAGCAGGCGATTGCTCAGCTCAAGGCGCTCGCTGCGTCGTCTTCCTGGGTGATGCGCGATGGAGCACTGGTCAAAATCCCGGGTCGGGAGATCGTACCGGGCGACGCGGTGCGCATCGAGGCCGGAGAGCGGGTTCCTGCCGACGGTACTCTCGTCGAGGGCATCGGAATCATGGCGGACGAGGCCGTGCTGACGGGGGAGTCGCTGCCAGTCGAGAAGCCGGTTGGGAGTGAGATCCAAAGCGGGACACTCGCGGTTCGCGGCAAAGGGATCTTTCTGGCCAGCCGGACGGGTCCGAAGAGCGCCATGGGCAAGATCGCAACCCTGCTCACGGAGATCGAGATCGATAAGACGCCCCTCGAGCGACGTCTGGGCGTGCTCGGGAAGCAGCTGGCGATTTGGATCTCCGTGTTGGCCGTGCTCCTCATCATCGCAGGCACCCTGACCGAGGGGCTCGGGAGGTTCGATGAAGCGGTCATGTTCGCGGTGGCTCTCGCAGTGGCCGGGATTCCGGAGGGGATGCCTGCGGTCGTCACGCTGACACTGGCGCTCGGGGTTCGGCGGATGGCGCGTCGCAAAGCGCTCGTTCGCAGGCTCAGCGCGGTCGAAGCGCTGGGCTCGGTTACGGTGATCGCAACCGACAAGACCGGGACGCTGACCGAGGAGCGGATGACCGTCGTGGATCTCGACGCCAGCGACCGGCCCGAGGCTCTCCTCGCGATGGTGCTCGCCAATGACGCGGACGGCGATGCATCGGCGGGCGACCCGCTCGAGATTGGGCTTCTTGCCTATGCCCGCGCCCAGGGAATGGACGTCCACGCCGCGCGCGCCGCACATGAACGGATTCTGTTGCGCCCGTTTGACAGCACCTGGAAGTACATGAGGGTGACCGTCGCTCCCAATCGAACGAGCTATCTCAAGGGCGCCCCCGAGGTGCTGCTCGAGCGATGTGAGCTGCCGGCAGAGCAGCGCACTGAATGGGCGCGCAAGGCTGCGCAGGCCGCCGACCGTGGTCACAAAGTGCTCGCCCTCGCGCGCGGCATCGAAGAGCGCGAGGCCGGCTTGACGTTCCTCGGGCTGGTGATGCTCTGGGACCCGCCACGCGCCGAGGTTGCAGCAGCCATTAAGACGGCGCAGTCGGCAGGCGTGCGGGTTCTCATGATCACCGGAGATCATCCCGGCACGGCGCGGGCCGTCGCGGGAGCCATCGGGATGCCTTCCCCGGACGTTCTGACGGGCAACGATATCGAACTCCTCTCGACGGAGGCGCTGCGAGAGGCCGCCCGGACTCGCAACGTCTTTGCCCGCGTGAGCCCGGTGCATAAGCTGAAGCTCGTCGAGGCGCTCAAGGCAGACGGGCAGATCGTGGCGATGACGGGAGACGGCGTGAATGACGCGCCGGCCCTCAAACGTGCCGATGTCGGCATCGCCATGGGGCGGCGGGGCAGCGATGTCGCACGCGAGGTCGCGGATCTTGTGCTCCTCGACGACAATTTCGCTACGATCGTTGCGGCCATCGAAGAAGGACGCGGCATTTACGAGAACATCCAGGCCTTCATCCGCTTCACCTTTTCAACCAACGTGGCGCTCATGGTCCTGGTGGTGGTGGGGGCGGTTGGCTCCTATGTGCATGGATTCCGCGACGCGACCGGGATGCTGCTCCTGCCACTGACGGCGCTGCAGCTCTTGTGGATCAACTTCGTCGGAGATGGCCCGCCTGCGCTGGCGCTGGGCCTCGACCAGACGCCCGGTCAGATGAACCGCCCGCCGCGCTCACCGAAGAGCGGACTGCTCGACAAAGGCTCGGCTCGCTTCATCTTGATAACGGGAGTCTTCAAGGGAGCGCTGGGAATCGCGCTGCTGGTTGCCTTGCCCATCATCGGTTTTTCCCTGCTGGCGACCCAGACGATGATCTTTCTCTACGAATCAGTCGGGAAGCTGGTGTCAGCCTATCCTTCGCGGCAGCCAGTCCGCGGGCGACACGCGAACTGGTTCCTTCACGGCGCCATCGTGGCCGGCGTCGCGCTACAGGGAATGACCCTCGGAGTTCCGGGGCTCCGCCGCTTCCTGGCACTACAAGCGCTTGATGGAAAGGCGGCCATCATCCTCTTGCTGGCGGTGGCTGCGACATGGGGTGTGGCGGCGCTGACGAGCCGCTTCTTCGGACACGCGGCGCGGGACCAAGGCCGGGGATCGATGTGAATCTGTTTTTTCCAACGTGTACACCTCACGTCCTGGGTCGGCTGCGCTTGTCGGTATCCTGACGTGATCCGGTCTCTCGGCGGCGGGCGGAGGATCGGTTACTAACCTGAGTCCACTACGAAACCAACAGATTGAGTAAAGAGACTGGGGGCGACCGGAGAGCTTTTTTTCGGGCCGCCTGCGGAACGGAAAAAAGTCTCGCAGGGTAGCGGGGCCCCAGGCGA
>Ga0154020_10010319_pt1 | contig 10693 bp, 8 predicted proteins | sample Klosneuvirus_201_FD_109709 | JGI IMG/M metagenome (GOLD analysis project Ga0154020, IMG submission 109709) | Active sludge microbial communities from wastewater, Klosterneuburg, Austria - Klosneuvirus_20160825_MG | ecosystem: Engineered > WWTP > Aerobic digester > Activated sludge | place...
CAATGTTGTTGACTCACCCAAACAAATCGCCGTTGGACTGCTCACCGAAATGGTGGCTGTAAACACATCCACCTGAACGGTTTTGGTGGTTGCACAAGGACTATTAGGCGTGCTTCCTACCACGGTGTAAACAGCAGAACTTACCGGGTTGATGACTGTAACCGGTGTTGTTGCCCCTGTGCTCCAGGAATACGTTGTAGCACCGCTCGCATTCAAACTCACGGAGCCTCCGGTACAAACCAAAGTGGTGCTTGCGGCAATGTTCATGTTCGGTCCGGCATAAGCAATCACCGGAATGTTTGCGTTGGCATAACAACCAAAACTGTTTACACCAACCACGTTGTAAGCCGTTGGAATTACAGGACTCACCACAATGGAAGGCCCAGTTCCGCCCGGGGTCCAGGTATAATTTAATGCACCATTGGCTGTTAAAGTAGCGCTTTCACCCGCGCAGATTGAGAAATGTGTAGATGAGACCGTAACGGTTGGGTTGGGGTTGGTGGCGAGATTGACCGTGTTGATGCCAATGCAATTTCCGGTTCCGCCTGTAACGGTGTAGGTTGTGCTTACCTGAGGACTAACTAAAACACTTGAACCCACAATATTTCCTGGCATCCAGGTGTAGGTGGTAGCGCCACCGCCGGATAGTGTTGCTGTGGTCGCTGCGCAAATGAGCGTTGGTGAAACGATGCCAATAACTGGCAATGGCGCGATTGAAATGGTTGTTACCGATGAAGTGATACCACATCCATTTTGCCCTTGCACGGAATACGTTGTAGTAGTTGTTGGCGTAAAGGCCATACCATTTGTAATTCCTCCCGTCCAGGTATAAGTTAAAGCACCGCTGGCCAAAATAGACACGGTGTTACCAAGGCAAACGGAAGGAGATGAAGCTGTAACGGTTAATACAGGTGCCGCAGGACTTACGGTAATTGTAATTGCTGCGCTGGTGATGCAATTCGATGGACTCATGGCAGTAAGACTGTAAGTAGTTGTTACAGCAGGTGAAACAAGGATTGAAGCGGCATTGCTGCCCGTGCTCCAAGTATAGCTGCTAATGGCATTGGTTGTTAGTGTGATTGATGATCCCTGGCATAAAATAGAAAGGCCGGTATTGGTTCCCAAGGTAATGTTACACAAACGGGTGATGATCACTCTGCCGTGACCTAAGGTGGACAGGACATTGGATGCCGTGTTAACAGCCGTATTAATAAGGTATGAACTGCCGCCGTAACCCGATGTGTAGCTGCCGCCACCACCGCCACCGCCAACAAATCCACCACCACCGCCGCCGCCGCCGGTTGAGCAAGAACAAGAAGACCCTCCGCCTCCAAATCCTCCTTCTCCATAAATAGTACCCGGCCAGCCCGGTGCTTGCCCGCCCGCCTGTCCGTTACCACCATTGGTAAAGGCTTGCGCAACGGTTGTGTAAACAGCATAATTAAAATGAACGCCATTAACAGAGTAACTTGCACCTGAACTTCCAAATTGAGATTGTGAACCATTCACAACCGCTTGGGTAATGCTGGCATCCTTTCCAGGGATAGATGATTGAGCTCCACCGCCACCGCCACCGGCAGCAAACAAAAGAACGTTGTTCGCCACAACAAACGAGCCTCCACCTCCGCCGTCGGAATTCGAGGTACAATAAGAAGATCCCATTTGACCAACCAAAACTTGCAGTACGCTTCCCCCCGTTAAATTCACATCTCCAATCACCCTTGCACCATAGCCCGAGTGGGTTGGATTAATGCTGCCACCACTGGCACCCAAAACTTCAATCCGGTACAAACCACTTGAAGGAACGCTTATCGTTTGAATTCCGGCTACAGAGGTAACCGACCCGTTTAAATTGGTCGCGAGGTAGGCGGCATTAATTTGCGCTTGCGAAGGACCAAGTCGACCAGTTGCTCCTGCATTGGTAAAAGTATAGGTTGTTACTTGTGCATAAGAGTAGGACGTAAATAAACTTAGAAATAACAGCAGAACTAACATCCCTGTACCTCTAGTTGTTCCAATGAAGAGTAATGATTTTTTCATGCGTTTTGGGTTTTAAAGTTAGATTGAAGGTAGGTTAAAAACCATTAAAATTTAATTGCATGTTTAAACATCTACATTTTTCTGATCTTTCCCTTGCAAATGAATCCATTGATTATGCCTCTATTTGGCAAACCATAATGCAGCCCAGCAGCATACTAATGCCTTGGCGAAACCAGAAAATCGAGCAATTGAGAGTTAACCTTCTGTTTTGAGAGTAAGACTCGAATGAAAATTCGCCATCAAAAGCATCTTTGGGATCAAGCCATAAAACCTTGAGATCTCAAATCTATCATAAAAGAAATAAAATTTCCCTCCAGTGTTTTTTCGGCCTCAAGAAAAAGCCGAATCGAATCATTCAGCGCCACTTTATGTCCGATACGATGGGAAAGGTGCTTGAGTACAGTTTCAATGCCTTTTATCTCGGAATAATTCTGGTAGATGGCATTTTTTATCACATAGTTTAAAAACCGCGTGCTGCTTTCCGGCATAAGGTGTGTGTTGTTTTGATAAACTTTGTACACTTTAGAACTAAAAACTTCCAAACTCTCCTGGTGATACTGTTGGAAAAACTTTGCAAGAAAATGATCAAAATATATATCGACTAAAACACCACTGTACTTTTCAAAACCCTGATAAAAAACCCGTTTGCTGGATTTGAATAAGGGGTGTGCATCCGTGAAACTATCAATCCTTCGGTGAAGCAAAATGCCTTTCACAACCCCTTCGGAAAAGGCCGAAAAATCATTTCCTCTGAGGTGATCGGCAATAAAATTACCGATTAGCAAGTCCTCGTTATCTCCAGATAAATAAGCATGCGCAAGGTAATTCACAGAACAAAATTAGGGATTAACACAAAACCCCCTGAAAAAATAAAAGAAATTAAATTTTAATTACTTTTGTTGCCTTGATTTTTAAAAAATCGGGCTGTAGCACAGTTGGTAGTGTACTAGCATGGGGTGCTAGGGGTCGCGTGTTCGAGTCACGTCAGCCCGACAGGGATGAAAAAGGGAGCTTTAGCTTCCTTTTTTTTTGCGCAGCAAAAACGTGACGAGAAGTTTATCCCGACTGCATTCAGGCACGTCGGGAAGTCACGTCAGCCCGACAGGGATGAAAAAGGGAGCTTTCGCTTCCTTTTTTTATTCCGTTAAGCTTAAGGCCAATTCCTTAAAATCCACCCCATCAAAGTTTCCACTGCTCATCATAAGAAGCACTTTGTTTTTCCAATCAAGCGTTCTTAGGTAATCGGTTACGGCCTTACTTTCTGTCATAACCAGAAGGTCTGAACGGTGAAAGGCTTTTAATACCTGCTCGCGACTGATTGCCTTTAGTTTTTTGTGGCTTATGGTGTGGGGATTATAATAAACAATGGCCACATCCGCTAAATCCATGGCGCCTTTGTATTCGTTCAGGAATTCTTCGGTTAAACTGCTAAACGTGTGCAATTCCATGCAGGCCACCAGGCTCCGTTTGGGAAATTGTTTTTTAACCGCATCGGTTGTGGCTTTTAGTTTGGATGGAGAATGCGCAAAATCTTTATAGAAATTAAAATCCTCAGTTTTGTAAACAAGTTCCAAACGTTTTGCAGCACCCTTAAAACTTTGTATGGCTTTCAGAAATTCAAACTCAGTAATCCCCATCTGTTTGCACACTTGCAAAGCCCCGTTCAAATTCATGAGGTTGTGGTCCCCAAAAACACCTAAGGCAAATTCGGTAGTTCCATTTCTAACAAAAGTAAGCCCATTCTCAATCCGGTGTTCGGGTACCGAGTAGGGGATACGTTTAACATCCTCACGCAAATTCTCCAGACAAAGCGATTGAAGTACAGGGTCACTTTCACAATACACCAGGTGTCCATTAGGCTCAATCAAACGAATGAATTGCCTGAATTGCTCCACATAATTTTCAAAGCTTGGAAACACGTTGATGTGGTCCCAGGCTATGCCACTCAGCAGGGCAATGTTGGGACGGTACAAATGAAACTTTGGTCTGCGGTCAATAGGTGATGCTAAATATTCATCCCCTTCAATCACAGCGTACTTTGCTGTTTCACTCAAACGCACCATGGTACTAAATCCTTCGAGTTGGGCACCAACCATAAAATCGGTTTCAATGCCAAGTTGATGTAACACATGAAGCAGCATCGCGGTAATGGTTGTTTTCCCGTGACTTCCGCCAATCACAATCCGGGTTTTATCTTTTGTGGCCTCATAAATGTACTCAGGATAGGAGAAAATTTTCAAACCCAGTTCCTTTGCGCGCAATAATTCCGGATTATCGGCTCTCGCATGCATGCCCAGAATAACGGCCTCAACATCAGAACTTACCCGTTCAGGAAACCAACCTATCTTTTCAGGCAATAAGCCCACTCGCTCCAGTCTGCTTTTGCTGGGCTCGTTAATCTCATCATCACTTCCACTTACCTTATACCCTTTTTCATGCAAGGCCAGGGCCATGTTGTGCATGGCACTACCGCCGATCGCAATGAGGTGTACTTTTTTCATGGGCATAAAGAAAGAGGAAACACTTGAACGCAGCCCCGAAGCCCCGTTTTTATTATCCACACAAAAGTGTTTATTTTGCACTCAAAACGGAAGCATGCAAAAGAAGATTGTAAAGGTTGGTAATATTGATTGTGGCACCAAGGATTTATTCCTTATTAGTGGTCCCTGCGTTATTGAAGATGAAAAAATAATGATGCAAACCGCCGAAAAACTAAAAGAGGTGAGTGAGCGCATGAAGATCAAAGTGATCTATAAATCCAGTTTTTTAAAGGACAACCGAAGCAGTTTAAAGTATTACGACGGTCCAGGCCTTGAAAAGGGCATGAAAATTTTAGCCAAGATCAAAGAACAGTTTGGTTTTCCACTTTTAACCGATATACACGAAAGTTACCAGGCAGCCATTGCCGGTGAAGTGTGCGATGTATTGCAAATTCCGGCTTACCTCTGCATGCAAAGCAGTTTAATTGTTGCCGCAGCGAAAACCGGTAAGGTGGTGAACATCAAACACGGTCAGTTTTTGGCACCCGACAACATGAAACACCCTTTACGGAAATGTGTTGAGGCCGGAAACGATCAGGTGATTTTGACAGAACGTGGCTATGTGTTTGGATACAACGACCTAATCGTTGACCCTAGAAGTTTTTTCCATTTGAATAACCTTGGTTATCCTGTAGTGTTCGACATCACGCATTGTGTGCGTAAGTACGGCATTCCAAGTTCGGATGCCAAAGGCGGCATGCGTGAATTTTTACCTGTGCTCAGCAGGGCAGGAGTAGCCAGTGGTGTTGACGGTTTATTTATTGAAACCCATCCCGAACCAGCCAAAGCTTTGTGTGATGCGGCCTCGCAATTGTGTGTATACGACCTTGAGGAGTTTTTAAAACCTCTTGTTGAGATCCACAACCTGGTTGGGAAATACGTTTAGTACCACCACCTGTCCATTTTTTCCACTCAAATCACTGCCGCCCTTTGCGTTGTGTTCTTAATTTTCTATCTTTAGCTATTGCCTTAAAGATCTGATGAAAATTTATGTTTTAATTCTACTCATTCCGTTACTAACTTCCTGCGCATCCCCGGAAAAGCCCCAACACGCGGGTGAAGGCATGTTAAGCAAAGAAATTCAATTGCGTTTGAACGAACTGCTGCCGCTCAAGGACTCCCTTGTTGTGAAAGGCATTGACCCGGATGCCATTCACACCCGTTTTCAGGATTTGTTATTAATGTCCAAAGACCAGGAAAACCTTCAGGCTTCAGTGAACTTAAGCAACAACTACCTCAATGCCCTTTGCGCTCAGCATCAGTTTAACTTCTCGGCCTTAAAAGAACTGAACACAAGTATGTCGCTTTCAGAAATTTCTTATTTATTAAAACAAAACGAATTGAACATACTTAATCAGGTTGTTCTTCAAAAAATGAACCTTAACGTTTCGCTCGAAAGCGCGCATTGATAATCGCATCTATACTCCCTTAATAACTTAATTGGCATAGTCTTTGTAAATACAAACATCATGAAACACATTGTCTTTTCTTTCGCCCTGCTTTTTTTAAGTAACGGCATCCGCTCACAAAACGAACAACTGTTCAAGGGTGTAAAACAACTTCTTCAAACCCGGCATCCGGAACTTAACCTTGAGGATAAACTCATCGCCCTTAACTTCTGGAGTGTTTCCGATGAAAGCAGCCGAAAGGCCAACCTGGCTTTTGAAAAAGCCTGCTCCACCTATTCTGTATCCAAATTAAAAGGAGGAAAAAAGGGTTTGGTGGTTGTTCTTCTGAACAAGGACAGTCTGGACGATCTGTCGGTAGTTACACTCAACAAAGAAGGCATTCTTTGCTGCCATTCGTTCAAACTCAGTGAACTTCAAAAACAAACCCTGATTGAAACGAAGAACGTGGTTTTTAACTCAAACGGTGAATTGGTGTTTTCGAATTTGCCAAACGATCAAATTTTCTCAAGCATTCACTCCCTCATCACCCGTTAGATATGAAAGCTATTGTTTATCTCCTCGCCGCAATTCTTCTCCCTCTGAGTCTGGTATCTCAGGTGAACGACAATTGCATCAATGCCATTCCGCTGTGTTCCAACCCAAGCTTCACCTTCTTTTCCAATTCGGGACCAGGTACAGTTGTGGATTTTTCGGTGCCAGCTCAAAGCAACATCAGTAATCCATCTCCAAATCCGAACCCACCAAACTCAGGTTGTTTGCTTTCAGGCGAACTGAACCCACAGTGGTTACTCATTACTGTTGGTAATGCCGGTTTGCTTGAGTTTGTTTTTGGTGCGGGCAATAGCGCTCATCCTCAAGTGGGTTTATACGATTGGATTATGTGGCCATATTCACCCACCACCTGCGCCGGAATTTTTAACAACACCTTACCACCCATACGTTGCAATTGGAATGGTTCAGGCTCTGGAGGAACGGGCATGGCTTCACCGGCAAACGTGACTAACCTGGGTGGTAGTCCCTCAAACTTTGAAGCTCCTCTGCAAGTAAACGCCTGCCAGCAATTCATCATCTGCATTTCAAATTACAGCGGCGTGAACAGCTTGGTTAGTTTTCAAAGCATAGGAACGGCAAGTTTATCCTGCAACCCCAACTGCAATCCCAATTATGTCATTTGCGCAGGAGCGAGTGCGAGCATCGTTCCGGTTAATTTCGCTTCCTTAACCAATCCTTCATACTCTTTACAGCCGGGAGGTTTAAGTAACATCACAGGTACATTTGTGGTTTCACCAACCGTTACGACCAGTTACACCACATTCATCACGGGCATCAATGCCAACAATGCCGTTCAAACCATTACTTCGGTTTCAACGGTTACAGTAAATCCACAACCTTCATCCGCACCCACCACAACCCAGACTTCTTGTTCAAGTACAGTTAGCGCTTTTAATTTGGGATTAAGTTTTACGCCCGCAAGTTCTCCGGGCTACACGGTGACCTGGTCGCCAACGCCGCTTGGTATTACCAACAACACCATGCTGTCCGTTTCTGGTAGCATTACACCAGGGGCTTACAATGCCACCATCACATCAACAGGCGGTTGTCAAACCACAAGTTCCTTTGTTATTCAAGGCCCACCAAGTGTACCTGATTTTGCTTTCTTACCCCCGGGACCTGTATTCACAGTGAATTGTTATAACCCAACACTAACCGTAAACGCATCCATTGCAAATTACATTTACAATTGGAGCAATGGGACCGTGGCACCAATCAGCGGTTCTGTGGCCAGTTTCGACAATCAAAAGTTAGGCACCTGGACTGTAACGGCAACTGATCCAAACTCAAATTGTTCTTCAACGAAAACTATTTTAGTTGTGCCCGATTTTACAGCACCTACCACCACATTAAGCACTACCTTTTGGCTCATCACCTGTAGCACCAGCGTTCCACCAACCTTAACAGTAAGCGCAACACCAAGTATAAATATTGAACATCAGTTTTATTGGGGCACAGGAGGCAATGTGACCGGTATACTTGCTTATTCCGCCATCATCATTCCAGGCCCGGGCACGCACACCCACACCGCAGTAAATCTGGTGAACGGTTGCAGCACCAGTAAAACATTTACTGTAGCCACTGCTGCAGGTATCCCAACCTTTTCGCTTACAAGCCCTATCCAGAACTATTCTATAGGTTGTGTTCCCAAACACACTGTTGATGTAAATATTACAGGAGCTCAGAGTACACCAAATCCCGCTACCGGAGTGACATATACCTTTTTATCCACCAGTTCACCTACAAATTACGGGACCAACCTTGTTTCCTCCACCACCTTTTCATTACCCGGCACTTACACGGCGGTAGTAAGAGATAATCTAAGCAATTGCGAAGCTCGGGTGCCTTTTACAATCCTTCAAAACACCTTCAGTCCTCATCTTGTTGTTTCAATTCCAATTCCAACTTTGTCTTGTTACAATCCATCTGTTATCCTCACCGGTTTCAGCAACAATGCCAGCACAGGCTACCAATGGGTCTATCCGAGCGGCTCAGGTACGCTCGTGACACCGGGTTCAACCTTCTCTGTGCAATCGACGGCTATAACCAGTAACACACTAACAGGAACCTATACCTTTGTTGTAACCGACAACAACAACGCCTGCAAAAGTTTCAGTGCCATTCCAATCTACCAAAACAAATTTGCACCTCAAGCTAAAATAGCCCCTCCAACTGGTTTAACCTTTGGAGAGCTCACCTGCAACACCCCTACAATTACTTTAACCAACGCAAGTTCGTCCGGTGTTCCCGGTGCCATCTTCCCGTCACCACAAGGCATAGCTGCAATCTTATGGACAGGACCAAGTCCGCAGATGCCTTTAGACAAAAGCACAACGTATGTAGCCAGCACACCGGGCACTTATACCTTGCTTGCACAGGATTTGAACAACGGCTGCACATCCACCACGGTATTGCCGGTGGTTGACAGCAAAGATTATCCTGTTGTAAACAACCCCACTGTCGCGCCAACGGCTACTTTGGATTGTTCTCCCAACCCAAACAACACAGCAACAGTTACGGCTCTGGTAAGCAGTACAGTTCCTTTAAAATACGTTTGGTCGAACAGTTTAGGAGAGATCAAAACGGCCACCCTGGCTGCAAACGCGGGAACTGCTTTTGCTTTGGTGAACAAACCCGGCGATTACCGCATTACCGTTACAAACGAAAAAAATGGTTGTGTTACAATTTCCTATGGAAAAGTGGTTTTGGGTGACCTTACCGCTGCATTCAGCTCCGACAAAGAGAGTGGATTTGCGCCACTTACGGTGACCTTCAACAACAATTCCAGTTCAAGCCTTAACGCTTTCTCCATCACCAGCGTGTGGAGTTTTGGGAACAGTTATACGGCCACCACCACATCCAGTGTGTTAACCGTATCTACCATTTATAATCAGCCGGGCAATTACACCGTGACTTTGTTTACAAGCAAAGGGCCGTGCATTGATACGGCTTACAAGGTGATCAATGTGGAATTGCCATCCAAACTTGAAATACCAAATGTGTTTACACCGAATGGAGACGGAACCAACGACCTGTTTTTCCTTCGTATTGCTAACCTAACCCAATTAAAAGCCAGCATTTATGATCGCTGGGGCAATTTGGTGTATGAAGTAGAAAGCAAAACCGGGAATATTGAATGGGATGGAAAAAACCAATACGGTAAAGATGTGGCGGAGGGCACCTATTTTTACATCATCACCGCCACAGGCAAGGATGAAAAATCCTACGATACAAAAGGTACGGTGAATTTATACCGCTAAGATTCCAAATACAAGAGCCCGGCCACAAGCCGGGTTTTTTGTTTGGATTTCTGCAGCAAAATTTCAACCAGATAAAAATTCAGGGTCAGGTTGATTTAACAAATTTTAATTATGGCACAGTGTTTGTAGATTGAAAGTACAGCAAATAGCACCGTTATGCTTTCATCTAACCTTTTCATCATGAAAAATTCAAAAAGAACCGGGACAATTGTACTTCTGGCTTTTACCATCGCTTGTTTTAGTGTTAATGCCCAGGGACCTGGACAATTGGACCCAAAGTACACGCGCGGTTTTAGCGCAGATTCGCTTAGTGGCTTTGATGAAACTGCCGCTAAAAATGCCCTTTTCACCGATCAGTATTTTGGTGATGAATACACTATTAAAATGCATCACCTCAAACGCGCTTACATTAATGATAAGTACAACCTGTGGGTAAAACCGCTTCAAAACAACTTTACTTATGGCTCTAGGTCCAATGCACTTGCTGCTTGTAACAACGAAGATTTCGAAGCCTCCCCATCCGGCACCATAGCTACACAGAACCAAATCAGCGGCTGGACCATCACCCGCGGAAATGTAACCACACCAAACAATGCCTGCAACCTGCTAGGTTGTTGCCCTCAAAATCCAACGGAGTCCTATTTGATTAGTGCCCCAAATGGGTATGTAGACCCTGAAATCGGCAGTTGTTACCCTTTCTATTCCGTTTGTGGTTCGGTGCCCGGTGACCCTAACAGCACGATCAATAATCCACATTAACCCCATCTATTGTATGGCGATAATTTTATTCGTTTGAATAGTTCTGCGCTTGGAGCGAATGCATTCAGCGTGGAAAGGCTGAATAAAACATTTGTGGTGAGCGCCAACAATGCCCTGTTTCAATTTGCCTATA